>Ga0116184_10002928_pt1 | contig 14385 bp, 11 predicted proteins | sample AD_JPNNA5_MetaG_FD_89886 | JGI IMG/M metagenome (GOLD analysis project Ga0116184, IMG submission 89886) | Active sludge microbial communities of municipal wastewater-treating anaerobic digesters from Japan - AD_JPNNA5_MetaG | ecosystem: Engineered > Bioreactor > Anaerobic > Digestate | place... | reverse complement strand
GTTCACAGAATCGGGAAGCAGGAGATATTTCAGCTTATGCTGCTGTGCTACCGAACGGTATAAAAAAATGTAATCAATGGCTTTGGATTCAAGCAACGCTATGAGGTCGGTTTCCTTCGGGCGCATATAGTTTTTGTTTTTTTCCTCCATCTTTTTTGAAAGGCCGGGCACATTATAATAATCTTCGGCCAGCATCATAGTCATCAATGCACGAACCCCGCAAGGATCGCTCTCCGGGTCGCTGCGTCCCATAATAACATCCTCTTTAAGCAAAATCTTATACCAGTTATCTTTATTAATTTCTGCAGCATATTTAGACTTTTCAGTAAACACTATAGCCATCTCATTGCTGGCAAACTTAATGTTCCAGGCAGCCCATTCGGGAATCAGCAGGTTATCAATCACTTTATAATCAGCCGAGAGCATTATATCGCATCTTTTACCCAGGTCGCTGATTTTGCGGGCACAATCCTTGCTGCCCGCGGCTTCGGTCAGAATCTCCACCTGCGGATTGTGTACCATAAAAGAATCGCAAATAGCTTTTACCGGATAAGAAAGGCTGCCGGCATGAAAAATCACCAATTTACCTTTGAGGGAGCTAGCTTTCTCCTCAACCTGGTTACTATTCCTGTTTGAATTTCCGCATGAACTGATAAAAACAACGGTACACAAAATCAATAGAATGAACTTTTTCATATTTCGGCTATTTGTGGCAAAAATAATATTTAATTGGATATGTACGCCACTGCATAACCGATAGAATGCGGATATTCATTGAAAAAAAGTGCAGAAAGAATAAAATTTTCAGAAAATAAGTAATTTTTGTTTGTTTGAAGTTAAAAATGATTACTTTTGCACCCACCTTTGCCCAGGTGGTGAAATTGGTAGACACGCCAGCTTGAGGGGCTGGTGCCCGTACGGGTGTGCAAGTTCGAGTCTTGTCCTGGGCACAAAAACAAAAGCTATCCTGCCCGGATGGCGGAATTGGTAGACGCGCTAGTTTCAGGGACTAGTATTCGCAAGGATGTGCAGGTTCGAGTCCTGTTCCGGGCACTTTTAACACAGCAAACCCATTGATTTTCAATGGGTTTCTTTTTTAGAGTACCCAAATAAGTATCCATAAATGTGTAAGTGCTGATTCCTCCTCACTTTTTCTTCTGCATTTATTCTTTATCTATTTTCATTACTGTTTATTCAGTTTTATGACCTGTTGCATCCCTTGATTAATCAGGGTTGTACCCTATTGTGTAGAATTATGCTATTTTTTGTCACTTTTCAGGATCAATCTGAAATTGATAGAAATAAAGATAAATTGTCTCAATATAATATATAGGTTCTTATTTTTTTTCTTTAATGTTTTTTTTGCACTAAATTTTGTCAATAATTATTGTATTTGTCAAATTTTAGTTATTTTTGTTTGTGATGTTTTTAAATTTTATTATGCCAGATTCATTAAGGTTCATATCGCTAAAAAAACATTTTTCTTCAAAGGAGTATATTACAACTTCTGAAATAAGGTCCTTTTATCAAAAATCAGAGACTGGTATTACTGATTCTACATTGTACTGGCGTATTCATAACCTTGTCAAATCAGGTGAACTCACACGCATTGGTCGCGGTATTTTTGCTTTTACAAAGCTTTCCGAATTCTCCCACAATTTGCGAAAAGAGGATATAGTTACCTACAAAAAGCTACATAAAAAATTCCCTTTTACTTCAATATGCATCTGGAACACCAGTATTTTTAACCATTTTATGAATCACCAGTTGTTTAAATATTATACCCTTGTTGAAGTTGAGAGAATTGCAATGGAATCTGTTTTTCACTTTTTAACCGAAACTAAATCTGGTGTGTTGATAGATCCATCATCAGAAATAATGGACCGATATGCTGGCAGGGACAGCAACACCGTTATTGTAATTCCAATGGTTTCTCAGGCGCCCCTACTGAATCAGGACGGTGTTATTACTCCTTCTCTCGAAAAGATACTGGTTGATGTATTCTGTGACCCCGTGATCTTTGCTGCAGAACAAGGCAGCGAATTGCCCCTTATCTTTTTAAAAGCTTTTAAACAGTTCAGGATAAATATAAGCCGTATGCTTCGCTATGCAAAGCGGAGAGGTAAGCACGACCAATTAGTATCCTGGCTTAAAGATCATATAGAATTTCGGCAATTATTGGCAAATATTGACAAAATTTAGTTCATGATAAATCCTGCAACATATACAGCAGAATGGATCGAATCGGTTTCGCGCTCATTGAATAATGCCGATAGAATTTTGGTTGAAAAAGTTATCCGGGCATTGACCTTGTTAACAGAACTCAAAAATCATAAACTCGATTTCATTTTCAAGGGGGGGACTGCACTATTACTCTTACTCCCCAAGCCTGCCCGTATGTCAATAGATATTGATATCATCCTTCCCCCTGAAAATAAACATACCGAAGATATATTTAACTCAATGGTGTCAAAAGGCATCTTCACTCACTATGTTCAGCAGGAAAGGCATATTGATTCTTTGATCGAGAAAGCCCATTACAAATTTTTCTATACTCCGGCATTTAAAACTTATGGCGCTGAAGATAATATTCTGCTTGATATCCTTTATGAAAAGAATCCTTATTCCATAATAAATCAAGTGCCCGTGAATACTCCTTTTTTGAAGTGGGACACTGCCCCTGTTTCTGTATCTGTTCCGGGCATTGAATGTATATTAGGTGATAAGCTCACTGCTTTTGCCCCCAACACTACCGGTGTTCCATACTTTAAAAAGGAAACGAGCATGAGTATGGAGATCATCAAGCAGCTTTTTGATATTGGCCAATTGTTTAATTTTGTTAATGACCTACCTGCGGTTGCTGAAACCTTTTACCTTATTGCTAAAAACGAACTTTCGTATAGAAAACTGAAACAATTCACCCCGGCAGATGTCCTGGAGGATATTTTCCAGACGGCTCTGTGTCTGTCGTTAAGAGGCGCTGCCGGTAAAGGTGATTTCGTGCAGTTACAATCCGGTATTGGCAGGTTGAAGGCGATGATTTTTTCTGAAAACTTCATCCTCGAAAAAGCCATTATTGCTGCATCCAAAGCTGCTTATATTTCAAGGTGTATCGCTTCTGGTGGCAATTCTTTTGAAAAATTCGATGATGCAATGCCCATGCACGACTGGATTATTCAGCAACCCCATGAAACTAAACTTAACAAATTGAAAAAGTCCTTGCCTGAAGCTTTTTTCTATTGGTATAAAGCAATACAAATTATGAATACAAATCTAACTGATTATAGTAATAATTAATTAAGACGTGATGGTAACGAAAAACATATTCGATTTACATAAAGACCAACTCAGTACCCATATTTTTTGTATAAAAAGACAAAAAATGATTAAAAGTAAATTAAAAAATAAATTTTAAATAGCTGATTTACAGTATTTTTATAAATTTAAAGTAAAACCTAATTAAATTGGTTCGAGTCCTGTTCCGGGCACTTTTAACAAGAGCAGACGCAAGTCTGCTTTTTTTATTTCATTAGGAACAGGACGAGGCGAGCCTGTCAGCCTGGTCAAAGTCTTTCACCACCTGACGGATTTATTATAACTTTGCAAAAAAATATTTTGAAAAAAGCCATAGTTTCCGTCATCAACGACCTGGTTACCGACCAGCGTGTAAACCGAAGCTGTAATACACTCGGGACTCTGGGGTTTGATGTTCTCCTCGTTGGCAGAAGGAAAAAAAACAGCTATGCCCTGCCACCCCGCAGCTACAAAATGTTTCGCTTTGCCATGCTCTTCGAGAAAGGACCTCTGTTTTATGCTTTTTTCAATTTTCGTCTGTTCTTCTTTTTGCTTTTCAAAAAAGCTGACCTGCTCCTGGCCAACGACCTCGACACTCTGTTGCCAAATTATCTGGTTTCTAAAATAAAGAAAATCCCGTTGGTTTACGACAGCCACGAGTACTTTACCGGGGTGCCCGAACTCACCGGCAGACCACTAGTGCAGAAAATCTGGAAAGGCATTGAACGTGCTATTTTCCCAAAACTAAAAGACATCATCACGGTTAACCAATCCATTGCCGATCTTTACAAAACCGAATACCTTAAAGAACTTACCATTGTCAGAAACATCCCAGAAACAAGGCCTCTAATCAACATAAAAACCAGGCAGGAGCTAAACCTTCCGGAACACAAAAAAATCATGATACTGCAAGGCTCGGGTATCAATATACAACGCGGCTCCGAAGAAGCTGTGGAAGCCATGAAAAGCCTCGAAAACGCATGTTTGCTGATTGTGGGCGACGGAGATGTGCTGCCGTTACTGAAAACATATGTAGCAGAACACAAAATGGAAGACAAAGTGATTTTTATTCCAAAACAATCTCCCGAAAACCTTATTCATTATACTGCCAATGCCGATCTGGGCCTCACCCTCGACAAAGATACCAACATCAACTACCGTTTCAGTTTACCAAACAAGCTGTTCGACTACATCCAGGCCGGCACACCTGTACTCGCCTCCCCTTTGGTTGAAATAGAAAAAATCATCAGGGAATACAACATTGGCTGTTGTATCGAAAGCCACAACCCGAAACACATTGCCGAAAAAATGCAGTTTATGCTTGCCGACTCCCCGGCCCGCGAAAACTGGAAAAAAAATCTTATTTTTGCAGCCAGACAACTGAACTGGGAAGAAGAACAAAAAAAACTAATAGCAGTACTTCAGCACTATGCATAACCAACACCTTCATATTATAGCTTTCGACATACCTGTACCCGTAAATTACGGAGGTGCCATTGATATCTATTACAAATTGAAAAGCCTGAAAAAAGTTGGCATAAAAATCCACCTGCATTGTTTTGAATACGACCGCAAACCTTCCCCCCTGCTTGATGATTTATGTGTGGAAGTAAATTATTACAAGCGCGACAATTCCAAAACAAAACTTTTCAGCAGCCTGCCGTACATCGTAGCCACACGCTATTCGGACAACCTTTTAACCAACCTGCTCAAGGATGACTACCCCATACTCTTCGAGGGTTTGCACACCTGTTATCTGCTAAACAACAAAAAACTGAAAAACAGAAAAAAGATTGTTCGTACCCATAACATTGAACACGAATATTACAGCAGCCTTGCCAGTGTCGAAAAAAACATGTTCAGACGGTATTACTTTTTGAACGAAGCCAGCAAACTTGCCCGTTTTGAAAAACAACTCGACCATGCCAACGGCATTGCCGCCATATCAATGAATGATGCCGGCCATTTTGCTCGTAAATTTAATAATGTAAGAACCGTCTCGGCTTTTCATTCTAACGAACAAATTACTTCCAAACCGGGTAAGGGAAATTATGCGTTGTATCACGGAAGTCTGGAGGTTGGCGAAAACAATGAAGCAGCCTTATTTTTAGTCAACCAGGTATTCAATGATTTAAAGATCAGATTTGTCATTGCCGGCAACAAACCCAGCAGTGCCCTGAAAGCAGCAGTCAGCGGCAAAAAAAATATTTCCCTGAAAAGTGGTATCAACAGTGAAGAAATTTACAAACTGGTTTCCGATGCCCACGTAAACATTCTTCCCACCTTTCAGGCTACAGGCATAAAGCTTAAACTGCTTGCCGCCCTGTTTCGCGGAAGATTTTGCCTGGTTAACACACCTATGATAGAAAAAACAGGGCTCGAAAGTCTGTGTATATGCAAAAATTCGGCAGAAGAATTCAAAACCGAGTTAAAAAACCTCTTTGCCAAAGAATACGACATCTCGGAAAATATAAAAAGGGAAAAAATCTTGCTGCACAATGGCTTTTCCAATGATTACAACGCCGAAGCCCTCGTAAATCTTATTTTTGGTTAGCAGACGGAGACTCAAACACCCGTCCGTCATCAATTCGCAGTGTACGTGCCGGGAACCTTTTGAACAACAACACATCGTGAGTGGCCATCAACACAGCAGTGCCAGTTTTGCTTATGTTCATAAGCAATTCCAGGATATCTTCCGAGGTAGCAGGATCGAGGTTGCCGGTAGGTTCGTCCGCAATTATTATTTCGGGATGATTAAGCAACGCCCGGGCAATACCCACACGTTGTTGTTCCCCTCCCGAGAGCTGGTTGGGCATCTTGGGACCTTTGGTAGTAAGTCCCACCTTGTCTAATACTTCTGTGATACGTTGCTGCATTTCGTGTTTATCATGCCAACCCGTGGCACGCAATACAAAGAGCAGGTTTTCATTCACAGTGCGGTCAGTTAACAACTGAAAATCCTGAAACACAATGCCTAACTTTCTTCTCAAATAAGGTATTTCCTTAGTTTTGATGGTACGCAAATCGTAGGAAGCCACCCTGGCCACACCATCTCTGGCCGGAAGCTGAGCATAGATAAGCTTCAGCAGGCTGCTTTTTCCACGACCGGTCGGACCAATCAGATATACAAACTCACCGCGTTCAATAGCCATATTGACGTTGGCAAGAACAAGAACTTCATTCTGAAAAACTGATACTTTTTCCAGTTGTATAATGGTGTTGCTACTTATTTCAAGATGTGTTTCCATATAGTAATTTGAATTTTCAAAAATAAGTCTTTTTTCTATTCAGCAAAAATTCAAATTCATAATCTATTAACAATGCTTCATACCCTCGTTTGAAAAAGCGGCATAGTACTTATTGAAGCAAATATTAACCATGCTTGAGAAAGGAAGTTATTCCTTTCTCAATAATTACTCTCTGACAATCAATAATTTGTTGCTTTCTTCTCAAAATAAGCTTTCGGGTGTTTGCATACAGGACAATTTTCCAGCGCCTTTTTCCCGGTATGCACATATCCGCATTTGCGACAAACCCATTCTTCGGTTTCTTCGCTTTCAAACACTCTGTTATCTTCCACATTCCTCAGCAATTTCAAAAAACGGGCTTCGTGTTCCGCTTCAATTTTTGCAACAAGCTTAAAAGCAGTTGCAATCTGCAAAAATCCTTCTTCTTCGGCTATCGCTGCGAATTCAGAATATATTTCCGTCCATTCTTCGTTTTCACCGTTGGCGGCCTCCACCAGGTTATCAGCAGTGTTCCCAATCATCCCTGCAGGATAAGTTGCTGTGATTTCCACTGGCCCTCCTTCCATAAAACGAAAGAACACCTTAGCATGACTCTCTTCCTGCAAAGCTGTTAGAGCAAAGATTTCAGCTATCTGCTCATAACCATCCTTTTTGGCTTGCTTTGCAAAAAAAGTATACCGGTTTTTGGCCTGCGATTCGCCGGCAAATGCTTTTAACAGATTCTTTTCGGTGCGGGTTCCTTTAATACTCATAAATATATAGTTTAATAGTAGAAATCTATAAGTCAAAAACCTCAGGCGGCGAGTCCGCCGCAGAGGAGGTACAATGGGTTATAAGAACCCATGAAAAACAGTGCAGATGGTGAACGGGTATCCTGTCCCAGCCGGTTACTGTATCTTTTCTCATTTGGAAACAAAATTACAAAACCTTAACAAATTTTGTATCTTTATGCCGTGTAAATTTTTTTTGTGAAAAAATCTGGTCAATATCTCTTCTCCGACACTGAAAAAAATGCTTTCGGAAAATACCTGCAAGAAAAAAATACATCAGGCAGCAACCTCTTCATCTTGCTGGATGAAAACACTAAGAAATATTGTAAGTCTAAGTTGTTTGATGATTTTCCCATCCTCGAAAACGCCAAAGAGATTCTAATTAAAAGCGGCGAACATCACAAAACACTGGAAACATGCAACCTTATCTGGCTCAAACTAATTGCCCATCATGCCGACAGGCATTCACTGCTCATCAACCTTGGCGGTGGTGTGATAACCGATATCGGCGGTTTTGCAGCAGCATCATATAAAAGGGGAATTGGGTTTTGCAATATCCCAACCACTCTGCTGGGAATGATTGACGCTGCCATAGGAGGTAAAACCGGGCTGGATTATCAGGGAATGAAAAACGTAATCGGATGTTTTTCTTTTGCAGAAAAAACTTTTATCAACCCAGAATTTTTAACTACACTACCCGAAAGACATTTAAAGTCGGGATATGCCGAATTGCTGAAAATTGCCCTCATCTCGGATAAGCTATTATGGAAACAGTTGCAGCCGCACAATATCAAAGACTTTTCCTCCCTGACAAAACTGATAAAAAAAGGCGTACGTCTGAAAGACAAAATTGTACAAGACGATCCGATGGAAAATCATATCCGCAAAAAACTCAACTTCGGACACACCATTGGCCATGCCATAGAGGCATACTCCCTGGCACAGGATAAAAAACCTTTGCTCCATGGCGAAGCGGTGGCTATTGGCATGATTTGCGAAGCATGGATATCAAAAAAGAAAAAGTTGCTTAGCGGCTCCGAACTGGATGAGATAATTTTTAAACTCATCAGAAGTTCTTTTACTGAAAAATACCGGATTGACTTCGATGGAATATTGACTTTCCTTAAAAACGATAAAAAAAATTCTAAACTAAAAATAAATTTCTCCCTGCTCCAGGGCATAGGCGATGCACAGATTGATAATTTTATTGAAGAAAAAATGATTTATGAATCGGTAGTGTTTTATAATAACCTCATTTAACAAAAAGCAAGACCATCCACTCCTAAGAAATCGCAGATAAATGAGTCCGGTTAGTATCAATAGCATTTCAGGCAATATAAGGGGCAGCATCACGTTGCCCGCTTCCAAAAGCATCAGCAACCGCCTGCTGGTAATAAAGTCATTATGTGATGCTCCTTTCATTATAAAAAATATTTCAACATCTGATGACACTCTTATCCTTGAGGATTGTCTCAAAAACAAAGAGCATTATCGCGTATTTGATGTAAAAGATGCCGGTACGCCGATGCGTTTCCTCACAGCAGTATTCGCCATTACCCCGGGCAACAGGTTGCTCACAGGCTCTTCGCGGCTGCAAGAAAGGCCGCTGGCACCCCTGGCACAAGCACTGACTGAGCTTGGCGCAAAAATATGTTTTACCAATAAGCAAGGATTTCCACCGTTGGTTGTCAATGGTAACGATATTGCCGGCGGCACTGTCACTATCGATGCTTCTATCAGTAGTCAGTTTATTTCGGCCCTGTTGCTCATTGCACCCGCATTGCCACACGGAATCGAACTTATACTTAAAAATAGTACCGCCTCTGCTCCATACATCCATATGACATTAAAACTGATGGAACAGTTCGGTATCATTTCCAAATGGCATCATGACAGGATAATAATACGGCACCATAAATATCACGCTGCAGATTATACCGTCGAATCTGACTGGTCGGCAGCCGCATTCTGGTACGAAATAGCGGCACTGGCCGAAAATTGCGACATCGAACTTCATGGTCTGTATGCTGATTCGCTTCAAGGCGATGCTGCCGTTACGGAAATTTTTAAAAATCTGGGGGTACAGTCAACCTTTGTGAATGATACTGTACGTCTGACAAAATGTGCTGACGTTACAAACTTTCTCCAATATGATTTTTTCGAAACCCCCGACTTGTTTCCGGCGGTGATAGCTGCCTGTGCGGCAAAAAATATTCCTTTCCGTTTTACCGGCCTCCGGAACCTTTCGCTGAAAGAGTCGGACCGGGTACAGGCTATGACTGCTGAATTGGAAAAATTCGGTCTGTTTTTTTCGGCTCCCGATAAAAACACCCTGTCTTTTGACACTGCCGCTCCAAGGGTTTCGGCTAATAAAATTGCCTGTACGGCTTATTATGACCACCGCATTGCCATGGCGCTGGCGCCGCTATCGTTACTGGGTAAAAAAATAATACTGAATCAGCCTTTCTGCGTTTCAAAATCTTATCCTTCCTATTTTGAAGACCTGAAAAACTCAGGATTCCATGTGGAATTTTCTGAAAATGATTATTTTTGAACAACATTTTTTAAAGTATGCATATTTATAAACAGATTTCAGATATCATCGGGCAAAATCAGGAAGCTGTGCTTTGCATCATCACCGGCACCACTGGCTCTTCGCCACGTAAAGCAGGCTCTAAGATGATAGTGTTTCCCGACAAAAAAATTGCAGGCACAATAGGCGGTGGAAGCATAGAATTTCAAGCGATTGCTGACGCACTCGAAGTCATGAAAACCAGCATCCCGTCAAAAAAAACATATCAACTCGAAGAGGACCTGGCTATGCATTGCGGGGGCACCGTAGAGTTGTTTTTTGATCCGATAAAAGCCAAGCTGGACCTTTTTATTTTTGGAGCCGGACATATTGGCCGCGTAGTTGCACGCTTCGCTATGGATTTTGGCTTCCGTGTTACTCTGTTTGACCCGCGGGAAAAGATTTTCGATGAATTTAACTCGGCGGCATACAACTGTATCAATGAAGATTATTTTACTGCCATTGAAAAAACATCTTTCAGCGGGAACACTTTTTGCGTGATCGTTACGCCAAAACACCAGTACGATGAAAATATCCTGATAAAACTCCTTAATAAACCTCATGCCTACCTGGGTATGATCGGAAGCCCTGCAAAAGTAGCAGTAGCACGCAAAAACCTGATCGAAAAGGAAGGATTTACGGAACAGGAAATCAACCTGGTGGATATGCCGATAGGCATAAAATTCAATGCCGAAACGCCGGAAGAAATAGCCATCAGTATTATCGCAAAACTAATTGATGTTAAAAACAATTTAAACAAATAAAATGAACAAAGTCAGCTTTGTATTTAATGACCAGATTCAGGAGATAGATTTTACTAATTCGGAATACGGGCCGACCACCAGTGTATTGAAATACCTGCGCTCGCTGAACGGACACAAGGGGGTGAAAGAAGGGTGCGGCGAAGGCGATTGCGGAGCCTGCACCCTGGTACTTGCCGATCTGAATGGCGACCAACTGCGGTATAGAGCAGTAGACAGTTGCCTTGTGTTTTTGCCCATGATACATGGAAAACAACTGATTACCGTAGAAAACCTGGCTGATGCCAAAGGCGGCCTGCATCCTGTACAGCAAGCCATGGTTGATTTGTATGCTTCCCAATGCGGCTATTGTACTCCCGGCTTTGTGATGTCGCTGTTTGCACTGTACAAAAGCCCTATGAAACCAGTTAAAGAGGTAATTCTTGATTCCATCACGGGCAATCTCTGCCGCTGTACCGGCTACCTGCCCATCATCGAAGCAGCAGCAAAAGCATGCAGCAAAAAAGAAAAGGATATCTTCAGCATCAGGGAAAAACAAACCATCAAGCTGCTGAAACAAATCAACAATCAGGATGTTATTATAATAAAAACTCCGAAACAAAAATATTACAAAGCTTTCAAGCTGGCTGATGTCCTCGAATTAAAAAGGAAACACCCTGATGCGCTGATTATTTCGGGAAATACCGACACCGGTCTGCGGGTATCAAAAAAACACGAACTACTAACTGAGATTATTGATATATCAGCAGTAGAAGAACTGAAATCCATCACTGAAACAAGGCAAAGTCTTTCAATCGGTGCCGGTGTCAGCATGGAAGAGGTAAAACAGGCAACAGAAAAACTGGTTCCCGCCCTGCATAAAATGCTGTCGGTATTTGGCTCGAAACAGATCAGGAACATGGCTACCATCGGAGGCAATATCGGATCGGCCTCACCAATCGGCGATACCCTGCCTGTGCTGATGGCCTGCAACGCTGTTGTTGCATTGAGCAGCACCAATAATTCGAGGGTGCTCGGCATACAGGATTTTATCAAAGGGTACCGCACTACCTACCTGCGTAAAGACGAAATTATCTGCTCTATAGGAATACCATTTCCTGAGAAAGATCAGATTATAAAATCTTATAAAATATCCAAACGCAAAGATCTCGACATTTCTACCTGCAGTGCAGGCTTTATGCTTGAGCTAGACAAAAAAAACCTAACGGTCAAAAATATCATCCTCGCTTTTGGAGGCATGGCCGCTTCTACCCGCCGTGCCACAAAAACAGAAGAATTTCTGTTAGGAAAAAAATGGTCCAAAACCACGTTGGAAAAGGCGGCAACCCTACTCCATCAGGAATTCAGCCCCTTGTCGGATGCCCGTTCAGGCGAAGAATTCCGCCGTCTGGCCGCACGAAATCTTTTATGGAAATTTTATGAAGAAACCACTTCAAAAAAGTAGCATGAAAAAAACTTCAGAGACACAACTGCACCACGACAGTGCAGAATTGCATGTAACCGGAAAAGCCGTATATGTTAACGACATGGAAGTCAGCGGGCAAACACTTTGCGGAAAGGTAGTGTACAGCCCGCATGCCCACGCACAGATTATACGTTGCGATGTCGGCAAAGCAAGAATGTTAAAAGGTGTTCATGCGGTGCTGACTTACAAGGATATCCCCGGCGCCAACCAAATGGGCCCGGTAGCCCACGATGAGCCATGCCTCGCCGAAAAAGAAGTATGTGCCATCGGTCAGGCAGTAGCGCTGATCGCTGCCGAAAATGAGGAAATAACCCTGGAAGCCGAAAAATCGATTACCATCACCTACAAGCCGCTAAAACCCATACTGGATATAAAAACCGCCCGGGCGGCCGACAGTAAGATAGCGCCGACGCGCAACATGGAACGGGGCGATATCTCAAAAGCTTTTAAAAAATCCACACATATATTATCGGGCGAACTGCACACCGGGGCCCAGGAACACTGGTATCTGGAGGCACAATCAGCCTTGTGCGTACCGGGCGAAGGCCGCGAAATGATGGTATATGCCTCGAGCCAGAATCCTTCAGAAACACAGGCAATAGTGGCCGAGGTACTGGGCATTTCAAAAAAAGAAGTGGTTTGTGAAGTACGACGCATGGGAGGAGCTTTTGGAGGCAAAGAAACACAAGGCAACCATGTGGCAGCCTGGGCAGCGGTATTGGCCAATGCAACCCGAAAGCCCGTAGCAGTGCACCTTTTCCGCGACGATGACCAGAAAATTACCGGCAAACGCCATCCTTTCTGGTCCAGCTATAAAATCGGGTTCGACCATGAAGGCCACATAAACGCTTACGCCGTGGACCTTAACGCCGATGCCGGTCATGCCTCTGACCTGAGTATGGCTATCCTGGAACGGGCCATGCTACATGCTGACAACGCCTACTATATCCCAAATGTAAAAATCACCGCCACCGCCTGGCGCACCAACCACTTTTCAAATACAGCTTTCCGGGGATTCGGAGGCCCGCAGGGCATGGCAGTCATCGAATGCGCTATCGACCGCATAGCACGTTTTCTGAAAAAAGATGCCACAGATATCCGAGTAAAAAACTTTTATACCGAAAACAAAGGCAACATCACTCCGTATCACCAAAAAGTTGATCATATAAGACTTCAAAAGATTTATGCCCAGTTAATCAAAACCGCTGAATACGCAAAAAGAAAAAAAGCCATTGACCAATTCAACAAAAACAATGAATTTGTTAAAAAAGGTATTGCGTTGACACCCATCAAGTTCGGCATTTCATTCACCACCTCCTTTCTTAATCAGGCAGGAGCCCTGGTGAATATTTATCGCGATGGCAGCGTACTGGTCAACCATGGCGGCACCGAAATGGGACAAGGCCTGAATACCAAAATGCTGCAGGTGGCCTCAGCCGAACTGGGCATTGCTCCCCACTTCATCAAAGTAAATGCTACCAACACCTCTAAGATACCCAACACCTCTGCCACAGCCGCATCCAGCGGATCCGACCTGAATGGCGCTGCCGTAAAAAATGCTGTCGACAAATCGAAGTCCCGCCTGATTCCGGTGGCCTTCGAATTATTAACAACCAAATTTCCCGGCAAAAAATTTTCGAAAAACAGAATCACTTTTGGGGAAGGCCATGTGTTCGACAAGATATACCCTCAACAGACACTGAACTTTGATGAGGTTATTGATAAAGCCTATCTGAAACAAGTAAGCCTGAGTGCGACAGGTTTTTATAAAACTCCCGACATCTATTTTGACCGGGAAAAAGGTATAGGAAAACCCTTTCACTATTTTTCTTACGGCATGGCCATTACCGAGGTTGAACTCGACGTACTTACCGGCTCACACAAACTCCAAAGAGTTGACATTGTTCATGATGTTGGCGACAGCCTGAACAAGCCTATAGACACTGGGCAGGTTTGCGGAGCATTTATTCAGGGGGTAGGCTGGGTTACTACCGAAGAAATTAAATGGGATGACACCGGACGCCTTTTGACCTGTTCGCCCGACACCTATAAAATTCCTTCCGCGCAGGATATCCCGGAGATACTCAACATACAACTACTTGAAAACGCTGCCAACCATAACACCATACGAAAAAGCAAAGCCGTAGGAGAACCTCCTTTTATGCTGGCTTTCTCAGTATGGATGGCCTTGCGTTACGCGGTGGCTGCAGTACGTAATCATGAACTTGATCCAGACCTGGCTATTCCAGCAACAAATGAAAAAATAGTGCTGGCC
>Ga0116184_10002925_pt1 | contig 14402 bp, 11 predicted proteins | sample AD_JPNNA5_MetaG_FD_89886 | JGI IMG/M metagenome (GOLD analysis project Ga0116184, IMG submission 89886) | Active sludge microbial communities of municipal wastewater-treating anaerobic digesters from Japan - AD_JPNNA5_MetaG | ecosystem: Engineered > Bioreactor > Anaerobic > Digestate | place... | reverse complement strand
TATGACCCATTTCTTCTGCAGGGATGCCGGCTGGTGCCATGCCATTATTGTCATGGACTGCTGGAACCGGGAGGTCATCGGGTATCGTGTCAGTAAGAACCAGAATGCCCAGGTAGCCGTGGGTGCCCTCGAGGATGCCTTGATTCATCGCTTTCACGGGAGCAAGGACGCATCCCGTGGGGTCATCCTCAGAAGTGACAACGGCTTGATCTTTTCTTCAAAAGCGTTTTTGCAGTTGGTGAACGCCCATGGCATTAAGACGGAGTACATCACGCCGTATACACCGGAGCAGAATGGGGTTGTTGAGCGGTTCATGCGAACTATGAAGGAGGAGTGCATCTGGCTCCATTCCTTCACATCGTTCAGTGAAGCAAAGAGGATCATAGAAGACTGGATCCGGGAGTACAATACCGATAGGCCACATCAGGAACTCGGCTATCACTCACCGGTCAGCTACAAGGAAAAATTAGCCGCATGATTGGTATTGATTCCAGGGGGTCATTACATACATACATTATCGATTATGTTCTAAGGAAGGTGATTATATGCATCCATTTAGAGATGGGGATACTTTTGGGACACTTCAGAATCTTATTAAAAAAGTTAAAGAAGAAATCACTTCACTCGATAATGAGTATGTATTGAAAGCCTCACCAGTAGAACTTGAGCAATACTTTATTCAGAAGGCACACATAAATCCCTTAATACTACATGTGAATGAGAAGTACATCAAGGATAAGACTGGCACCAAAATTGATGTCAGCCGTGATTTCATGAGAGCCGTATTACCTGGTGAAAGAGCATTAGTAAGTGGTACAAATCTTAAAATTGCAATCCCATTTGAGGGGGACTCTTTTCTATGGCGAATTAGGGCATCAACATTTAGTGTGAGTGGTTATCCAGAGATTGAGATTCTTGCTAATGAGATTGTTTTCAATGTTAGCTTTCCTGATGATTCTGTTTCTACAGCAAAGTTAAATTCTGAAATCGATCGAAATATAAAATCATTATCAAATGCAGTAGAGTATTTGAAAAGGGATGTAGATAATCACAATAAATCGGCTCCTAACATTATCCAACAAGCTCTTGAACAAAAACTGAAAATGGCAAAATCGACAATTGGTGCTATTGAGGGATTAGGAATCCCTATAAAGAGAACTAGTGAAATACCAACATTTAAAATACCTGTTCAGCGAAGAGAGGCACAAGTAATACGGCCAGCTGTTGCTTCTGGAAAATATGAACCTGAACCAGTCCTTGAGGAAAAGGAGTATACATATATATTAGAGATACTTAGAAGTATGTCTCTTGTGATTGAGCGTAATCCATCTTCATTTGCTTCCCTTGATGAAGAGGCAATAAGAGATCATTTTCTTCTTCAGCTGAATGGTCATTATGAGGGAAGTGCTACTGGAGAAACATTTAATGCATCAGGTAAAACAGATATACTAATAAGAGTTAGCGATCGAAATGTATTTATTGCAGAATGCAAGTTCTGGCATGGGTCCAAAGCCTTCAATGAAGCACTTGATCAACTATTGAGTTATCTTACATGGCGTGACTCAAAATGTGCATTATTAATTTTTAACAGAACAAAAGACTCAAGCTCTGTCCGTCAGAAAATGCATGAGGTAATGGAGTCGAGACCTGAACATCGAAGAACGTTATCCCATGATCTGACCGGAGATTCACAGTATATTTTTATAAAGCAATCTGATCCAGGTCGAGAAATTTATATAACAACCCAGTTATATGATGTGCCTAGTAATAAATAGAACCATAATACTTACTTATCTTAGGAGGATAGAATGGAACAGTTCAAGAAGGGTGATGTGGTACAACTGAAAAGTGGTGGGCCTAAGATGACAGTTGATGAGATTGAAACGACTCAAAGTGGAGTTGAGGTTATTTGTGTTTGGTATAATGATAAGAGTAATTCATTCGAGAGAAAAGGATTCTCAGTAGAGGCACTCACCATTTATACTCCCCCTAGTCAACCAAAAGTGATTCGTGGGTAGTATTAATATGATGTTATAGTAAAAATATTAACAGAGCTGGATGTAGCTAGAATGTAACTGCATTGATTGAAAACGATCTAATTACACCTAAGAAAATCCAACATATTTGTTCCGATGAAAATCCGCTCTAGTTCATTATGAATATGAAAGGGAGTGGGTTTATAGCCCACCCCCTTATGTGGCTAGATCGTACTTAGGATCCAGTGGAGCGATCCGTGGGGGTTCGAGTCCCTTCTCTCGCACCACTGCACACCCCATGAAACATACACCCTTGACACTGCAGGGGGGTTCCTATATACAATCATCTGCTTATTTGAACAGCCACAGGGAGAGGGGGTGTTTGATCAGCTCATGCCCGGAATCAAGGTAAGAGACACCGAGCCATTCGAGGGCGCGTTGAAGCGCTTCAAGAAGCAGGTGGAGAAGGCAGGCGTTCTTTCCGAGGTCCGCAAGCGGGAATTCTACGAGAAGCCCAGCGTGAAGAAGAAGCGCAAGGCCATTGCGGCACGGAAGAGGGCCATGAAGAGAATGCACAAAGTCAGATCCTACTACTGAACCATGCTGTTAGAGAAGATCAAAGCCGATCTGGAAGCCGCCATGAAGGCGCAGGACAAGGAGAGGACCTCCTGCCTGCGCATGGCGATTTCCGCGATCAAGTACCGGCAGGTTGCCATGAACCAGGACCTTGACGACCAGGAGGTCGCCAAGGTCCTGCGTACTCAGATCAAGCAGGTCACCGAGTCCGTGGAGCAGTACTCAAAGGGCGGCAGGGCCGACCTCGTGGCCATGGAGCAGAAGAACCTGGAGATCCTGAAGTCCTATCTGCCCAAGGAACTCGACGAGGATGGCATCCGGGCCATCGTGCAGGAGATCATCGCCGAAACCGGAGCCTCCAAGAAGGACTTCGGCAAGGTCATGAAGCTCGTCATGGCCAGAGTCGCCGGCCAGGCCGACGGGAAGATCGTCAACGGCATCGTGAACTCGCTGCTGAAGTGACCGCATAGAACCTGAACCTTTTCGCGGCAACGACAAGACCGTTGCCACCGCTGCATCCATGGGACACGACCTGTTAGAGTTTTCCGCCCTGAAAGAGTACATACGGCCCCTCATCACCTCAGACGTCGGGCAGAGCGCCCTTGCCGAGCTGAGTCCGTGCGACGGATGGGACGAGGCGGGCCGGAGGCTCGCACGCACGCGGGAGATGATGACCCTCATCGAGAACGGCCGCGCCCCGGTCTTTGCCGCAATCCCCGACATCCGGCCCCTGCTGGCCATCCGGGAAGGCGCGGTGCTGGAGGGGCAGGACCTGGTGAAGGTCGCTTCCGCCCTTGCCGACATGGCCCGGGTCAGGAAGGCGTTCGTCTCCGCAGGGGGGCTGCTGGCTGAGGCCGCGTCGCCCATGGAGCCGCTGGACCACGTGTCCTCCCAGATCAATGCACTGCTCCTGCCCACGGGCGAGATATCCGACGAGGCGTACCCGCTGCTGCGGGACCTGAGGAACCGCCACCGGTCCATCCGGGCGTCCGTGATGGAGAAGCTCGACCAGGTCATCGAGCGGCTCAAGACCAAGTCGGTGCTCATGGAGGAGCTCGTCACGGTGCGCAACGAGCGCTTCGTGATCCCGGTGCGGCACGATTTCCATGTGCACATGAAAGGCATCACCCACGACTATTCACGGACGAACCGCACCGTGTACGTGGAGCCCATGGTCGTGGTGGAGGAGAACAACGCCCTGAACCAGATCAGGGCCCAGATCCTGGAAGAGGAGCACCGGGTGCTCAGGGACCTCACCGCCCTGGTGTATGGTCAGATCCCTGCCATCCGGGAGAACCTCTCCATCTACGGCCGGCTCGACCTCCTGAACGCCTGCTCGCGGTGGGCCGTGCGCACGGGCTCTGCGCTGCCGAGGATTGCGGGCAGCGAATTCCTCCTGAAAGAGGCCCGGCATCCCATCCTGCTGGAGCGGCTCGGAGAGGCCGCAACGGTGCCGCTCACCATCCGCATCCCCGAAGACAGGGACTGCCTCGTCATCACGGGCCCCAACGCGGGGGGCAAGACCGTGGCGCTCAAGACGCTGGGGCTCCTCGTCCTCATGGCCAAGGCCGGCCTCGCCATCCCGGCGGCGGCGGACTCAGCCATCGCCCCGGTGGCCAGAGTCTGGGTGGAGATGGACACGAACCAGGACATCACCCATGACCTGTCATCGTTCACCGCACACGCCCTTTCGCTGAAGACCATCTACGAGCATGCCGGGCCCGGCGACCTGGTGCTGCTGGACGAGCCGGGATCGGGAACGGACCACGAGCAGGGCGGGGCCCTTGCCGTGTCCTGCATCCACGCACTGCGGAACAAGGGGGCCACCGTGGTGGTCACCTCGCACTCTGACCTCGTGAAGCTCTACGGCATCACCTCCGAGGGGGTGGAGAACGCAGCCACGGCCTACGACGACACCGGGCTGAAGCCGCTGTACTCGCTCCAGTACGGCATGGTGGGCCAGAGCAGGGCCTTCGAGATCCTGGAGTCCATCGACTTCCCCCGGGAGCTCGTGGAGGAGGCCAGGGGCATCGCGGGCAGGAAGGGCGACTCCCCGCTGGCCCGGGCCATCGAGGACATCTCCCGGGCATCCGCCTTGCGGCGCGAGGCCGAGCAGGCCCTCGAAGAGGCGAACAGGCTGAAGGAGCAGGCCCGGCTGGAGCTCGAGGCCCGGAAGAAGGAGCGCGTGGAGAGCGCCGTCCGGTCCAGGAGACTCCTGGACCGGCTCGAGGTGCTGTCCCGCAGGCAGGTCACCCCGGAGGCTGTGCGCGCCCTGAAGGAGGCCCCCGAGGCCGTCGAAATGGCCGGGGTCCTTGCCGAGGCCGAGCCAGCACAGACGCTGAACATAGAGCAGGGGTGCACGGTGCGGCTCAGGGGCAGCGAGCAGGAGGGTGTGGTGGCCGAGGCCGCATCTGGCTGGGCGGAGGTTTCCTTCGGGACCAAGCGGCTCAGGGTGGGGCTCGATCAGCTTCTCGTGGTGGCAGGGCCGGAACAGGGCGGTGCCCGCGGCAAGACGGTCTCCCGCATGACGCCGCCGCCGCCGGTGCTGCCGATCAAGGTCGTGGGGATGCGCGTGGACGAGGCCCTGCCCCTTGTGGAGCGGGCCGTGGACCGTGCCATGCTCACCGGCCAGGAGCACCTGGAGATCATCCACGGGGCCGGGACGGGACGGCTCAGAAAGGCCATCAGGGAGTACCTCAAGGGGCTGCCCTGCGTGAGGGGTTTCTCGGACGCACCCATGAACGAGGGCGGAGGGAGCAAGACCGTCGTGGCGCTCAAGGTGAAGTAGATGGACAAGTCCCAGGTGGAGCACATCAAGGCGCTTAGCGACATCGTCGCCGTGATCTCCGAATACGTGGAGCTCAGGAAGAAGGGCAGGAACCTCTGGGGGTTGTGCCCCTTCCACAGCGAGAAGACGCCGTCGTTCTCCGTGGACCCGGACAAGCAGATCTACAAGTGCTTCGGGTGCGACAAGGGCGGTGACGTGTTCTCCTTTGTCATGGAGAAGAAGGGGCTGAGCTTCGCCGAGGCGCTGGCCGAGCTCGCCCGCAGGGCGGGCGTCGCCCTGGAGCCCCCGAAGAGCCAGGCGGCCTCCGAAAGGAAGGTCTTCTACGACGCCAACCGGGCCGCCATGGCCTTTTTCGAGCAGCAGCTCTCCTCACCCCAGGGGGAGCGGGCGAGGCGGTACCTCGCGGGCAGGGGCCTGAGCGACGACACGGTGAAGGCGTTCCACCTGGGGTTCGCCCCGGACTCCTGGGACAGCCTCGTCGCGCACCTGCGGGGCAGGGGCATTCCCGCCCAGGCCGCCGAGCGGTGCGGTCTCATCGCCGCCAGGAAGACCGGCGGGTACTATGACCGGTTCCGGAACCGCGTCATGTTCCCCATCATCGACCTGTCCGGCGAGGTCATCGCCTTCGGGGGCCGGATCATGGAGGCGGGCGAGCCCAAGTACCTGAACTCCCCGGAGAGCCCGGTCTTCGAGAAGAAGCGGGTCCTGTACAACCTCCACAGTGCCAGGGCCACCCTCCGGCAGAGAGGCGCGGTGGTGGTGGAGGGGTACATGGACGTGATCTCGCTTGCCAACGCCGGGTTCACGGGCGCCGTTGCCACCCTGGGCACCGCACTCGGCGATGAGCATATCCGCATCCTGCGGCGGTTCACCGAGGACATCACCCTGGTCTTCGACGGCGACTCCGCGGGCAGGAACGCCATGGTCAGGGCCCTGGACCCCTTCCTCGCCTCGGGAATCGTCCCCAAGGTGGTCATCCTGCCGCAGGGCAAGGACCCGGACGACATGGCCAGGCAGGACATCGCCTCCTTCACCGGACTCGTGGCACAGGCCCAGGACATCTGGGAGCTGATCTTCGATGAATCGTTTTCCCGGCACGATCCATCAAAACTCCGAGGTTTGAACGGCATCGTAAAGGAACTTGCACCCATGTTCGCCCGTCTGCACGATCATGTCCTGCGAGATCTGCTGGTGCAGAGACTCGCAGTCAGGCTGGGCATATCCCCGGAGGTGATCATGAAGGGGATGAATCCGGCCTTCGTGGCCCCCGATCAGGTTGCCCCGGCGCCGGCCCACGGCGAGCGCCACGCCCTGGAGACCACCCTGGCGCGGCTCCTGCTCCAGGAGCCCGCTGCTGCGGAACTCGTCAGAGAACAGGGCATGACCTTCGAGTTTCAGGAGCCCGGCCTCAGGGTCCTGTTCGACCACCTGTTCCGGCATGGTGTCCAGGCCTGCGACGGGCCCGGCTGCCCTGACAGAGTGCGCCTGGAGGCATCCCGCCTGCGGGCGCTGGGGGATTTTCCGGGTGATGTAAAAAAGGCCTTGATTGATACCGTGTGCCGGTTTAAGAGTCTAGCGATCGATGAGGAGCTCAGGCGGATTCAAGGAGAGCTGCACCTTGCCGAAAAGTCGGCAGACAAGGCGAGACGCAACGAGCTGCTCAGGGCGAAGCAGGACCTCGCGGTGCTCAAGAAGAGCCTGCGTTCGCATGTCATGGAGGCATTTGAGAAGAGATGACTGAGAAGAAGTCGTACCCCAAAGAGATCCAGAAACTGATCGCCATGGGCAAGTCCAAGGGCTTTCTCACCTACGAAGAGGTAAACGACGGGCTCCCGGATGACATCCTGAGCCCGGACGACCTGGACGACGTCATGGACCTCTTCACCGAGAAGGAGATCCAGCTCGTGGACACCGAGGATGAGCTGAGCCCCGAGGAGGAGGAGTTCGACTTCCACGACGACGGCTCCATGCGCTCCCCGGACCCGGTGAAGATGTACCTCCACGAGATGGGGTCCGTGTCGCTCCTGTCGCGGGAGGACGAGACAGAGATCGCCAAGCGGATCGAGGCCGGCCAGCGCCAGATCCTGAACGTCATCATCAACTCCCCGGTCACGGTGAAGGAGGTCATCCAGATCGGCACGTACCTTGAGAACAACGAGATCCGGCTCAAGGACGTGGTGGACATCGACGACATCATCGACGTGGACGAGGAGCTCGTCCGGACCAAGACCCTGGAGACCATCAGGGAGATCGAGCGCAAGCAGGCCGAGCTCAAGACCTACAAGTACCAGCTCTTCAAGGCCAGGAGCAACGCCCAGAAGGAGAAGATCAAGACCAACATGGGCAGGGTGAGCCGCGAGATCGTGCGCCTCATCCACGACATCCACTTCCTGCCCGAGCAGATCGAGCTGTTTGGCAGCAGGCTCAAGGAGCTCAAGAGGCTCCTCGAGTCCAAGGAGCACGAGCTGGCGGCGAACGAGCAGCGGTTCAGCATGTCCATCGCGGAGATCAAGGACATGCACCAGGTGATCTGCAACGGAGACTGCGACGCCGAGATCAAGGAGTTCCTGGAGGAGCACGACCTCACCCAGGAGGACTTCTCCGCCATCGCCGCCGGGCTGATCAACGCGGTCAAGGACATCAAGCGCATCGAGATCGAGGGCGGGCTCACCGCCCACGGCCTGAAGAAGGCAGTGCGGATCCTCGAGGAAGCCGAGCAGAAGACCAATGCCGCCAAGACCGAGCTCATCCAGGCAAACCTCAGGCTCGTGGTGAGCATCGCCAAGAAGTACGTGAACCGGGGCCTCCAATTCCTGGACCTCATCCAGGAGGGCAACATCGGGCTCATGAAGGCGGTGGAGAAGTTCGAGTACCGCCGGGGCTACAAGTTCTCCACATATGCCACCTGGTGGATCCGCCAGGCCATCACGCGGGCCATCGCGGACCAGGCAAGGACCATCCGCATCCCGGTGCACATGATCGAGACCATCAACAAGCTCATCCGCACCTCCCGGGCGCTCGTCCAGGACCTGGGCCGCGAGCCCACCCCGGAGGAGATCGCCGAGAAGATGGACTACCCGGAGCACAAGGTGCGCAAGATCCTCAAGATCGCCAAGGAGCCCATCAGCCTGGAGACCCCCATCGGCGAGGAGGAGGACAGCCACCTGGGCGACTTCATCGAGGACAAGAAGGTGCCCTCGCCCTCGGACGCCATCCTGGCCAAGAACCTCTCCGAGCAGTCGCGCAGGGTCCTGGCCACGCTGACGCCGCGCGAGGAGAAGGTGCTCCGCATGCGCTTCGGCATTGGCGAGAAGTCGGACCACACCCTGGAGGAGGTGGGCAAGGACTTTACGGTGACGCGCGAGCGCATCCGCCAGATCGAGGCCAAGGCCCTGCGCAAGCTCAGGCACCCGGTGCGGTCCAAGAAGCTCCGCTCGTTCATCGACTCGTAAGGTAAGCCGAAGGACAATGGAACCTGGAGGAGGGGCCTGCCACTCCTCCAGGTTCTCGATAAAAAAAGCCCGCCTTTTCAGGCGGGCTTTTTCATTGCTGCTTGGTGTCCGGGCTAGAAGGTGAACAGGATCTCGTGCTTGAGCAGCATGACAGAGTCAGGGTCATCACCTTCGTCGAAATCGATGTCCGCATAGCCGGCATCAACCAGGTAGTACGTGTTGGGGCTGATCTTGAAGTTCAGGCCGAGGTCGATTTCCCATGCGGTCGCATCCACCCAGGGGTTGGCTCCCACTACACCGGCGACGGCAGCCGAGTAGTCGTCCTGGTTGGACATGATGTATGCAAAGGATGCATCGCAGTTGAGCCAGTCATTTATCTTCACGCCCTGGACATACGGCTTGACCATGGTCATGCCCAGGAGGTCTTCAGCGGTCTGGCCAGCGATGGAGCCGAACCCGATCTCATCACCGAGGATGAGGTTGGCCTTGAAATCCTGCCTGGAGTCGAGACCGTGACCGGAGCCGAGGGGACCGCCTTCCTCGTCGTAACCCAGATATACGAGCACGAGGCCGGCCTTGCCGAAGTCCATGGTCTTGAAGAGGTTGACATACGCGCCGTACACGGTGGAGTCCTCTGCAAAGGTATAGAGAGGATTCACTGCTGCCAAAGCTGCGAGGTCTTCATACGAGGTGTCCTGATAGGTCCACTCGGACTCGATCTCGATGGGGCCGAGATTGCCGTCAAGGCCTACGGAGATGTAGAGCCGCTTGATGCCGTCAGAGCTGGCCGTGGGAACCTGGGAGCTCCGATCGACGTAGAAAATCAGAGGCTTCACGTTCAACGGGCCGAGCTTGGTGGCCCCGAACAGCGCATAGGAGTCGTAGTCGTCTTTCTCAGAGTCCTCTACTGTGGCACTGCCGTATTCAGCGTCCTTCTCAACGAGTGCGCCGATGACGCCCACCGGGGTCTTCTGGGTGACCTTGACGCGGTATCTGGGCTGCGTGTAGTCGCCGAACTTGGTCGCCCACCACTGGCCGCTCATGAGGCCCACGTCCAGCACGGTGTTCTCGCCGAACTTCTGGGACAGGTATGCACGCTCAATGCTGATATTGTCGTTGGCGTCCTGAGCGTTCAGCCTGTTGTAGATGGTATCGGGGTTGTCTTTGTCGGCCCCGGTTGCGTCAGCCATCTGGGTTCCCCAGACTTGGTCGCGCATGTCGATCTTCATGATGACGGAGGTGTCGCCGACAGTGAGCTTGGGATACAAGGAGAGGTATCCCTTGTAGTACGAATGAGTCACGGTGTCATCAGCATACAGCGCATAGTTGTCCCAGTAGAAGCCCGCTGCGCTGAATTCGCCATTGAGGTCGAACGTCACCTCGGGGGTCCCCAGGACCTCATAGGTCCGCTCTCTCGCTGCACGCGACATCTTGGAAGGATCGATCTCCGATCCCGCCCATACCGTCGTGGCAACGAAGACGATCAGTACTGCAAACAATGCCTTCTTCATCCTATCCTCCTCCTTTTGGTTTTTCTTCTTTTCGTTTGCGGCCTTACTGAACTTGAATCAGCCATTTCAACAAGGCCATGCTCCCTCTCCATACATGCAACCGATAAATCCGCTAATATACATACAACATATGTGCCAAACAGGAAATATCAATAAAAATCAAGATATGCAAACTGCACCTCCCGCCTCTGTTGAAAATGTGCCACAAGCAAAAAAATATTTCGTGGTGGAAATAATACAAGTTTCGTGCTGTTGCATCCCCCGTTGCGTAAGTCGTCGGCAATCCCGGGCGCCGGGCCGCGGAACCCTATCAGCGGCAGCCGCCGTGGGAGGGCCCGGGACTTTTCGTTGACGGGCGATCGTCCTGTGCTCTAGGATGAGGGGTGCGGATACGGACCGGCACGTGTGTCAAAAAACCAACAGGGTCTTCTGTGAGGGGTGAGTCATGAATCCTGAGGTCTTTCGGGAGTACGACATCCGGGGCGTTGTAGGCACGGATCTCGATGATGCCTTCGTGGCAGGGCTTTCCCGGGCCCTGGGCGTGTATTTCCACGAACACGGGGTGCGCAGCGTCAGCCTGGGCATGGACGCCCGACTCAGCTCCCCCGCTTTCCGGGAGATCCTCAAGGACGGCATCACGGCAAGCGGCGTCGAGGTCATAGACCTCGGCATGGTGCCCACGCCGGTCATGTATTTCTCGCTCTTCCGGCTGGACGTCGGCGGCGGCATCGAGGTGACGGGCTCCCACAACCCCCCGGACAACAACGGGTTCAAGATCGCGCTCGGGAAGATGACCATCTACGGCGACGAGATCCAGAAGATCAGGGCCATCATGGAGGAGGGCAGGGTGCTGAGAGGGAAGGCCGGAAGCCGGTCCTACGACATCATGCCCGAGTATCTCGACGACATCGTCTCCCGGATCAGGCCCGGTAACAGGAGACTCAGGGTGGTCGTCGATCCGGGCAACGGGGTTGGCGGAGCCCCGGCCATGGCCGTGTGCACTGCCCTGGGCATGGAGGCCATCGGCATCTGCCTCGAGCCGGACGGCCGCTTTCCCAACCACCACCCGGACCCCACCACACAAGAGGGTCTTGCCATGCTCCGTGCCGCGGTACTGGAGCACAAGGCAGACCTGGGCATAGGCCTGGACGGCGACGCCGACCGCATCGGCGTCATCGACGCGCACGGCAACACGGTGTACGGAGACATGATCACCGCCGTCCTCGCCCGGGCGATCCTTGCACAGCGGCCCGGAGAGAAGATCATCGGCGAGGTGAAGTGCTCCAAGGCCTTCTTCGACGAGGTGGCCCGCTCGGGCGGCGTCCCGGTCATGGGCAGGGTGGGGCATTCCCCCATGAAGGCACGGCTCATCCAGGAGCAGGCGGCCCTGGCCGGAGAGATGAGCGGGCACATCTTCTTCCTGGACCGGTGGTACGGGTTCGACGACGCCATCTACTCCACGGCCCGCCTCCTGGAGGTGCTGTCCCGCACCCGGGACCCCCAGGCGCTCTTCGACGGCCTGCCCCGCCTCGAGAACACCCCGGAGATCCGCATCGACTGCCCGGACAGGATCAAGTTCCAGGTGGTGGACCGGTTCACACGCTATGCCCGCAGCGCCTACGACGAGTGCGTGGATATCGACGGGGTCAGGTTCACCAGGGGTGACACCTGGGGGCTGGTGAGACCATCCAACACCCAGCCGGTGATCGTGCTGCGGTTCGAGGCCAGGGACCGCGAGGCGCTGCGCCGGATCCACGACGACACCATGGCGCGGCTCGACGGGATCATCCGGGAACTCTCGGGCGCCTCGCGGCCCTGATGCCGGGTTCCTTCGCCACCGCCGCCCACGGGTGATCAGCGGCTCTGGAGCGTCCTTTTACCCTCTGCGCGCGGGGAAGGTGTTGCATGGTGGTGTGTTCTGCGTTAGGCTAAGGCCAGCCATGGTATTGAATCGGGGCGGTGAGGTCCTGGAATGAGAAGAGGTGTAGCGGTTTTCCTGGTGGTTGTCTGTGCGGTCCTGGTTGTTCCGGCCGCGAGCCTGCATGCAAAGACCATGTACGTGAGGGACTGGATCGTCGTCACGATACGTGCCATCCCCCTGGACACCTCCCAGTCCCTGGGCACGGTGCAGACCAATGACGTCGTGGAGGTCCTGGAGGAGGTGGAGGGGTGGTCGCGCATCCGCACCAAGACGGGTGTCGAGGGATGGGTCGCGGGCAGGTTCCTGAGTGCGACCCCCCCGAAGAACCTCTATACGAAGCAGCTCGAGGCCAAGCTCAAGGCCCTCCAGGAGGAGAACATGCGGCTCAGGGGAACCGCTCCGGCCGGGACGCCGCAGGGCGCAGGGCCCGTGGTTGAAGGCACCCAGGGTGTCACGGCCCCGCCCGGGGCCCCGTTCATGGACTGTGCCGGGCTGAAGGCCGGCTATGACAGGCTGCAGGCCCGGAACACAGACTGCATCCGGAAGAGCGGCCTGCTCGAAGCCGAGAACAGCAGGCTCAGGAACTCGGAGCGGCTCTTCTTCACCTTCATCGGCGGGGTGTTCATCATCCTGGGCGTGCTCATCGGGCTCTTCATCCAGATGGCCACGGCCAGGTCCAAGAAGCAGGGGTATAAGTTCTGATCCCAACACATCTCGAGGTGGTGATATGCTGAAAAAGTACGAACGTCTGAGCACCCGGGTGACCATCAAGAACATCCTGAAGGCACGCAGCGCCATCGCCCACTACATCCACCGGACCAATCTCATCTACTACTCCGAGCTCAGCCGCATCATCGGGTGCGACGCCTTTGTGAAGCACGAGAACCACCTGCCCACAGGTTCCTTCAAGATAAGGGGCGCCATCAACTTCTTCCAGTCCATCCCCAAGGAGGACGTGGCCAACGGCGTGCTCGTGTCCACCCGGGGCAACCACGGCCTGGCCATGGCGTGGGCCGGGCAGTGGTTCCACACCCCCTGCACCGTGGTGGTGCCCGAGAACAACAACCCCGAGATCAACCGCATCATCGAGAGCTTCGGCGCCGAACTCATCGTGCACGGGCACGACTTCTACGACGCCCAGTTCTACTGCGACGAGCTGGTGGCCGCCGCAGGCTATTACTACGTGGAGCAGGGCAACGAACCGGAGATGCTCAACGGCATCGGCACCATGGGCCTGGAGATTTTCGAGGACCTGCCGGACGTGGACGTCATCATCTGCCCCATCGGCGGCGGCGGCGGGTGCGCCTCCCTCCTCACGGTGGCCCAGGCCATAAACCCCCGGGTGGAGATCATCGGCGTGCAGGCGGAAAAGGCCCCGGCGTTCGCGAAGTCGCTCCAGCAGAGGGAGTGGGTCGTGCTCGACGATGCCGAGACCATTGCCGACGGCCTGGCGGCCCGCAGTGTGTTCCAGCTCCCCTATGTCATCATGAAGGACCACGTCACCGATGTGGTCCTTCTCAGCGAGGACGAGGTGCTCGACGGCATCAGGCTCGCGCTCACCACCACGCACAACCTGGCCGAAGGCGCCGGGGCTGCTTCATTGATTGCTGCGGTGAAGATCAGGGAACGTCTTGCCGGCAGGAAGGTGGCGCTCATCATGTCGGGCGGAAACCTTGACCGGGTGCACCTCGAACTGGCATTGCAGAAAGGGTGATCACCCCTCGTCGAGATCTTCCTCGGTCTTGAAGGTGCCGGCCCACCTCCGGTTGATCTCCTGCTGAATCTCCTCTATGGCGGCTGCATCCATGAGCCTGAACCGGTTCTGGGCCTTGAAGTATTCCTCCACCGGCACCAGCGAGCGCTTGTCCGCGATCTTCTGGGACGCGCCGGTGAGCCGCACCACCGAGTGCTCCACCTCGTAGAGCTCGAACAGGCCAGTCTCCACGGCGAGCTTGCCCATCTTCACGGTGAAGCGGGGTTCGAACCCCCAGCCCGGCGGGCAGGGGATCTGGATGTGGATGTACTTCACCCCGGGCAGTGTCACGGCCTTCTTCACCTTGTCGTAGAGATCCAGGGGGTAGGCCGCTGAGCAGGTGGCCACGTACGACAGGTTGTGTGCCGCCATGATGCCCGGTAGGTCCTTCTTCTGCTGGAACTTCCCCCTGATGGGCGTGTTTG
>Ga0116184_10002923_pt1 | contig 14409 bp, 10 predicted proteins | sample AD_JPNNA5_MetaG_FD_89886 | JGI IMG/M metagenome (GOLD analysis project Ga0116184, IMG submission 89886) | Active sludge microbial communities of municipal wastewater-treating anaerobic digesters from Japan - AD_JPNNA5_MetaG | ecosystem: Engineered > Bioreactor > Anaerobic > Digestate | place... | reverse complement strand
CGATCACCGCGCCCTCGCCGATGGTCACGCCGGGCAGCACGCAGCTCCCCCTCCCGATCCACACGTCCCTGCCGATGGTGATGGGGGCAGAGGCATGCGCCTGGTACCGCATGCGCTCGTCCGCCTTCATGCCGTGGTTCGCGTCCCTGATGGTGACGTACTCCCCGATGATGGCGAAGTCGCCGATGGCAATCTGCGCATAGGACACCAGCGTGCAGCCCCTGTTGATCCGGACGTCTTCGCCCAGGACGATGCGGCCCTTCTCCCGGGTCTCGAACTCCGTGTCCCTGCCCAGCCTGCACCTCCTGCCCATGCGCACGTCCCTGGTGCCATGCACCAATACCCTGCCGTCGCACTGCACGGACAGGTCCATGGAGCGCAGATCGGCCCCGAGCCGAGCCGGGTAGTAGACACGCCCGAAGAGATGCGACAGCGGGACCAGCGGCCGCAGCACCACGGAGAGGAGGGTGATGGCTATCTTGAGGAGCCTTCCCGGCATGTTCACCCTTTCCCGCCCTCGCCGTCCCCGAAGAAGTAGGCGACGCGTCGTCGTATCAGCTCCGGCTCCATGTCCGGGTCGAAGCCGCCTTCCCTCCGTCGGATGAGATCCGCCCATGGGTAGGCATCGGTTTGCTCGGAAAGCCGCCTGACCAAGGCATCCACGCGGCCGATGGGGCGCGCCGGGACGCCGCCCACGATATCTCCCTCGGCCACATCGCGGGTAACCACCGCCCCGGCGGCCACGATGGCATTGGGGCCGATGGTCACCGAGGGCAGGATGATGGCGCCGAACCCGATGAAGACATTGTCCCTGATGTCGATCTTTCCCACGGAGTCGAGGCGGAGGCCATATGCCCTGTTGAGGACCACGATGGAGGCGTCATGTCCGATGAGGGTACAGCTGGAGAGGCACACGTTGTTCCCCAGCCGCACGTAGGCCGGGTCTGTGACGCTCACGTCGTGATTGATGAGGCAGTCCCGGCCCATGGCATGAAAGTATCCGGTGCGCCGGAGGTACTCGGCGTACTCGTCGTTGCCGATACCCCAGAACCGGACATACCACCTGAACAGCCACTTGTACCTGAAGGCCAGCGTCTTCCAGGCGCGCTTCATCTCAGGCTCCGATCCTCACCTTTCGTGCGTGTGGGGCAGTGATCCATCCCGCAGGCCCGCCATCCGGGGGGACAGGGGGCGGTCCCTGAAGGGGTGCGGCCCCTGCAGCACGTAGAACAGGGCAAGGGAGCTCGCCAGCCCTCCCATGCCCAGGACGACGAGAAATGGGATATTGAAGAACCTGGTGCTGGAAAGCACGGGGCGCAGCACGTAGTACATGCAGGCGATGACCCCGCACGTCCCCGCGATCTGGCACCAGGGCCGCAGGAGGCTCGAGACCGGGAACCCGAGACCTGCCCGGAGAAAGACCGTCTGGGCCAGTGCCACCACCACGATGGCAGTGAACATACCCGCTGCGGCCCCGGCCAGGCCGTAGTGCACGGCGCCCAGGGGGACCAGGGCCAGGACCAGCACAAGGCTGATCCCCATGGATATGGTCTCGTACCTGAGCCTGTCCATGGCGATGAAGGTGTTGCTGTTCACTGCGTTCAGGATGAGCAGGATGCCGCTGACGCTGAACCAGAACATGGAGATGCAGGCGTCCTGGTAGCGCGGGTCGTAGAGCAGGGCTATGATGTCATGGGAAAAGAGCGCGAGGATCATGGATGCCGGGACGGTCAGCGCAAGGATCATGACGGAAAACCTCTCGTACATGCGCACCACCCGGGGAGGATCCTGGTTCACCGAGCTCACGGCGGGCAGGTAGGACTGCACGAAGATCTGGAAGCACACGAGCCATATGAGGGTGCCGATGTTCCTCCCCAGGGTGTAGTAGCCGAGGTTCTCCATGTGCAGGACCTTGCCGATGAGCAGGATGTCGGCGTTCATGGCCAGGAAGCTGATGAGGGTGTTCACGAAGATGTACTTCCCGAAGTGGAGGATCTCCCGGGCGTATTCCCTGTGGAACGCAACCCGCGGGCGATAGGGTGTCACCACGAACGATCCCCCCGCCTTGTATGCCGAGGAGAGCACGACCCCGATGGCCAGGGCATACACGGACCGCATGAGCCAGGCGAGCACGATGGTGCTGGCAAGCCCCAGGGTCTGGGACCAGATCTCCAGGGAGACCTTCTTCTCCACGCGGAACTGCTTGATGGTCACCGAGAGCGCGGGGTTCTCCATACCCAGGATGAGCGGGCTCAGGCTCATGAGGGCGAGGATCCCGAATATCTGGGGCTGTTCATAGACGACTGCGAGCGGCCATGCCATGAGCAGGACCACGGCGGCCAGCACGGCCTCGCGCAGGCAGCAGATGACCCACGCGGTGTCCAGGAACTCCGGCTCCGCCCCTTTCGGGTTCTGGATGATGGAGATCCTGATGCCGACGTCCGTGAAGAGCTGGATCATGACGATGACGATCTGGGCCGTTGCCATGATGCCGAAGGCCTCGGGGTAGAGGATCCTCGTGAGGACCAGGCTCCCGATCATCCTCAGGGCCTGGCTGCCGCCCTTTTCCATCAGGCTCCACAGCGCGGCGCGGATGCTCTGGAGCTTCAGGGAGTGCGCCTGCGGCCTGAGGATGAGATCGAGCAGGGAGGAGATCCGGTTCATGGACACCGAGCGCCCCCCCCGTGCAGATGCCTTGTGGGACCGGGCGTTTTCCCGTATATTCCACCACAGAGCGGACGTCCCGGTTCAGGACCCGCATCCTCTCCAGGGAGAACGGGATGAAGAAAGCCTTCCTTTCCATCGGTATAGCCGCTGCGTGCATCGGCGCCCTTGTCATCCTCTGGGTCACTCACCCTTCCTGCTCGGCCCGAGGCGACGGGGAAGACCTCGCCATCGGGATGAACCTCTCGACCCTGTCGTACTGGACCCGCGAGCTGCCCTTCGTGGACGTGGCCAGGACCTCCATGCCGTGGGTGACCCAGAACGACCGCACCGTGCCCGGCGGCAGGAACCCCTGGAACACGGACCTGATCGGCTCCATCCCCCTGGATGCGGACGGGTACCCCCTGTCGTTGCCTGTGGAGGTCCCGGGCGCCGAGGCCCCCCAGATAACCGCCACCCTGATGTGCAGTTCCATCGAGGGCCGCTACCCCGCGGGGAGGTACGTCTGCCTCTACGAGGGCACGGGCGAGCTCGGGTTCTCCCTCGACGCCAAGGAGGCCGCCAGGTCGCCGGGCCGGATCGAGCTCGATGTCAGGCCGTCCAAGTCCGGCATCCTCATGAAGATCCTGCGCTCCGTCAGGGGTGACCATGTCAGGAACATCCGTGTCATCATGCCCGGCCACGAGGCGACGTACACCCAACGGCCCTTCAACCCCCTGTTCCTCAGGAGACTCGAGCCGTTCAGGGTGATCCGGTTCATGGACTGGCAGCGGACGAACAACTCGGTCTTCGTGCACTGGGACCAGCGGACGAAGCCTTCCACGTATACACAGACAGGACCGCGGGGCGTGGCCATCGAGCACATGGTGGACCTGTGCAACACCCTCGGCGCAGACCCGTGGTTCTGCATCCCCCACGCCGCGGACAGGGACTGCATCAGGCAGTTCGCCCGGCTCGTGAAGGCATCGCTCAGACCCGAAAGGAAGGTCTACCTCGAGTACTCCAACGAGGTGTGGAACACCCTGTTCACCCAGCACGGATGGGTGGCGAAGCACGGGGACGCTTCCCTGTCCCCTGCCCGGAAGTACGCGTCTTTTGCCCGGCAGGCCTTTGCCGTGTGGCAGGAGGAGTTCGGCGCGGACAGGGGCCGCATCGTCCGGGTGGCGAGCGGGCAGCAGGTCAGGCCCGCCCTCACGCAGGACATCGTCGAGGCCCTCGGGCCCTCCGGCATGGACGCCCTCGCCACGAGCGGGTACTTCGGCCTGGGCGCGCAGGGGCACGCGGACCTGAAGAGCCTCGGGGAGCGCGCCACGGATCACGATGTCCTCAGGAATGTGTACGACAACATGCGCTCCCGCGAGATCCCATTCATGGAGCGGCATGCCGGGATCGCGGCCCGGCATGGCATCAGATACATCACCTATGAAGGCGGCCCCTCCATCTGCCCCCATCCGCCGGGAACCTCTCCCGCATACCGGAAGGCCCTGTGGGACGCCCAGAGGTCCCCGGAGCTGTACTCCATGTACCGGGAGTTCATCTCGGCCTGCAGGGATATGCACATGGGGCTCTTCATGGCCTACTCGTTCGTATCCGCGCAGGAGACCCCGTACGGGTCCTGGGGTCACCTGGGATACCTGGACGAACCAGCGGACCAGGCCCCGAAATACCGGGCCCTGCTCGACGAGATCCGTGGCCGGTCCGCAGCACGGGGGGTTCCCCCGAAACCCTGAGCGTCGCAGCATCATCTCAGATGAACCTCGGCGCATAGGCAGCCTCACCGGGTACGACCCGTTCCCGCACTGCTTCAGAGCGCTTCAGGGCAGCCTGGAGGACCGGGAGTCCGGAGATGCCGCCTGCAGTGACGATGAAAATGGGGTTCACCATGGCATTGAGGAGGTTGTCCACCATGTAGATTGCCAGGAGCAGTGACAAAGCGGCCGCAGATGCCACCCGGGGGTCGCCCCACGAGGAGGCCGGATACGAGCGAACGAAGAAAAAGACCGGCATGAGGACGGCGAGCGTCATGGAGACGAGCCCCACCAGGCCGTGGTTGCCAAAGGCAATGATCCACAGGCCGTCCGTCACCGATATGTCCCTGCCCTCCTCGTCGTAGACCCGGGCCTTTCCCCACGTGGCCCAGCCGAACAGCGGGTTCTGCAGAGCCCTGTCGGCCAGGATGTCCTCGTTGTCCAGCCTGAACTGCAGCGACTCGGCCCGCTCCTCGCTCACATGCTCGGCAATGAAGGAAACGACCTCGCCCCCGTCCCACATCCCGGTGGCCCGGACAGGGAGGTAGAGCAGCGGAATGGCCAGCAGGAGAATGATGAACAGCGGCTTCCTGATCCTGCGAGACAGGAAGAGGATGGCCACTCCTCCGAAGAGGTAGGCGATGGCCGCGGTGGACTTGCACCAGATGGATGTCAGGACGAGGACAGGGACCATCCACACCATGGACAGGCCTCTGATATCCTTCAGCGCACCCGTGGCCCAGAGCCACACGCCCACCACCGAGGCGCTCATCATCCACACGCCGAGCATGAGACCGTGGGAGAGGAACACCATGGGCCGCCACCCACCCCACCGGTAGGTCTGGGCGAAGCTGTGCTGATAGAAGCCGTAGAGGTTGTAATGGAGCTGCGGGCTCATCCTGCTCTCCCAGAGGCTTAAGGGGACATAGACCATACCGCCGATGAAGATGCCCACGGCGAGTTCCTTCAGGGCCTCCAGGCTGTTGAAGTACACCCTGCCGATGAAGTAGGGAAACCCCCAGGTGACGGTCTGCCTCAGAGACACCGCGAGGCCGTCGTACAGTCCATAGCCGTTGGCCAGCGACGAGGCCACTGGGCAGAGGCACCAGACGAGCATGGGCACATCCAGGGTGCGGAATCTGAACCGCGCCAGGTTCTCCATGTCGAACAGCGCGGCCGCTATGAAGATCCCCCAGCAGGTGGCGGAGATCTTGGTGTAGTCAGGCAGGCCGGGCAGCGGGTAGGCCGCGTTCGGGAGGAAGAGCCAGGCTACCAGGAACGAGGTGATGACGGCATGCCTGGGTTTGAGCACGGAGAAGAGCCCGATGACCACCGGGATCCACCCGAACATGACGATGTGGACGATGGGGTTCATTTAGGGTGAGCCTGCCGGCTCCGGGGGTGGTTTGGGTGGCTCGTTGAAGTACCTCACATACTTCAGGCTCCTGTTGGTCAGCCGCGCCAGGAACTTCTCCACGGGCCAGAGCATCCTCCACACCAGGAGCTGGACCCTGTTCAGGTCCTTGGGCGCGCCCCAGTTCAGGACGGCTCCGATGGCGGGGACCTTGAGCCTGAACAGGATGTCGCCCGCCAGGTAGAGGTCGTCGTACCTCGTCTTGTCCCCCTGGATCACCGCGATGGCGATGTCCGACTGCAGGATGCAGAACTCGGTGATGTCGCTCGTGAGCACCGGCGAGCAGTCGATCATGATGAGGTCGTAGCGCTCCTTCAGCTCCCGGATCATGTCCGGGATGGTGGAGAGGTCCATGATACCCAGCTCGCCGGAGGTGGGCGAACGGCCGGGCAGGATGAAGTCGATGCCCCGCTCGTGGTCGTGCACGATGCAGTCCTGGATGGAGATCCTCCTGGTCAGGAAGTCCACCATGCCGGGCCTGTCTTCATCGATGTAGATCAGGTTCTCGAGATGGGGATGCTCGAAGTTCGTGTCGATGACGATGATGCTCTTGCAGAGCTTGGTGATGGCATAGGCGGTGTTGAGCAGGACCTCCGTGGTGCCGCACTGCCGGTCGATGCCGGTGAACGCGACGCACCTGGCGTCGTGCTTCTTGCGATCCTTGTCGATGCGTATGGCCAGGCTCTGGATGGCCTTCGCCACCACGTTGGACGGGTCGTCCATGGTGACCCGCGAGAACGGTGTGAAACCGCTCCCGGTAAACGCGTAGTTCGAGACGGGCCAGGACGGGTGCGAGCCCAGGGCATGGAGCACGTGCTTCCGGTCCCTGATGCGGTTGTCCAGGATGTCGTAGACGATGCAGATCACGAACATGCCGCCGAAGGTCAGGAAAAAGAACATGACGAGGATCTTCTTCAGGTTGCTCCCGGACGGCAGCTCCGGCCTCCTTGCATAGCTCTCCACCTGGAGCCTTCCGGGCGCCTTGGACTCGAGGGTGAGCTCGCTGATCCTGTCCTCGATGCGGTTGAGGAGGTCCCTCAGGTGTTCGAGCCTCTCCTTGATCTGCTGGCCGCTGATGAGCTTCTGCGATACCCTCGCCCTGTTCGCGAGGACCTCGTCGCGCTTTGCCCGGATCTCCTCTTCCGCCCTCCTGGCGGCTTCCAGGTCCGCCCGGGCGTTCATGATCTTCTCTTCGAGGTCCAGGCCGATCCTCTCCGACACGATGGCCTCGGCCCTCCTCCGCTCCTCTCCTTCCAGCTCCCTGAGGGTTTTCTCGAGGCCTTTGATCTTGTCTTCGATGCGCACACGGTTCGGGTGGTCGGGAAGGTAGTCGGCCAGGGAGGACTTCAGGGTGGCGAGCTCCTGCTGGGTGTTGGCCCTGAGCCTGGATGCCGAGGAGGCCTGGTCCATGTACTCGTCCACCAGCGGCTTGATCTTCGCCTTTTTCCGATACCCGGCCGTGATCAGGAGCGAGTTCAGCGCGCTCTCCTTCAGCACGCGGTCGCTGTACACGGAGATGTACTGTTCCTGCAGGGTTTCGAGCTGGGTGGTGTAGACGTTGTCCTCGCTCTTGAAGGAGAAGGTGCCGGCCTCGCGCGCGATCTCCTGGAGGAGCCGGTTCTGCGCAATGATGTCCTCCTCGATCTTCTCCTTCTCGTTCTGGAGGTACATGAGTCGCCGGAAGTCCTTGGACTCCATCTCCTTCTGGATCTCCTCCATGTAGACGTCGGCGATGTTGTTCACGAGCTCCGCAAGGCCGTCGGGATTCTTGTCGGTGAGCGTTATGGCGATGAGGTGGGTCCCTGTCAGGTGGTCGATCTCCACCGTGCCCAGCAGCAGGTCGGCCGCAAAGGACAGCGAGGCGTTCCGGGGGATGAATTTCGCTTTCAGCTCGGGCTCGAGCCTGTTCAGCGCCTTCTCGAATACGTCGCGCTGCTTCAGCCGGGTCACGTTGGTCCTCACGTAGGCGTTGTAGTACCCGGCGATGGGGGTCTCCTCGTTCTGCACGATGAAGGTGCCCACCGACGGGGCCACGAGGATCCTCCCCTGGACCGTGTAGTAGGGCCTGCTCAGCAGGAAGGCCAGCGGCACGGACAGGACGAGGAGGATGGTGCCGAACACCACGATCTCCATCCAGTGCATCTGCACCGTGCCGATGGGGTCGAAGGGCTTGCCGGGTTTCCTGTCTGTCTGGTCAACGGGGGTATGCATGGTTTCCCAACGTCTCGCTGAACACAGATTCCCGTCCGGTTGGAGCGTTCTTCATCACACCTTCCTGCGCCTTCTGAGGAGATCCCTGATGATCCGCCTGAAGTATCTGGCGAGGAGAGCCATGTCCATTTTCCTGGTAAAGGACGTGGAGTAGAGCATCTCTGCGGAATACACCTCGTCCGGCGAGGCATCGGGCCCGAAATTGACATAGCTCTCCGTGACGAGCCCCGCCTTTGACCTGAGGTATGCAAGCCTCCGTTCCGCTTCCAATGCCATGACCTCTTCCTCTGCCCGGGGCTGCACCCCCACGACCTGGAGGTCTCCGCGGGCCACGTTCACCAGGCCCGGCAGGAAGCTGCACAGGAAGTGATACCAGGCGCTCCTCTGCATGGACTGCGCTGTCCCTGCGGGCCCGGCCGCCTGCCCGGGGTTGTCCCGGGGAACGTCCAGGCTGAAGAGGGTGTAGGTCTTCCACAGGTTCGGGTCGAACTCTGCGGGGAGCCTCACCACGATGTCCCTCCGGATGGCGATGCCCGGGTGCCTGGCCTTCAGGTACAGGTACGCCGCAGGGAGGAAGGGGAGGACGCCGGCGAGGATGATTGATGCAAAGAGGCGCGAAAAAACCCCGGAGAGCCACTTCTTCACCTGCTCCTCCCGGATGCCGCTCAGGATGAACTCATCGGTGATGGTGGTTCCGGAGCCGAACCGTTCATTGATGAGGCGGTTCCTCTCGACGATCACGTCTTTCAGCTCCAGGGATTCGCCCACATAGGTGTTCGGGAACACCAGCGCATTGGATATGCTGGAATTGTCGTCCAGCACACAGTTCCTCCCGACGGCAGCGTGGGGCCCGAGGTGGACGCCCCTGCCGATGCGGCAGTTCCGCCCGACATACACCGGAGGGGTGATCCGCGCCCCGGGTTGGATCACCACGTTCCGGGCGAGCCATACACCGTCCTCGATCTCCCTGCCCGTCATGAGCAGGCCTGAGAACCCCTTGTCGAGCACCCGGGCGTTCGCGGCGAGGACGTTCGTGTAGCTGTCCATCCTGATCGTGCACGGCACCGCAACGAAGGCGCATTGTCCTTCGTATCTGTCCAGCACCCAGGGGTGGAGGTCGTCCCACCGCGCAAGAGTGGGAAACTCCTGCAGGGCATCCCCGGGGAGCCAGGCCCATCCGGTCCATGGCGCAGCACCCTGCGGACCGTGCCCGTCGTCCTCGAGGCAGAAGAGGACCGGTGACCTCCGGGATGCCTCGCCATGGGTCCCCTGCGAAACATCGGCCTGGGGGATGGCGGTGGCATCGGCAAGGAGGTGCGGCCCTTCGCGCTCCTGCGCGATGGCCCTGACCACCCGCGGGACCTGGAGCAGGTCCCGAACCAGGTGATACCTGAAGCGGCACCCCCACCGGCTGCCGTCACCGAGCAGCTTCTCGATCTGCTGGGGGAGGTGTGAGAGGATCACGTCAAAGTCCGTCGTCCCCTGGCCCACCAGGAACTCCACCACGTGCTGGATGAAGGGGCGGTCCACCAGGGGGATCATGGGGGCCGGCACGGTCTCATTCAGCATGGCCATGGCTTTACTCTCGCCGGTGGCGATGAGGATGGCGCCCATGGTCAGTAGGCCCCCCTTCCGGTGAGCACCGCCCCGACGGTCTTCAGGAGGAGGACGATGTCGAGGAGCAGGCTCTGGCTCTCGATGTACTGCACGTCGTACTCCAGCTGCTTGGGAAAGGGTACGTCGCCCCTCCCGCTCACCTGCCAGATGCAGGTCAGCCCGGGGGTGACGTCCAGGCGTCTCCGGTCGCGCAGCGTATACCTGTCGACCTCCTCCGGCAGTGGCGGCCGCGGCCCCACCAGCGACATCTCGCCCTTCAGGACGTTCCAGAGCTGGGGGAGCTCGTCGATGCTGGTGCGCCTGATGATGCGGCCGATCCATGTGACCCTGGGGTCGTTCTTCATCTTGAAGGTGATGCTGTCCTTGTGGTGGCTCCGGGCCAGGAGCTCCTGGCGCTCGCGGTCCGAGCTCACCCGCATGGACCTGAACTTGGGAAACCGGAACTCCCTGCCCCACTTGCCCACCCGCGTCTGCCAGTAGAGCACCGGGCCGTTGTCGGTGAGCTTGATGGCGGCGGCCACCATGGCAAGGAGCGGGGACAGGATTATGAAGAGCCACACCGCAGCGGCGATGTCCACCAGGCGCTTCAGGATCCGCGCGCCGCTCACCGCGGTCACCCATGCCGTCTTCTTCCGCCAGAGACGGAACCGCTGGGCAAAGCCGTTCCCGCCGTCGTGCCTGCCGTAGCGCTCGTAAAGCTCGTCCAGCAGGCCCATGCCGCTCTCTGCCGGCTGGAAGATCTTCTTCAGGAAATGCGGGATCTGCATGGTCTGTCCGGGGCCGTCACCGCTTCCCCTCAGGGGCGATCCCCTCCTGCAGGGGGCTGCGGCCTGAACGCCTGATCGGGTGGATCGCCGATGAACGGGTCATGGTTGATGGCCGTCATGCCTGCTCGTGGGAGAACGCCAGGATCGCCTCCTGCCGGGTGTTGAAGATATCGATGATCTTGTGCATCCTCACCAGCTCGAAGACCATCCTCACCTGCTTCTCCACCGCATAGAGCTTCAGGTCTCCACCCGATTCCTTGAGCTGCCTCAGCACGGTGATGAGCGCCCCGCACCCGGCGGAGTCGATGAACTTCACGGCGCTCATGTCGAAGATCACCCTGGTGCTCCCTTTCAGCGTCCGCGCCATGTCCGCCTTGAAGTCCATGGCATTGTTCGCGTCCAGCACCTTGGGCAGGGATGAGACGATCCTGACACCATCGGCCTCTTCAACGGTGAACTGCATCCTTGCCCCTCCTTTGCATGGCGAATGTCACGCGGGCACGGTTCGTCCCTCCGGCATCCCGTGTGTACTGCACGGAATCGGCGGTGTGCGCGATGATGTGCAGACCGAACCCGCCCTCCCTCGAGCCGTCGAACACAGGAAGCGGCGCCTTCGAGAAATCGAACTCGATCCCCTGGTCGAAGAAGTTCATCTCGATGGTTTCCGGTGAGGCCTTGGCCTCGATGCGGACCTGGCCGTCTCCCCTGTCCTGATACGCATGCCTCACGATGTTCGTCATGATCTCCGTGGCAACGATCTGGATGATCTTGATCTGTTCCTCATCCACCACGGAGGCGCCCTGGCCCGTGCACAGGTCCTGGATGAAGCCCCTGACGCGTTCCAGTTCTGCCAGTGTGGCGGGGACCGTGATCCTGCCTTCACGGGCGCCGTCGTTTGCCGGTCCTGTCGGTTCGACCCTGAGGGCCACGCAGGTCAGGTCATCGGTGAAGGTCTCCCGCTGGGAGAAGTCCACGACATCCTTCCAGGCCCGTCCGCAGAGCTCCTGCGGCTCCAGGGACGAATGGGCTCGCACGAACTCCACCAGGCGCTCCTCGCCGTAGAACTCACCCCGTTCATTCCTCGCTTCGGTCAGCCCGTCGGAGTAGAAGAAGAACAGGTCTCCTCGCTCAAAGGGTGCACGGATCTGCGTGAACCGGTCCTGGCCGGGGAACCCGAGGGGCATGTTCTCGCCCTGGAGGAGGCTGCAGCTTCCCGCCTGGTGATGGTAGTGGATGGTCCGCATGTGGCCGCAGTCCACGTAGGTGATCACGTTGTTCGACAGGTCGAACCGCGCATAGCACAGGGTGAAGAAGGTCTCCAGGTCCTTCATCTGGCCGATCATCTCGGCGTGGACGGACGAGACGATCTCCGCGGGCTCGGGCGGATCCCCGGTCTTGTGCCCTCGCATGAGGCGGTACAGCGCGGACATGAGGTGCTGCTTCGCTGCCGCGCCCAGGAGCGCGGCAGGGATGCCCTTGCCCATGACGTCACCCACGACGACGTCGAAGCAGGTGTCGTCGATCAGGTGGAAGTCGTAGAAATCGCCGTCTATCTTCTTGGACGCGATGGTCAGCTCGCCCACCTTCACGCCCCTGAGGTCCCTCAGCGGCGCTCCCAAAAGGAGGGTCTGCTGGATGCGGGACGCGATGGAGATCTCGTGCTCGCGCGCCTTGTCCAGCTCGGCCTCGGCCCTGCGCAGGCGTCTGGCCTGGTCCCGGATCCTCAGCGCCTGCTGGACGATGACCAGGAGCTCGCTGGGATCGAAGGGCTTGGTGACATAGTCGAAGGCCCCGTACTTCATGGCGGCCACGGCATGGGAGATCTCGTGGCTCACGGTTATCATGATGGTGGGGATCTCCGGGAAGTTCTCCCGGATGTAGCGCAGGCACGCCATGCCGTCCATCTCCGGCATCCACAGGTCGAGGAGCACAATGCCGATGTCGTCGGAGAGCAGGGTCAGCGCCTCTTTGCCATTGGACGCCACCAGGACATGGTACCCTTCCTTCTCCAGATGGGACTGGATGTACGTGCGCACGACCCTGCTGTCATCGACAACGAGGACCGTGGAGGGCGTCACATCATCGCGGGGGGTCTGTCCTGCCATCTCTCGTGCTCATCCCTGCTGCGTCGACCTATCCATGTATCTGAATGGCCACCTGCACTGCCTGGCACATTCCGGACACACTCCGTGCATGACGGGTGAAGGGTATCCGCTCGGGCATTGCGTATCTTCACGGTACTCATGAGATCGGAAAACGCATGATTATTCTTGAAGTCCCTGTTCCAAAGGGAGGATCGTCAGCCCTGCGCGCCGGACCTGATGACAGCCCTCACCGTGTTCCCGTTGCCCTGGTATTCGATGCTGGTAAAGCTATACCTGCCCGCAAGGGCGATCCCCCTGCCGTGGGCATCGAAGGCCCTGTCCGGGCTGAGTTCGAGAAACGGCTTCCAGTCGAAGCCGGGCCCCATGTCCTCGATGGTGATGGCGATCTCGTCGTCGGTCTTCTCGAAGTGGACCAGCACCTTCCTGTTCGCGTACTCGGGCAGGCCCAACCTCCTGTCCACCTCTTCCCTCCAGACATTGCGCTGGAGGAGCTCGGACTTCTCCTCGTAGGTGATTCCGAGGTTGCCGTGCTCCACGGCATTGATCAGGAGCTCCCACAGGCCCAGCACTACCCTGTCCGGATCCGGGCATACCTTGGCCAGAAGGGATGCCAGGTTGTCCGCCTCCTCCAGGCGCTGGATGGAGAAGTCGCCCCGGGTGAGGTGGTGGAGGGCGTCCACCGTCTGGCGGGCCTCCTTCTGGAGGGTCTTGTACTGGACATGGTCGGTGATGGCGGTCTTCACCACCGCGAGGAGGCGTTCCTTGCGGTAGGGCTTGGTGAGGTAGTAGTACGCACCGGCCTGGATGCCCTCGAGAATCTCGTGCTCCTCGGTCATGGCGGTCTGGAAGATCACGGGCACGGCCCTGAGCTCCTCGTGCCCCTTCATCCGCTTCAGGACCTCCAGCCCGTCTATACCGGGCATGATCCTGTCCAGGAGCACCGCGTCGAAGTCCTGCGGAGACTTCTCCATCAGGGCCCACGCCTCCTCTCCGTTCATGGCCACGGAGATCCTGTAGTCTTCCTTCTGGAGGTTCCGCACGAGGATCTGGATGTTCATCAGCTCGTCGTCAACGACGAGTATCGAGGGCTGCGAGTCGCTCATAGCCGGTCAACAGGCTCCTTTTCAGGTGCGAGTGTGCTGCCGAATACCCGTTCACAACCCTTTTCGAACTTTTCATCCTGTTTATTGAATCTCCCTTGAATCAGGTCGTATCCGGAAAGAAACTTCATGCACGAGTCAATGGGCCCGATGTCGTGAATCTCTCAGAATGTATTCCTGCAGTGGCCAAGGCAGGGAGTTGTGACAGGTCCGGTTCAACTGGCGGCAGGGGGGGGAAGTTACCCTCCGAGCCAGGGGTTATGAGCCCATGTTATAAGAAAAGAGGGGGTGGAATGTTTGACAACAAGCGCCAAAGAGCGCACATCCAGGAGGCTTCCTCAGCAGTTCCTCCCCCTCCTTTGCCCGGATACACCCTCCATGCTGCCCGGTTCGCGTCAGAAACAGCCGGGTGCACCCGCTACATCTGTCCTGCACCCTCCATTCTTTCAGACTGCTGCATGAGCTTGTACACATCCAGGATGAGGGCCACGGAACCGTCTCCGAGAATGGTTGCGCCCGAAACGTTGTCGATGTTCTTGAGCATGTGGCCCATGCTCTTGATGACCGTCTGGTGCTGACCGATGACCTTGTCCACCACGAAGCCGACACGGGCTTCTCCCAGTTCGGTGATGACCACCTGTTCGATGGGAGGGGTTCCGTCCGCGATGCCGAACACCTCCCGCAGGGGAATGTAGGGAACGATCTCATCCCGCACCTTTATCAGGTGGCGGCCGTGTGCGTGCCTTCTGGCGTCCTCGCTCAGTTCCACGCACTCCACAACGG
>Ga0116184_10002920_pt1 | contig 14429 bp, 12 predicted proteins | sample AD_JPNNA5_MetaG_FD_89886 | JGI IMG/M metagenome (GOLD analysis project Ga0116184, IMG submission 89886) | Active sludge microbial communities of municipal wastewater-treating anaerobic digesters from Japan - AD_JPNNA5_MetaG | ecosystem: Engineered > Bioreactor > Anaerobic > Digestate | place... | reverse complement strand
CGATGTGCGTCTTGGTGAAACCCTCGCCGCCAAACTCCTGGAGGAGCAATGGGGTGGCAAGCGACAGGTCTGACCGGCAGAGGTAGTAGCCGCCATAGCCGACCAGGAGCGCGCCCAGTGTGATCCCGCGCCAGCGGGCCGTGTGGCGGTCAGGCTGGCCCGGCTTCACGGGGCTGCCGTGTAGGTGACGAGCTCTTCGACCACACCCGAGCCGCTTGGGGGCGTACGCTCCGATCTCACGGCACCGCAGGACGGCACGTACCACGTGCGGGTGATGGTCACATCGGGAGCGGCGACCCCCAGTTCGGTCACGTACACCTCACATCCCGTGGCCGACAGCTCGACGCCCTGGACCGTCACCGTACGCGTGGGTAGCACGGTCAGCACGGCCCGATGAGATGTGGTCGTACCGCCCGACGACACGTCCACGTTGGTCGCCACAACGTCTCCCTCGTCGCCCGACGAGAAGATGGGTAGGCCGGGGCTGTAGGAAGTGACGGTGTCGCCGACGGTCTCCTCAGTTAGATAGACGGCGCCGCCCTCGGAGCGGTAGCACTGGGTCACGGACTCCTCGACCCCGTCGATGGTCCGCGTGAACTCGATGCGGCCAGCGGACGCATCGATGGCGGTGTAGACGATCCTCACGTCGACCGGGGAGCCCGCCCCGTCCACAGCGGTGCGCTGGAAGGCGGCGAGGTCGCCGGGATCGGGAAGGTAGGGCTCGAGCACACCCAACCCGGGCTCGCCCATCGGCGGTGTAGCGGGGGCACCGACGTCGACTCGCGTCACCTGGCCCGCCTCGATCACCAGGGCCTGGGTCCGCACGGCCCGACCATCCTGGACGCTAATGGTGAACTGACCGGGCGGGACCGCATCGAAGCCGAACTGGCCGTTCGCGTTGGTCTGGACGGTCACCCCATCATACTGGGGCGCGTTGGCGCGCTTCAGCTCGACCGTGGCCTGCGCCACGGGTCTGCCGGTGCCGCTGCGGACTTCTCCGGTACAGGCACCGGCGGAGCCGGACACCTCATCCGCCGTGACCAGACGCGACAGTCCGCGCACGGCAGTCAGCGCGGGATCGGGCCCCGGGTCGCTCAGATCGGCCGTCGCATCCGACCCACAACCGGCCGCGAACGCCCAGAGCAGTACGAACACACCAGAGGCCGCCATGGCGCGCATCGGAACGATCTCCCTCTCCTGGTGACCCGGGTTTCGGGTGCTCCAGGGAAACAAGGCCGGCAGAGGGCGATCGGTTCGAGGCTAGAGGACACCCGGCCGATGGCGGATGGCCGACGGTGGGGGAGGCCAGCCGTCGCTCCCACGGCCCCAACTCCGGGCAGCCCGCTAGTCCGTAACGGTGAATGTCTTGCGGGCGGCTATCTTCCCGCCGACGGTGATGGTCACCGTGTACGTGCCGGGCGGCAGGGGCTTGTCACCGACCATGCTGATGTCGAAGGACACGGAGCCGCTTCCTCCGATGGGTCTGGAGTCCTTGAGGATTTCCTTGCCGTTGCGCGTCCACACGATCTCGCATGGAGTGTCCCCGGGCACATCGGCGAACTCGTAGACGGTGGCGACGCGGGTCGGCTTGGCGAACCGGTCCGCGGCTCCGACGACCTGGTTGTCGGCCACATCGGTGCCCACTGACAGACCGCCGATATCGTCTGGCGTGCCGGTTGCCGGTGCGGGGCCGGACGGTGTGGGGGGCGTGGTGGGTGTGGCGGGGGCGGCTCCGCCTGGGCCCGCAGACGGCGCGGCCGTTTCGCCCAGGACGTCGCCCGGGGGCGGCATGGGCGCCTCGAGCAGGGCCACCTCGCCGGCGAACAGGCTGCGGATCTGGTCATCCGTGAGCGCACGCGGCTCGGCGAGTCTGACATCGGGCGAGGCGCTCAGCCCTTGCCCCGGCCCCACAGCCGCCTGGGCTCCGCTGGCGCGGTCCGTGACGCGGACCCGGCCCCGGGCAACCCCAACCAGGGTTGTGCCGTCATCCTGGGCCTGGACCGCGACGGTGGCACCGGTGGACGAGACCGTGGCGGCGGGGGTGCGCACCTCGAAGGCGGATTCGCGGGGCAGGAGGTCGATGACGGCGCTACCGGTGCCCAGCGACAGCCCGCCATCCAGCAGGACGGCCTTGGCGCCGCCGCTCAACACCAGTCGCACGCTGTCGGGAATCACGATGGCGATGGGTGAGTCGAGAGCCGTGCTGATGCGGTCGCCGGGTTGCCACCCAAGGGGAATGCCCGTCGGTATGTCGACGGGGCCCGCTTCGGCGGAACCTGCGGGCACGAGCTGGGCTGGCTTGGCGAGGACATAGAGGCGACCTGCGGCGGTGGCGGTAGGCTTGTCCGCGGTCGGCTCACGGGGTGCCGTTTCCGGCACGCCGGTGGGTGTGGTCCGCCCCTGGAACGAGCCGATGACCTGGACGAACCGCCGCTCGCCGTTCTGGTAGACGGCACCGAGCATCACATTGATACTGCCACCCGTGGCGTTCGGGGGGATGGGCACCGATACATCGTAATGCCGCGTGACGGTGGCCTCCGCCTTGCTATCGAGGTGCACCGACTGCTCCGCCTTCTGGTCTCCGACCGATACTTCGATGTACGCATCGCCGGGCCAGCCCTCGTGACACTGCTTGGTTACGGTTCCAGAGACCCGGAGCACATCGCCCTGCAGGCTCCCCTCATAGGTCCGCACCCATCCCTCGAAGGGCCCGCCATCGGAGGGAGTCCCAAGGGCGGCGCCCGAGATGGAGTAGGTGATCTGGAGCGAGTTGAACGGCTCCTGGGGGAACGCCTGGCCGCCTCCGCCCCCACCCGCACCGGCGCCCCCCGGGGCGGTCTTGCCCTCGAGGAAGTACTTGAGCCGGTAGGCTACGCGGTCGATCCGGCACTTCTTCTGGGCCGGAGGGAAGACGCTACGATCCAGGTAGACATCCTCGATGGTCTCGTTGGCATCGGTGAGCGAACCGAGGAGCAGCCCGAACTGGCACCACTGATCCCATTCGCGCACCAGCTCCTGTTGCTTCTGCTCCTCGGCGGCGATGGCGCGCTTGAGCGCCTCCTTGCGGATGATGGTGTCGGCGTCGTTCTGGGCGATGGCCAGGCCCCCTATGAACCCGGTGCCCTGGTATCCCTCGAGCTGGCTCTGGGTCGACGCAAGGCTGGCTTTGAGACGCGCCAACTCGGCCCGGCTCGCCGTGTACTGGTTGTAGAGGTCCCGCGCATATCCGCCCGGGTTCCCGAAGAAGGCGTGGCCCGGCGTCTTCCATGGCGGCTCGGCTTGGGCCACCGCGTTGGGCGAGCACAGCAGCGGCCCCGAAGCGACGAGCACAGCCAGAATCAGTCGGCGGAGCTGGCTCCCGTACGTCATCCCACACTCACTCGTCCCGGGTTGCCGAGCGCGAGGAATGGCACGCCCGGATGTTCTCTGCTTGCAGGCTTGGCTCCTCGCGGGCGTCGGAGCGCCCCGGCCCACGGAAGCGCCGGTGCTTTTCGGTCCGCCAAAGATTGTTTTGACATGGGCACTCTTCTGGGCTATCACAATCGGTAGGGTCTCGGGCGGTACGGTTCGGGGCCTTGGCGGCGTGTCACAGCCCGGATCGGGGGAGAGCCCATGGGGGCGGAGAGCCTGCAGTTGACGGCCACGATGGAGGACTATCTGGAGAGCATCTTGTTGCTCTCGAGGAAGCGCCGCGTGGTGCGGATGCGCGACATCGCCAATCTCCTTGGGGTGACTCCCTCAACAGCAACGGGTGCCGTGCAGGCTCTGAAGAAGCATGGTCTGCTCTCACATGAGAAGTATGAGGACGTCATTCTGACGCCGCGCGGGCAGTCGATCGCTGAGGACGTGTATCAGCGTCACGAGGACATCCGGGATTTTCTCCAGGCGGTACTCCTTCTGGATCGGGAGATGGCCGAGGAGGAGGCGTGTCGGATCGAGCATAGTATCACACCGTTTACATTGGAGCGTCTGAGGCGCTTCGCAGCGACTCTGAGGCTCTGCAACCAGGGGGAGCCCGGGTGCCTTCGGGCGTTCCGTACCTACGTGGATACTGGCGAGCTGGTGCCTCCCCCGTGTGCCCAGGTGGCCGGGGGACAGCGGCTGCAGCCTGAGGAGGTTGGCTAGATATGCCTCTGACGGCACTTGCGCCCGGCCAGCGTGCTTTCGTGACGGCGATCAGCGGCGGCCACGGCATGCGCAGACGCTTGGCGAGCATGGGGCTGACCACGGGGTGCGAGGTTGTGGCGCTGATCAGCCGAGGCCAGGGCCCGGTGGTGGTGGCGGTGCGGCAGACGCGGCTGGCGTTGGGCCGGGGCATCGCTTCGAGGATCGACGTGGAGCCGCTGGAGGGGTGAAGTGACACAGCCCGCCACCGAAGCCATGCCGCGTGATCTTACGGTCGCACTCGCCGGCAACCCGAACTCGGGCAAGACGTCCCTGTTCAACGAACTCACGGGATCGCGTCAGCACGTCGGGAACTGGCCGGGGGTCACCGTGGAGCGGAAAGAAGGCTACCGCCGGACCGCCAGTGGCCGCGCCCGAGTCATTGATCTTCCGGGTACTTACTCCCTGACAGCGAGCTCGCCCGATGAGCGCGTGGCTCGCGATTTCATCATCAGCGGTGAGAGTGATGTGGTCATCGCGGTGGTGGATGCGAGCAACCTCGAGCGCAACCTGTACCTGGTCGTGCAGCTCATCGAACTGGGCACCCCCCTGGTCGTGGCGCTGAACATGAGTGATGTGGCCGAGGACCGGGGTTTCGTGATCAACGTGGACAAGCTCTCCGAGCTGCTGGACGTTCCCGTGATTCCCACCTGCGCACACGTGGGGGAGGGTGTGGAACCGCTCTGGGAGGCGGCACTGGCGCAGGCGCGAGAGGCCCGGGCGCCGCGGCCCATCCGCTACGGCCGCCAGATCGACGAGGCCATCGAGACCGTTCAGGCGAGCCTGCTCCAGTTGCCCGGTGCCGCCACAGCGGAGCGGCGGCTGGTGTGGCTTGCGATGAGCTTGCTTGTGGGTGAGGAGCCCGCGTGGCCAGGGCTGGCTGCAGACGACCCAGCCCTCGCGCGGGTGCGGTCCACGGCCCGGGCGGCGGCCCGGCATTTGGAGGAAGTGACCGGCGACACGGCCGAGGCCGTGATCACCGGAGGCCGCTACGGCGCGATCCAGGGAGTGTACCGCGAGGCGGTGGATGAGCCGCGCGAGGCCGGTCCCACGCCGTCAGACCGCATTGACCGGGTCCTACTGCACCGCGTCTGGGCCCTGCCGATCCTCCTGGCGACCGTGGCGGCAATGTTCGAGCTCACCTATGTCGTTGGGGAGTACCCCAGCGGCTGGATTGGGGAGGGCGTGGCCGCGCTCGGAGGCTGTGTCTCGGCCTGGATGCCAGACGGGCCCCTCCGATCGCTTCTGGTGGATGGCGTGATCGGCGGCGTGGGCGGTGTCCTGGTGTTCGTTCCCCAGATCTTCATCCTGTTCGCCATCATTGCGCTGCTCGAAGACAGCGGGTACATGGCGCGGGCGGCCTTCGTGATGGACCGAGTGATGCACCGGATGCGCCTGCACGGGAAGGCGTTCATCCCGATGGTGATGGGCTTCGGGTGCAACGTGCCGGCCATCATGGCGACCCGGACACTCGAATCGCCGCGCGACCGCCTGGTGACGATCCTGGTGGCTCCCTTGATGACCTGCAGCGCCCGACTGCCGGTCTATGCATTGATCGCCGGAGCCCTGTTCGGCCCCCATGCCGGACTGGCGATCTTCTCGATGTACGTGCTCGGCGTGGTGCTGGCCGCGCTGGTGGCACGGATCCTGCGGCATCATGTGCTCCGGGGCGAGGAAGAACCATTCGTGATGGAGCTTCCTCCGTACCACAGGCCAACGGCCAAGGGGATTGCCATTCACACATGGGAACGTGGGAAGCTCTTCTTGCAGAAGGCGGGCACTGTGATCCTGGCGGGCTCAGTGATCATGTGGTGCCTCAGTGCGTTGCCTTGGGGGGTGGAAGTGGCGGGCCCCCAGAGTTACGCGGGGCAGCTTGGGAAGGCGCTGGAGCCGGCCGTGAGGCCCCTGGGCCTCGAGTGGCAGGAGGCCGTGGCCCTGGTGTCGGGCTTCGTGGCGAAGGAGATCGTGGTCTCGACCATGGGCGTGCTGTATGGCGTCGGGGCCGAGGCGGGCGATGCGGAACTCGGCCGGGCTATCGCGAGCAGCCACCTGACGCCGCTGTCGGGCTATGCCCTGATGGCGTTCGTGCTGGTCTACTCGCCCTGCATCGCGGCGATTGCCGCCATGAGGCGGGAGACGGGTTCGTGGAAGTGGGCGATCATCGCGGTGGCCTACCTCACGGCTCTAGCCTGGGTGGTCGCCTTCGTGATCTTCCAGGGGGGCCGCCTGCTCGGGCTGGGCTAGCATGCGACGGCGTAGTTGCGGACACCACCGGTGTTCGTCATGATGGCGCGCCAGCCACCGGGCAGCGTTACCCGACGGCGACGCGGCCGATCCCCAGCCCGTACCGTGGCATGCGTCGCCACCCCTGGCTCCCGAAGGACAGCGAGGACCGCCAGTTGCCGATCTGGCCGTGAGCATCCGGACCTCGAGTGCGGGCTCGAGGGTTGGACAGCCGGAGCCGACGAGCCGGCGGGTCTGTGTAACTCCGTGGCGCCACGGGTGCACGAGGCGGAGCCATAGAGGCGGAGGGGTCTCCATGCATGACCACGTCATGTTCGTGGGCGACCAGCGGCTCACGTTCGGGCTGTCTCTTGGGGGCGGCCGACTGCGGGAGCGCGACTACCGCGTCTCGGGGACTGAGATGGCCGTCTCGTTGGGAGAGCCGTGGGTGGTCGAGGCCGACGGCGAGGCGCTTACGGCGGACCATGGGCCGGCGCGCGTGCTGCGCGACAACGCCACGGAGGCCCGGTTCGTCGGCGAGAACCATGCATTCGGCTGGGAGTTGGCGTACCAGCTCCTGGGCGCCGGGCGCGTCACCAAGACGCTCACCCTCACACCGAGGCGGCGGGTTCGGATCGAGCGCGTCTGGCTGTGGAGCGCCCCCTCGCCCGAGCCGCCAGGGGTCGCCCGCACCGGGCTGCAGGAGATCGCGGCCTTCTACCGCCAGGGTGCCGATGGGCTGTTCGTCTCGCTGGACTTCCCATGGTCGCGGATCACCGCCACCGACGGCGAGGCCCGGGTTGGCTACGTGCCGTTCGACCCGGTCGCCGCGGGCGAGGTCTACACGTGCCACTCGCTGACCGTCGGCGCGACGCGCGTGACCGGCCGCGTTCGCCACGGGTTCCACGAGGGCGAAGTGGACGCCGTGGATGCGTACGTCCAGGAGCGCTTCGCTCCCCGCTTCAACCGTCCTCTCTTCAGCACCGCCTGCATCAACAACCGGTACACGCAGGTCGAGGGCGACTGGGTGTTCTACAGCATGCGCGACCACCCGACACTCACGATGAACCGCGAGCTGCTCCGGGGCGAGTTGCGGTTGTCGGCGCGGCTGGGGCTCGAGTACTACCAGGTGTTCCCGGGTGTGTTCGACTGGGGACCGGATGACCCCAGCCCGGAGATGGTTCGGGAGGCCGTCGAGTGGGCCCACGACGAGGGTATCCGCATGGGCGACTATTCGGGCGCCAACGTGGTCTTCTGTGGCCACTACAATCAGCACCGGAACCGGCTGGATCGGCCCGAGTGGCGGATCATCGACGCCAATGGCAACCCGGGAGCTTTCTGCCTGGGCCATCCGGACTTCGTCGACCACTACGCGGGTGTCGTCGCGCGCACGTGCCGCCGGTTCGGCTTCGAGCTGCACGCCCTGGACTTCCTTAGCATCGCGCCATGCCACGCGGACGATCACGGCCACCCGCCGGGGCCGGACAGCGTCTATCACCAGGTTCGCGGGCTGGTTCGGTTCATGGACGAGGTGAATGCTGTCTCTCCCGAGATGCTCATCTGGCCGAACTCGGGCAACTGGTCCGAGTTCCTGCCGAAGCTGGCCTGGTGGGCGCCGTCGCTCTATCTGACCGACCCGTTCGTCGCGACGCCCTGGCAGGGGCTGAACCAGACGCGGATCCTCGATGACTGCCGCCGCGAGCAGATGGTCGGCCTGCATCATTCGCACTTCGTCCCATACCGCTTCTTCACGAATTGCCAGTACTTCTTCAGTCAAAACTCGGTGGTGCCCGATGCGCGCGGGCACTACGAGTATGGCGCGCTCTCGACACTGGCCGTCACGCCGAATCTGTGCCTGGCAGAGGTCCGCCCGTGGCTCGATGGGCTGAGCGCCACGAGGCAGAAGAGTGTGACGGCTTTCTACGCGAAGTGGACGGCGTTCATCAGGGAGCACTACCGTCTGTGGACACGCACCCATCAGGCGGGCGAGGAGCCGGGGCCGGGCGCGGTGGAGATCTACGGCCATGCCGAGGGCGACCGCGGGTTCGTGTTCGTCGTGAACCCGCAGTACTGGGGGCGCACCGTCGAGGTGCCCCTCGACGAGGCACTTGGATTCACGGCCGCCGGCCGGTGCGAGATCGTCGAGCGGTACCCGACACAGCGCCACCTGCTCACCGCGCAAGGGCCCTTCGCCCTGTTCGGCTCGCGCGTGCCGGTCCACGTGGACGCGCAGCAGGTCCAGGTGCTGGAGGTTGGCCCGGCGCCGACGGGGCGGTCGGAGCCACGGCTTTGCGGCGTCCCCGGAGCGGTGGAGCGGACCGACACGGGGTACCTCGTGAAGGTGCAGGGGCAGCAGGGGACCACCGCACGGTTCGCGCTACTCCTGCCCGAAGGACATGTGCCGGTCGTTGGGGCCGAGGTGCGGTGTGTGCTTCCCGAAGAGGATGCGCGGCAGCCGTCGGTGACGGCGCTGGAGCTGCTGGCAACCGATGAGCGGGGTGCGCTGTTCAACATCACATTCCCCAGGGAGGTCGCGCCAACGGAGCTGCGCGAGTGGTGGGTGCGGCCAGGTCACCTGGCCGACGGGCTCGCAGCCGGCTGGCACCAGGAGCTCCTCCAGGCCCATCGGGAGCGCTTCCCCCTGGTGGTGGATGCGCAGGAAGAGAGACTGGAGCTCCCGCTGACGGACGCGGTGGCGGCTCAGCTCGGCCTCGGGCCGCTGGCACGCTTCTGCGGGGCGTACATCGAGAACGCCTTCAGCGAGATGCAGGAGGCATGGATCGACCTGGAGATGGGCGAGTTGGTTCCAGGCAGAGGAGACGTGCGGTTCGCGAGCGGCGAGGCCATGCCGGAACTTCGTCCGCTGAGCGCGCTGGCGCGCGACTCGAGGGCGGAGTGGTGGCTGCAGACACGGTTCCGCCTACCGTTCATGTACACGCTCGGCTGCGAGCCGGCGTTCGACGATCACACCATCCTCGTGCTGCCGTTTCTCCCGCCGGAGGGCCCCGTGGCGCTGAGCGCCTGGATCAACGGCGAAGCGCTGGAGGTGCGGCGCTATACCTACCCGCGCAACCGCGGCTTCGGCTGCTACTACGCTGACCTCGTGGGCACGGCCGCACGTCGCGGCGATAACGTGCTGACGGTACACTACCAGGCGGGTCAGTAGCCCGACAGGGGGCCTCGCATTGCGCTTCACGCTGGACATCGACTACTCGCCCGAGCAGATGGAGCAGAGCCGCCGCCGCAACGAGGCATGGGCTCAGCGCGGCTACGCCGACCGCGTGGCCGTGGGGTTCTGCCTGGTGCCGCGGTACTTCACGCCGCTGTTCGGGATCCCGTACTCGGCCATCTTCGAGAGCGCCGAGGAGCAGTACCGCTGGCAGCTTGAGTTCCTCAAGTACCGCATCGAGCGGGTACCCGAGGACATCATCTGCACCGGGACAACCCTCGGCGTGGGGCCGTACTTTGACAACGTGCTCGACTCGGGGGCCTTCGGCGCCGAGGTGATCTGGCCGGAGAACGAGACCCTGCACACGCGCCCCACCATCAGCACGGTCGACCAGATGCGGGCTTACGAGCCCCCGGAGCCGGGCACGGGTCTCTGGGCGAAAGCCATCGACTGGTGGCGTACGATGCGCGAACTGGCGCAGCAGACGCGTCTGACGTTCGGCCGCATCGAGGGCCGAGTCGATGTGGGGCCGATCCCGACGAGTGGCTTGAGCCCGCACATGATCGCCGTCGACCTGGTGGGCGTCGACTTCTACTGGTGGATCCTCGAGTGCCCGGACGATTGCCATGCCTTCCTCGCCAAGATTACGCGGGCCCTGATCGACGCTCACCGACACCTCGCGCGCATTGACGGGTGTACCCGCGGGGCCACTGGATTGGCCGAGGACTCGGCCCAGGTCATGTCGGCCGACCAGTTCCGCGAGTTCTGCGTGCCCTACGACCGGGCGTACTTCGAGGCGTTCGGCTGCCCGCCGGGGCAGGGCAGGGGGATGCACATGTGCGGGCAGAGCGCCCACCTGCACGAGGCGCTGGTCGACGATCTGGGTATCTCGAGCTTCGACCTGTTTGGCTACGTGGTCCCGCCTGAGGTGGCCGCGCGGAACCTGGGCGGCCGCGTGCACCTGTGGGGGAACATCGACCCCATGCTGATGCTGAAGGGCACGAAGGCGCAGGTGAAGGCCGCCGCGCTGCACGCGCTGGAGGTGCTGGCGCCGTGCGGGGGATTCCGGCTGGGCGACGGCGCCAATGTGTGTCCGGGCACGCCGCTGGAGAACCTGGCGGCACTGACCGAGGCGGCGGAGGAGTACGGCGTGCCGCATCCCGGGCGCCCGCTCCAGTAGCGAGAAGGGACCCGGCTCAGCGAGCCGGGCCCCGTCTCCGCGCCATGGTGGGCCGCGCCGCCCGGGCCCGACCCCTATTCGGTCTTTTTCTCGGTCGCCCCGGCGGAATCGGCCGCCGACTCGGTCGCGCCCTCGGCCGGACAGGCCGCTGTGCCGTCGGCGGGATCAGCCGCCTTGCCCGAGGTCTCCGTCCCGACGCCGGAGGCCGGACCGGGCCCCTTGGCACCCATCTTGCTCTGCATCATCTGCTTCTGCATCTGCATCATCTTGGCGTTCTGGTCTTCGGGTGCCGGTTTGGGATTGCCCGGTCCGGAGCCCTTGCAGCCCAGTCCGGTTAGTGCCATCGCGGCCAGCAGGGCCAGGCCGCACAGCATTGCGATCGCGCGCCTCACACTCACACCGCCCTTCACAGCATTGCTCGTCAGGAGTGGCCCAGCTGACCCGCCTAGGGCCAGAACAGCTCGTTGTACGCGCCCTGCACATAGGGCTGCTGCCATTTGGCCACCATGGCCTCCGCCTTCATCCACTTGGCGTGGCCGTCGCAGAAGACCAGGTTGTTGCCGCCGTTGTGGCGGGTGTTCTTGTCGAGGCGCTCGCCCGGGTTGTCTCGGGCGGCGCAGCAGGCGTCGGGCCAGATCGCTCTCATGCAACCGCAGTTGGAGAGGATGGGCGACTCGGTGAATGCCGTCACACTGGCGGGAGCCTGCATTTCGGCGATGCGCAGCGGGGTGCCCCCGAAGTTGCAGTCCAGGTTGCGCATGACCCGCTCGGTGCCACCGTAGGATAGCAGGATGCCTGCGAACTCGAGAGGGAATGTCCAGGAGCCACTCTCGGCCACCCCGCCATTACGGCCGGGGTTGGCCGTCAACTGCATCCCCCGCTTGGCGGAAGGGCACTGCCACACCTGGGCGTTCTTGATATAGGGGTGGAGCTTGCCTTGGGCGTTTGCGGCGGCATGGTGCGTGTATTCGGGGGCACTGCAGGAGGTGATGAACGGCATGGTCTCGTCGTAGTCGGTCGTGTACATGATGAGCGCGTTGGCGATCTGCTTGCAGTTGGACAGGCACGATGTCTGCCTGGCCTTCTCCCGAGCCTTCGCGAAGACCGGGAAGAGGATCGCCGCGAGAATCGCTATGATCGCGATGACGACCAGTAGTTCGATCAGCGTGAACCCGCGTCGTGTCATCTGCGCTGCACCCTCCACTCCGTCGTGGTTTCCCGGGCACGCTCAGCGCACCCGCTCGGACACACTTTGGCACGTTAGCCAGCACCCGGCTCACACCCGGAGCCGTCACGATGCGACCTCGGGAACCACCTCCTCTGGTTGCGTACCTAGCACATCCGGTAACCCGAGTCAATTGCTGTTCTTATCGAGCGGACGGACGCGACTCGCCAGCGGACGGGGTGACCTGACGAGGCCGAGGCACCGGTCCACGCATGGGCCGAGAAGGACCGGCGGGCATGCGTCCGAAGTGGAGAGTGTTCATCGAACGGCACCCAACCGAGTCGACGACCGGGCCAGCGGTTCGAGGCCTGCGTGCCGACGTCTTTCCCGGGGGAGGAACGGCGATGCGTGCCCATGATCGAGTGGTGATCGTCGTGGCGGTGGCCGGGGCTCTGATCACGTGTTCTTCCTGCAAGAGGCAGCCCGTGGGTGCCCCTCCCGCGGGCAAGTCGCCGCCCCAGGCGAAAGGCTTCTCCATGCCCGAGATGCCGGCTGCGCCCAAGGTGGCGGACGAGGAGGTCAGGAAGCTAGGCATTCCCGTTTTTGCGGGAGCGGTTGGCATGGGGACGAGGAAGATTGCCGACGACACGAACATCAGCCTCCTCGTCGAGAAGGGCATCGCGGAGGTTGACGCCTGGTATGCCAAGGAGCTCAAGGACTGGAAGAGGGTCGAGGATGCGGGCGAGACCTTCAAAAGTGTGGTGTACACCAGCCCCGATACCCTGAGCATTGTCTCGCTGATGGCCTCGCCCTCTGTGCCGGGCCGAACGTCCATCCGCCTGGTGCGGCGGGAGCCGCACCAGGCCCAATAGCAACGAGACCGCCGAGCCCGAGACAGGGCTCGGCGGTCTCCACATGGTGCGCAGGGATATCAGGGCTCAGTTGGCGGGGTTACCCCAGCGGGCCCAATAGGTCCGTGTATCGGTGCCACTCGGGTAGACGATACGTCCGCAGTTGTCGCCCAGCCAGCGCGAGTTGTGCCACTTGGCATGGCCATCGGCGTAGCACACGTTCTCGCCGTTCATATGCCGGTCGTTGGCGTCCGTCCGGGCCGACGCGGTGCAAGCCGCTCCGCAGTACTTGGAGTAAAGAACGCGAGTCATGCCGCAGGTCAGTCCGAACTGGGAGTCGGCCCACACCACGGTCTGGGCGGGAGCCACGATCTCGGCCACCGAGATCCAGCCGATCTGATCGTTGTAGCCGTAGTCGACTTCCTGCCCAGCGAACTCAGCCGTGTAGGCCCAACCGCCCTGCCAGGCGTAGCCGTCCCGAGCAGTCAGCTTGCCTACTCCGGTGCCCGAGGGGCAGTCGAAGATCTGCACGTTCTTGACGTAAGGCATAACCCGGGCCTGGGGCATCATGTTCGCGGGGGGCACATTGGCGCCGCAGTTGCTGCAGCCCGCGCCGCCGAACCGCTCGTCGTAGTCCTGAACATACATCATGGTGGCGTTGCCGATCTGCTTCAGGTTGCTCAGGCAAGAGGTCTGCCGGGCCTTCTCTCGGGCCTTGGCGAAGACCGGGAAGAGAATGGCCGCGAGAATCGCGATAATCGCGATGACAACCAGGAGTTCGATCAGCGTGAACCCACGCTTCGTCACCAGGAACACCTCCAGGAATCGCACTCATGCTGTCTCGGCGAGGCCGAGCCCAGCCACCACGTCACTCCGCTGAGGATCCCTTGACATCCTTGGGCATGGAATCGGCCGGCATCTTCATGCCCTGGGCCTTCATCGTCTTCCACTTCTCCATCATCTCGTCGCCCGTCTTGGGCGCGTCGGGCGGGGGCGAACTCTTCTTGCACCCGACCAGGCCAGCAACACAGATCATGAGCACAAAGGCGATGACCAACACGACATGACGTCGCAGCAACGGGACTGCACTTCCTTCCTGGGCGCCCACGAAGGGCGCGTCTCCATCGGCCCGAGCGGGCCGGCAATGGCGATGGCCGGGCCAAGAACGCCCAATGACTCCTGCACTCCCCCCTTCTCTTATGCCCAGTTCTCGCGAGGCGCCATGGACACAAAGGCAGGTGAGCTGAGCAGCTCACAGACCTTTGGCGGTCATCCTCGTCGTCTACTCGCCCCCGCGCGCCGGGGCAGCCTCAGACCCCGGCTGGGGGAGCGGTTGTCCCTCTCACCACCAGCTCGCACGGCAGTGTGTAAGACTTGGCCATCGGCGCACCCAGACTCATCTGCTCGACCACGAGCGCCGCGGCCAGTGCGGAGAGCTCGGGAATCGGCTGCCGCACGGTGGTGAGCTGCGGGGACAGCATGGTCGCGAAGGGAGCATCGTCGAAGCCCACCACGGAGATGTCATCCGGGACCTTGTACCCATCGGACTGCAGGGTCCGAATCGCGTGAGCGGCCACCCAGTCGGCGTCGCAGAAGAGGGCCGTGACCGGGCCATCCTGGTCCTCGGATGCCGTCAGCACCCGGCGAACGGTCTCGACGGCGCTGGTCTCGGTGGTG
>Ga0116184_10002918_pt1 | contig 14432 bp, 11 predicted proteins | sample AD_JPNNA5_MetaG_FD_89886 | JGI IMG/M metagenome (GOLD analysis project Ga0116184, IMG submission 89886) | Active sludge microbial communities of municipal wastewater-treating anaerobic digesters from Japan - AD_JPNNA5_MetaG | ecosystem: Engineered > Bioreactor > Anaerobic > Digestate | place... | reverse complement strand
TGCGCTGTGAAATAATTACCCTGTATAAAGAGTTTGTTCATTATAAAAACGCTCGAAAACGACCAGCTGCACTATACGAAGAAACCTCTGTGCACTTGTAATAAAACAGACATACCAGCATACATAGACCTAATTTCCGGACTGTATTATACTCAATACGACATACGATTATACAATATTCGTTGAACAGAAAGGACAAATCATGAGCAATCCAGCTATTAAAAATCTTTGCACGTTTATTGATGCAGCACCAACACCATACCATACCGTCGATGCTTCGATTGCAATGTTAAGTACAGCAGCAGCAGTCAAGCTTGAAGAACATGAACCATGGAAACTTGAACCGGGCACGTTGTATTATGTAACGAGAAAGCCAGCGGGGCTCATAGCATTTCGTATTGGTACCGAACGCTTGAGTGGGTTTGTAGTTGCTGGTGCTCATAATGATGTTCCGGCACTTAAGCTGCGGTTAGAAAAAAAAGTAATTCAGCGTGGCATGGAACGCCTAGCTGTCGAGGTCTATGGTGGTCCAATACTGGCTACCTGGCTCGATCGGCCGCTTGCCATAGCTGGTATCGTAATGCTTAAAACAAACCAGGGTGTTGAACAGCGGTTATTCAATAGTGTTAAACCAGTAGCGGTAATCCCTAACCTTGCCATCCATCTCAATCGTGATATTAACAAAGGGTTTGAATACCTTGCGCATCAAACATTGTTACCACTGGTTGCAGAATCCGAAGGTGCAAATAATTCCTGGATAGTTCGATATCTGGCTCGTGAGCTTGATTGCAGCGAGGCAGATATTCTTGCCAGTGATCTTTCGCTCTATGATGCGGAAAAAGCCTTTTTATTTGGACCCGATGAAGAATTCCTCTCCAGCCCACGTATCGATAATCTTGAAGGATGCCACGCTGTTCTTGAAGCACTCTGCAGTGCACGTACTGGAAAGCAGACGCAAGTATCTGTTTTGTTCAATTCCGAGGAAATTGGATCTCGGACGCTCGAAGGAGCAGATTCTTTTTTCCTCAGGGATATTCTGGAAAGAATAATACTGGCACAAGGTGGGACGCGTGAAGATTTTCTGAGAGTATTAAGTCTCTCCTTCTGTGTTTCTGTTGATGGTGCACAAGCCTGGCATCCTGGTTTTGCCGATAAGTTTGATGAGACCTATGCGCCATTGCTCAACAAAGGTCCTGCGATAAAATTAAATGCTAACATGCGCTATACAAGTGATGCTGAAAATTCTGCCCGTATCGTTTCTTTGTGTAAGAACGAAGGAATACCCTGCCAGTTGTTCAGAATGCGCGCAGATCTTCCGAGCGGCACGACTATTGGTCCTTTAACGACATCTACGCTCGGTGTGCCCGGCGTTGATATAGGAATCCCAATGCTTGCAATGCATTCTGCACGTGAGCTTGCTGGAACAAAAGATCATGAACAGTGCATAAAACTCATCAAAACTGTTTTTGAGCAAGGGGTATAGGGTTCCCAGGAGCAAGGAGTATAGGGATTGTAAGGCATGTATGCAAAAAAGAGCTGCCCGTAGTGGACAGCTCTTTTATTTTAATCACATGCCTGTTGTGCTATTTTTGATCAAATATTGGGTAGGTTAACTTTGGGTCATAGGTGCCTTCACGAAGCTCCCCTCTGATTGAGGGAATTACGAGCAGGGTACCAGGACGAACAAGATTAGGATTGTTCGGATCGGGGAGCTTCCGTTTGTTAGCTTCATAGATTACAGTCCACATGAGCGGGTTATTATAAATAAATGGCAGTGCTGCGATGCGCCAGAAACAATCAGTGTCTTTGCTTCGTTCTATGACAATATAGTAGGCAGGAAACTTAACCGGCGGTTTTATATCAGCAAGGCTTACGAGTACTGCTTCGGCAAACTGTTTAGCACTGAGATAGTTTTCTGCAGCGTACTCTGTCTTTGCTGTTTCCATACTTGTTTGCGCTGCTGTATATTCTGCTGGATACCAGCGAGATGCCTCTATGCTATCGGCATACACAATGCGCTCTTCTGCACGGAGTAATGCCTCGTCCGCAGCTCGTTTTGCAAGCATTTTTGCTACATAGAGGTCAGACATTTTTGCATATTCCTGTGCCTGAGCAGCAAGGTCAGCAGCCATATCATAATCGCCATTGTCAAAAGCTTCCTGTGCCTGAGTGAGGAGTTCCTGGCTTTTTACAAAGTATTCATTATGATAGATGTCCTGAGCAACGAGCAAACAAGCTAAGAGAGTAAATATACTGATAAATATTATACGTTTCATATTAGTTTCCTCCTGCTCCAGCTTCGTCAATGATAGTCTGGCTTTCCTGTTGTTTTTGCTGTGCTGCCTGCATTGCTGCTTCTGCCTTTGCTCGTTTTTCTGCTGCTTTTTGGTAGATTGCTGCAAATAATTGCTGTGCCTGACTATAGAGCATTGCAGCATATTCATATTCACCTTTAGCATATGCTTCATTTGCTGCGTTTAAAATAGCAAGAGCTGTTGAATACTCTTCCCGGAGCGATACAGCAGCTTTTATACTGTCGGCTTGTGCTTTGACAGTGAGTGTATCCTGTTTTTTACTGCCAGCCTGTAATTCCCATCCTTTTTGTAAAACAAGATTATACCGGAGGAGGCTTTCTTCGATGAGGTCACGTGCCTTTTGGGGATCTTTTTCTGCATCGCCCTGAGCGAGCTTTTCTTCGGCAAGATTGAAATTTCCGTTATCCATATTTTCAAACTTAAGTTCAACGATGCGGTCGCGTACCGATAGTGCTTTAGATCGCTTGCCAGCAATATCGTAATAGAGATACGCCTCATCATACAGGGCTTTTGCTGTTTCAAAATCACCATTTTTGTAGGCTTCCTGTGCGCGGGCGTACAGCTCATCGGCCTTTGCAAATAGTTCTGATGATTTTTCTTGAGCTTTCAAATCGATTGCAGCTTGTTTGGCTTCATCAGCAAGCTTTTGGTTTTGTTCTGCTCCGCGCTGGAGCACTAACTGGATGAGAGCAGTAAAAAGTGGTTTTGCTGTTTCAAATTCTGTCTTTGCAGTATCAAGATCGTTTGTTTCAAAAGCAGAAGTTCCAGCTACATAGTGTTTATCAGCTTCGTTCCATTCTTGTTCTGTAAGTTTTGGTGCTTCAAGATCAAATGCTTTTTTGCGTAGCGCGAGCACTTCTTCCTGCAATTTTTTTACTGCATCAACTTTTGATGTATCTACTGTTATCACTGGTTGAGGAGTAGTATCGGGTTTGGGTGGTGTAGGTTTGGTTTGACAGGCGGATAGTAAAACCAGACCAGCCAGCAGTATAACTACTGGTCGAGTAACTTTCATAATTACCTCCATACGTAAAATATTTACGATTGTTCTTAATTAAGCTAAAGAACATGTACTAAAGATAACATATACTTTCAATTTTGAAAACATAAACGGTAAAGATATGAATATTTGTATAAAAAAATTTGACAGCATAAAAATTATGCACCATACTATAATAAACTGCTTTTACCTACGATTACAAGTATTAGTATTTATTATTTCTACAGCTGTTAAAAAGAGCTATTTGACAGAGACTTGTTAGAAATAATAGACACAGGTAAAATAAACACTCTTCGGAGGCTTAATGCGATTTTCTTGTAATGTATTTATCAAAAAGGGAACGGTTATTCCTTCTGATTATCGTCGTCATTTACTCTCCTTAGTCAAAGAATCAATCAAAAAAAGCAGCAATGATGGAGCAGAGTTCTATAGTCGCTATTACAGTGAAAACACAACTAAACCTTTTACCTTTTCGGCTTATATACCTATGAAAAATGAAAATGGAAAATCTCTTCTTTCGGGTGATTTTTTCTCCTTCTTCTTTTCCTCAAACGATTTTGAATTTCTCATGCGTGTGTATAATGGACTTTTGAAGATAAATTTAGAAAAGAATTTTAAGCTCTTTGGGGAGAATTTTAGTATAAAAAAAATTATTGTACTTCCAGAAAAAAAATTTGAAAAAGATACTATGGTTTTTAAGACACTTTCACCATTTCTTGTGAGGGATACGGAGAATGGGGATAACTATCTTTATCCGAAGGATTTTACGATTCAAACAAGGAATAATGGAAATCAATGGCAATATTGGAAAGAAGTTGAATTAACTAACTATCTCGATTCTTTAAAAAAGAATATAGAGGCATTAGTAGGAATAAATGATTTTTCTATAACATTAGGCAAAAATATCATTGTGCCCATTCTTCATGGCTCTGGCAATGATGATCATTCATTTGTAATGACCTTCCCTGGCATGAAAGGCGAGATAGAAATACAAGCAAACCCAGAGATTTTAAAGCTTATTTATGACATTGGCATTGGAGCCCGCCGCAGCGAAGGCTTTGGCATGCTGGAGGTGGTGGAATGAGTGAAAAACTTACTTTTACACTAACAGGAAATTTTCAATATGATTTAGGTATTCTTGGATTAAAAAGAGTGTTGGATTTTTTTGGGATTGAGTATGAAAGCGATGGGAAATTTTATATTAGTATTGATAGAGATAAAAATAAACTAATTGAAGATATAATTGCAAAATTAATAATTGATAATGAAATTAATTATTTTTGGAATAAGGTGGTTGAAGAACTGCAAAGAAGAATTAGAAGAAATAATTCTAACTACACTATTAACGGCCTTGAAGAAAGCATCACTTGTTCATTAAATTTTAAACAGTTATATAATGAGGGAGGATTGCAAAACATTGTGAAAAATATTGGAAATGTTATCTATAATAACTTCTCTGATACTCTAAGAAATGAGATAGAAATGGAAGTTATTATAGATATTATTTGGCAAAAGGGTGTGAATTTAGTGAATAATATATTACTAAATTTTCAGGCTGATATGAAAGCAATAGGAATAAATGTTTTGGGTAAAGTAAAAAGCAAATTAAACTCAGATGTAATCTCCAGAAAGAAATGTTCTTTTTGTATCACAAGAGATGGCAAAAGACTTACTCGCGATGTCTTTTTCTTTGCTCCCGCTCAATATAATGTTTCCTGGTTTAATGAACCAAATTTATTTATATGCCCAGAGTGTTTAGTATCAAATTTAGCTATAACGCAAACTTTTGTATTTTTAGGGAATAAACAAGATGCAATTGTTGCATATACCCCGAATTTAAGCGATATGGAAACTCTTAACTCCACACTTAAAAATGCATTTAGTAATAGCAGTAATTACAATATGGTAAGAATCTTTAAACCAATTATTGAATATGAAAAAACACTTTTAGAAACAGAGGCTTCTGTAAAAGAAATCCAAATATTAAGTTTTAAATTAGATTCCCAAAATCCATTGATGGAAATGTTTATTTTGACAAATAATGTTTTAATGAATCTAATAAAAATTGCAGAAGAATTAGATAACTTTTTTAATGATAAAAATGTGATTAAGCTTTTTGCTTATGTAAAACAACAGAATAAATATATAAAGATAGATCTATCACGAGAATTATTGCATGCTATTACATTAAATCAAAAGGTATATTATTTAGTTCAAAAATATTCAAGATATTGTGTAATGTCAGAGATTTTTAGACAAAATAAAACAAGAAATCCGCCTATAAAAGGTTTTTCTGCTTGGACTTTTTTAGAGTTCTTAAAAATACATTATAAGTTGGAGGATAAAGGTATGAACGAATTTCAAAGCTTTAAACAATTGGGGCAAAGAATTAGACAAAGGATTTATATGATTTTAACAGATAACAGAACTAAATCTATTAATTGGAATACTTTTGATAATAAAATCATTTCCCTTTCTAGTTCTTTTTTAAATGCTTCAAAGGGATCATTACAACAATTTCAAGAGTTATTATGTAGAGTAATTATCACAAATGGACTGAATGTAAATATAGATACTGTTAACATTATTACAAAAGAAAATTATTCTGAAGTTGCTACAACTATTGCCTTGGCTTTATTAGTTGCTCAATCTGAGGAAAGCAGAGAACAAGGTGTTTCTCAGGCAACAGTAGAAGAAATTTAAATTTATATTAGGAGGAGGTTACAATGAAATTAACAGGAGTTTTTTTGATTGAAACAGGGGTAGTTAACAGAGGCGATGGCATTGGAAACATAGCAACTGTTAAAAAAATTACAACACCAGATGGTATAAAAATTTATTTTTCACCACAGTCATATAAAAGAGCCTTATGGAATAACTTACAGAAGAATTATAACTGGACATTACCATTAGTAACAAGGGAAGGGGGCGTTGTCCAAAGAACTGGAACAATTATCGATAGTGAAGAATTTGATTTTGGTGGGACAATGGTGGCTGATCCTAAATATCAACGAAATACTACCTTTTATGTGGATCAGGGAATTTCAATTAATAATTTTTCTGGTGACATGGAATTCATGACAAATATGGGACTTGCCTCAATGTATGGAGAGAATGAAACAAATATAATAAATAGGGAAAACTTTTATGGAATATATCTTCTACCTTTTGGTATAGAGATTGATAGAATAGGAGTTCAAGAAATAAACTTAAATGTTGCTCTTGAGGAAAATGAGCCTATGGAAAGTAAAATTAGAAAGATTTATTCTGAATTAGGTGAGGGCTTGACTAACCAAATAGAGAATAGACTTCAAGAACAACTTATAGGTAGAGTCGAAAGCATAGAATCTCCAAATAATGTAATAACAATAAGATTGAAGAGGGATGAAATAAAAAGAAGGTTACAACAACTTTTACTGGCAATGGGAGAACTTGGCAGACAAATTGAAGGCTCAGAACGAAATCTTTCACCTTATTTTGCTGTATTTTCGCGGGATTATGCTACTCCAAAATTTTTGTTATTTATTAAAGATAAACTGAAAAAAAGAGAATCAATTACTGAAAATGAATTACATCAATATGCTCAAAATGATGGTAAGAATGTAATCGTTGTAACTCATGAGAACTATACACAAATAGTAAATGGGATAATAAATCAAATATTTCCCCAAGAACAAAATATATAACATTGGAGGAATAAATTGCTGAGGTTAGAGATATATCAAGAAACTGCTCACTTCAGAATTGCTACAATTGGTAATCCATACTTAAGTTATTTACTCCCCCCTCCTTCAACAATCTATGGTTTTTTAAGAAAAATGACAAATTATGAAAGTATTAATTACACTAATACAAAACTTTCTATTCAAGGCAGATATGAGGCAGTATCTCTTGAGAAGGAACGATTAGTACTTGAAACAAAGAAAGAAATTAAAACGAATATTATTCCTATTCAAAAACTTCATAATGCTAAATGGATTATACACATTAATTCTTCACAAGATTTTGAAAATAAAATCAAAAATGCTTTTGGGAGTTTTAGTGGTGTGCTAAGACTCGGGAGAACTGAAGACTTAATTATTGATTATGCAATAATTGAAATTAAAGAAAAAACAATAGAAAATAACATAAACATTAAAGAAGATTATTTTATTTACAGAAAGTGGGAAAAAGGAAAGGATTTTAAAGGCCAACTTTTTAGCATGTTTCTCGACAGTGAAGTAGACGAAAATAAAAAAATAATAGGATATAAGCCTATTCAGTTAATTTATTCCTCAGTTGGGAATGTAAAAAATGAAATAAAAACTTGTGATGGTGGATACTTAGTGTCATGGATTTCATAAAATATGATGAAAATATTGAAAAAGAGTTAGTTGAGAAATTTGCACTTAATAACCTATTAGCAAAATCAGGTAATGAGAAAAAAACAATACAATCACATATTGAAGATTTAATTGGTAATTTAAATCTTTTTTTGGAGAGATTACCTGATTTGTTAACTGAAGAAGATAAAGAAATTTTAAAATATGCTATTTTGTTTCATGATATTGGGAAAGTTAATAATCTTTTTCAAAAAAAACTTAACGGAAGAAATGTCACAGATATAATTCCACATAATTGCCTGTCACCACTATTTTTAAAAAAGATTGCTGATAAGATTAACGATCAATATTTACCACTTTTAACTTATATTATAATAAACCATCATACAAGAGGATGGAAATATTTAATTAATGAAAGACAAGGTATCCAATTGTTGATAAATGAGATAAATCAAAATCAACAGCAATTCTTTAATGGTTTTCAGTTTTCCACAGAAACATTAAATCTATATAAAGATTGGCTTCAATATGCTTTAAATAATAGAAAAAACAAAAAATATATTGCTCTTGCTGGTCTTCTCATCCGTCTTGACCATGCTTCATCAGGTGAACTTGAAGTTGAAGAGAAACCAATAGAAGAAGATAGAAGCAATTTACTAAAAACAGCTTTGAATATAAAAGATTTTAGACCGTTTCAAAAAAAGTTTGGTATTGGCGAAAAAAAAGATTGTCAATGTATAGTTGCAGATACTGGAATGGGTAAGACAGGTCTGTCAGTCTTATGGAGCAATAGAAAAAAATTTTATATCTTACCAAACAGAGCATCAGTCAACGCAATGTATGAAACTTTAAAAAAAGTATATGGAGATGAGAAAGTTGGTCTGTTACACTCAACATCTCTTTATAATCTTCTGGATAATTATAATGATGATGATATTTCAGTATTAAAACAGTATGATCAAACAAGGGTTTTATCTAAGCCTGTTACAGTCTGCACAGCCGATCAGCTTTTTACTGCAGCCTTTAATATGCCGGGCTATGAAAAGATTTATGCTACTCTATCATATTCTGATGTGGTCATGGATGAAATACAGGGTTTTCAACCACAACAAATAGTTCCTATTCTTAAGCAAATAAAAGAAACAAAGGGATTAGGCGCAAGATACTTAATTATTACTGCTACACTACCAGATATTGTTGCTAAAAGGTTATCAGATTATGGCTTCTGTGTAGTAGACAGTGATGATTGCACTATTGATAATATAAAAAGGCATAAGATAAGAATGGAAGATAAAAAAATAGAAGAATTATCAGATGAAATTATCTCTAAATTTCAAAACCAGAAAAAGGTTTTAATCGTTACAAATACTGTAAGGAAAGCACAAGATTTATATACTGCATTAAATGCTCGACTGAGTGATGGAGAAAAATTAAGAATAAATATATTACACAGTAGGTTTATCTGGAAAGACAGGCAGGATAAAGAAAAAAAGGTTCTGGAAGAGACAAAACAGGACGATAATGGAAATTACCTTAATAAAGATGGTTGTATCTGGGTATGTACTCAATTAGTTGAAGCATCTCTTGATTTAGATTTTGATTATCTTTTTACTGAAGCATCAACAGCAGATTCACTTATTCAAAGAATGGGAAGGATATGGAGACATAGAAAAATAGATTATGAAGGAGAAGAAAATATAATTATTGCCACAAATGTAGAATATAAGGTTTATGAAAAAATACTGGTAGAAAAGACTATCGAGTTAATCAAAAGTACTATTGAACAAAATGATAATTATTTATTATCAAAACAAAAAAGAGAAATTGTAAAAACTCTATACTCTGAAGAGAAACTCCAAGACGTGGGTTCAAACTATCTTGATGAATGGAAAAAGTTTGAGAATGCAATAAATTCGGGCTGGAATTTTATACTTGAAGATAATGCTCAAAAAGCATTTAGGGATGTAATGACTGTTGAACTGATTCCAGCTCGATATAAAAAAGAAGTAGTAAAGAGTTATAATTCAATCAAAGATATTTATAATCAAATAAACTCTGATCCCAATCTTTCGGAAAAAGACAAAAAGGACAATAAAAGATTAAAAAGGTTGGAAATATTAAAAAGCATTCAAGAATATAAACTTCCAGTTCCAATATATGTTATTAAAAAGATTGGTTGTTCTAACTCAATAGAGTGGTTAGATAGAGATTATGAGATTGGATTTCTTAACGAAAGTTATGAATATAATGAAGAAATCGGCCTAACAGGCAAAGCTATAGAAACGGAGGAAGATGACAATATAATTTGAATTATGCTAAAACCAATTATCACTGGCACGCAGGTTGCCTACTACATTGTCTGTCAAAGGAAACTCTGGCTTTTTAGTAAAAACATCTCAATGGAACATACGAGCGAACTTGTTGAAATTGGCAAGTTAATTCATGAGAATTCTTATCAGCGAAAGAGGAAGGAAATAAATCTCGAAGGGATAAAGATAGATATACTTGATGCAAAAACAGGAGTCATTCACGAGGTAAAAAAATCAAAATCGCTTGAAGAATCTCACCTCTGGCAGATAAAATATTATATTTATTATTTCAAAAATATTGGCATTGAAGTCGAGGGAATAATTGATTATCCAAAATTAAGAAGGAGAGAAAGGATAACTTTATCAGATGCTGATATTTTAAAGCTTAATGATACTTTATCAAAGGTAGAAAAGATTAACAATCAATCTTTTCCCCCACCAGTAATCAATAAACCCTACTGCAAAAAATGTAGTTATTATGAACTTTGCTATTGTTAAGTGGAAATATGAAAGACTATTACATCTTTAAAAGTGGCAGAATAAGCCGAAAGGACAATTCTATTTTTTTGGAGACTTCCGATAGTGATATTCCAATCCCTGTCAATACTATTGATAGTCTTTACCTATTTGGTGAAATTGATCTAAATACAAAGGCTATAAATTTCTTTGCTCAAGAGGGAATTGTTGTACATTTTTTCAACTACTATGGCTGGTGGACGGGGAGTTTTTATCCACGGGAAGAACATCTTTCCGGTGAGGTTATTGTGAGGCAGGCGGAACATTATCTTGATAATGCAAGAAGACTTGAAATAGCAAAGGAATTTGTAAAAGGTGCTATTCACGGATTTATTTACAACTTGAAGCGCTATAAAGAGGTGAGCAATGAATTGTTCAATAAATTTGAGACATACAATAATTCAATCAATGAGGTTGATAGTATTTCTGCATTAATGGGGCTTGAAGGCAATGCAAGGGATTTATACTACTCTGAGTTTCCTACAGTGATTAATCAGGAAATTGAATTTGAGAGACGAGTGAAACATCCACCGGATAATATGATAAATGCGCTGATTTCATTTGTAAATAGCCTTGTTTACACAGCTGTGATTAAGGAAATTTATAGGACACAGCTTAATCCAACGATAAGCTATCTCCATGAACCGTGGTATAGAAGATTTTCGCTTGCCCTTGATGTTTCAGAAATATTCAAGCCCATTTATGGTGATAGGATTATATTTGACCTTCTTAACAACAATCAACTCACTGAAAAACATTTTGATAAGGATTTAAATTACTGCTATCTCAAGGAGGAAGGAAGAAAGATTGTAGTAAAAGCATTTGATGAAAAAATGAAAACAACGATTATGCATAAAAAACTAAAAAGAAAGGTAAGTTATCAGAGGATAATACGGCTTGAACTCTATAAACTTATCAAACACCTGTTAAGTGAAGAAATGTATAAATCTTTTAGAATCTGGTGGTAAAGTATGTATGTCATACTTGTTTATGATATATCAACAGAAACAAAAGCAGGCAAAAAAAGGCTCCCTAAAGTGATGAAAAAGTGTCGGGAATATCTCCATCATACTCAAAAATCTGTATTTGAAGGAGAGATAAGTGATGCAAAATTTATGGCACTTAAGAATTCTTTGGAAAATTTAATATACAAAGATGAGGATTATGTAGTAATATATCAGCTAGCTAACAAAAACAATCTTAGGAGAGAAAATGTTGGTAAGGACTATGATCCAACGAAAAACATTTTGTAAATTCATTACCGCCACTTCGAGAATTTATCTTTAAATTACTAAGTATTTTTATAGTATAATTTGTTATAATAAAAGAAATAATATTATTTCGAGCAATGGGTTTTAGCTGCCAATAGTGGGATTTAAAGGTTATCAAGTTTTAACTTTTGCCCAGCGTATTTACCGTTTTAGCTGCCAATAGTGGGATTTAAAGATCTTTAATATTTAGTTCTGCTTTTATTATATTTGCAAGTTTTAGCTGCCAATAGTGGGATTTAAAGGGCTTGTTGTGTGGTGTAGTAGTACATGCACGGACAGTTTTAGCTGCCAATAGTGGGATTTAAAGATTTCTTTGGCAATTTCTGTTATTGTGTATGTTTTTGTTTTAGCTGCCAATAGTGGGATTTAAAGGTATTTGAGAAGTATTTTATTTTTTTTACTTCTTTGGTTTTAGCTGCCAATAGTGGGATTTAAAGGTTTATTTCAATAGATACAAAATAATTAATGCAATTAGTTTTAGCTGCCAATAGTGGGATTTAAAGATCGGTATACTGCGTTAGCGTATGCGAACGGAAAAAGTTTTAGCTGCCAATAGTGGGATTTAAAGGCTAATTCGGATTCGCCGTTTTTATTATTGCCATCTTGTTTTAGCTGCCAATAGTGGGATTTAAAGTAGAAGTCCAGGAGCAATTACAAAAGATTATTATGCGTTTTAGCTGCCAATAGTGGGATTTAAAGTTAATGTAAGGCCAGATGGAGCATCAGCAAATTTAGGTTTTAGCTGCCAATAGTGGGATTTAAAGTCGAAGGGTAAAAGCGCATTTTTGTTGTCTCTTTTAAGTTTTAGCTGCCAATAGTGGGATTTAAAGGCGGAAAGCGTGGCGATATAAAGCAAATGCAAGCTGGGTTTTAGCTGCCAATAGTGGGATTTAAAGTCTATCTGCTCATACAATTTTGCAATCTTTTTTTCAGTTTTAGCTGCCAATAGTGGGATTTAAAGGCATTACAAATATGTCCAATCTCGAATGGATGTATGGGTTTTAGCTGCCAATAGTGGGATTTAAAGTACTCAATGTTTATGCCAGCGTAATTCGGCTTATCAGTTTTAGCTGCCAATAGTGGGATTTAAAGTTGCGTAAATCCTATTACACAAAATGCACCTAACACTAGTTTTAGCTGCCAATAGTGGGATTTAAAGTGTGATATCAGTAGCTACAGCCCCGATAGTTTTGCCGTTTTAGCTGCCAATAGTGGGATTTAAAGTTGTTTTTGCGGGCTGATCCATTACACCACCTTCAAAGTTTTAGCTGCCAATAGTGGGATTTAAAGTGATGAAGCACGGACGGAAGTCGGCTGTCAAGCTATGTTTTAGCTGCCAATAGTGGGATTTAAAGGAATTTGTCAACAAACTACTACTTGACAAATGTATAGTTTTAGCTGCCAATAGTGGGATTTAAAGTTCAATGTTTTTAATTCTGAAAATGAACAATCAAACGTTTTAGCTGCCAATAGTGGGATTTAAAGTAAAAAATCAATAGAATTATTAGAAAATGATTTTAAGTTTTAGCTGCCAATAGTGGGATTTAAAGGAAGTATAAACAGCATTGATTAAATCACTATAACTAGGTTTTAGCTGCCAATAGTGGGATTTAAAGTCTAAAGAAGTTAATTTTTTACTGTAAGAACAATCAAGTTTTAGCTGCCAATAGTGGGATTTAAAGATTGTTTTATCACAATCAATTGTGATATTTATTTAAGTTTTAGCTGCCAATAGTGGGATTTAAAGCAGTTTTAGGGGCAATGATGGAAGTTACATTAAACGGTTTTAGCTGCCAATAGTGGGATTTAAAGTTCCCATTGTCCAGAAACAGTATTATAAAATTGTATTGTTTTAGCTGCCAATAGTGGGATTTAAAGCTCAGAGATGTTTAATTACTACCCACAGAGCATAGGAGTTTTAGCTGCCAATAGTGGGATTTAAAGCTAGGGAAAGGAATGCTATTTGTGCCGTAGGTAATAGTTTTAGCTGCCAATAGTGGGATTTAAAGCATTTAGGTAATGTTTTTGCAGGAGTATAACGATGGTTTTAGCTGCCAATAGTGGGATTTAAAGCATTCAAGACAGAGAATGATGCAGAAACTCGTGACGTTTTAGCTGCCAATAGTGGGATTTAAAGTTGCTTTAGCAGTGCCACCTATAGTATCGTTTAGTTGTTTTAGCTGCCAATAGTGGGATTTAAAGTGTTACATTTGACGACAGAAGAGCCTCATCAATCTAAGTTTTAGCTGCCAATAGTGGGATTTAAAGGCGTAATAACCGTATCGACCCGACCCAGACCTGCCAGTTTTAGCTGCCAATAGTGGGATTTAAAGGTAAAGCAAATATCTTGCAAATAGGGCAGACTATCGAGTTTTAGCTGCCAATAGTGGGATTTAAAGCGGTTTGATAGTATAAAAGAATGTCTTACTAATACAGTTTTAGCTGCCAATAGTGGGATTTAAAGTGCTATAGTTTATTTGTCTTGAATAAACTATGAGTAGTTTTAGCTGCCAATAGTGGGATTTAAAGTCTTTTTCTAGCTTATCAAGTTTTTCACTAAGTATAGTTTTAGCTGCCAATAGTGGGATTTAAAGGGGAAAAAATGCTGAAATCGTATACATTGTCTCGCAAGTTTTAGCTGCCAATAGTGGGATTTAAAGCATCGTTTATTTCTTTGATAGGTTTATCAATTACCGTTT
>Ga0116184_10002911_pt1 | contig 14460 bp, 11 predicted proteins | sample AD_JPNNA5_MetaG_FD_89886 | JGI IMG/M metagenome (GOLD analysis project Ga0116184, IMG submission 89886) | Active sludge microbial communities of municipal wastewater-treating anaerobic digesters from Japan - AD_JPNNA5_MetaG | ecosystem: Engineered > Bioreactor > Anaerobic > Digestate | place... | reverse complement strand
CCACCTCACGGATGTCCGGCGCCCTCGCCAGTGTCTCGCGGATCCCGAACTCCCGGTACGAGCCGTCCGCCATCAGGCAGGGGATCCACGGCTCGTCGATCAGGTTGAACGAGAAGCTCAAGCGTCTGCTCCCTCCTTGGCTCGGGGCAAGACCAGCCCCAGTTCCCCGTCCAGCCGCAACGGGCCAAACGGGGTCTCACACGAACCGTCCACGAAGAGGACGATTCGCCTATGCCGAAGTACCGCGTGCTTGTGCCAGCTTGTCGGTGTGGAGGATGGGCCGAACGCCTGCAGCCACCGGTGCCCTGTGATGCTCACCGAGAGCCTCAGGAGCTGGTCCAGCGTGCCGGCATCCGGCTCCGATGACAGGTCGATGGCTGCGGCGCATTGGGCGTCGAGGTAGGCCCGGTCGGGTGTGCCGTGGAGGCAGACCAGCTCCACACTCGGGGCGTCCGACCACCGCGTCAACGCCCGGAAGGCGGCGTGCATCTCGGGGTTGTCCTCCTCCAACTCCATCCGAGTGAGCGCCGAGAGGCCCTTGGTGCTGGTGGGCCGAGGGAGGCACACCTCCCGCGCCCTGTCCTCAAGGGCCTCCCGCCGCTTCTCCATCTCGGCCCATGCACGCGCCAGGCGCGCGTCAAGACCGGAGTCCCCGGTGGCCCCGGGGCAGCCCTCAACGTAGACCGACTCGATGAGCGGCTCGACATCCTCGGGCAGCGTGATCGAGGCCCGATGCCGCAAGGCGAGCCAGGACATGAGCAGCGGGAACTCGCCATAGACCCACTGGCTGGAGCCGAACTGGGGCAGCGCGTCGGCTCCTAGCTCGGGCGACATCAGCCAGAGGCGCGGGGACGCGTGACGCGCGGGCCGGCCCGGGCGGTTGTGGCGATGCATGCGCCCGGCGCGCTGAAGGACCAGGTCCACAGGCGCCAGCTCGGTAACCAGCAGGTCGAAGTCAAGGTCCAGGCTCTGCTCGACGACCTGGGTCGCGACGAGCACGGCCCTGGCGGGCCTGCTCGCCTGGCCAGGGGGCCCGAACCGACGCAGCACCTCGTCCTCGAGCTCGAGCCTCCGCCCCAACGGGAACCGCGCGTGGAAGAGCGACACCTCGACCCCATCCGGCCCCAGGGCATCGCGCAGCGCGCGGTAGGTCTCCTGGGCCTCGTGGACCGTGTTGCACACCACAGCCGCGCAGCCGCCGTCCCGCAGTTCCGCGCCGAGCGAACCGGCCAGCCCGGCACCCCCGCCCACCCACTCCACGCCAATGGTGTGTGTGCGCGAGGCCGGGAAGTGGACGGAGGCGGCCGCGCCGTCCGCGGTATGGGTCAGCCGGGGATAGGCTGCCGCGGCCGCTGCCGACGTGGCGCCGCCGTACGCATCGACCAGAGCCTGGCGTCGAGCCCGGGGCAGCGTGGCTGAGAGCAGCACAACCGAGCAGTCGAGAGCCGCGAGCCACCCGAGCAGCCGTTCGAGCAGCGTCGAGGTGTAGGTGTCGTACGCGTGCACTTCATCGACGATGATGGTTTTGCCCGCCAGCCCGAGCAGCCGGACGAACACATGGGGGGTCTGGAGGATGGCCATCAGAGCTTGATCCACGGTCCCCACAGCCATGGGAGCCAGCAAGCCCCGCTTGCGGTGAGAGAACCACTCATCTGCGGGGACAGCGCAGTCGGCATCCATCGCCTCGGCGCCCCGCACGGCCTCCCGCCGGTACTCCAGCGGCCCGTCGCAGAGCATGGCCTGCCCATGCAACAGCCGGAAGTTCACGTGGTCGGGGTACCGGCCTCGCAGGTACTGGCCGAAACGCCCGTACATGGCGTTGGCCGTGGCCATGGTCGGCAGACCGACGTACACGCCGGCCTGGTGCAGGCGTGCGTTCGCGGCGTCGGCGAGCAGCACCGCGGCCTCGGTCTTGCCTTCCCCCATGGGCGCCTCGACGACGACGAGCCGCGGGGGTGAAGCACGGGCGGCCAGGTGCCCCGCCGCGACCTGGAGCGCTCGCGGTTCGGCGATCGCGGGGAACAGCTCCGCGAAGTCTGCGGGTGCCCCCGGCGGCTGCCACCCCGCGAAGCCCAGCTCCTCTACTGCGGCCCGCGCCCGCCCGCGCGCCAGACGCGCGTAGGCCTCCAGATCGAGCGGCGGCGGCGAGTGCGGGAAGTGCTCCTCATTCGACCCGATCCAGTCAGCCACGCACGCGAGCCCGGCGAGTAGTGCAAGCCCGGGCAGGTCGGAGTGGCAAGCCGCCATCGGCGGCGCGTCCAGCCGTGCCCCGGCGAACTCGGCCACGCCAAGTACCAGCGACCGCCTGGCCTCGCTCCACGCACCCGTGCCGTAGCTCATCGGCCGAGCCGACCGCAGTTCGGCCTCGGCCGGGAAGACCCCGTGGTGCCCGCCCACCGCCAGGGCCAGGGCGGCGCACGATCGCGCCGGAAGACCGGGACAGCATGCGCGCAGCTCGTCGGCGATGAGCCGGCAGCTCGCCGTCCCGTGGCCGATGCGCTCAATCGGGCTTCCCGTCAGGCCCGCCGCGGCCAAGTTCGGGAGAGCGCCCGGCCATAGGACCTGGAACGCCGGCGTGCACTTGCCCAGGTCGTGCAGGCCCGCGACCAGGGCGAGCCACGTGCGCGCCTCCCCATCGTCAGCGCCGAGAAGGCGGCCCAGCCGTCGACGGACCGGCGGCTTCAGCCAGCGGTCCCAGAGTGCTTCTGCGACCGCGGCGACGTCGAGCATGTGGCACACAAGCGGGTGGTAGCGATCGGGCGGGCCGCCGGGCGCAGGGCTCTTGGCCCAGAGCCACTCGAGTCCGCCGTTCATCGCACTGGCCATGGCATGCCATTTCCTCGCTTGGAGTACGAGCGGTGTGTTTCACACTATTCCCTTGCGTTGGTTCCCCACCTTGCGTCCATGACCTGCAGTACCGTAGCACAGTCCGCTCAGGCATCACGCTGGCCAGGGAAGGGGTTGGCCTTCCCATTGACCGGCCATATAAGCATATGAGCAGACCACTGACAGCTGCGGCTGGGGCTTGCGGCGAGGGCGGCGGTGCTGTTGTGTGCCCGCCGGACTTGGTCGGAACGCGGGAGCAGCTTATGATACCGCGTTAGGCCGCGCGCGGATTGGGCGCGGAGTCTGGTAGCGGGAGACATTCGGCGAGTTGACGCGCCCTCACATCCTCCTCCTCGGCGCCTCGGTCGGTGCGGGGCATGACTCGATCTGCAGCGCCATTGCTCAGTTCTTGACCCAACTGCGCCCCGACGCCAGGGTCACGGTGCTGGACTTCGTCCGCGAGTTCGTCGGCGTCGAGGCGGCGGAACGGGGCCGGCGCCAGTATCTTCGCGCCGTGTGCTGTGCGCCGCGGCTCTACGGTCTGTACCACTGGGTGGCGGGCCGGATTCCGCCCAGAAGCGCGCTCCAGCGGTTCATCAACCGGGGCGGACAGCAAGCCTTCCGCGAGTACTACGAGCGCGAGCGGCCCGACGTGATCCTGTGCAACTACCCGGCGGCGGTTGGCGCCTGCGGCGAGCTGCGGCGGCGAGGCGAGATCGGATGCCCCGTGGTCACGATGGTGGGCGATTACGACATTAGCAATCAATGGGTCCATCCGTACAACGACCTCACCCTAGCGACGGCGGAGTTCGTGGCCGAGGGGATGATTGCGCGGGGCCTCGATCCGGCACGCGTCATCACCACGGGGCTGTGCATTCGGCCATCGTTCGCTGAGGACCACGACCGGGCGGCTCTGCGGCGCCAGTGGGGCGTGCCCGGCGATGCGCCGGTTGTGCTCGTGCTGCCGGGAGCCTTCGGGATGATGGGGGGCCTCGGCGAGGTGTGGGGCGCGCTGGAGCGGCTTCGGGGGCTGCACGCGCTGATTGTGACCGGACACAGCCGGAGCGTGCGCGAGTGGTTCACGGCCCGGGTGGCCGGCCAGGAAGACCGCCTGCGGGTGCTGGGTTTCGTTACGGAGATGCATGAGCTGATGGCGCTGGCTGATTTCTGTATCACCAAAGCAGGCGGGGTCACGTGCACCGAGGCCATGGCGCTGAGGCTGCCGATGGTGATTCACCGGCCGATCCCGGGTCAGGAGGGGGCCAATGCGCGTTACGTGGTGGAAACCGGGGTGGGATTAGTAACGCGTAATGGCCGGGAGCTGGGCCGTGTGATGGAACGATTGGTCGGCGATGATGAGGCGCTGGAGCAGATGCGAAGGTGCGCGGAGCGCATCCGGCGCCCGCTGGCCGGGCGGCACGCGGCCCAAGTGCTCCTGGCCCTCGCTGAGGGGACGCCGGTCAGTGGTGTGGCGAGGGAGCTATGTCCGCGGACGGCACAGCCATCCTGTTCCTGAGCGCATCGTATGGCTCGGGTCACAACTCGGCGGGTGCGGCCATTGCCGAAGCACTGACGGAGCGGCGGCCGGGGCTGCGCGTTGAGGTCATCGACTACTTCAGCTGGTTTGTGGGGCGTTGGGCCCGTGCGCTGGTGACTTTCAGCTTCGTGCAGAGCATTCGCCGAGTTCCGAGTCTCTATCGGTCGTTCTACTGGCGGACCGCCGAGCTGCCGTTGGGCAGTGCAGCCCACCGGCGCCTGCACCAGGCCGGACGCAGCGGGTTCGCGCAGTTCTGCGGATCGATGCCTTACCGGGCGGTGGTGTGTCTGCACAACACTCCGGCTGGGGCTGCGGCCGAGCTGCGCGCCGCCGGGGTGGTCCCGTGTCCGGTGGCCGTGGTGGTGACCGACCATGCGGTGCACAGCCAGTGGATGCACCCCGGTGCGGATCTCACGCTGGTGCCCAGCGAGTCCGTGCGGCAGGGCTTCATCGAGCGCGGGATGCCAGCCGAGCGGGTGCGACACACGGGGATACCGATCCGGCGGGCATTCGCGGAGCCCGTCGACCGCGACTCGGCCCGGCGGGAGTTCGGCCTGGACCCGTCGCGGCCGGTGGTTCTGGTGGGGCCGGAGGCCTTCGGGGCGACCCAGGCGGCGCGCGAGGCGTTTGGGGTGCTGTCGCGCATGCCGGGAGTTCAGGTAGTCTTCGTCGGCGGGACGGGGGCCCGGGCCGTCGAGGTCCGGACGCGGCTGGCGAGCCGCTGCCCGGACCGGATGCGGGCCATGGGCCACATCGATGCGATGCATCGGCTGATGGGTGCCGCCGACCTGATGGTGACGAAGGCGGGCGGGATCACGGTGAGCGAGGCGTTGGCCCGCGGCCTGCCGCTGTTGCTGCATCGGCCGCTGCCCGGGCATGAGGAGTGGAACGTGCGGTACGTGACCGAGGGGGGCGCTGGTCTGTTGTCTTGGGGGGCTCGGGAGCTGGCCGCAAACCTGAGCGGGCTGCTGTCGGCACCGGATCGCCTGAGCGCCATGTCGGAGCGCGCACGCGCGCTGGGACAGCCGGAGGCCGCTCGACGCGTGGCTGAGGCGCTGGTTGGGTTGTGCGGAGTCTGATGGCTTCGGACCGGCGCGGTATCCCCTGGCGGCAGTTCCTGCCTGCCGTGGCCGTGATGTCACTGGCGGAGTTCGCGCACGGCGGTCTGCTGTACGTACTGCTCCGCGAGCATGGTGAGCGGGTTCTGCGTCTCTCGCCGGCCGAGATCGGCGTCACCATCTCGTTTTACACGCTGGCCGATCTGTCGATGAAAGTGCTTTCGGGAGCCCTGGCTGACCGCTTGGGCCGGCGGGCCATGCTAGTGTTTGCCATGTCCGGCTCGCTTGCCACCCTTGCCGGCATGCCGTTCGCGACGGGCGTGTGGATACTGCGGGCGCTGGTGTTCCTGCACGGGGTTTCGGCGTCGCCGGTGGGGCCGACCGTTCTGGCGCTGACGGCAGACCGGGTGGATCCGGAGCGGCGGAGCACGGCCGTGGGGGTGGTCTTCACGGCATGGTTTGCGGCGATCGGGTGCGGCTTCCTGGTGCTCATGCTGCTGAGCCGGCTCGATACGCGTCTGCTGTTTGGGCTCCTGGGCGTGGAGTTTGCCGTCGCGTTGCTGATTGCGGCCACGCTGGTGCCACGTGGTGGGCGGGGTGCGGTTGAGGGGCGGGCCGCGCGGAGGCCGCTGCTCGAGGTAGGCCTGGACGCGGCTCGACGTCTCACTCGAAAGAGGCTGCTGGTGGTGGGGTTGTTCTGCCAGACGCTCACGGTCGGCCTGCTGGCGCCGGTGCTTGCGCCGTATCTGAAGGGCCACCAGGGCCTGGGGGAGGATCAGATTCTGATCCTGGCCATCGCGGGCGGGGGACTGGCGGCTGGCCTGATCATCCCGATGGGACGCATGGCGGATCGGGTTAGCAAGCAGTGGCTGATGGTGAGCAGTCTCGCGGCGTCGGGCCTGGTGCTGGCGGGGCTCGCCTACACGCGCTCGTTCCCCGTGCTGATCGGCTTGGTCGGCGTGGCCGGGTGCGCCTACGCGCTGATCCTGCCGACATGGAACGCATTGCTGCTGCTGCACGCGCACCGGGAGCAACGGGCGCTGATGCTGTCGGCGTTCATGGCATGCGAGCAGCTGGGTTTCATGGCCGGCCCGGCTTCGTCGGGCTTCATTGAGGGCCGTTGGGGGCCTCGTGGCCCGTTCCTGGCGGCATCGGGTGTCCTGCTGGTGATCGCGGCTGTGTACTCATTCGCGGCGCCGATGTTCCGCGGTGATCCGGAGGCGCTCGATCCGGTTCCGGGTTCCGAGGAGCCAGAAGCGGCGGTTTGTTCGGTGCAGTCCGAGGAGGCGATGCGATGAACCCGTGGATTATGGCCGGCCCAGCGGCCCTGGCGGGCGCCTGGTTTGGCTCGGCGGCTCTCACCCATGCGGTGGTGACCCGGGGCAACCGCGGCGTGGTCCATCGTGGACGGCATCCCTCGGCCGTCGCTCTGACTTTCGACGATGGCCCGAACCCGCCCCACACACAGCGGATATGCGACATCCTCGAGGCGCATGGCGCGAAGGGGACGTTCTTTGTGCTCGGACGCCAGGTGGACCGTTACCCGGACACTCTGGGGGCCACGGTGGAGCGGGGGCATGAGGTGCAGCTCCACGGGCACAACCACCTGCATGCCTGGTTCACACCGCCCGGGTTGCACCAGGCTGACCTCCGGCGCGGGCTGGAGGCGATCGAGAGGGCCTCGGGCACACGGCCGCTCTACGTGCGGCCACCGTGGGGCATGTGCAGCGCCACGGGGCTGTGGGTATACCGGAAGCTGGGTTTGCGCCCCGTGCGCTGGTCGATCTGCCCGGAGGGCTTCTGGGTGAAGCCCTCGGTGCAGGCCATGGCCGAGCACATCCTGGGGCGGGTCGGCGGAGGAGACATCGTGTGCCTTCATGATGCCGGAGGGTTCGACGACACGCCTGAGCGTGTGGCGCAGTGCCTGGAGCTAGTCCTCCCTGTTTTGGCCGAGCGCGGTCTGGAGGCGACGACTCTTTCGCGCTGCGTCGAGGGCGTCTGACTGCTCGGTTGCCTCTCCATATAGCTGTTGGCAGACCTCGCGCGAGATCCAGACCTCCTGAGCCATCAGCGGCACGCCATTCTTGATGACCCGTGCTCTGCCAGCGGGGTGGTGTGATGCGACGATGCGACGGATCCACCAGCTGAGCAGCTTTCTGCGCCATTCGGGGCGGATCGGGCGGGCCGTGAACCCGCCGCGGACAGCTACGTCGGCGAAAAGGTTGACGCCGTAGGCGGCCACGACGCCCTGGAATCTGGGGTCCTCACGCCAAGCCCGTGCCAACGCGGCGAGGGACTCGCCCATGAGTCTGCTGTACGCCAGTGCGGCAGCACGGGGGCTGGGGTGGTCGTCGTGCAGGCGTGCGAGCATCTCGTTCTTCTGGTGCAGCTCGACCACGCGGGCGCCTCGCTCGACCCGGATGCCCGGCGGTAGGTCTATCGACCGGCCCCGGTAGGTCTGGAAGCAGACCCGGAAGTTGAGATGGTCCGAGTTCTCCGCAAGGGGCTCGACGTGATAGGCCCAGTCGAACAGCTTCTCGATGAGCGATCCCACCCGCGATCGTCCCCCTCGCGGCTTTGGCGGCCCGCTGGTGGGGCAGTATAATGCCCCAGCCGACAGGTGTCGCCCTTCGGCACCAAGAGGCGAGGCCATCCGTGTCGAAGGTTACCTTCTTCAACATACCGTGCCATGGACACATGAACCCGGCGCTAGCTCTGGCACAGGAGCTGGTTCGGCGCGGGGAGTGTGTCCGTTTCTACTGCACGCGCGAGTTCGAGCCCCGGATCACCGCCACGGGAGCGCAGTTCCGGCCCTATCCCATCGACGACTCGTATGTCCGCCCCACCGGCGAGGTGTTCGAGGGTGCAGCGAGGCTCATGGAAGCGTGCACGGCGGGCTACGGTCCGCTCTGCCAGGACCTGCGGGAGTCGCCTCCCGACTACATCATCCACGACTCCGTGTGCGTCTGGGGGAAGATCCTGGCGCACGCCCGCGGCATCCCGGCCGTGTGCTCGGTGACGCAGCTGGCCTTCAGCCTGCGCGTCCTGCTCACATCGGTACCGTTCATGTCGTCATTGGCGAAGACGGTCCCGGGTGGAACGCGGTGGCTCATGCGCTACCTGCGTGCCCGCCGGCGCCTCTGGGCCGAACACCGTGTCGCGCCGAGCGGGATTCTCGATGTGTTCACCAACCACGAGCCGCTGAATCTGGTCTACACGTCTCGGCTGGTGCAGCCCCAACCCGAGCGGTTCGACAGCAGCTATGCCTTCGTCGGCCCGTGCCTCGGCTCCCGAGGCAGTGCCCATGACTTCCCGTGGGAGCAGCTCGAGAGCCGCCGGGTGATCTGCATCAGCATGGGCACGATCGACACCGATCTTCCGCGCTTCTACGAGTCATGTGTTGAGGCGTTTGCGCAATGGGATGGGTGCGTCGTCATGGCCGTGGGGTCCGAGGAGCAAGTGGCGCGGCTCCGCGCCCCCGCCCACTTCGTCATCCGCGCTTCCATCCCACAGCTCGAGGTGCTGCAGCGCGCGGCCGTGCTGATCTCACATGGCGGGATCAACAGCATTCAGGAGGCGTTCTGGCACAACGTCCCCGTGGTGCTGGTCCCCGGCACGGCAGAGCGGATCCTCATGTCCCGCCAAGTGGTGCGGCTCGGAGCCGGCATACTACTCAGCCCTCACCGAGCGACGCCCGCGCGGCTGGCCGAGGCGGTGCACCACGTCGTAACGGACCCGGGCATCCAGGCGAACGTGGCGCAGGTGGGCGCCTCGCTGCGGGAGGCCGGCGGTGTGATCCGGGCGGCCGATCTCATCGAGGAGTACAAAGCGGCGCACGGGGTAGCGTAGGGTCAGGACCGAGGCAACCATGGGGCTCCGCCACGCCGCCGACAGCGGGCAACTGCGGGGCTCTGCCCCACTGGCGCTCAGTTAGGCCCGAGATGACGCCGCAGGAGCGCCGAGACGGCACGTTCGGATCTGGCGGAGGGGCCCCAATGGGCCCGCGTCGGCTGCCAGGCCGACCGACCAAGACCGTCAGTGCTCTACGACGGCGCTCTCTGGCCCGTCGAGGGCCGTCGAGCGCCGGGCCGATCAGGGTCCCACCAGCCTACGGCTGTTCCCCCCTATCAGGCCCCTCCGCAAGACGGGCTGTGGAACGTTCGGCGTACTGTGGGGGTCATTGACCGGCCGGGCTGCCTCGGCCTTCAGTACTGGCCCAAATCCCGAATGGCGGCCACAATGGCCGGGTAGCTGACACGCCAGCGGCCGGGCGGCAGGTTCTCGGAGATCTGGATCTCGAGGCGACCGGACGCTTTCCCCTCGGCGAGCATCTGGGCGGTCTGGGCATAGACCTGCTCGGGCGGTGCGAGGTGGACCGAGGAGGGGAAGTTCACGAACAGCCGCATGTCGGGCCACTGGGACAGGGCGGCGGCGACCGATGTGTCATTATCGGGCGGCGGCGACAGGGAGTCGATCCCACCGACGCCGGAGTCTGCGATGTCGGCCCACAGGGGGCGCAAGTCGCCATCCATGTGCACGAAGAGCCGCATGTCGTGTTCACCCAGCATGGCGGCCAGCTCACGGTAGTAGGGGATGCAGTACTCGCGGAAGAGGCGCGGCCCGATGGCGGGCGCGGTGATGTTGTCGGGGATGACCACATAGGGCGCACTGGCTCGGCAAGCGGCCTCGAACTCGCGGCGAAGCAATGCCCCCATGGCGTCCATGCAATCGCGCACGATCTCCGGGCAGTCGACGAGGTGCAGGCACAGGTCCTCAAGACACACCCACTGGATCCAGAGCTGCTGGAAGGGCGTGCGGTCGACGGCGAGGTGAGGGAGACCGTCATCGCCCAGGCTGGCTACCGTCGCGGCGCATGTCTCCGGGCTGGGCGAGACGATCACGTCTCGGAGGTAGGCGAGAAGGACCTCGTAGTCCCGCGGGACACGCACGAAATGGCGGTAGGCCGCAAGAACGCCGAGATCGGGCTGGAGGATCTTCTCTTCGACGAGCGAGCCCGCCGGCGTGTGGAGGACGGTCCGCAGGCCCCGACGGCCATCGACAAGGATGTCCTCGGTCTCCCAGTGGCAGTGGGGCGCGGCCGCCGTGTGGGCACTGGTCCAGCCCAACAGCCCGACGCAGTCGCGGCCCACTGAGTCCCAGATGTCTTGCCGGGTGCCTTCCGTCCCGTCGTAGACGGCGAAGGGCACCTCATCGAGCTCGTGGCCGCGTAACACCGCCAGGAGGCGTTCGCGCATGGTCAGACGCTTCATGGCATCGCACCGTCCCGCGCCGTAGATCGCGACACGGTTCGGCACGTCGGTCTATGATGCCTGTGTCGCTTCCGGAGCAGGAGGGAATGCCTTGTCTCCCCGCGAGCGCATGGTTGCCGCCTACCGCGGCCTTCCCGTCGATGGCGTGCCGGTGGCCCCTGAGTTCTGGTACTACATCCCGGCGCGGCTCCTCGGGGTGGACATGATCACGTTCGAGCGGCAGGTGCCGCTGTGGGAGGCCCACCAACGGACCTTCCGCCACTACGGCACCGAGGGCTGGTCTGTCGCGGGGGGCAGCATCCCGTCGCCGGGCGTGCGGAGCCGCGAGGACTGGGTCGACATCGGCGGCGGCCGGTTCGAATCGCGCGTTGTCACGGAGACTCCGCACGGAGTGCTCCGAAGCCGTACCCTCTTCGACCGGGCCGAGCCGTCATCCGCGATTGAGCGACCTATTAAGGACTTTGTGACTGACTGGCCGGCCTACGAGGCGGCAAGCCTGGGTGCCGTGGAGGAGGCCGACTGGTCCGGGGTCAGACGCGCCCTGGCGGCAGTGGGCGACGACTACCTGCTCGAGGTGGGCGTGGGCGTGCCCTTTTTCGACTACATTGCCCTCGGGCGCGAGGGCGGCCCCACCCGGGCGCTCTTCGACCTGGCGGACCATGGCCCGTTTCTCCAGTCGCTCCACGAGCGCTACCTGGCCCACATGCGCCGGCTGGCACGGGCCGCGTGCGAGCAGACGGCGGCGGAGGCGCTGTTCATCGGCTGCGCGTGGTCGTGTCTCTCGGTGCTAAGCCCTGACCTCTGGCGGCGATGGGATGCCCCCGTCATCCGCGCGGTGGCTGAGGAGGCGCACCGCGGGGGGCGGCTGCTGCACGTGCACCTCCACGGCCGGTGCGCGGCCATCGTGGCCGATCTCCCGGACACAGGTGCCGACTGCGTGTGCCCATTTGAGCGCCCGCCCGGCGGCGACACGACAGACCTATCGGTCGTTCGGGAGCAGCTCCGTGACCGGGTGACTGTCAATGGTAACGTGCACACGGTGGAGACACTCATCCGCGGCGGCCCGGACGCGGTGTCTCTTCAGGTCGAGGAGATCCTCGACCGATGGGGAGTGCCGCCGTCACGGCTGATCCTGGGCACGGGTGACCAGGTGGGCCGGGAGACGCCTGAGGAGAACATTGCCGCGATGATCGAGACGGGGCGCCGGCTCGGTCGCGCGGCCGCGGGGAGGGCATGGGGCCACCCGGGGTGAGGCCGCGGCCCGCGCCGTTCGGCCCGGCCGGAGACGCCCCGGCTGGCTCTGGCTCGTCCCGGACTACCCGCCGAGCGCCCGCCTCGCCTCAGCGAACGCATCCATTGCAAACTCGAGATCGTCGGGCGTGTGAACGGCGGAGACCTGGACCCGGACTCGGGCCGCGCCCTCAGGGACCACCGGGTAGGAGAAAGCGACCACGTACACGCCGCGCTCGAGCATGGCTTTGGCCATGCGGACGGCCAGGGCCGCATCCCCGAGCATGATGGGCACGATGGGGTGCTCGCTGGGGCGGATGTCGAAGCCGCGGGCCGCCATGCCGTGGCGGAACAGCCGGGTGTTGGCGTGCAGGCGTTCGCGGAGCTCGGAGGAGCGGGACAGCAGGTCGAGGGCCGCCAGCGAGGTGGCGGCAATGGGCGGTGCGACGGTGTTCGAGAAGAGATAGGGCCGGGAGCGCTGGCGCAGCATCTCGATGATCTCCGCCCGGCCGCTGGTGTATCCCCCGCTGGCGCCGCCCAGCGCTTTGCCCAGAGTGCCGGTGATGATGTCGACTCGCCCCATGACATCGCGGTACTCGTGGGTGCCACGGCCCGCCGGGCCCATGAATCCGACGGCATGGGAGTCATCGACCATGACGAGGGCGTCGTACTGGTCGGCCAGGTCGCAGATGGCTCGGAGGTTCGCGATGGTGCCGTCCATGGAGAACACGCCGTCGGTGGCGATGAGCCGGAAGCGGGCGTCGGCAGACTCCTTGAGTGCCGATTCGAGCTCGGCCATGTCGTTGTTGGCATAGCGGAGCCGACGAGCCTTACACAGCCGGACGCCGTCGATGATGCTCGCGTGGTTCAGGGCGTCCGAGATAATCGCGTCGTCGGGCCCGAGCAGTGCCTCAAACAGCCCGCCGTTGGCATCAAAGCAAGACGAGTAGAGGATGGTATCGTCAGTGGAGAGGAACTCGCTGATCTTGGCCTCGAGGGCCTTGTGGATCCGCTGGGTGCCGCAGATGAACCGAACGGAGGCCATCCCGTAGCCCCAGCGGTCGAGCGCCCGGTGGGCGGCAGCGATGACCTCGGGATGACTCGCCAGACCGAGGTAGTTGTTGGCACACAGGTTCAGGAGCGGGGCGCCATCTTCGAGGCGGACACGAGCCCCCTGGGGGGTGTCGATGATCCACTCGTTCTTGTAGAGCCCCGATTCGCGGATCCGCCCAAGCTCCTCCGTCAGATGATCTCTCATCCGTCCGAACATGCCGTCGCCCTCCCGGGCCCTACTCGGGCAGCCCTTCATCGTCCCACACAAGCACGACCTTGCCGGATCGACCGGAGCGCATGGCCTCGAAGCCTTCCTCGAAGCGGTCATAGGGCAGCACGTGAGTGATCACCGGAGAGATGTCGAGGCCACTCTGGAGCATGACCGTCATCTTATACCAGGTCTCGTACATCTCGCGGCCATAGATGCCTTTGATGGTGAGCATGTTGAAGATGACGGTGTTCCAGTCGACAGCCATGTCGCGATCGGGGATGCCGAGCATCGCGATCTTGGCGCCATGGGCCATGTTGGCCAGCATGTCGCGGAAGGCGTCGGCGTTGCCCGACATCTCGAGGCCGACGTCGAAGCCTTCCTTCATCCCGAGTTTGCGCTGGACGTCTGCCAGCGATTCGGCCCGGGGATCAACGGCCAGGGTGGCCCCCATGCGCCGGGCGAGATCCAGCCGGTAGGGGTTGACGTCGGTCACGACGACATAGCGAGCGCCGGCATGCCTCGCCACGGCGGCCGAGATGCAGCCAATGGGCCCAGCGCCGGTGATAAGTACGTCCTCGCCGAGAACCGGAAACGACAGCGCAGCGTGGACGGCGTTGCCAAAGGGGTCGAAGATGGCCTGGATGTTCCGGGGGATCGCTGGGTCGTGGTACCACACGTTGGTCATCGGTAGCGCCAGGTACTCGGCGAAGGCCCCGGGCCGGTTCACGCCGATTCCCTTGGTGTCCATGCACAGATGCCGCCGACCGGCCAAGCAGTTGCGGCAGCGGCCACACACGACATGCCCCTCGCCACTGACAATATCGCCCGGCCGGAAATCGGTGACATTGCTGCCGACTTCGACGATGCGGCCGACGAACTCATGGCCGATGACCAGGGGGACTGGGACGGCACCTTGTGCCCACGGGTCCCAGTTGTAGATGTGCAGGTCAGTGCCGCAGATGCCGGTGCGAAGCACCTTGATCAGCACGTCGTTGATACCGTACTCGGGCAGCGTGGTCTCTTCGAGCCACAACCCAGGAGCGGGGTCCCGCTTGACGAGGGCACGGATGGTGGGCATTGGACCTCCCGGGGCGCGGGCGGGCGCCTGACCCTGAGTATGGCCGACCCGCGCCCGGCGGAGCAAGGCGAGGATGGGTCGACATCGGCCCACGCCTTGGGTTACCGTGATGCGGTGTGCCCTGAGGTCGCCGACGAGCTCGACAGCGAATCCCGCTCCGCCGCATCCCGTGTACGTGACCTGACCGTCGGGAGCGT
>Ga0116184_10002910_pt1 | contig 14468 bp, 10 predicted proteins | sample AD_JPNNA5_MetaG_FD_89886 | JGI IMG/M metagenome (GOLD analysis project Ga0116184, IMG submission 89886) | Active sludge microbial communities of municipal wastewater-treating anaerobic digesters from Japan - AD_JPNNA5_MetaG | ecosystem: Engineered > Bioreactor > Anaerobic > Digestate | place... | reverse complement strand
TGCTGCTGATATTGTAATCGCCTTTATTATTTATAAAATTGGACAAAAATATTTTTCTAAAAAATCATTATTGGCCGCTGGCCTATTTTTGTTTAATCCGGTAGTTATTTACAATTCCACTATTTGGGGTCAAACCGATTCACTTATCAATCTACTGGCATTAGCGGGAATATTTCTATTAACTCAAAAAAAGTTTTTTTGGGGAATAATACTATTTTTTAGTAGTTTCCTTTTTAAGCTTTCTCTAATCATTTATCTACCAATTGTCGCTCTTCTTTTGCTAAGTTATTTCCCCAAATATACTCGTATTATTCTCGTTTCTTGTTTCTCGTTTCTACTTTTTTTCATCTTCCTTGCTTTTCCCTTTTCTGGTATCAACATAATTAGTTGGTTTAAAAAAATATTTATTGATACCGTTTTACTATCCCAAGGTCACATGCTCAATGGCAATGCTTTTAATTTCTGGTTTTTAATCAATGGTGGCGCTGACCTAACCACATCTGAATTACAACTATTTAGTATTTTTACCTATCGGCAAATTTCTCAAATTATATTTTTTATATTAAATATTCCCATCTACTGGCATTTCTATAAATCAAAGAAAAATTTATATAATATTTTTTATACTTTATTTCTTGTCGCTCTTTCCGCTTTTTTATTTTTGACCAACATGCACGAGCGTTATCTTTATCCATGTTTACCTCTATTAGCCTCTCTACCTTTTTTTGTAAAATCAATATTTTCTATCAAAGAATACCTAGTTTTTTCCTTCCTCCATCTGCTAAATTTATTCAACCTTTGGTGGTATCCATCAATTCCTTTCCTCAAAAACACTTTGATATGGGATAATTTCTTAGTTGGAAAAATAATCTCAATACTATTCATCATTTATTTTTTCAATAAATATAAACAATATCTTAATGAAAAAATATAATTGGTATTTAATTTTATTGGTAGTTATTTTTTTACTTTTCCGATTATACAGTCTAAACTCTCTACCTCTTTTTGGAGACGAAATAGACGTTGGTAACCAAGCCTATTCCTTATTAACCACAGCCCGCGATTACAAGGGTAATTTACTGCCTAGTTATATCCAATCTTTTTCTGAATCAAGAGCGCCACTTTTAATGTATTTCACTGTTCCATTTATCGCTATTTTTGGATTAAATTCATGGGGGGTTAGGCTAGCGCCTTTGTTTTTTTCAATTTTGACACTAATATTTTTCTACCTTTTAGTAAAAAAACTATCCAATAAAAATACTTTAGCCATTTTTTCCACCATTATTTTATCAACTTCCCCCATATTTTTTCATTATTCCGGATTAGCCTTTGAGTCAACTCTTCTACTGTTTCTAATAATTTCTGCAACTTATTTTTATTTGAACAATAAACATCTTATTTCTTTCCTTCTTTTTGCCTTATCTTTTTATACCTATAACACCGCTAATATATTCGTACCTTTACTTCTAGTTTATCTTTTCATTAAGTCCTTTAAACAAATTAAAAATGTACAAAAATATTTTCTTTCCGGGCTACCTGCCGTACTTTTACTATTACCCTTGATGTATCAGATCCTTTTTGCTTCTGGAGCCTCCCGTTTTTCTTTAATAAGTATTTTTAATTCAAAGCAAAGTGAAAATGTCGAGATAAAGAGGAGTAGTGTAGCTAACCCATATAACCTATCAGAAAAAATATTTCATAATCGTCCCGAGCAAATATTGAAAAATTTTTCTCAAAATTATCTAGAATCACTTTCTCTAAATACTATTTTTGTAAACGCAGATCCAAACCCTCGACATTCAGTTCCCACTTTTGGTTTTATTCTTTTACCCCTTTGCCTACTTCTTCCTTTTATCCGCTTCAATTCCTACGATGGGATTTTTTTATTCTGGCTTTTGGCCGCTCCTATAGCTTCCAGTCTTACCGTTGGCGGAGGTCATCATGCTACAAGATTATTTTTGTTATTACCGGCAATTTCTTATTTCTTAGGCAAAGGTGCAGATTATTTATTTGCCAAATATAAGGCAATATTATTTTTTATCGTTATATTATTTCTCTATTTTTTGGCATCATTTTTACATGAATATCATATACATTATCCAACTGATCAATACCAATCATGGGGATATGGCTATCAAGAACTATTCTCATCTCTTCCCAACACTCAAAACCGAGTTTTTATTTCTAATCCAAATTACAACCTTCTTAATCCTTATATTTTTTATAAAAAAATAGACCCCAAAATATATCAACGTAATTTTATTGATCAACCATCACCGATAGATTCTGTTTTGGGTTATCAACTGGTCAAAGCATATTTTATTACTGATTGGAAAGGAGATACTCTAAAAAAGATTGAAGACTTGGCAAAAAATGGGGATATTTTTGTTTTAACTCAACTAAAAGATATTCCCGGTGACATGATTCTCGATAAATTAAGCGGGTTTACGCTCCAAAAAGTAATTTATAACCCTCTAGGTCAACCTATATATCAAATTATTCAAAAACAATGAAAAAAGTACTAGTAATTTTAATATTAATAATTGGTGTTTTTTTACGTTTTTACAAACTAGGCGATTTGCCAAACAGTTTTACTCCCGACGAATTAGCCCAAGGTTACACCGCTTATTCATTTTTACAGACAGGAAAAGACGAGTGGGGGAATACCAATCCATTTATTCTTCGCTCTTTTGGCGACTTCAAGGCCCCACTCCAAACATGGCTAATGATTCCCTCCATTAAATTGTTTGGATTAACACCCTTTGCCGTCCGCTTCCCAAACGCGCTAATTTCATCTCTTGCACTACTTACCACTTACTTACTCACTAACTCACTTTTCGGGCTCTCCTCTGTATCAATGATTACCCTAATGCTCCTTACGTTTTCACCTTGGCATTTACCGATGTCACGTCTCGCACTAGAAGCAAATTTAACTGTCTTTTTTTCCACCCTAGCCACCTATGTATATCTTAAAAATCCTAAATCATTTAAGCATCAATTTTTGGCTTCTATTCTATTTTCCCTAAACCTTTTTACCTATCATTCAGCCAAATTTTTTACTCCTATACTAATGCTGGCTACTTATATATACGTTCATCGTTTTAAAAACGTAAAATCCTTTTTAAATTCTCTCTTCAAAAATATATTTTTTATTCTCCCTTTCACTTTATTTTTTCTACTTAATATTTTTCAATCATTTTCATCCTCCGATAGAGTCGGCGATATCTCAATTTTTAATCCCACCGATCACTGGGCTGGACTTTCTGACGATCGGTATCTTTTAGTTCAAAATAATCTTCCCGATTTTGTTTCCCGGATTTTCAATAACAAAATTGTTTATGTTTCTAAAACCTTTTTTACTAGTTTATTTTCATATTTTTCACCCCAATTTCTTATAACTCAGGGTGCAGGTGAAACTACTTATGGAATGCTACCAGGTTTTGGAGTTATCGGGTTTATCCCATTTATAGGCTTTATCTATTCCTTATATTTACTTTTTCAAAAAAGTAAACACCAATCCACCTTATTATATTTATTAGCATTAATAGTATTTTCTGCTTTTCCCGCTGCCCTTGCCAAAGGTAGTTATCCTGGTAACCGCTTGGCAACTATGATCCCATTTATCATCATCTTTTCTGCCTTTGGTCTTTCACAAATATTTCTAAAATTATCTAAACCTCTAAAACTTCTCATCTATTTACTATTCATCTACTCATCTATGAGCTTTTTAATTACCTATTTTTATAGTGCCAATTCCCGCCTTTCACAAGGAATGCTTTACGGTCGTCGTCAAGCGGTAGAATACGTTCAAAAAAAAGGTTCTGATTCCAAAATTCTGTTTAGTCGTTCACTTTCTCAACCTCAAACCTATTATCTGTTTTTTGCAAAAACTAATCCTCAAGACGTTCAAGTTGCTTCTAAAGAGTGGTTAAATTACAAAAAAGAAAACAAAAATTTCCTCGACCAACTAGGCGAATATCATTTAGATAATGTCACTTTTGGAAATATCTCCCGTGAATCGTTTGCGGATTACGATTTCGTCATTGGCAAACCTGATGAATTTGTTGATCAAATTCCCACCCAAATTATTTTCTACCCCAATTCAAACAAGGCCTCACTTTATATTTATGAAAAATAAAATATTACTAATATTGATAATTATTTTGGCTTTTGTTGTCAGGGTTTTGCAAATAAATTCTTTTCCTCCTTCACTAAATTGGGACGAAGCCTCTTTGGGGTACAATGCCTACTCAATTCTAAAAACTGGACGCGATGAATGGGGCAACCGATGGCCACTAATTTTTCGAGCTTATGGCGATTACAAATTACCTGTATATATTTATCTATCCATACCTTTTATTGCTATTTTTGGACTAAATGCTTTATCCATTAAATTAATCTCCATTATTTCTGGAACCGTTTTAGTATATATTGCCTATTTAACCGTAAAAAAGTTATCTAAATCTCAAAAAATTGCTCTAGTTTCTGCACTTTTAATTGCTTTTTCCCCTTGGTCAATTTTCCTCTCCAGAATAGCTCTGGAAGCCAATTTATTTTTACTGTTATTTGCCCTTTCATTTTATTTTTTAATATCGAAAAAAATATATTTATCCTCTTTATTTTTTGCCTTGTCTCTTTTTACTTACAACAGTTCTCGAGTACTTCTTCCTTTTTACCTTATAGCCCTAATATATGTCGTCTTTAAAGAAAAAATTAAAATAAATTTTATAAAATTTTTGCCCCTGATACTCTCATTAATTGTTTTTATTTTTCAGTTTTTTAATTCCTCTGGAACTGCTCGTTATCAGTGGGTTTCTATCTTAGATCAAGGTGCTATTAATCGCATCAATGAATTACAGCCTAAATACTCTCGTCTCGTGGTAAACAAAGCCACCTATTTTCTTTGTACATCATTTAAAAATTACATAAGTCACTTCAATCCTCTATATCTTTTTAAAAATGGAGGTTCACATTATCAATTTAATATACCTAATTTTTATTTACTCTCTCCTTTACTTTTAGTCTTTTTTCTTTTTGGTCTTTACTACTTATCCACCCATCTATTCAACTATTCATCTCTACTTCTTATTTTTTTCCTTATTATTTCTCCTATTCCCTCTGCCATTACTCGTGATGCCCCCCATGTTTTGCGTAGCCTTACATTTATTTATCTAAGCACCTTGGTGATATCTCTAGGATTTTCTTATATGAAAAAGTTTGCACTTCCCGTTGCCATTATGATTTGCCTTATAATGCAGATACAATTTTGGCCGAAATATAAGCAATATTCTGTCCAATATTCCCAAAGCTGGCAGTATGGATACCGCCAGGTAATTGATTATGTAAAAAATAATTACAATCAATACGATCAATTTATAATTAGCAAAAAGTATGGAGAAGCCCACGAATTTATCTTATTTTTTTGGCCCTGGGATCCAGATTCATATCAAACAGATTCAAAAAAAGTTTGGGATTATCACTCTGCCTGGTACTGGGTAGATGCCTTTGATAAATTTAAGTTCATTGATGATGAAAAAATTATGGAAAAAAGCATTTACCCAAACACTTCTACACTATTAATTACTACTCCCCGCAACTATAATCAAAACAGTTTTAAAAAATTAGAAACCATTAATTTTTTGGACGGTACTCCTGCCTTTGAAATTCTTAAAAATGAGTAAAACGCATAAAATAATACTAATAATTATCACCCTAATATCCTTTGGCTTACGTTTTTATCAGGCAAACAATTATCCACCTTTATTGTGGGATGAAGCAGCAATTGGCTACAATGCATATTCAATTTTGAAAACCGGTCGCGATGAACATGGACAACTTTTACCTCTTATATTCAAATCATTTGGTGACTATAAACCAGGTATATACATTTATCTGACTGTACCCTTCGTTGCTATTTTTGGTCTTACTCCTTTTGCTGTCCGACTACCCTCAATTTTGATTGGATCATTAATGCCATTATTTCTATATTTTCTTATCAAAGCTATTTCTCCAAAGTCCGATAAAGTTGCCTTAATATCGGCAATATTACTCACATTTAATCCATGGAATCTTCATTTTTCACGGGGCGCTTGGGAGACCAATATACTCACTTTTCAATTAATTCTGGCTTCACTTCTATTTCTTAAAAAGAAATATTTTCCCTCAGCCATAATATTTGCTCTTGGTTTATATACATATCAAGCAGGCAAAATGATTGTTCCATTAATTATTTTTTTCTTATTAGTAGCCAATTTTAAAACTGCAAAAAAAGATTTTAAAATTTTATTAACCAAATTTGTTATCCCACTTTTCATATTATCTCTCCCCATTATTTACGGCTTACTCTTTTCACAGGATAGTAATCGTCTAAAAGTATTATCGCTTACCTCATATCCCCGAAGTAACGAAGAGAAAGAATTGATAATTAAAGAATCCAGTCAATTTGATTACACTCTTTTTCATAGCCAGCCAATTTTTTTTCTTAGAAATTTTTGTAGTCGTTATTTTAACCATTTTTCTACTCGCTTTTTATTCTTTGAAGGAGATTGGCAAAATCTTCGCCACTCTGCACCTTATATAGGAGTTCTTCTTTACCCTTCATTAATTTTCCTGGTTATTGGTCTTCTCAACTATTCATCTACTTCTCTTTTTTTTCTTCTCTGGCTTGTATTTGCTCCCATTCCCGGCGCACTTACTCGGGATACTGTTACTGCAGTACGTACCTTGTCAATGTCGATCCCTTTGATATATTTTATTGCCCTGGGTCTCAACTCAACTCTTACATATTTAAAAAAATATTCTCATCTCATCTACTCATCTTCTATACTTTTAATCTTTTTTTCCTTTTTCCTTTCCTTCCTCTACTATCAGGATCTATATTATTACCATTTAGTAAAAAAGGACCCAATACAATTGTTATATGGCTACCAACAGGCCATTGATTTTGTTGTAAAAAACAAAGAAAAATATAAAGACAGTAATATTTATTTTACCGACTTTTATGGTCAGCCATATATTTATTATTTATTTTATACAAAATATCCACCCCAAATATATCAACAACAATCACATATTATAGAGGGTAGTAATGGCGATACAGGAATTGTTCGACAAATAGATAATTTATATTTTCGAACTGCTCATTTTGATTTTATTAAAGAAAATCCCCACACTTTAGGAATTTTTGCCCAAGAGGAAGTTTATCGTCAAAACCTAGAAAGCAGACCGGAATTTAAAAAATTTATTCCACTCAGTCCAATTAATACTATTTCCACTTTTTATGCCTACGAACAAGAATAAATTTACACTGATTTTAATATTAGTAATCGCTGTTCTTCTACGCTTTTGGCAAATAAATACACTACCGTCACTCAACCCTGATGAAGCAGCTCTCGGTTACAACGCCTATTCTCTATTAAAAACTGGCAAAGATGAACATGGCATTTCCTGGCCGCTACATTTTAAATCTTTTAGCGACTACAAGCCGGGTGGCTACGTTTATTTAGCTTTGCCTTTTATTAAAATATTTGGTCTAACTCCTTTGGCTGTCCGTCTTCCCAATCTAATTTTGTCAGTTTTAACTATCTTCGTTTTACATCGTCTTGTCCTACTACTTACTAAAAACTATTCACTTTCTAACTTTACCGCTTTTGTCTTAGCGGTCAACCCTTGGCACATACATTTTTCTCGTGGCGCTTGGGAATCTTCTGTAGCTGTATTTTTTATAGTTCTGGGAATATATTTTTTCTATAAGTTTTTAGAAAAACCGAAGTCAAAATATGTGTTTTTCTTCCCGCTTTCCTTTATTGCTTCAATCTATGTTTACCATTCTGCCCGTATCATTGCCCCCTTAATAGTTCTTACATTGTTTATCATTTATTCTAAAAAAATTCTCCACTACTTATCTATTAAACTAATAATCTCGATAATCCTCGCCTTACTTTTGGCAATTCCTGTTCTTTATTCTTTACTAAACGGTGGCGGAGCCACTCGATTGAGCGGGGTTGGTTTAACCGCCGACACCGGTCCAATTTCCCGTTCAAAAGAATTACTCAATCACCATTCTCAGGTTAATCTTTACCAAAAAGTAATCCATAATCAACGGGTCTTATATTTTCTTTCATTTAGCCAAAAATATTTTTCACATTTTGACCTTAATTTTCTTTTTGTTGATGGAGATGCTGTACCACGTTCAGGATCTCCGGAAATGGGTCAACTATATCTAATAGAGCTACCATTTTTACTTTATGGTATTTATTCCTTTATACGTTCCATAAAAATTGACAAAAAAATTAAATATTTTTTAATCGCTTATTTACTTATCTCTCCTTTAGCTTCCTCAATGACTTTTCAAGCCCCTTCTGCCCTTCGCTCCTTGTCCCTAGTCATTCCTATATCTATTCTTACAGCCTTTGGCCTCTACAAAACTAGCCACTACCTGTCTACTTATCTTGTTCTATTCTTGTATTTAGTTTCTTGTCTCTATTTTATAGACGCCTACTTTACCCACTCTCCTCAGCGTTATTCCTTTGCCTGGAACAGGGGATTCTCGGAAATTGTGCGTTTAATTGAAAAAGAAAAAAATAATTATGAAAATATTTATTTTACCGATAAATATGATCAGCCATATATTCTCTATTTGTTTTTCAGTCGTTACGATCCAGTCAAAATACAAGCCCAAATTAATCCTACTCCTCCCGACAAATTTGGTTTTTCCACTGTCCGTCAAATAGATAATATTCATTTTTATATACCCGAAAATATCCCCCAGAATTCATTAGTTATAGATGCTGACGATTTTGAAAAAAGCGGCCAAAGCTTTAAAATATATACAAAATTATGAAAACTACAATATCAGTTGCCATAGCCACCTTTAATGAAGAAAAAAATATTGCTATGTGTCTCAACGCTCTCAAGGGATGGGTAGATGAAATTATAATTGCTGATGGGTCGTCTACAGATAATACTGTAAAAATAGCCAAAAAATATGCCAAAGTCCACATAATCAAAACCACAAACAAAGCCATGTTTCATATCAACAAGCAACTGGCTATCAATGCTTGTACCGGCGATTGGACACTACAGTTAGATGCCGACGAAGTTGTCAGCCCAGAGTTAAAAGCAGAAATTTTGAAAACCATTGCTGATACTCGATACAATGGCTATTGGATTAAAAGAAAAAATTATTTTTTAGGACGATTTCTCAAAAAAGGTGGCGTCTATCCTGACCCAACCCTTCGACTTTACCGCCATGGCATGGGTAAATTACCATGCAAAGATGTCCATGAACAGGCAATAGTTAAGGGACCAGTTTCCACTCTAAAAAATGATCTACTCCATTACGCCGATCCAAACTTTTCCCGTTACCTCATGAGAAACGATCGATATACCTCACTTTTAGCATCAGATCTTAAAAAATCAGGCCTAAAAACAGGGATATTTTCATTTATAAATTATTTTATTTTTAAACCCATTTACTGGTTTTTTCTAGCCTATTTCCGCCACAAAGGCTTTGTCGATGGCTTTCCCGGATTTGTGTTTGCCTGGTATTCATCTCTTCGTTTCCCTTTAGCTTATATAAAAGTTTTTGAAAAGGAGCATGAAAAAAAAGTTTAAAATTGCCATAGATGTCAGTCCATTAAACGACGGCAACGCTATCCGTGGTGTCGGCCATTATACAAAAGAACTAAGCAAAGCTCTCCAAAATGAAATAAAAACTAACCCAGACTACAAGCATTATCAAATTGACTTAATTGAGGATTGTGGTTTAAAGATTGAAGATTATGACTTGGTTCACTATCCCTATTTTGACCCATTCAAATTGACACTACCAAAAACCAGTAAACCATATATTGTTACCTGTCATGACCTGATTCCCCGCGCCTTCAGAGAACATTTTCCGGTTGGTATTAAAGGAGAAATAAAATGGCAAATTCAAAAACACCGTTTGCAACATGCCGATTATATTATTTGTCCATCTCATTCTGCCAAATATCAAATCCTGGATCATATTCACTATTCTCCGGATAAAATATTCACCACCTACGAAGCCGCTTCACCTAAGTTTAGACCCCATCCACCAGAAAAATATAATTACATATACAAAAAGTATAATCTACCCAAAAAATTCGTCCTATTTTTAGGTGATATTAATTGGAATAAAAATATCCCTGGTTTAGTAAAAGCCTGTCTCTCCTTAAAATATCCTCTGGTTATAGCCGGGTCTGCAGCCAAAAAAGAAGTTCCAAATCACCCGTGGACACAAGACATTCTCTGGCTCCAATCAAAGTCTAAAGAACTAGGCAAACAAAGAAGCAAAGCACTCACCTTAACAGGTTTCGTACCCGACGAAGATCTGCCATATTTACTTAACGCTGCCACCATTTACTGTCAACCTTCATTTTCCGAAGGTTTTGGTTTACCCTTAGTTCAAGCCATGCAATCAGGTACTCCGATTGCCTACTCACAGGAAAGTTGTCTTTCGGAAATTATGGACTTCAACGGTGAATTTTTTGACCCTTATAAAATATCTTCTATAAAAAAAGCATTAAAAAAACTTTGGGACAACCCAACACTTCGTCGTCAATATTCTACTTCTGGATTAAAAAGAGCCAAATTTTTTTCCTGGCAAAAAACCGCTTTAGAAACTCTGTGGGTTTATTCATTGGTAGAAATAGATGAAAAAAAATAGTAAGCATTTTTTGTCAGTCGTCATTCCCGCATATAAAGAAAAAAATATCATAAGTGATTTGATTACCATTTACGGTGTTTTGGAAAAGATACGATATCCATTTGAAGTGATTGTTGTTGTTGATGGTATAAATGTTGACGATACCTACGCTTTAGCTAAAAGGGTTAAGCGAAAACATTTAGCTATCCATGGTTATCCAACTAACCATGGAAAAGGCTATGCCTTACGATATGGCATGGCTAGAGCCAAAGGTGACTACATTGCCTTTATCGATGCTGGAATGGAAATAGACCCCAACGGAATTTCCCTCCTAATAGAACATCTTGAGTGGTATAACGCCGATATTATTGTCGCTTCAAAATATCATCCGGCCTCACAAGTAAAATATCCCTTAGATCGAAGAATTGTCAGCTTCATGGGACATGTATTCGCAAAATATTTTCTTAATTTAAATTTGACCGATACCCAAGCCGGATTGAAATTATTCAAAAGCAAAGTACTTAAAAAGGTTTTGCCCCGTCTTTTGGTGAAAAATTATGCCATAGATTTGGAAATGCTCTCAGTTGCAAAACATCTTGGCTTTAACAAAATCTACGAAGCTCCCGTAAAACTACGTTATAGTATTAGTAGTTTAAATCACGCGGCCGGTTTAAAAGTAATTTTTAATTCATTCAAGGATGCTTTGGCAGTATTTTATCGTCTAAAAATTCTCCGTTATTATGATGATCAGAATCAGCGTCGCTGGGTTTATGATCCAGAATTGGCTATGAGAATCAATGTCGGTTAAAAAAATATTTTTCTCGATTATTATTCCTGTTCGAAATGAAACAGATTATCTTCGTCAAACTCTAAAAAAAATAGAACTACAAAGTTTTAAGTCCTACGAAATATTAGTTATCACCGATAAAATTTCCCAAAAAAGTGATCCCTCATTTAAAAGAAATCTAGGCGCCAAAAAAGCCAGAGGGAATTATCTTTGTTTTCTAGATGATGATTCTTATCCTCAGAAAGACTGGCTTTTAAATTTAAAAAAACAAATAGAAAAAAATCCTACATACGCCGCTTTTTGTGGTCCCGCTATTACCCCAAAAGAAGACAATATTTTTCAAAAGGCCTCTGGACTCTTTTGGTCAACCTTTTTAGGAAGTGGGGGAGCTGGACAATATCGAAGTACACCTCAAAAACCTAGGCTCGTTGATGATTACCCTACTGTCAATTTCACCATCAACAAAAACATATTTTGGCAAATTGGTGGTTTTAAATCAAAATATTGGCCTGGTGAAGATACTATCTTATGTTTAGATTTAATCAACGCTGGCTATAAAATTTATTACCATCCTTCAATCAAGGTTTTTCATCATCGTCGATCAGTTCTCTTTCCACATTTAAAACAAATTAGCCGCTATGCCATGCATCGTGGCCTTTTTGCACGAAAATTTCCCAAAACCAGTTTCAGAATCGGTTACCTAGCCCCATCCTTCTTTTTAATATATTTGTTAACTCTTCCACTCCACCATTTTTATTTCCCCCTATATCTTTATTTATTTGCCTTACTACTTACTACTTACTACTTACTACTCCACTCTTACTCTCTTAATCTAATCATCTTAACTATCTTTACAATTCCCATTACTCATCTCTATTATGGCCTGTTATTTATCGCCGGTTTTGTTAAACTTGACCTAGATTTTAAAGCTCATGAAGTCCATAAAAAAACAGGTCAATATATCGGTGGCTAAAAATAAATTTACTATATCTGTTTCCTCGCCTCCACTTGAATCAGACAAAGGTATTCCTTTTTTATCCCAAAATCGTCAATTTCAATGGACCAATACTGGCAATGTAATTTTACCTGTTATTCCGGCATATGGTGCTACCGCCCTCCAAAAAAAAGGTTATAAAGTTTACTGGGATGATGCTATTGCCGAAAAAATTTCTTATAAGCAATGGTTTGATCGTATTATAAAAAGAAAGCCTAATATCATCTTTATTGAATCAAAAACTCCTGTCATAAAACGTCACTGGCAAATAATTAAAGAGCTAAAAGAAAATTCATTAAAGGCTAAAGATTGGCAATTGAAAATTGTCCTCATGGGCGACCATGTTACTGCTTTGCCTTTGGAATCAATGAAAGCCTGTCCTGTTGATTATGTTATTACCGGCGGTGATTACGATTTTATGATGTTAAATTTAGTAGACCATTTGGTGAACAAAACTAAACTAGAACCCGGTTTTTACTATCGTTCCAAATCCAAAGTACTAAACACAGGCCTTTTTGCCCTAAAACATCACAATTTGGATGAAATACCCATCATCGACAGGCAGTTAACAAAATGGCAACTCTATGCGTATAACAATACCAATTTTAAATATAAACCAGGTGCCTATATTATGTCCGGTCGAGATTGTTGGTGGGGTCGCTGTACTTTTTGCTCTTGGACCACAACTCATCCCTCTGGTACTTTTCGAACTTTTTCCGTCAAGCATACCATTGCTGAAATAGAAAATCTGGTTAAATTAGGGGTCAAAGAAATTTTTGATGATGCCGGCACTCTACCTATTGGTCCATGGTTGATGGAATTGTGTCAAGAGCTAATAAGTCGAGGACTGAATAAGAAAGTAGTATTGGGCTGTAACATGAGATTTAATGCTCTCAATCAAGAACAATATAACCTTATGGCAAAAGCAGGTTTCCGTTTTATATTATACGGATTAGAATCATCTAATCAAAAAACACTAGACAAAATCGAAAAAAATACCAAGGTAGGTGATGCTCGAAAAACTCTAGTCATGGCTAAGAAGGCCGGTCTGGAACCACATGTTACTATCATGATTGGCTACCCTTGGGAAAGCAAAAATGATGCCCAAAAAACAGTCGATGAAGCCAGAAAACTCTTTAAAGAGGGATTAGTCGATAGCATGCAGGCAACTATTCTTATTCCTTACCCCGGTACTCCACTTTTTGATTACTGCCAAAAAAATAATCTTCTTTTAACCGATAATTGGGATGATTTTGACATGCGTCAACCGGTTATGAAATCTCCTTTTACAGATGATGAAATTAAAAAAATAGTCAGGGAGCTCTTTTATGGTATCCTCACCCCCCAATTTTTATGGAGAAAAGTAATTTCTATTAGAAATTTTGATGATGTAAAGTTCCTTTTTACTTATGCCGTTAAATATGTCAAAAAACTCAAAGACTTCTCTCAAAATTAGCATTGTCATTCCCACTCTCAATTGTGCCATCATTCTCAAAAAATGTTTATTGTCAATCAAAAAACAGTCATATAAAAACTATGAAATCATAATTGCTGATGGTGGTTCTACCGACAAAACTCTTACACTAGCCAAAAAATATCATTGTCACATTATAAAAAATTCTCTCAAAACTGCCGAAGCAGGAAAAGCCGTTGGCGTAAAAGCAGCCAAAGGTGAATATGTTGCTCTCATTGATTCCGATAATATTTTACCTAATAAATATTGGTTATCCCAAATGCTTCTACCTTTTGAAGATGCCAATATAATAGGCTCTGAACCGATTGCCTTTACCTATCGCAAAAATGCAGGCTTTATTGAACGCTATAGTGCTTTACTGGGAGCCAACGACCCCTATGCATATTTTAGCGGCAACTACGACCGTCATTCTTATCTTTCAAATAAGTGGACAAATATAAAAATTAAAACAGAAGATAAACAATCTTATTTAAAATTGAAGATTGAAGATTGTATATTATTACCCACCATCGGTGCCAACGGCACTCTTTTCAAAAGAGATTTT
>Ga0116184_10002907_pt1 | contig 14483 bp, 10 predicted proteins | sample AD_JPNNA5_MetaG_FD_89886 | JGI IMG/M metagenome (GOLD analysis project Ga0116184, IMG submission 89886) | Active sludge microbial communities of municipal wastewater-treating anaerobic digesters from Japan - AD_JPNNA5_MetaG | ecosystem: Engineered > Bioreactor > Anaerobic > Digestate | place... | reverse complement strand
TCCGGCTATGGTGCCGGCCCGAGGTAACTCGCTATCGCTTCGTCCGGCGTCCGGCTTAGGGGACGGGCTTGGCCGCCTTGCCCAAGGCCGCGTGAAAGGCGCCGAAGGACCGGCGGAGCTGGTCCATGCACGAGGGGCAGTAGGTATGTGTCGCGTCGTGGAGCTTCGTCCGCGCGGGGAGCCACGCGCCCGACGTACCACTGCCGGGCTCCCAGACTCTCAGGCATGTGCAGCACTGCTTGGGTATGGCCACTGGGCATCGACTTCCCTGACTGGCGGGACCCACAACTACTCGATGGGCGCAGCTACCAGCCCCGTTACCCTACTGCTTGGGCCGTGGTCCGGTTCACCACGTCATGCTCAGGCGGACGCGACTGCCCGGCCTCGCGGGGCTTTCTTGTCTACCTCATCGGCAGAGCGGGCCCCTGGCCTTAGCGGCGCCACCGGGTCGGGGGACAGCCAGAAACGAAGTCAGCGCCCGGATTGGCTCGGGCGCTGACGAGCTCTCGGCGAGGCCGGAGGCTAGAAGGACCGCGAGCAGTGACCGCCCGAGTCGGGGATCGGCGCACTGACAGGCGCCTCAGGCGCCGCCGTTCGCGTCGCGCTGGCGTGCTGCATGGCCGTCGCATGCACCTGGCCGTGGTCATTGGCCAGTCCCACCCGGCCCTCTCGGACGGTGAGACACGACTGCTCATCCGTCGCGTTGAGGCAGAAGCGCGTGCCTTCGGCCGAAGCCGTCGCGCAGGGCGTCCGTACCAGCATCTCCCGGCCGTGCTGAACACGGCCGGTAATGAGGCCGCGCTCCAAGTCCAGCCGGGCCGGAGACCGGGTCGGGGGAAGCTCAACGATGCGGACCATGGTACCGCCCTGCACCGTGACGCACGATCGGTCGGGGAAGCACAGGCACACCGATCCTCCCGGCTGCGTTGCGATGGTGTCACCGACCTCGATCCGTGCGCCCGGGACCGCGGCCTCAGCCCCCGACGCCCGCAGCACCTGCCCGACGCCCTGGGCGGCCACAACCGTGGCGACAGCCGACGGCGCCATGGCTGATCGCCACTGAGTCGCCGTGGCAGCCAGAAGCGCAATGGCGCTCGCCGCCAGCGCCCACGCCAGAGCCGGACGGAGGCCCACTGGCGCCGTTCGCGGCTGGTGTGGTCGCGCTACTGCCTCAACAACCCGTGCCGTGAAATCAGCCGGTGCCAAGTGTGGGCATAGCGAGGCCGAGAGGATCTCATCGATTCGCTGAAGCGACTCCACATAAGCCCGGCACACCGGGCACGCGGCGGCATGCTGTTCAGCCCGGGCCCAGTGCGCAGTGCCCGGCTCGGGTCCAGATGGCCTCCCGAGGTACCGCCGTGCCTCACGGCAGTCCATGCCGATCACCCTCCCCCTGCGCGTGGGTCCAAATGGTGCAGTGCCGTGCGCAGAATGACCTTGGCTCGGTGGACCCGCTGGGCCGCCGTCGCCGGGCTGATACCCAGAGCCGCACCGATCTCCTCATGACTCAACCCCTGCTGATACCGCAACAGCGCGGGCACCCGGTACTTCGGCGGTAGCTTTGCCAGCGCCCGCCTCACGTCGAGCCGCACCGCTGTCGCCTCAGCCTCATCGTCGACTCGCCGGTCGGTGCCATTACCGACCACGCCCTCGGGCGACGGCAAGTCATCCAGCGAGACGGCATGCCGTCGCCAGCGGTACTTCCAGGTCAGGCACCGATGCCAGGCGATGCCCAGGAGCCACGCCACCGCCGAGCCCTCGCCCTGGAACCGCCGGGCGAACCGGTAGGCTTCGACAAACGTCTCCTGCGACGCATCCTCGGCATCCGCTCGGTTCCCGATCACTTCGACGGCAAAGCTGAAGACCCGGTCTTTGTGCCGATCAACGAAGGCGGAGAAGGCACTCACGTCGCCAGCCCCAACCGCCCTTAGCAGGTCGGCATCGGAGCGCCCCATCCACTGCCCCCCTGAATGCTCCCTGCCATAATCCATTTCGCTCGATTCCGCCGCTTCTTGACGGAATCGTTCCGATAAGCCGATGGGCGGACGGTCAGTCTCCATGGCGACCCCCGAATGCGCTCTCCTCAAAGAGCCAGCTCGGGCGGAAGTCCCGGGTCAGGGGGAGTGCCAACAACCGCGACCGGATCAGCTCGATGGGGATGGCGTTCTCGCGGAGCACGGCGTCATGGAAGACGCGGTCCGACATACGCCCGGAGTCGACACACTCGCGCCGGAGAGCCCGGAGCTGCAGCGCCCCGATCAGGTAGGCACACTGGTACAGCGGTGGGTAGTCGTCGCTGATGTACCGCCGAACTTCCCCCTCAGCGGCCTCGCGCTCGTGTCCCACATGCTCGATCAGGTAATCGACCATGTCAGGTGGTTCCATCTCACCGAGGTGGAACCGAAGCGATACCACGATGCGGGCGCACCGGTGCATGCGCCAGAACAGCATGCCCACACGGTCTTCAGGTCCCCGTGCGTACCCCAGGTCCCAGAGCAACATCTCCCAGTACACACACCACCCCTCGCTGAGGAAAGGGGTGGCGAAGATGCCACGGTGCTCTCTTGACCGCTCGGCCACATATGCTTGGAGATGATGACCAGGAATGAGTTCATGGTGCGTGACCGCTCGGCTGAAGTGAACGTTGTTGCTCCGCAAGCTGGTGAGCGCCGCCGCCGGGTCCATGGTGGCCGTGGGGTACGACGCCAGCAGCCTCTGGCCGCCATAGCCCTGATAGGGCAGCGTCTGCTGGCCTTTCTCGTCGATCATGTCCACGTACCACGTCTCCCGACACAGGTCGTCGACGGTCACCAGGTCGCGAGTTGTCACGAAGTCGATAGCCTCGCGCGCCAGGCGGGCCACGAGCAAGTCCTGCTGGCCCACCGCGACGTGACGCTCCTTCACATGGTTCAGAGCATGGCGCCAGTTCGTCCCGTAGCCGAGCTCGGCCGATGCCCGCTCCATCTCGCGGGTGCACCATGCGAGCTCCCGCTCGCCCAACCTCACCAGGTCCTCGGGGCCATAGGGGAGCATCTCGTGCGCCAGAGCCGCCTCAAGCGCCCGCCGGCCGATCGGATCCCCGACCAGTGATCTTGGCGAGTCTTCGCCGGCACCGCCTCGGGCGCGGCTGCGAAGGTCCTTGAGGCAGCGCCGCAACGCCTTGCGTGCGCGCCCAAAGGGCTGCCCTGTCCACCAGCGGTACTCGGGCTTGAAATCGTGGTAGTGCCGATGCCATGAGTCGAACACGGGGAGCAGCTGCTCGAGGCTTCGCGCAGCTCGATGGCACTCGTTGCGCGAGGGGCCCGAGGCATCGACTTGCCCGACCCGCCGTCGCGACGCCTCGACCGAGTCAGCCAGCGAGCTCAACCGTTGGGCCAGAAGCTCGGGTGCCGGGTGGGCCATGGCTCGCCGCGATTCCTCGAGATCCGTGATCTCACCGAGAGCGGGCAGAAGCCCGGCCACCTCACTTCTTCGCTCCTCCTGGAGCTGCAACAAGAAGCGCTCATGGTCCAGATGATTGCGGAGCAGTAGATAGTCAACCTGGCCGTCGCCATCGAGAGCCGCGAAATCGACCTCCGCGAGGCGCTGCCGCCACGCGTCGTTGAAGCGCGACAACCGCTGTAGACGCTGGCACGAGAGTGGCACATCATAGAACCGGCACAAGCTCCGCCAGTCAGCGGCGTAGGGCTCCAGAAGTCGTCTCACGGCGCCTCCCCACCGGCGCGAAACGAGCGGGCGGTCCGCCCCCCATCGCCCCGTGTTCCCCAACTCCCGGCGCATCGCCTTTGCCGGCCCGATGCGCGGCTGCGCGCATTGCGGGGCACCCGTCGTGGTCGGCCACTCGGGATCGAGTGCCAGTCGGTTGAGCTGGCGGTCCTCGCATACCCGGTGAGTACCGCCGTCGCCCCGGGTGGCGCTCAGCCGAGGCCGAGGGTGCCCGGTCGAGTGTCAGCGGACGGATCGGCTCTCCCGTTCCGGCCTCGGCAGGTTGACGAGCCGGAAGAGTAGGCGATCGAGCCGTGACGGGTGATCCACAACCGGCCACGGGAAGAGATTGGGTTGCGCGATCATGCGCTCGGTCAAGTTGGTGCCGGCCCCGCCCAGCCGTGCGTGGAGGGCGGTCACCACCGCGTGGAAGTTCGTGGCCGCGTGCGGCGAGGCGCGGTCCCCCAGGCAAGCATAAGACATGCGTTCGGCGGCGGCACGCCAGTGCTCGACGTGGTCATGGGCGTCGCGCGACACCAGGCTCAGAAGTGTCTCGGGTTCGCGCGAGAGCCCCGGGCGGTTCGGGACGCTCTCGCTCTCCGCCCAGGCGCGGATGGACTTCGTCATCAGCCGGGCTAGCGGTGTGGTGGGAAGCACCTGGTCGAGACTCCCGTGTCGGCTCACCGGTGGTTCGACACGCGCGACGCACAGCGCGACGATGTCCGCCCACAACAGCCGGCGAACCTCGCCCTCGCGGTTGGCCGATACGAGGTGTTCGGCATCGGCCCAGTTCAGCGAGCAGAACTCATGGGGCTGCGGGACCGCCACCAGCTCCGAGGTCGGCACCAGCGCGGCCGGTACGCCCTGGGCCGCCAGTGCCATCAAGATCCGCTGGGCCCGGACCCCATCGAGTTCCGTCGCGGGTACGCCGTGCGACGAGACCACCAGCCGCGCCGCTTCGGTGGTGTGCAACCCCAACGCCGGAGCCAGCACTCGTGTGGCAGCCAGCACGTCCAGCTCGCCGGATCCGGCAAGCAGCAGTGCGTAGGTGGGACTCTCACCCATCGGATCGCCGGCGCGTCATCATATTGGTCTACGGGGCCACTGGGTGCACGGGGAACGTGACCGCCAGGACCCGGATGATCTTCATGCCCCGCCGAGCGGCCAGAACGAGGGAGGCAGGACCTGCCTCGCCAATCGGTACCGGTCCCAGCGTTACCTCGGAAGTCTTGTTATTCCGCAAGTTCATGGACGTGATCGACTCGACTGGCGGCTGTCCGGGGATCGTGAGACGGTGGAGGAGGCCGAAGTTGCTACTGGGATACGCCCGGCCCTTGGCCTCGACGGTGACGACACAACGGCCGGCCTCAGTGTCGAGGCTCACAATCCTCAGGGTGGGGCGGTCGGGTTCCCAGTCGGCCCCAAACGCGACCACGCCCGCGACAGCCGGGTGCCGTAGATTGGACAGGTCGCCTTGGTAGCTCACGGTACCGTTCCCGCCCGGCTGATTGGCGATCAAGTTCATCCCGAGCAGCATCCCAGCCTTGGGGGCCAGCCCAATGGTCGACCACGGGATCGCGATCTCGGCCAGCCAGCCGTGGGCCCAACGACCCGTCGCCGAGGACCACGAGCCCTGGGGGACCGGATTGGCGAAACCTCCCCCCTCGAGGAAGGCTGTGGCGAACTGTTGGTTGTCGTCGTTGACGGCGAAGTGGTGGTAGCTCCGGGCGTCAGCGCCCAGGTCGAGGACCACCTCGACACTATGTTGCTCCCAGATGGGTGCAGTTGCTGGTGGCTTAGCACCTCGCCGCCCTGTTCCCCGGTCGTCGATCGTGAACAGCACATAGAGTGCGGTGTCGTCACGGATGACCTGAGCGATGGTTTCATTTGCTGGTGCCTGGCCGCCAGAACCGGGCGCCGTGAGCGGGATTCTGGTGCTCCGGTTCCACGCCAGATCATCTTTCTTGCCGTCGATAGTGGGCGCTCGCTCGGTGCTCGCGATCGTGATGACGTCCCGTATGGTGTACGCGACGCCGGCTTCAGGCTCTTCGGCCGCAGCCGCCCCCCAGACCGTGAGCCCTGCGGCGGCCACCAGGAGGTACCACCTTCGCCATCTCATCGTGTCTACCGCCCTTCTGTGCCGCGCACGTACGTCCGGCCACGGGCATCGTACCCCCACCCGCGCCGAGTGTCACGCCAGGAAGACGCGCTCCGGCCCCGGTTGTTCGACAGATACCCGTCCAGCGCGCGGCCGACGAGCCTCTCCCGCTCGGGCCGACGCCCCCCGAGCCCTAACGGCACGCTCCCGTCGATCGTTCGCCGCTTCCTGCGCGGACCGAGCTGGCGCCCGTGCCCCCCGCGTCCGGCTCGACCCACAACCAGCCCAAGTCCCCCGCCTGGCTGCGCCAGGCAGGCCTCATCGCCGCGCCGAGGAACACGCCCTATCGCCACCGATGCTATACAGAGGGATAGCCGCCGCGCCTTGGCGGCACTTCATACAGGGAAGCAGGGAGACTCATGTCTGACCGCCCTCAGGGCGTCGATACCATCGCCCTCCACGCTGGGCACACGCCCGATGCCGATACACTGTCTCGCGCCGTACCGATCTACCAGACCACGAGCTACCTGTTCCGCAATACCGAGCACGCCGCGAACCTGTTCTCCCTCAAGGAAACGGGCTTCATCTATAGCCGCATCATGAACCCCACGGTCGATGTGCTTGAGAAGCGCCTCGCTGCCCTCCATGGCGGGACGGCCTCCGTCACCTTCGCGTCGGGGCAGGCCGCCATCTTCGCGGTCGTGGCTACCCTTTCGTCGGCGGGACAGAACTTCGTCACGGGCAGCAATCTATATGGAGGCACCTCCACGCTCTTCTCATTCCCTCTCAAGCGCTTTGGGATCGAGGCACGATTCGTCGACTCGTCTGACCCGGCCAACTTCGAGCGGGCCATCGATGCGAACACACGGCTGCTGTACGTCGAGTCGGTCGGCAATCCCCGATGCAACGTCGATGACCTGCAAGGCATTGCCGAGGTTGCACACCGCCACGACATCCCGTTCGTCGTGGACAACACCTTCACGCCGCCCCCGATCCACAACCCGTTCGATTTCGGCGCCGATCTGGTCGTCTACTCACTGACCAAGATGATCGGCGGACACGGCACATCTATCGGCGGAGCCGTGGTTGAGAAGGGCGATTTCGACTGGAAGGCCTCCGGCCGGTTCCCCGAGCTGACCGAGCCTGATCCTGCCTACCACGGGGTCAGTTTCTGGGACAGCTTCGGTAACCACGACCAGGCCGCCATCCGCGGCGTTGCCTTCTCACTCAAAGCCCGAACCGGGATCCTCCGCGATGTGGGTGGCTGCCTCTCGCCCTTCAACGCCTTCCTCTTCATCCAAGGTATCGAGACCCTCCCTCTGCGCGCTCGAGCCCACACCGAGAACGCGAGGAAGGTGGCTCAGTTCCTTGAGAGCCACCCCTGCGTCTCGTGGGTCAACTACCCGGGCCTCCCGAGCCATCCCGACCATGCTCGAAGCCAACGCTACTTCCCCTTGGGCCCCGGCGCCGTGTTCGGCTTTGGGGTCAAGGGCGGGTTGGAGGCCGGCCGGAAGTTCATCGATGCCGTGAAGCTGTGCTCTCACCTCGCCAACGTGCTCGATGCGAAGACACTGGTCATCCATCCGGCCAGCACCACTCATCAGCAACTCACCGAGGATGAGCAGCTCCAGGCCGGAGTCACGCCGGACATGGTTCGCCTCTCGGTGGGCATCGAGTCGGCCGACGACATCATGGCGGACCTCGACCAGGCCCTGCGGGCATCGCAGGTCTAGATCACTGGACTGCCGGCCGAGCAGAAGCAGGGCTGAGCCGCGTCAGGGCGAGACCGCCCGGTAGGGGGGGTGGCGACCACGAGCCATGGAATGAGGGACGCCCACATGAGAGTAGCGCTCACCGTCGCGGCGGCAACGCTGTGGGCACCGATCGGGCAAGCCGCCGCGGCCGAGGTGACACTGACCCTCGCCAGTGATCTGCCCTTCGACCGAGTGGGTGAGCCGGTCACGTGCGGCGTGCCGCTGGTGCACGGGTTCGCCCGCGGGCCGGAGGAGCTGGCTCTGCTCGGCCCAAGCGGGAACCCGTTGCCGGTGCAGGTTGAGACGACGAGCGCCTTCCGTGATGGCACGCCGCGGTGGGTGTTGCTGCGCTTTGCGGCCGATGTGCCGGCTGCTGGGCGGGCCGTCTACCGGCTGACCCAGGGCCGGCCCACTGCTCTGCCGCAGCCCTTGACCTGCGAACTCAACGGTGGGGTGGCGACGATCGACACGGGTGCCGCGCGGTTCACCATTGACACCCGCCGGTTTCACCTGTTCGACTCGGTCGAAGTCGGCGGGCAGAGCGTCATCGCCCTGGGCGGAGGCGCATTCCTCGACTGGGCCGATGGGGCCCGCACGATGCGGGTCGAGGACGTCGTCTCGGCCGAGTTCGAGCAGGCCGGCCCGCTCGCGGCCGTGCTGTGCGTGCGCGGCAGCATCGGACCGGCGGACCCCCTTCCGTTGGCCGACTACGTGTGCCGCATCGAGTTCCGGGCGGGCTCGAGCGAGGCGAGAGTCACCTACACCCTCCATAACCCCGCGGCCCATGTGCATCCGGGGAACACCTGGGATCTCGGCACCGGCGGGTCGGTATTCATCGAGGACTTCTCGCTGGTCGTGCCCCTATCCGATGGCGCCTGGACCTCACGCGTGGGTGTGGGCGGAGGGATGCCGCCTGTCGCCGCCACGAAGCTCTACCAGGACTCCTCCGGTGGGCCGAACTGGAACTCGGCCAACCATGTCGACCAGGACATGCGGGTGCCCATGAGCTTCCGAGGCTACCGCGTCTTTGGCGGCGATGAGGTGATCGGTGAGGGCCAGCGCGCCGAGGGCTGGCTCCATGCGCGACGCGACGGCGCAGGCGGCATCGCGGTCTCGGTTCGTGACTTCTGGCAGAACTGCCCGAAGGCCCTCGAGCGACCCGGCGATAGCGTTCGCATCGGCCTGTGGCCGCGCGAGTTCGCGGGCGCACATGAACTGCTCGGCGGCGAGCAGAAGACCCACGAGGCGCTGTTTGTCTTCCATGGCGCTGAGGTGACGGACGAGGCCGTGCAGCACCGTATGGAGGCCTTCCAGCATCCGCTCTATGCGATGCCCGACCCGGAGGCCGTGCTGGCGACTCGGGCCTTCGCGCCCTCCGCGCCGCTCGACCGCGAGCGGTTCGCCGCGCTCGAGGCCACCTGCGACGCTTTCGTCGAGCCGGCTGCCGGCGGCGAGAGCGTCTTTAGCAAGTGGGACCAGATCGACGAGTACGGCTGGCGGCACTTCGGCGACACCTTCGCCGACAACGAGACCGCGCCGGCCGAGATGATCCGCGACTTCCCGGAGCACCACTTCGGCCGCCAGCCCATCAGCCACTTCGGGAACGAGTACGACGTGACGTACGCCATGATGCTTCAGGGCATCCGTCGACAGAATCCGCGCTGGATGTGGCTGGCCGATGTGATGGCACGGCACTACGCCGATATCTGCATCTACCACACGGGTGCCGACGACGCGGCGGCCTACGCCCACGCGCCCTTTAGCCACACCACCCACGACACGGCAGCCTTCCGCAGCACTCACCGCATGTACCCGAGCGAGGCGGAGCGGTACGGGCTCCAGTACGCCTCGGGCGGCCCGAATGCCGGGCATTGCTATGTGGCCAGCTTGGCCCAGCACTACTACCTGACGGGCGACCGTGTGAGCCGCGAGGCCTTCCTCGAGGTGGCCGGCTGGTCCATCCACAGCCCATGGTTCACCGAGATGATGATGGGCGACGAACGCGGCATCGGCGATCTCCTGATGACCCATGTCTATGCCTACGCAATGACCGGCCAACGCGAGTACTACGATGCCGCAATGGCCATGGTCCGCTATGTGAAGGAGCCCTTTTCCGGCCTCGGCGGCACGCTGTTCGCCAAGGCCGCCGGGCGCTTCATTGACATGAAGCGCGAGAACGGCGAGGAGGACACCGACTGCGAGACGACGCGCGACACGCTGATGCGGTTCGGCGACTTGTACCTCACACTGCCGGACGACGAGTCCTCACGTTGGATCGAGCAGGCATGCTTCCACTCGGAAGTGCTCGCCCTGTGCTACCTCTATGCTCCGAAGGACCATCCAAACCGCGATAGGTACCTGGCTCGCGCCCAGGCGATCATGGAGGCGGTTGGGGGCCGGTGGCCGGGAGTGTATGTGCCAACGAAGACCTTCGTCATGTGCTTCGGGAGCACGGGAGCCTACCAGAAGGCGGTAGCGGAACAGACGACGACCGGAATCGGGGGCATCTGACATCTTCCGCGGCCCGCCGGGAATCTGCCCTGTCCCGGCTGCCCCGGCTCAGGGCATATCGAGGTCGTCCGTCGAGGCCAGACCCGAGGACCGCGCAAGGCTGCGCTCGATGACGTCGAAGATCTCGTCGGCGAGTTGGTGGCGCTTGTAGGCCCCGTAGCCCGCGGCCCCGATGCCGATGGGCCCCAGCAAGGCATAGCCCAGTACCCCACCCACGGCCTGGCTGGTGAGGGCGCCGCGGTCCACAGTGACCAGCGTGCCTTCGCCGGACGGCATGAGGGTAACGGTGGCCTCACGGCCGACACCCACGGCGAACCGGACGGTGTCCATCCGCTTGGCCGTCACCAGGTAGCCTTCGCCCTGCTCGAACCACTGCGTCTCGAACCGCTCGCGCTGGAAGAAGCTCTCGAGGGCGGCGGCGAGAGACCGGAGATCAGCTCGGACGGGGTAGCGCCGGACTTCGGGCATGGCGGGTGCCTCTCCTGGGCACGGGCGGGAGCTATCCGAGCTCGAGCCTGGCCACTTCCATCGACGCTGGGTCGTTGGTTCCCAGGCCGCGCTGGGCGGCGGAGTCGATCTGCTTTGGGTGCCGGCCCACCGCCTCGAGGGGCGGCAGACCGTTCGCCTGGCGGGCTGCCTCAATCATCTGCCAGCCCTGATAGTCGAGTGCCACCGGGTCGGTGCTCATGAGGATAGCTCCGGGCTCGAACACGAACTGTGGGTTCATCGTCGGGCCGCCCTCGTAGCAGCCCACCGTGGCGTCGCACACAATCAGGCGCTGCTTCTGTCGGATCAGAGGAAGCGCGTTGAGGTCGGCGATGAACGGATCGCACCCGTCGGCGTGGAAGTCACCCGGCCGAGCGAACGAGCCGTAGTGATTCTTCAGCGAGAGGGCTACGCCGGACAGGTTGTGGTCCTTGAGTATCGGCACGTTGATGAGGGCCGTGATCTGCTCAGCCAGGATCTGACTAACCTCGCCTTTCCACTGACCCTGGCTCATCTCGGCCGTGACCTTGCCGTTCGTGCCGAAGCATCGGACGCCCGGGCCGTCAGTGTTGACCTCGAAGCCCCCCTGGATGAGCTCCCGGTCGCTGCGCTCCCACACGATGATGCTGCTCGCGGGGACGCCGGCATCCTGAAGACGCCGGGTAAGGACGCTGACGAGGGCCACGCTCGATGACAGACCGAACCCGGCCAGGCAGTTGACCTTCAGGCCCACCACGTCGGTGGGCTCGAACAGCGACCGCCATGCCTCTACGGCGTCGGTCTTGCCCGTGAGGGCCGCCATGCTCTGGTCGACCATGGCTGTAAGGACTGCAGTATCGCGCTCGCCGTCGGGTGTGACCACCTTGGAGTGGTGCGCGATGGCCACCTTGCTGGACGTCTGGGCGTCTGCCCATAACCCCGCACGGAGTGCCACCGCCGCACCCGCTGCCCCGGCGATGGCCTTCAGGAAGTCCCTTCGCGAATGCCCACCCAGGTTCAGCGCGACCGCCTCCGGTATGCACAGGCTCATCGGGAGCCCGGACTGATCGTGCCCATCAGAGTCGTTCTAGCATGAGTTGAGACGCTCGGCAACACCGGGGCGTTCCGACGTGGCGGGTCCCCGGTGCGCCCGGCTAGTGTCGAGCGAGACGCTCGACCTACTCTGCCTGCAGCTTCACGACCCAGTCGGCGATCTGCTCGCGGGCCGCGTCGAGGTCGCCGGACGCGAGATCAGTGTTTCTGAGCCACGCCTGGGCCTGCTCGGCCAGGCCGCCCTTCGCCTCCAGGGCGCGCTCGATGGCGCGTTCCAGCGTCGTCACGTAACGCACATCATCGACACCCTCGCGGAAGCCCTCCCACTGAATGGTGCCGACCACGCCGTTGACGGTGGGGTAGGTGAAGTTGTGGTCGCGGTAGGTGTGGTCGTCGAAGTCGTTCCAGACATGCCCGAAGCCGTGCTGATAGGCGTAGTCCATGGCGCCGTCGAAGCCCGCCTTCCACAGCACGAGCCCGAAGTTGCGGCGGTAAAGCGGCGGGTCCTCGACGCCCACTTGCGGGTTCGCGTAGCAGAACACCTCAGAGCCAACCGAGTGCCAGCGTCTGGCCTCTTCAGGGTCGGGAGCCCCGGCGAACACGGCGCAGTTGAGCAGTGACCCCATGGCATCGAACGTGCCGCGGTAGCAGGCCACGAAGGTGCGAGCACCCGCCTCCTGCGCGGCGCGCCACGAGGCCTTCTGCGCCGTCAACGCGTCACCGGTGGCTTCGTCGGTGCCGTAGAAGTAGACCTCGTCATACCCATAGGGGGCCAGCAGGTCCATCCACGCCTTCAGGTCGCCGACCATGGCCTCGAGCTCCTCGGGCGTCGCCCTGGGTCCGACGCCCGTGCCCAGGTTGTAGAACCTCCCTCTGGGCAGGCCGACCTTCGCGCGCAGCTCGAGAACTCGCTCGACGCGGTCATCGCCCATGCCCTGGTAGTTGGTCGGGTAGAGCACGCCATGGGCCTTCATGTCGGCGATCTCGGCGAAGTACTGCGCGTCGGACTTCAGCTCCGACCCGATGGTCGGCTGCCCGTCCGGCGAGAGACAGCCGCGGTAGTAGATGGAGTAGGTCAGCCGAGATGGGGCGAGGTCGAACGGCCGGACCGTGAGGCGCAACGGCAACTCGGCACTGCCCTGGTCGCACGCGAAGGTGAGTGTGCCCATATACTCGCCCGAAGCCGCATGGGTTGGCACGGTCACATTGACCCAGTACTCGCGACTCGTCCCGGCAGCTAGGTCGACCGGCTGAAGCGTGGCGGCATCGACCGGCCGGACGCCGGCAAGGCCCGAGCTATCGGGGGCGCTGCAGACCAAGTACTCAATGGTGCCGTCTGGTTGCGTACTGCGCAGCAGGTTGTCCTGTGTCTCGGTATCGACCCGCACGAGCGCATCGTCTTTGAGGAGCAACTCGGCCAGCAGCGCCTTCTTCGGCGAGTAGCCGATGGACCCGCTGGCGCCCTGGTACCACCACTTCACGATGCGGACATCGACGGCAGAGGCTGGGATGGTCCCGACATGGCCCTGCAAGTCCGATGCGACCACGCGCAGGTTTGTGAGCCCGGCCAGCGCCGACACGACCGCGGAGAGCGACTCGGTCTCTCCGCGGCAGGCCTTGCACACAAGCTCGTTACCTTCCACGGGCAGGAGGAGGGCCGGATCGCCCGCGGCCCGCGCGCGGCTGACCGCGTTGCCGGCGGCATTGACGAGCATGGGCCGTCCGGCCTCGATGGCTTGCGCCAACACACGGACCGCGGCCGGGCCGGCGTGAATGGTGCTGAGCGCCGACTCCAGCTCACTGATCTGGCCCTGAGACGCGTAGCCGTCGCGATCCATCTCGGCTAGCAGGTCTCCGGCGCGCTGCCGCCGGTCGCGAACGAGAGCCACGAGCCTCGATGCCTGAGCCAGGGCTTGGTCGAGTTCGGCCAGCGACTCGCCGGCGTCGTCAAGCCGCTGGCGCCAGTCTTGAACGCGCTGGCGGAAGGTGGCGATGGCCGCGTCCCACCGCGCCTGCAGCCACCGGTCGTAGTCGGCCTCGGAAGGCACACGGCCCTCGACGCGAAGGTCGTCGAGGTAGACCACGGCGCGCTGGCCCGCGGAGCCGTAGATGAACAGAGACCAGCGATCGAGGTAGGCACCCACGTCCTTCCCGGTCAGCGTGCCGGTGTACTGCCCCATCACCATGGCGGAGTCATCGGCGCCGCGCTGGACCAGGTCGCAAGTCGACTCGAGCCAACCTGCGGTGGGCCCATCGGTAGAAGTGAAGGCGCCGCATCCGCTGTGGCGGCTCGGGGGGAAGTTCATGTTCACGCCGAATCCGACCCTGGCGGTCGTCCCCTCGCCCACGCGGATGCGGATGCTCATCTTCAGCTCGCCCGAGCACGGGATACGGAGCAGGCGGCCCAGGTAGTAGTAGGAGCCATCGCCGAGCGTGATGTCGAGCTTGAGCGAACGGCGGCCCTGGGCAGCCATCTCGTCGGTCGGCCCGTTGAAGGCGATGACCGGCGCGCTGCCATTGCTGGCCCAGAGCTCGAGCGGCGGGCAGTCGCCCTCGAAGCCCTCGACGAGCGAGTAGAGCTGTAGCGGCAGGTCCTGGCCCCAGCCGAGCCCGCAGAGCACAAGCAGCACCGGCGCGCAGGCGATGATGGATCGCATGGTGACGGGCCTCCTGACGCGGATAGCAGACACACATAGCTACGCCGGAGGGGGCGCTGGATCCTTGGGGGTGGCGATGGAAGGTTGGCCGGCCTCGGCTCCGCCCCGCTGCCAACGGTGTCATCCTGAGCGCGTCTACGGGCGGTGCCCGCAGGCCGAGGCCAGAACACGGTCGAAAACCGGTGACAGCCACGAATGGCACGCACTTAGGGTCGGCACCCGCGCACACCCAACCGTGGG
>Ga0116184_10002897_pt1 | contig 14506 bp, 11 predicted proteins | sample AD_JPNNA5_MetaG_FD_89886 | JGI IMG/M metagenome (GOLD analysis project Ga0116184, IMG submission 89886) | Active sludge microbial communities of municipal wastewater-treating anaerobic digesters from Japan - AD_JPNNA5_MetaG | ecosystem: Engineered > Bioreactor > Anaerobic > Digestate | place... | reverse complement strand
AAGGCAGAGACCTGGCGGTCAATTCCCTCGGACGGTCCCGCAGGGAGGCTTTGCACTGAAGATACCGGCGAGATCACTCCACCCGCGGCGGGAGCAAGTACTGCTCGTTTCGCTCCCAGCATCATGACCCCCACCGTATGGAGGTCTCTTTAGTCCATCCCCAATGATAGCGGCGGGAGCAAGCCCCCGCCGTACGAATCAGCCCCAATTTGACGGATGACGAGAGTACACACGTTATACGGATGGGCTTCAGTTCATCCTCAAAGCTAACAATGAAGGTGAACCCCCAGCCAAACAAATTGTTCTTATCCTTCAACCTATCAGACCAGTCCAGGATTAATTCAATACAATTGTTGTTGGGCGGTGTAGAGTTTGTAGTAGAGACCTTTTCTTGCCAGTAACTCTTCGTGTGTACCTGCTTCCACGATCCCAGTACCTTCCAAAGCCACAATCCGATCCGCATTCCGCACGGTTGAAAGCCGGTGGGCAATGATGATCGTGGTGCGTCCTTTGATCAGGCGTTCGAGCGCTTGTTGAATCATCAATTCGGTTTCTGTATCCACAGAAGAAGTGGCTTCATCCAGAATGAGGATTGGACTGTCCTTCAAGACCGCCCTGGCAATCGAAAGCCGCTGTTTTTGCCCACCCGAGAGTTTGACGCCTCGTTCTCCAATCAATGTGTCATAGCCATTGGGCATGTGGTCAATAAATTCAGAGGCATTGGCTATCTCTGCCGCCCTGATCATTTCTTCTTCCGTTGCATCTGGTTTTCCAAATAGAATATTTTCGCGGATGGTTCCGTGGAAGAGGAAGACATCCTGCAAAACCATACTAACCGATTGATGCAACTGGTCAAGTTCGATTTCCCGCACATCGACCCCATCAATGCTCACTCTGCCCTCAACAACGTCATAAAAACGCGGAATGAGGCTCACCAAAGTGGTTTTTCCCACGCCCGTAGGACCGATCAGCGCAACAGTGCTGCCTGCCGGAATATCGAGGTTTATAGCGTTGAGCACCTCTTCGTCCTGGTTATAGGAAAAGTGGACATTCTCAAAGCGAACATTCCCTTTGATAGGCTCGAGGAAAACATGCGGCTCAGCGGGAGAGGCGATTTCCGGTGTGACGGTCAGGATTTCAGCAATGCGTTCGAAGCCGGCCAGGGATTCCTGGACCGCTTCCATCGAGTTCCCCAGGCTGCGTACTGGCGTGTAAAAACTGTCGAGATAAAGGAAAAACGCGACCAGATCAGCAATTGAGAGCGTCCCGGCAATTGCCATCCGTGCGCCAAAGAAGATCACAAGCAATTGACCAATGCCTGCGGCAAAGTCAAAAATTGGGTTAAAAATCGCCATCAACTTTAAGGCACGCAGGTTCTTATGCAGAACAAGCTGGATCTTATCATCCACTCTGTCGAGCGTGTCTTCTTCACGAGCGAATGCTTTTACTTCCCGCATCCCGGAAAGGCTATCATTGAGCACGGCATTTAATTCACCTAAAGACTGCTGGCGCGTTTTAAAGGCGGGGCGGACCAACTTGCTGTAACCGATCAGGGCAAAGATGATCAGAGGGATGGGAATCAGGGTCAGGAGGGTGAGATTGACATTCATGGAAAGCAGGATGACGATAACGCCAATCAGAGTGATGCCATTCACGATCACATCTGGCAGCGCGTGGGCAATCATCCGTTCAAACAGATCCGTGTCGTTGATGATCCTTGACATCAATTGACCGGTTTGCTTATCCTCGTAGAACCGCAAGGAGAGTTTCTGCATGTGCTCATAAACCAGGCGACGGGCATCCGAAACGACCCCCCAACCGGCTTTGTGAGCGGCATAGGAGCGGATAAACTGCATCACAGCCCGGGCGACGAAAACAATCAATGCAATTACGGATATGCGGGTGATGAAATCGATTGTTCCCTGGTCCAAAGGCTGGGTTGTGAGACGGTCAATCACCTGGCGGATGATCCAGGGGATCAGCAATTGCGCGCCGACCAGACCAAGCATCGTCAGGGTGGTCAGGATAATCAGTTTTGAGTACTTTTTGGCAAGTTTGCCCAGCAATGTAAAAGGTTTCACGATTTATTCAAATCCTTATATGAGATGACAACTGTGGCATTTTTCCCCCAGTGTGGAATCGGTATGCCCCAGGATTTTTGGAATTCCTTATCTTCCATCCAAAACAGCCCCGCCCCTTGCGTGATCCACGAGTTGATGAAACCCCAGGGGGTGTGAACGTCACCGCTATAGTGCTCCGGATCATAGGCTGCAAAAACCATCGTGTGACCACTGGCACCTTTGAGCGCGTTGTAATTCTTTGGGCCATCCATGTAATAAATCGCCGGCGAACGACCGTACCACCAGTAGATCGTCACCAGGCTGGCCAGGGTTTCCACTTCCCCTGTCGTCCGCAGCAGCTCAGGGCTCAGGTGAAAAAGCTGCGCTGTGAGCGGCAAATCATGCTTTTTTGCCAGGTGGCACAGCAAGCGCACTTGCATCGGGGGTGTAATTCCGGATTTTGGTGCCAGGCGGAAAAAACGCCCGCGCCACCAGTTACGGTTGACCTCTTCGATGATTTCCTGGGGGTCCAGCTTGATGTTGGTCAGCAGTTCAACTGCGGCCACAAGCGAGTGGATCGCACAATCATTCCCTGTTTGCTGAGATTGGAATTTGGCAAGGTTCTTTTCCGGGAGGGAACGCAAACTGGTCTTCTTCATTTAGCTTATTTTACCTTCTCATCTGCTTTTTTTCGAATTTTCTGCAAATTCAGGCCATTATTGACATTCCCTGACTTGAATGCTAAGATATTGTCACAACTGAAATACTGAGGTTACCCTATGCCCGGAAGCTAAGGTGTAATGGCGGAAGCTGGTGAAAGTCCAGCACTGTACCGCAACTGTAAGTCCACCAGACAAGTCAGGAAGCCACCCTCAAGTAAACCCAATTCAACCTTCTCGGATTAAGAAGGTGGGTGAGAAACGTTCATATTCTCAACCCTTTCTAATCCAGAAGGGGTTGATTTTTTTGAAATCGGAGAGAATATGAAAAAAATCGTGACCCTTCTGGCTGTATTGATCCTCCTGGCTTTGCCTGCCTGCCAGGCACCTGCTCAGGTCGTGGAGACCGCAGCTCCTTCCGGAGATACCTATCCGCTGGAAACCCCTACTGAAATAACTTATCCTGTTGAGGAACCAACTGAAGCACCTGCTAGTGATGCACAAGTTACCATCGATTATGCCAGGAACTTTACGCTTGAATACAAAGAAGGCTATAAACTTCTGACGGTTCTTATGCCCTGGGCTGGTGCCACCGAACCAATTCGATACGCGCTCGTGCCAAAAGGTCAGGCTGACCCAAGCGGAATTGATGATGCCTTGATTGTACATACGCCTGTTGAGAGTTTTGTCTCACTTTCCACCACCTACTTGCCTTTCCTTGAACAGATTGATGAACTTTCCAGCCTGGTAGCAGTCGATTCTGGCGCGTATATCTACAATGCAGAGGTGCAAAATTGGCTTAAGGCCGGCGCAGTCGCCGAAGTGGGCAGCGGGGCTGTCATTAACATTGAAAGTCTGATCGATCTCAATCCCGATCTGATCATGACATCCGCCAGTGGTTTTGCGGAATATGATTCCCATCCTCAACTGCTTGAAGCTGGTCTCAAGGTTGTGATTAACTCCGATTACCTCGAACAGGACCCGCTTGGTCGTGCGGAATGGGGTAAGTTCATTGCTGCATTTTTTGAAAAAGAAGCGGAGGCTGACCGACTGTTCGATGAAATGGTTGCCCGTTACCAACAAGCAAAAGCGCTCACAAGCAATCTGCCTACACGCGTAACAGTTTTTACAAATACCGCCTATGAAGGCACCTGGTACATGCCTGGCGGTGAGAGCTATATTGCCATCTTGTTGGCAGATGCTGGTGCGGATTATCTTTTCAAGGACATTGAAGGTAGTGGAGCTCAGCCGCTTGATTTTGAGGTTGTTCTCGAACGAGCAAAAGATGCTGATTATTGGATCAATGTAGGCGCGTTGAGCGAATTATCTGCACTGGCGGCAATGGATGCCCGTTACGCAGATTTTAGAGCCTTTCAGGAAGGTAAGGTCTATACCTATAGCAAACGTATGAATGCTTCGGGTGCTGTGGACTACTTTGAGAGCGGTGCCGCTGCTCCCGATGTTATCCTGATGGACCTGATCAAAGCTTTCTATCCGGACTTGCTGCCTGAACACGAGTTTTTCTACTACCAGGCACTGCAATAATCGCTTTAAATCATTCAACGAGGGAACCACAATGAATCAATCCCCAGACAGCCCTACGAGCCAAAAGACAAAGCGTCTGTGGCTTTTTGGGCTGTTCCTGTTCCTGATCCTGGCATTGTTTCTGCTCAATCTTGCCCTTGGATCGGTCAGCATTCCCCTCAAAGACATCTGGGGCATCCTCGTTGGCAAAGAAGGCGTGCGGGAAAGCTGGGTATACATCGTCCAAAACTCACGCCTGCCTCGCGTCCTGACGGCGGCTTTGGCCGGCATTGCCCTCAGTGCTTCGGGGCTGCAGATGCAAACCATGTTTCGCAATCCACTGGCGGATCCTTTTATTCTGGGCATCAATTCCGGAGCCAGCCTGGGCGTGGCGATAGCTATTCTTGGGTCGGGCTTTGTGGGTGGCTTGTTCCTGCCGGCGCTCAATATGCGCGGAGAATTTTCGCTTGTTCTGGCAGCATCCGCAGGTGCGGGATTGGTGCTCGCGCTGATCCTGCTGGTGGGAAGATGGGTGCAAAACCCCACAACTTTACTGATCCTGGGGTTGATGTTTGGTCATGCGACCAGTGCAGTTGTCAGCCTGCTGGTCTACTTTAGCGCGCCAGAACGGATCCAGGCTTATTCCATCTGGTCTTTTGGCTCTTTTAGTGGAGTCAATTGGACGCAGCTCAAGGTGATGTCACTGGTAATTCTTGCAGGCATTGGGTTGATGGCTTTGTTACCCAAAGGCCTAAACGCGCTGCTATTGGGGGAAGATTACGCCCGTACTATGGGTCTCAATGTCGGATTGCTGCGTTTCACCATACTGCTCAGTGCTTCTGTTCTCTCAGGTGCCGTAACAGCTTTTTGCGGACCAATCGGTTTCATCGGTGTGGCAGTCCCACACATTGCTCGAAACTTGTTCAAGACGTCGAATCATAAAATTCTCATCCCGGCGATCATCCTGATTGGAGCAGCCGTGTCGATGGCTGCCAGTCTGATAGCCCAATTACCAGGCAGTCAGCTTGTGCTGCCAATTAACGTCGTGACATCCCTGTTTGGTGCGCCGTTCGTGGTGTGGGTGGTACTCAAACGAAAGCGAGGTGCCACATCCTTCAACGTCTGAATCCTCCTGTGCTGCAAACCAGCGCGCTGGCAATCGGCTATAAAAATGGCGGAAAAACGCCAAGAGTGGTTGCCAATCAGCTTAACCTGCAGCTCAATGCCGGCGAATTTGTCTGCCTTGTGGGTCCGAATGGAGTAGGCAAATCCACTTTACTGCGCACCGTGATCGGTTTGCAGCCCAAACTGGCTGGTGAAATACAGCTTTCCGGACGAAAACTGGCAACCTATCATCCGCGTGAGTTAGCCAACCAGGTGAGCGTGGTTCTCACAAGTCCGATATCGGTTGGAGCCATGCGCGTAGATGAGTTAGTTGCAATGGGGCGTTTCCCCTTCACCGGCTTGTTCGACCGGATGACTGACCATGATTGGGATGTCGTGCACGAAACCCTCCGGGTGGTGGGGGTGGATAAGCTAAGCCATCGGTACATCCACACCCTCAGCGATGGCGAACGCCAAAAGGTGATGATTGCGCGCGCGTTGGCGCAGGAACCTCGTCTCTTGGTTCTGGACGAGCCAACAGCCTACCTTGACTTGCCTGGCAGGGTGGTGGTGATGAACTTGCTCCACGATCTCGCCAGCGGACAAGACAAGGCAGTCCTGACATCCACCCATGAACTCGATCTCGCCTTACGGCATGCTGACCGAATTTGGCTGATGAACGATGAGGGGCAGATCAGTCAGGGTGCGCCGGAAGACCTGGTGCTAAACGGCAGCTTTGCTCAGATCTTCAATCGCGCGGGGGTGCGTTTTGACCCACTCTCAGGCTCTTTCGACACCCAAAATCGTGGTTCCAAACCCGTCTTTCTGGAAGGGCAAGGACCCGAAGCTATCTGGACCCGCCGGGCACTCCTAAGAGCGGGATATCGCGTGGAAGAGGAGAAGCTGCAAGCTTTTCCTTCTATAAGCGTGATAACGAAAAACGGTACTACAACCTGGCAACTCGAGCAAGAGGGTCATGCAATTACGTTTGCGAGTATTTACGAGCTTTTACAGGAGCTTCGGAACTAATAAACACCCCGTGTTGGGACGGGGTGTCGCGGGCTGGTTGTTCTCTAAAAAAATACCAAATCATACGATGTTGAGAAGTGGTTCCAATAATAAGATAACCGTGACAGCAACAATCAACGTAGTAATTGCGACTGCCAGGATGTTAGTCAGCCGGGTATTGCGATACTTGCCCATCACCTCCTTGTCATTAGCTAGTCGTAATACCAGAATCAGGATCACAGGGAGCAAGATCGCATTCAGGCTCTGCGAAAGGATCATCATTTGGAAGAGCGGCATCCCCGGGATCAGGACAATCAACACACTAAACACGATGATTCCAATAAAGGAACCATAAAAAACCGGCGCCTCCCGGAAGCTGCGGTTTAAACCGCGTTCAAACCCAAATGCTTCACAGACTGCATAAGTGGTGGAAAGTGGCAGCACCGAGACCGCCAGCAGTGACGCTCCCAGTAGACCCAACGCAAAAAGAATTGTGGAAGCCTCTCCTGCCAGTGGCGCGAGCGCCATGGCTGCATCTTTGGCATCCTCCACGCGGATGCCAACTTTGAACAGGGTGGTGGCAGTGACGATGATGATAAAGGCTGAGATTACGTTTCCCCAGGCGGGACCAACAGTCACGTCAAGCCTGGTGTCCCGGTAATTTTCCATCGAAACGCCTTTGTCTGCCACCGAAGCCTGCAAGTAAAAGATTGCCCAGGGGGTAATGGTCGTTCCGATCACAGCTAAGATGGATACGATATAGTCGCTGGTAAGTTGTATTTGTGGTCGCAAGGTGTCGTGCAAGATCACCCCCCAATCCGGTTTTATGATAAAAACCGTCGCAACATAACTCAGCGCAGCCAGGCTCAGACCGATCAATATTTTTTCGATGATTTTATAGTTGCTGCGCAAAATAAACAACCCCATAATCACTGCCATGATTGGCACGGTAATAACTTTGTTGATACCAAAGAGCTCACCAGCTGCAGCAACCCCTGCGAACTCTGCCACAGTTGTTCCCAGATTGGCCATCAACAGACAGAACATGGCGAAGGTCGTTATCTTCACCCCAAACTTTTCCCGGATCAAGTCAGCAGTGCCTTTTCCGGTCACGGCGCCCATTCGAGCCACCATTTCCAGAATAACCACCTCACCGACTGTGATGACCAGGATCAACCAGAGAAAGTTGTATCCATACGTTGAGCCAACCATCGAATAAGTAGCAATACCAGGCGCATCATTGTCCGCAGAAGCTGTGATCAGCCCCGGCCCCAGCACGCTCAGAAGGAGAAGAATATTCTTCAGCCATAAAGGCAGTTTCATCTTTTTCATGACTTACCTCCCGGCGAAGCGTGGTAATTTCTTCTTCCAGGCTGTAGGAAGGACGGTGTCGATTGCATCATCCACTGTGACGATCCCAAGCATCACCTTGCTTTCCGGATCGATCACCGGCACTGCCATAAGGTTGTATTTTGCTACCAGGTAGGCAGCTTCTTCCTGGGGGGTGAGGGGATTGACCACCACCGGATCGTCATCGAACCAGGCAGAAAGTTGCTGGTCCAGGGGGGCAGTCACCAGATCTCGCAACCTGACCACACCTTGAAGCCTCTTATTTTTATCGAGCAGATAAACATAGAACATGAATTCGTCATCTTTTGCTTCTTCATTGGTACGCAAGTGGTGTAGGGCTTGATCCACAGTGTATTCTGCCGGGACCCAAGCAAACTCAGTGGTCATGATGCCGCCTGCAGAGTCTTCCGGGTAGCGCAAAAGAGTACGGACATCCTCTTCGTCTTCATCTTCCATCAGCTTCAGCAACTGCTCGCTGACCTGATCATCCATGTCTGCCAGGAGGTCGGCGGCTTCGTCAGGATCCATTTCTTCCAAAATATCCGCGGCACGTTCCGGCTGTAAAGCGGCAATAACCGCTTGCTGGACTTCTGACGAAGATTCCTCCAGGGTATCTGCCAATTGCTCATCTGTGAACCCCTGCAGCAAGGCCTTACTTGTGTGTTGGTCGAGGTCATCAAGGATCTGGGCGATATCAGCTGGCTCCATCTGCACCAAGCGTTCCTGCGAAACCTTCAATCGTAGCGGGTCGTCGTGTTCAATCGATGCGACGTCTTCCCAGGGGATTACATGAGTCTTCCAACGCTTTTTGAGGGCTTTGGCTACTGACTTGGCAAGATTCTCCAGCCCCAACCGGCGCAAAAGACCTGTTCCCCCCACATCCACACCAGTGAGATAGAAGTTATTGTTTTTTCGAGCAATTTGCAGGTCGTTCACCCGCACCACACGCTTGCCTTCAGTGTCTACGATTTGCTGATCGAGTGCCCGCTGCTTGAGATAAAGCTCGTGCCCGGTTGGTTCATAAAGGTCCAATTTGGAGAGGTCCACGTTCAGGGTGATGCTTGGCCAAAGCGTGGCGATGTCTTTTGCATCGACCAATTTGCACTCTGGGGATCCATCCTTGATAGCAATAGCTGTGATGGGGGGCATGGGTTGGTCGGTTTTATCCACCAGAAGATCGTCCAACTTACCGACGACATGCCCAAAAGCATCCCAAACTTTTTGATTAAGTAGTTTGCTTAAATAGATCATCTCTCACCTCACAGTCAGTATGTAGTTTTTATTGGTGAAAGCAAAAATTACAAGGGACGGGCGCGCTCATCAGTACCCTTGCCCGCGGATAATTTACGCGGCTGAGTACTTCTGAGCGGAGAGTCCCTTGATACTTGCAGGGTCAGGCTGATCGTCTGCAGATAAATTTTCACTTTCAAGTATCACAACAGCTTCCATTTCACTCTCTCACATCAATAGGTTGATTATAAACCCATAAAGGGTAATTTTGGTAAAGATTTTGAGAAAACCTTGAACATTGAATTCAAAAAATCGGTTTACATCCAGCATTATGATTCCAAGGTGATGATCGCAAGGGATAATATGCATTTTGATCTCCGATTAGAAATGGGAGCAAACCTCCCCCTACGGATGGGCTTTGGTCCATCTACTTGCAAAATATTCCGAGTGGGGGCGGTGGGAGTAAATACTGCTCGCTTCGCTCCCAGCATCATGACCCTCACCGTACGGATGGGCCTTGGTCCATCCACTTGCAAAATATTCAGAATGGGGGCGGTGGGAGTGAACCCCCACCGTACGGATGGGCCTTGGTCCATCCGCATTATCAATATTGTTGGATTGGTGGATTAAGGAGACCTGGCAGTCAACAACCCGCGCGATCTCACAGGGTAGCTTTGCACTGAAGACACCTAAAAGTAGGGGCATGGCAGTGCAAAGCCTCTCCTTGCGTGATGCCATGCCCGCCTATAGCAACCAAACGTTTGGATATCCCGGTGGGAGTAAACCCCCACCGTACGGATGGGCCTTGGTCCATCCGCATTATCAATATTGTTGGATTGGTGGATTAAGGAGACCTGACGGTCAGAATGCTCACGCGGTCCCACAGGGAAACTTTGCACTGGAGGCACCTAAAAGTAGGGGAATGGCACGCCATGCCCGTCTGGGGTAACCACAGGGGGTTACCCCTACTCAGGAGACTTGGCAGTCAAGGACCTCGCAAGGCCTGTACCCGTAATGAAGTGGATGGGTATCAGGAAGCCGGCGAGATCATGTGTCATAACTTCCACAGTACGGATGGACTCCCGTACCCCCGCAGCAGGGTATCAGTCCATCCGCTTTGTTGTTATCTCGAGTGGGATTTCAGCCAAAGACAAGCATTCCCGTGTAGGGGCAGGTCCCCGTGCCTGCCCTAGGAGATAATAAACGTAAATTATGTGGTGGGAGCAAGCCCCCACCGTACGGATGGGCCTTGGTCCATCCGCTAAAATGGCAAAACGGGTTACAGTAGTGGGAGTAAATACTGCTCGCTTCGCTCCCAGCATCATGACCCTCACCGTACGGATGGGCTTTAGTCCATACACATCGTCAAAGTTGTTTAGTTATTGAAGTGAAGAGACCTGGCAGTCGACAACCTGCGCGATCCCACGAGAAACTTTGCACTGAAGACTCCTAGGAGTAGGGGCATGGCACGCCATGCCCGCCTGGGGTAATCGAATCATCGATTGTTGAATTAGTGCGATGAGAGCAAACCCCCATCGTACGGATGGGCTTCAGTCCATCCGTATATAGAAAATCATCGAATTAGTAGTGGGAGACCAGAAGGTCAAAGCGCTCGCGCGATGAGGACACCGGCGAGAACAAAGTTAAGCTGTAGGGTGTGTTGGCGTTCAGTAGCATCGGAATAAAGATGGCGTATAAAAGCCAACCCACTGGTTGAGTGTGAGGCGTTTGTGTTGGTGGGTTGGCTATCCTAAGGCTCTATGGATAAAGTATCTTTGACGCTAACCCACCCTACGAATGGCGGACATCGACTTCGCTCGGTCAGGAGTCCGGCGAGATCATGTACCCCTATTTCTCCCAGCCAAACATCTTGAAAAGCCGCGGCACTTGCTCTTCAAGCGCCCAAGAATCTGTACGCCAGGAAAACCATTCTCCCACACCGCCATATTCAAATGCCACTATCTCCGGTTCGCGCCATGCCCCAAGCCTGATCCGCTCTGCTGCCCACTCTACTGAAGGCCAATCCTGTGGCTGCATCTCAAAATGGTCTTCCAGAAAGCCGTGATATCTGCAGACGCCGGTAATATGAACCTCGTGGAGCCGCTCCAATGGCAGCTTCTCAATGTATTCCTGGTAGTCAATTCCCAGCGTGTCAGCGGTGATGCGGGCATGTGAAATGTCCAGCAACAAGCCGGTGTCTGTCTCAATGATCGCTTTACTAATTAACTTCGGGTCGCTTGCCAGTTGGTATTCTGGAATTAGCGGTTCAAAGGGCAAATTCTCAGATATCACGGGATACCCCGCAAACTCCTGTTTCAGGACTTCAATTTCTTTGATCCATTGCTTGAGTAACTTGTTACGGTCCGCCTTATTCCCCACCTTCAGCTCTGGCATTCCGGCAAGGTGGCAATTGACATGCGGTGTATGCGTCTCAGTCAGTAGTTTCCTCAGTTTTTCAAAGTCGAGTTTCTGAACCTCGTCCCGGCCGACGGTAATATCCAGGTGTAAATAAACAGGCTTTACCGCTGTAGCAGCCTTCAGCAGCCCATCCCATTCAGGGCATTTAAACAGATCAAATTCGAGCTTGCCGGCTTTTACCAGCTCAGCCAGTTTGGTCGAGTAGTTGACAGCGAAACGCATCCCTGACCTCATGCTGCCGAAGCTTCTGTCTCTTGATCTGCAAAGGGGTTGTACTTGGTTTCCAGATCGTGACGGAATTGCTTGGTGTAGAGGTTATAGTAATGGCCCTTCTTGCGCATCAGGCTCTCGTGGTTTCCCTGTTCAATGATCTGTCCACCTTCGATGACCATGATCAAATCCGCTGATTTGATGGTCGAGAGGCGGTGGGCGATGATGAAACTGGTGCGCCCACTCATCAACTGGTGCATGCCCTTCTGGATCAAAGCTTCGGTCAATGTATCCACCGAACTGGTTGCTTCATCCATGATGAAGATGTCTGGATCAGCCAGCAGGGCACGCGCGATGCTGATGAGCTGTTTTTGCCCCACCGAGAGTTGATTACCACCTTCGCCAACGTCCTGATCGTAACCTTTCTCAAAGTTCATAATGAACTCGTGCGCGCCCGCCAGTTTTGCGGCCTCTTCGATCTCCTCATCCGTTGCATCCAAGCGCCCATAGCGCAAGTTGTCGCGAATACTTCCCGAGAAGAGGTGCGGAACCTGCAAGACGACTCCGATGCGGGATTGGATGTCCTCGAGGGAGTACTGCGTGTAGTCATGTCCGGCGATGCGGATCACACCTTCGGTTGGCTCATAAAAGCGGCATAGTAAGTTGACAATCGTAGTTTTGCCGCCACCAGTCGTGCCGACCAAGGCCACATTCTGCCCCTGAGGAATATGAAAGCTTAGGTTCTTAATCACTGGTTCGTCATCTTCGTAGTGGAAAGAAACATTCTCAAATTCCACATCTCCAACAAGCGAGTCCACGGGCAACAAGTTTTCACGATTACGAATTTCCGGCTGCATATCCAGGAGAGAAAAAACTCTTTCTGAAGAGGCGACAGCATTTTGCATTTCGGCATAAACCCGCGCCAGGTCTTGAATAGGCCACAAAATCATCATGATGTACGAGATGAAAGCCTGCAAGACGCCAACCGTCATCGTCCCGCCTGCCACCTGCAGCCCACCCCGCCAAAGGATCAGCACCAGCGAGATGGCGCTGATGGTCTGGATGGTTGGCAAGTAGATGGCAGAGAGCAGTACTGCACGGTAACTTTCCTCGTACATATTCGTGGAAAGAACCTTGAAATCTTCCAAGTTCTTTGCTTCACGCCGCAGCGCTTTGACTACTCTGACACCAGTGATATTTTCGTTCAACGCGGCAGTCATCTTCGAGTTTGCCTTGCGCGATTGGCGGTAGTGGTGATAGATTTTCACGCGGAACTTAAACGACACGAGGATCATGACCGGCAAAGACAGCAAGACGATCACAGCCAGCGTCCGGTTCAACTGCAGCATAAAGTACATCGCGAAACTGATGTTCGTCACTGCCCAAATCGTGTCCTGCACGCCCCAGGTTAGCAAATCTGCCATTTTCTCGGTGTCTGAAGTCACGCGCGACATAATCCACCCTAGCGGGGTTTTGCTGAAGTACGAAAGCGATAAACTCTGCAGGTGATGGAAAAGGTTCTTCCGAAAATCGTAACGCAGCTGCTCTCCGAGCAGTCCCATAATGTAGATCATGATGAAGAAACCGACCATCTGTGCCAGGACAATCAAGGCGTAGTTACGGAACAAGCTGATCATCATTGGCAGATTTTTAGCCACAATGCCTTCGTCGATGATCCGTTTGTTGAGCACGGTGAAGTAAGCGTCCAGAAATGATACCAATGAGATGCCAATGACCGCCAGCAGCATTTGTGGCCAATAGGGCTTTAAAGCCTTCAATAGCCGCCTGATAACACCACTTTTCAGGCTGACAACATCGTCCAGTTCTTCTTCGTTATATTGATTCGACATGCTCAATTTCCTCTTGCAGGGCACTATCAATCCGAGCCTGGATGTCGTAAATGTCCTTATAAATTCCTGCCTGGTTAAGCAACACCTCGTGCTCACCCATTTGAATGATCTTTCCCTTGTCAAAAACCAGAATCAGATCAGCATTCATGATGCTTTGAATGCGATGCGCGATGATAAAGGTAGTCCGGTTGGTCATTAGTCTGTCCAATGCCGCTCGGATCTCCACCTCTGTTTCCATATCAACCGACGACGTCGAGTCATCCAAAATCAGGATGCGTGGGTTAAGCAGCAGCGTGCGGGCGATTGCGATGCGTTGTTTCTGCCCACCCGAAAGCGTCACACCCCGTTCGCCAACCAACGTGTCATATCCGTGCTTAAAGCCAAGGATCACATCGTGGATTGCGGCTTCGCGGGCTGCTTCCTCAATCTCTTCCTGGCTGACCTCTCGGTGCACACCATAGGTGATGTTGTCACGGATCGAGCAAGAGAACAAGAACGGCTCCTGTTCCACGATCCCGATCTGTGAGCGCAGGAATTCGCGCGAATACTCGTTCAGATTGACTCCATCGAGTAGAATTTGGCCTGATGTCACGTCATAAAACCGCGGCAGCAGGTTCACCAGCGAGGTCTTCCCCGAACCGGTTGACCCCAGCAGCGCCACCACCTGTCCGGCATCACACGAGAAGCTGACGTCATCCAGCACCAGGAAATCTTTTTCATAGGCAAAACTGACATGTTCGAAAGTGATCTGCCCTTTGATGCCGTCTTTTGGTTGATAGGTGGCACTCTTCATATCTTCTTCCGGTGCTTCCAACACCACTGAAATACGCCCAAAAGAGACCAAAGCCCGTGAGGTATCGATGATGAGACGACCAAGGTTGCGGATTGGCCAGATCAACCAGCCCAACAGCCCGATAAAGCTCAAGTACTGACCAAGCGTCATAACTCCATTCAGCACCATCGTGGCGCCGTAAAAGCTGCTTCCGATGTTTTGTGCTGAGCAAATGATGTCCGACAGCGGCCAGAATAAGGCGTGCATCCAGTTGAACTTCCTGCCCAGGCGGAACTTCTCGGCATTTTCCTTGTCAAATTT
>Ga0116184_10002896_pt1 | contig 14509 bp, 9 predicted proteins | sample AD_JPNNA5_MetaG_FD_89886 | JGI IMG/M metagenome (GOLD analysis project Ga0116184, IMG submission 89886) | Active sludge microbial communities of municipal wastewater-treating anaerobic digesters from Japan - AD_JPNNA5_MetaG | ecosystem: Engineered > Bioreactor > Anaerobic > Digestate | place... | reverse complement strand
TGCTCAGCGCGACGACCTTGAACCGGTTCTCCCCCTCGACGAGCTTGACCCGGAAGAGGTGCTCCTGGGTGCTGCCGTCCTTCGTCACTTTCCCCGCCGTCTCGCGGGGGAGGAGCTTGCCGTTCTGGTAGAGCCGCACTTCCCCGATGCCGCCGCCCTGGTCCTCGGCGACGACCTTGACCTCCAGCGCTTCGCTGTCGAACTGCCTGCCCGGCAGGGGCGAGACGATGGCCGCCTCCGGCGGGGGCCTGATCCCGGCCGTCTCGATGGCCGGGGCCGCCTTCCCGCCCAGCGAGGCGATGACGGCCGCATCGTCCTCGACGGCCTTGACCGCCCGGACCGTGACCTCGGGACGGTAGAACCGCTCGAAGAACCGCGAGACGGGGTAGAAGCTCGCCGCCTTGTCGAGGCCGTTGTTGACGTGCCAGCCGATGAGCTCGTCGCCGCCGTCGCTGGCGTCGTAGTAGCCCGAGGGCGTCCAGAGGACCCAGCGCTTGCGGTCGCTGTGGGGGTAGAAGGCCGCCAGTTCCCGGCCGTCCTTCATCCGGTACCACCGGATCGTGCCGTCGCTCACCCCCGCAACGGCCAGTCTGCCGTCGCGCGAGACGTTGAGCGCCCGCACGGCTCCCGGCACGCTGCGGTACCAAAGCTCCCGGCCCCGCAAGTCGAAGCGGTAGAGGCCCCACCACGTGCCGTAGAGAAAGCTCTTGCCGTCGGGGGCGACGGCGTAGGAGGTGCCCTGGTCGCGGGTGCGCATGGGGAGAGGCTTGCCGTTGAGCTTCGGTTCGAATTTCAGCAGCCAGTCCGTGAGCTCGAACCCGTCGGCCTTCAGGATCGGATCCAGCATGCCGAGAGCCGCCCCCGGGTTGATCTCGAGCTGTTTCGTCTCGACGGAGAACTGCGCCGGGACGCCCCGTTCCGGGAGGAAGTCGAATCGCACCGTCGTGGCGTCCGGCGAGATGGAGAAGGCCTTTTCACTGAAATGGTCCAGGTTGGGACTCTTGACGAAGATCTCCCGGCCCGTCGCGTCGATGAGGCCCATGTCGCCGTTGACCGCGCCGTAGACGATGCCGCCGTCCCGCAGGACCCGGATGTTGTACAGCAGCGCCCGGGAGGCGGGCAGCATGTCGGGGGTGTGGAGATTCTCGACGGGCCAGCGCAGGATGACGTTTCGGGCCTTCTGGGTGTACCACCCCGACGCGAACAGATATCGCCCGTCGGCCGACCACTCCACGGAGAGGAGCTTCGGCCCCTGCGCCCGGGTCCGCGGGACGTCGGGGGTGGCGATCAGATCGAGCTTGTCCGCCGAGAAGACATCGACGCGGGCGACCCGGAAGTAGCCCATGGCGATCCGCTTGCCGTCCGGCGAAAACCGAACCCCCGAAGGTCCCTCCTCCTTCGGCAGCTCCTTCTCGGCCAGCAGACGGAGGTCCTTGCTGTAGAGCCTCAGCGCCCCGTCGGCGGTGGTCGCGGCGATCCGCCCCGCGCCGTCCATGTCCAAGGCCCGAACGGCCCCTCCCAGGGCCTGCTCCCGCCCGATCTGCGAGACCTCCACCCGGCCGCCCTTTCGGTTCACGGCGTAGAGCCGCAGCCCTCCGCCCGCGCCGCCGAGTCCCACGGCCAGGACGCGCCCGTCGCGGGAGAACTGCAGCTGGACGACATTCTCGGGCAGTCCCCGGATGCGGGTGAGCATGCGGCGGCTCTCGCGGTCGAAGAGGTAGACGGTGCGCGAGGTCTCCGACTCCCGCGTCCGGCCCCCGCAGGCGATAATGCCCCCGTCGGGGGAGACAGCGACGGCATTGATGATCCCGTCGCCCCCTCTGCCGATGGGCGGCCGGATGATGCCCGCGGGATTGCCGGAAGGGAGATCCCAGATGCGGACGGTCTTGTCGGAGGAGCCCGTCACCAGCCAGCGGTTGGCACGGTCCACGGAAAGGCTGCGGAGGGAGCCCGCGTGCAGCCCCGACTCGATGGTCAAGAGCGGTTCCCCCGGTCTCAGCGGGCCTTCCGAGGCAGGCATCGTCTCTGCGGTCTGGGCGCAGAGGGCCGGCGGGATGGCCGCGGACGGCAGCACGGCCAGCAGAAAGGTCAGGGTACGGATGATTCGGCGGGAATGCATGGCTCTCGATTGTCCCGGTTTAGGCGGGCCTGCCGGGAGTCAGGCGGAGACGAGACGGCGCCGCAAGGCGGGTATCAGAGCTTGTCCCACTCTTCCCATTTGTAGCCCTCGAGGATTTCCAGCATGGCGTCGATCTTTTTCTTGTCGGCGTCCTTGTACTCCTTCCAGAGGTTCACGCAGGCATCGGTGATGGGGCCCGCCATCCCGGCCACGGCCGCAAGGCCCGGCAGCGCCCTGTGGGACGTTTCGCCCGACTCGATGAAGGCCCGGAACTTCTCGTTGACCGTCACGAGACGCTTGACGTCCTCGGAGATCATCTCCCGGAGCTGGGACTCCTTCATATTGCGGCTCGTGAGCGAGGTCTGGAGGTGCTGGATGATGGGGTTGCCGATGGACTTGGCGTCGGTGTAGTAGAGCATGGCCTGGGTGAGCTTCTTGGGCTGCTTCTTGAAGCTCACCTTGGCGATCTTGGCGTAGCCGACGGACTTCTCCCGCTCCTCGCTCAACTTCTTGAGCTCCTTGTTCACGTCGCAGAAGGCCGGATCGACCCGGCCGGGGCCGAAGAAGAGGATCAGGACGGCCGTGGTCAGGACACCCGCCTTGAGCCAACCCGCTGACATCATCGCCGCACCTCCTTCACTGGGTCAAGACGCAGAGACACAAAAACCTCGTTCCTCTTGCGGAGACGGGGTTTTCACGATCGGCCCATGGTTTACCTCGGGCAAAGGCGAGGGTTCAAGCGGTGAGGACTCTCGACGCTTTTTCCTATGATTCTTTTCTAGGCCAAATCCTTCAAAAATTCAAGGGGGTTTTCGTCCCGGCCGGGGAAGGACGACCCCTGGCCGTTCAAGTCCACGACCTCGACTTATTTTTTTTTACCGCTTGCCGATTGTAAAAGAAAGACAGGGGAGACAAGGTGTCGCCATGAAGAATCCTATTCGATCGCTCCTTGCGGTCCTGCTGATCCTGGCTGCCCTCGTCGCCGGCTGCGGCGGGCCGTCGGACTCCGCATCCGCAGGGGGTTCCGTGGACGCCCAACTGAGGGACGACAACAACTGGCAGGTCATCCGGACAGCAGACTCGTAATGCCGAGGCGGACATGAACCAGACACCGGAGAACATCGGACGGAGGCGCACAGGCCTCGTCATCACGGTCTGCGCGCTGACGATTCTCGTTGCCGTCTCCATCGCGCTGTCGAAGAATCTCGACAACATCACGACCTACACGGCCCGGGGAATCGTCTCGGACAACCTCGATCAGCTTTACGCCGATGCGGAAGTCATTATCGTCGGCAGCCTCGAGGAAGGATTCAGCGTCATCGGGACCGACGACATCAACAGACCTCAGGGCAAAATCAGCAACTACAGGGGCCGCAGCGGGACGGACGCGACCCTGCGCTTCGGCTTGTCGGGCTTCACGAAGAGACCCTCCGACGGGAAGATATACGCCTGGTACGCGAGCGACATCGTCGAAGTTTCCACGAAGACCATCGTCTACGCGAGCGCACCGGATTACACACACAGCTACTACGGTTGCAGTCCGAAGGAGCGGTTTGTGACGGACGAGTCGGGCAACTTCTGGGTGGGTACGGAAAACCTGAATGAGAGCGGCGCGAGCAGCGGGACAAACGGCCTCTACCGGATCGCCTCTGATTTCTCGGGCAAGACGACCGTGCTGACCGACGCGATCTGGAATATCTTCAAGGACTCCGACGGGACGATCTGGATCTCGAGTGACAAAGGCGTCTACAGGCGCGCATCCGGAGGAAGCCCGACGTTGGTCTTCGACAGCCTGACCGCCAGCCCTGTCCGTTGGGCCGAGCAGATCATCGAATACGACGGAAACATCTACGCCGTCATGAAGAACTTCTTCCACTACCCCCACGGAACTCCAACCAAGGTCTTCGAGCTCTACCGCTTCAATGGAACCACGTTCGTCGAGGTCTGTACTGTGCACAGTGGTAACAACAACGGAGCCCAGGCCTTTGTATACGCGGGGACCCTGTACATTTGGGCAGGCACTGATTACCGCTTCAACCCGGAATCGGGCACCGTGACCTCAGTCGCGCATGTAGGCGAGTACATGGGACAATACCGGCAGGTCGCCGTCGGCAACTCCCTCGTCTCTGTTGGAAACATCCCCGGGGTCTTCATCTACAACTGGGGGGACAGCGGGCAGACAACGCGGCTGCTGACCTCCAACACGGCCGAGGCCCTGATCTCGGACCGGGTCTGGTCGATCTACGCGGCGGCCCGGGACCGTGTCTTAATCGGATTCCAGGCAACGGGGTTCAATCTCTACAACGGCTCCACGTTCGAGGTCTTCAGCATGCCCGATGAAGTCTCTATCGTGGGTTTCTTCGAATACGGCGGGAAAACCTGGGTACAGGGGACGTCTCGGCTCTACACACTCGAAGGCGAGAATCTCGTGACCCGGGCATGGTTCAGCACCAACGGGGAAAAGGTCTACCACGACAACGGTCGGCTATGGGCGTTCCCGAACTGGGGAACCGGTTACGGCGCGCTCGGGATGCTCAACCTGGCCGACTCTACCATCAAGGGGATGCAGGACGCACAGGGAAACGACTACTGGACCACCTCGGAGACCTGGGTGCTGGACCGGCCCTATCACTTCTACGACGTCATCGCCGCCCCCGGAGAGAACGCCGTTCTCATCGCGGTTGGCGACCGCGAGGACGCCTCCCCCAAGGAAAAGATGCCCTTCGTGCTGAAGTACAGCTATGCCGCAAACACCTTCTCCAAAGTCAACCTTCCCGACGGCGGCAGCGAAGGGATTCGCGCTTTTGCCACTGACGGGACTGACGTGTACGGGATCGCCGATCGCAAGCTCTTCAAATACTCCGGCGGCGCCTGGACCGAATTCTGCGCCCTCACCCTGAGTGACGCCGACATCCGTGGGGCAAAGATCGGCCGACACCACCTCTTCATCATCGCGGGATGGAATTCAGAAGGAGGATTGGAAGTCGTCGACCTGATCCATAAGACGACGAAATACTACAACTCCAGCACGATCGCGATCCCTACGGACTCCCTGACCGCAATCGAGATCGTCAGCCACGGCAACAACAACTACCGCCTCTGGCTGGGCACCACCAACGGCCTGGCCTACTGCAACTTGAAGCTGTAGGCGCCGGTTCGCGCCGGCCGCGATCTATTTCGGCCTGTCCTTCGCGAAGGCCCTCGCGAAGGGGTTGTTGAAGGGGGCGGGCTCGGGCTTCTTCTTTTCCTGTTTCTGCCGGTCCTGCCGCGGCTTCTCCGGCCTGCGCTCCGCCCGCGTGCCTATTTCCGGCGGGGCTCCGGCGGCGGCCGCCTGCCTCTCTCCCGTTGCGTCCTTCTGCATGGAAAGCGAGATCCGCCTGCGCTCGAGGTCCACGTCCAGGACGGTCACCTCGACGCGCTGGGCCACCTTCACGACCTGGTGCGGATCGGAGACGTAGCGGTCGGCCAGCCGGCTCACGTGCACGAGGCCGTCCTGGTGGACGCCGATGTCGACGAAGGCCCCGAAGGCCGTCACGTTGGTCACCACCCCGGGCAGCCTCATCCCGGGGCGCAGGTCCTCGGGCTTCTCGACGCCCTCGGTGAAGGCGACGGCCTCGAACTGCTCGCGCGGGTCGCGGCCGGGCTTGGCCAGCTCGGCCAGGATGTCCTTGAGCGTCGGGACGCCCACCCTGTCGCTGACGTATTTCGAGATGTCGATGACCTTGCGCATCGACTCGTCCCTCATGAGATCGATGACAGAGCACTCAAGATCGCGCGCCATGGCCTCCACGACGGGGTAGCTCTCGGGGTGGACGGCGCTGGAGTCCAGCGGGTTGACCCCGCCGCGGATGCGCAGGAAGCCCGCCGCCTGCTCGAAGGCCTTGGGGCCCAGGCGCGGGACCTTGCGCAGGCTCTCGCGCGTGTCGAAGGGGCCGTGCTCGTTGCGGTAGGCGACGATGTTGGCCGCGAGCTGGGGCCCCAGGCCCGAGACGTAGGTCAGCAGCTGGGGGCTTGCCGTGTTGACCTCGACGCCCACGGCGTTGACGCAGCTCGACACGACGTCGTCGAGGCTGCGCCGGAGGGCCCCCTGGTCGACGTCGTGCTGGTACTGCCCCACGCCGATCGCCTTGGGGTCGATCTTGACGAGCTCGGCCAGCGGGTCCATGAGCCGGCGGCCGATGGAGACGGCGCCGCGCACGGTGACGTCCTGGTCTGGGAACTCGTCGCGGGCCGCCTGAGAGGCGGAGTAGACCGAGGCGCCGCTCTCGTTGACGAGGATGACCGGGATGCCGGCAAGGCCGAGGCCCCGGACGAAGGCCTCCGTCTCGCGGCCCGCCGTGCCGTTCCCGACGGCGATCGCCTCGATGGAAAACCGCTCAGCGAGCTGCCGGATCGTCTCGGCGGCCTTCGCCTTCCCCTCATCGGAGAAGTGGGGGTAGATCGTGTCGTTGTGCAGGAGCTTGCCCTGCCGGTCGAGGCAGACGACCTTGCAGCCCGTGCGGAAGCCGGGGTCGATGGCCAGGACGTTCTTCTGCCCCAGCGGGGGAGCCAGCAGCAGCTGCCGCAGGTTGTCGGCGAAGACGCGGATGGCGGCCTCGTCGGCGCGCTTCTTCGTCTCGAGGCGGATCTCCGTCTCCATGGACGCGCTCAGCAGGCGCCGGTAGCTGTCGCGGACGGCGTCTCGGACCTGTTCCGAGGCGGGACCCTGCCCCGTGACGAACTGCGCATCGAGCAGCTCGAAAGCCTCTTCCTCGGGAGGGGCGATCGTCAGGCTCAGGACCTTCTCGTTCTCTCCGCGGCGCATGGCGAGCACCCGGTGGGAGGGCGCCGCGGCGACGGGCTCCTCCCAGGCGAAGTAGTCGCGGAACTTGGCGCCTTCCGCCTGCTTGTCGGCGATGACCTTCGATCTGAGGACGCCCTTTGCGGCGAAGAGGCCGCGCATCTTCGCGCGGGCCTCCTGGTTTTCGTTGACCCACTCGGCGATGATGTCCCGGGCGCCGGCAAGGGCTTCTTCCGCGGTCTCCACGCCCTTCTCCGCGTCGACGAAGGCGGCCGCCTCGGCGGCGGGGTCCGTCGCGGCGTCCTGCGCAAAAATGAGGGCGGCCAGCGGCTCGAGCCCCTTCTCCTTCGCGACGGTGGCCCGGGTGCGGCGCTTGGGCCTGAACGGCAGGTAAAGGTCCTCGAGGACGGCCATCGTCTCGGCGGCGTTTATCTTCTCCTGCAGCTCGTCGGTCAGGAGCTGCCGCTCCGCGAGGGATTTCAGGATGGCCTCGCGGCGCTTGTCGAGCTCGGCCAGCTGCTCGAGCCGGTCGCGGATGCCCGTGACGGCCACCTCGTCGAGCGAGCCCGTGGCCTCCTTGCGGTAGCGGGCGATGAAGGGCACCGTTCCCCCCTCGTCGAGAAGGCCGGCGACGGCCTTCACTTGCCTGGGGGCAAGGTTCAGTTCAGCTGCGATCTTGGCGATGTGCTGGTCCTGCATGGCTTCCCTCGGGACGTAGACTGACGGGATCAACAGAAAAACGCTCCGGCCGAAAACCGGAGCGCCGTTTTGTTCAATTGGCGGAAGTGCATGGGAATCGAACCCACCTGGGAGGGTATCAGCCCCCCACACTGGATTTGAAGTCCAGGAGGCCCACCAGTGACCTGCGCACTTCCGAGGCGGCTAAGATATCGGAGGGGCCGGAGAATGTCAAGATGATCTCGAACACCTCCCCGCACCGCGCCGGTTGCAGTCCTGCAACCGGGCCCTTGCGCTCGCAGGGTTCATTCCAGATTCTCTGCGCCGATCGGCAGCGCGGTCCCGCTCTCTTGCGCCTGGATAGCGTGCGAACTCGTCGTGCTGTCCGCCCCGGTGAAATTGCTTGCCTTCGACGGGAAACGGGATATAGTAATGGACGGAATCGCTCCCGCGCAAGACACCACATCCTCATCGGCCAGGCGTCACCGAGCAACCAACCCGATCGTTCATCCGATCCCCGGGCAAGAGGGGTATCCGCATTCCGAAAACAACTGCCGTCATGGATGGGCAGGCGCACATCGCAGGTTTCGGTGCCGAACCGGCGCGCGTTTCACCGGGGCACCGACAGGGTCTGGAGGGTCTTGCCGGGCGGCCGATCCCGGCAAGGGGTCAAGAGGGCAATCAACATGGAGAGTCAGGGACAAAAGCCCCGGAAAAGGAGGGAAAGACAATGGGTACGATTCGTTCGCGTCATGGGAATCCGTTCGTGTCGAAGTGGTCTTCGAACCGCGGACAGGGAAACGCGTCCTTCCTGATCGTCACGGTCTGCATCGTCATCCTGGTCATCTTGCAGGTCCGGCACTGCGCTCCCACGCCGCCGCCCGCCGCCGTGAAGCCTGCAGCCGAAAAGGCCGTTTCCGATGCGGCCAAGGCCGTCATGGACAAACTTGGGAAGTTCCTGGCCGTCAAGCTGCCGAACGGGGTGGAACTCAACGTTCCCGAGTTCGGCGTCGAGAGAAAACTGATTGCCTTCATCGAGGACAAGAGCAAGCCCGTCGACAGGGCGACCTGGTTTTCCTTCGACCGGCTGGAGTTCGAGACGGGAAGCGCAACCCTGAAGCCCACTTCGGCGGAGCAGCTGAAGAACATCGCCGAGATCATGAAAGCCTACCCGAAGGTCGCCGTGAAGATCGGGGGCTACACGGACAACGTGGGCAATCCGGAGGCCAACCTGAAGCTCTCCCGCACACGGGCTGAAAACACGATGCAGGAGCTTGTCAAGCTGGGCGTCGACAAGAAGAGGCTGGAGGCCGAGGGGTATGGGGAGAAGCACCCGGTTGCCGACAACGCGACGGAGGAAGGCAGGCAGAAGAACCGGAGAATCGATCTGAGGGTCACGAAGAAGTGAGAAACGCGGCCGTTTCATGACGGACGGCCGAATCCGCATCCGTCGTGTCGGGGTGTGGCGGCTGCCGGAACATGGGGTGCGATAAGCGGCCGGAAGCGGGGGCATCACTTCTGTCCTGCCCGTTTTTTGAGGATCCAGTCGATGACCTCGCCCGACTCAACCTGTTCCGCTTTCCGGCCCTCGGATTCCCGGGCTGTCGTCTCCGTCCGCTCCGCGGGAGTCTCCCTCCCCGTATCCGCTGCAGGGGCAACCGTCCCGGCGGGCGCCGTTTCCCTTCGCGGGCCTTTTGCGGCGGCCCGCCGGCTTCTCTCTGCGGAGGTTCTCGAAACCGACGGCTCCCGGGCCTTCTTTGCGGCCCGAACCTCCGCCTTGGGCATATCCTGTTCGACGGCGGGCACGGGGGGAGTCTCTCGCATTGCGGGCTGATCCGGCTTGGGGACCGTGACAGCCGGTGCCGCCGCCTTTTCCACGGATGGGACCGGCGCGGGGGCTGTCGCCTTCTTCTCGTCGAGGCCCGGAGAAATCTTCGGTGACCGGCCTTTCAGCACGTAGGACGCCGCGGCGATCAGGGCAACGAGCAGACACCCGAGGACCGCATAGGCAATCCAGCTGCGGTTCCGCCTCCGCACCTGGCCGGCCGGGATCCCCGGCTCGTCCTCGTCGTCCGATTCGTCTTCCCGCTCCGGGGCGGACGCGGCCGCCGCTTCGAACGAGAGATGCCGTGACGGCCGGGCAAGCGTCGGTTTCTCCTGCGGCATCAGCTTCAAGGCCTCCCTCACCGTGTCCTGGGGGACGAGTTGCTCCCCCAGGTAGAACGCCCGGGACAGGGCGGCTTCACAGGCCCTGTTGATGAGGCCGGGCACCCCTTTCGAGAAGGCGAAGATCTCCTCGACCGCATCGGACGTGAACAGTTCCCGCTCGCACTGGGCGACCCGAAGGCGGTGCCGGATGTACTGCGCGGTTTCATCCCGCGTCAGCGCGTCGATGGTGAGTCTCACGCCGGAACTTTCGAAAAGCCCCCGGTTCACCTCGTCATTCACGATGTCACGAAACCGGTTCTCTCCGAAAAAGACGAGCTGCAGCAGCCGCGTGCCATTCTCCTGAAGCTCGGAAATCTCCGCCAGCCCGCGCAGACAGGAACGGTTCAGCCGGTGGGCGTCATCGACGATCAGAACCGCGGCCTTCCCCGACGCGGCCGTACGGAGCAGGAAATCCGAAAAGCGGCCGGCCAAGGATTCCCCGTCCTGGGAATCCCCTCCGATACCGAAGGCCCGCTCGGCAAGCTTCAGGAAGTCGATTCCCTTGTACTCCGTGCAGGGAACCACGACCGCCAGGGCCCGGTCGCCGAGCTCATCGACCACGGCATTGGCCAGAAGGGTTTTCCCCGTCCCCGCTGCGCCCAGCACCACGTGCACACCGGCCCGGTCGAGAATCCCTTTCTCCAGGTCGGCCAGGATCTCCCTGCGCCTGCCCCCGGGCCAGAGGAACTTCGGGTCTGCGTCGTTTGTGAAGGGGTTCTCGCTCATCCGGAAATGGGCCGGGTACATGACGGACCAGAGCCTCGCGGGCTCGCGCCCGCTTGCGGCGTCCTTTCTCTGCATGGCCCGGTTTTTCATGGACGGCGGCCCTCCCTAGTCCGAGAACATCTTCTTGATGGCGTCCAGGACGGGGTTGACGGCGCGGGGCTTCTCGGGGGCCCGGCGCCTGGCCGGCTGCACCACCTTCGTGACGCAGTCGTACTGCTCCCACCCCTTCAGGGGCGCGTTGAGATCAACGGTCTTCCACTTCGGGTGGCCGTTGGCCCTAAGCCAGTCGATATTGTCGTGGACGATCTTGGCGAGCTTGCCGACGTTGTCGCAGTTGGATCCCCGGAAGTCGTAGGAAATCAGGACGGCCTTCACGGCGACGGTGCTGACCGCCTCAGGCTGCCACGGGTAGGTCTTCGCGGGGATCTGCACGGCCGGGTAGAATTCCAGGATGTTCTTGTTCGTGATCGGAACCAGGGCGAGCTTGTCCTCGGCGGTCACGTCCTCTGTGAAGAGCTTGACCGGTACGCCCGCGACGTAGAACAGGGCATCGATGTCCCCCTTCTTCAGCAGGGCCAGGGCATCGACGGGCCCCACCGCCAGCATGTCGCGCGGCTTCACTCCGGAGGCCTCGAAGAGCAGGCGCGAGGTGAGATAGATCCCGCTGCCCTCCTCCCCGATGGCGACGATCTTCCCGCTCAGGTCGTCGAAGTCCTTCACGTCCGCATTGGCCAGAAGGTGCACTTCTTCATTGTAGAAGGGAAAGACCATCTTGGTCTTGGACGCGATCCGCTGCAGGACGGGGTCGGACTGGATCTTGGCGACGAAGGCCAGGACGTCGGACTGGACGATCCCGAGCTGGGTGTCGGGCGCCTTGTAGACCGAGAAGACGTTCTGCACCGAACCCTGGGAGTCGTCCACCCGCAGTCGCACGCCCTTCTGCTTCACCAGCTCCGCCATGTTGAGCCCGAATTGGTAGTAGGTGCCCTTCTTGCTCCCCGTGACGATGCCCATGTCCTGGGCGAGCGCGGCACTCGTCGCCAAAACCAGGGCGACGGCAAGAACAAACCCCCGGATCGTTTTCTGCATGATCTTCTCCTCCCTGACTTCGGCTTTCGCCCGTCCCGCCGGGCGTGAAGAACCGAAACCCGCTTGCGGCCCGGACCGAGACACGAAGCGGTCCTGCACGCGGAATCCCCTTCTGTTGAAAAGAAACGGGAACGAATCGTTGACTCTTCGACGAGGACTCCGGACGGGCATCCCGGAAATCCGGTTCCTTCACGTGCTGACGGGATTGACGGAATTCTCTGCGGCTCGCCGGGAAACCCCGGCGGCGCGCCTCCCCGCTTTTCACCCTGCCCTCATGCATGGCAACGGCAGGAAATTGCGACCTGTCCCGCCGCAGCGCTACTGCACCAGCCGCGGCGGGGTGTAGGCGCCGTAGCACGGGCCCACCGGGCCGCTCTGGGGGATGAACAGGAACGAGGTGAAGTAGCCCTCGACATACGGACTGTTCCCTTTTTTGGAACCCGTGATGTGGAACCCGATGAAGCCATGAACCGGCACCCTCGCGTGCGTATCGAAATCGGCGTCGAGAACAACCGGAAGCGCCACGTCGATATTGAGCGGGACTTCGTTGTAGATCGTGTTCTTGGTGCCGGGCTGAATCCAGATGCTGTCCAGGTTCGTCACGGTGTTGGGGTTCCCGTGTTCGATCAGATTGCGGATGAACGTAACATCGTTCTTATCGACGTCGAAGGAGGTCCACTGACCCGCATCGTCTGCGGGATAGTGATAATCGGAGCCGATTCTTATGGTGGATGAACGGCTGCCGAACTCGCTCGCCCTGTCGGCCACGGACTTCCTGATCGCGATGGGGAACAGGGCTCCCGGGTATGCGACACCCGGGCAGGCGGTTACCGCCGTTGCGGTTGCGCTCACGTCGGCGGTGCCGACCCCGATGGCCCTGGCGAAAAAGAGATGCACGGGCCCGCTATTGAGGCCTCCCGTCTTCCTCACCGTGACCCGGACGGCAGGCGCGTCCTGCGGCCCCTGCGTGCTGAGAGGGCTTATCAGGGTACCGGACACGAGATTCCAGTAACCCGTCTGCACATCGTAGTCGGTCAGCGTGACCCCGCCGGCCTGGTTGGCGGGGGCCTGCGGATATGCAGCCGCAGCCTCGGCCGATCCCCACTCGGGCGGAACAACCGATATCACGGCGCCCGTGATCGAGCGCGGATACAGACGTCCTGCCCCGGCCAGCGCGGCGGCATCTGCCGCGTTCTGCAGTTCGGTGCGCACCACGTAGAGGTAGCCGACGTCGAGCGCCAGTGCCGCAATCCCCAGGAACACGATCATGAGAAGCGCCACCAGGATGGCGACCGCACCGGACTGGCTGCGGTGCGCTGTAAAAAAGGCCTTTCGGCTCCGCGATATCCTCTTCATCGGTGTCTCCTCCTCATCCTTCTTTCTTGCCCCGTGCGGGACGCTGAGCGCTTCCTTCATCACTCGCATTTCATCACCGTCCGGGCGTTGATGGTGATGGTTGTCAGGGCCAGGAAATTGTAGTTGTACGAGACGTTGACTTCCAGGTCCTGACCGAAAGCGGCGCAGCTTCCGCTCGGCACTGTTGTCACGGGAGGCGTCCCGGACCCGAACGTGACAAGATGGTCCGCGGCATAGGCGTTCACCACTCCCGTGATATCGGCAACGGATAGCCTCGGAATCCTCTGCACGATCCCTGCTCGGGCACCCTCGCGGCTGGCATTGGTGATCACCTGCTTGTCGTAGATCAGCAGGCCGAAATCGACGATGCCGAAGAACAGGGCGATGAGGACAGGGAGAATGATCGCAAATTCGACGGCGGAGGCTCCTTTCTGGTTTCTCCACATGGTCATGGGTTACCTCCCGGTATCATTCGAGATTCGGCGGGGTCCGCTTCTTCGGCCCGCCCGCATTCACTGGGAACCGCTCTGCTCCCTTTGATTGCGCGCGTTCCGCAGACGCCTTCAGTGAAGGGTCCCGGCGGGGCATTGTCCTCGTGCGCAAAGGACGGCCGGGTCCATGCGAAGGCACCGGCTTCGCGCCGTTCGGAGCGAACCTCGCCCCGGGGCACCCGCCCAGACGCGAGTCACGGCCTGTCCGATCGGGGAGACGTCAGAGGATGATGGAAGAGCCGGACGGTGAAGATGCACCAGTCCGGACGATCCGGAACAGACGGCCGATTCCGGAATGAAAGGGCTTCCTTCTTCTTATAACCACTCTGCGTCTCGCCCCGGGCCATGGCAGGGGCCGGGGGCCATCCCTCAAAATCAAACCGCCAGGAAGTAATTGTTGCAGGCGGCCTCGAGCGCCTGGCGGTCGAGCCGGGGCCTCTCCCGGCGGTACTGGGCCGCCCAGAGAATCTGCTGGATGATGTCCCTCGGGTAGCAGGCCCGCAGGGGCTCCCCTCTGTCCTGGACGATGATCCGGATCAGCTCATCGGCCAGGGCCGGTTCGTAGTCCAGGTCGTGCTTCAGGCACAGCCGCAGGAGCACCTCGCGGAACTGGTCGGGCGTCAGGGGACCGACCTTGATCTTCGTCTGGATGCGCCGCAGGAAGGCCTCATCCACAAGGCGGGCCGGGTCGAGATTCGTGGCGAAGACGACCAGCATGTCGAAGGGAATCTCGATCTTCTTCCCTCCCGCCAGGGTCAGGAAGTCCACGCGGCGATCGAGCGGCACGACCCAGCGGTTGAGCAGCTCCTCGGGGCTCACGCGCTGGCGGCCGAAGTCGTCGATGATCAGGATCCCGTTGTTGGCCTTCATCTGCACCGGCCCCGAGTAGAAGCGGGTGGCGGCGTTGAACTGCAGGTCGAGCATCTCGATCGTCAGCTCGCCGCCCACCATCATTCGCGGCCTCTGGCACTTCACCCACCGGCCGTCCTGCTCGGGGTCCGCGTCCAGCTCGATGCGCTGGTGCAGGACAGGGTCGTAGACCGTGATGATCTGCCCGTCCAC
>Ga0116184_10002890_pt1 | contig 14538 bp, 10 predicted proteins | sample AD_JPNNA5_MetaG_FD_89886 | JGI IMG/M metagenome (GOLD analysis project Ga0116184, IMG submission 89886) | Active sludge microbial communities of municipal wastewater-treating anaerobic digesters from Japan - AD_JPNNA5_MetaG | ecosystem: Engineered > Bioreactor > Anaerobic > Digestate | place... | reverse complement strand
TGCATACAAATAAAGCGGCAAAAACACGCACATCATATAGGCGAATCCATTGGGATTCTCGATCATGGAAACTGCTGCCCCCATCAAACGATCCCCGGAATAGGTCGCGCCCATGGCGGACAGCCGTAAGCCGCCTTTGATCCACCAAAGCGTGCAAAACAATGACGTGATTTGCACCGCCCAGACCCGCTGGATCGAAGTAACCATCACTTCGACCATGATGAGCAGCAAAGAATTCTTTACGATAATGTCGAGATATGGATTCCAGGCGGGAGAAATCTGGTAAACCCCAAAATGTTGCGACAAGGTGGCAAAAAAGAGCAGGGCAAAGGCCATCAGTGTCGCGGGGCCAAGCCGCAACAAAGGTTTTTGGGCTTCTAGGCAGGAAAGGATGTGCAGTCCGGTGGCAATCAAAAATGACAAATTGGCAATGCGCAGCGGCCACAGAAATGTGAAGCGGTTTTGTGGTTGAACCAACAACACGCAGATATACCAGAGCAGAAAACGAAAGGCCCAAAGGCTCATGGCCCGCTTGCTCCCGTTGCCATGGCCAGCCAAACGGACAACATATTTTCTCTAACTGGCATCTGCCGATGGTTCAAGTTGACACCTAAAAAAATGTTCACAATTGCTTCCGCCGAGCCACAGCAGCAATGCAAGTCGCCTGGCACGAGGTTCGCCCGCCGTTGTATCTCAAGAACACGTGAGTTTCCAGTCTAGAGATGCCGCCTCGGCGATTCGGGCTTTTCCGGTGCCCCGCGGTGGCGTAGGATGCCCCACATGACTGAAGGAAAAGCCCAACCCTTGGCCGCTTCTGCTTTCGGCAGGCGGCGGTACGTGGCATTGCTATTGACTGGGCTGCGGCATGCATGCGGTTGGACACTGCGGGCGGCTTTTTTGCTGTTTCTCATCACGCTGGTGTTTTTTGCTTATCTGCATCTGGTCGGTCTTCCTTCCTATTTTTCCGATGCCCTACTCAACCGCTTGGCGGCCCAAGGCTATTTTCTCCAAATTGAGCGGCTAACCTTGGAAGTGGACCGCGGCTTGGTGGCTAAAAATGTGCGTTTATTCCTCAAAGAAGACGCGCCCCGGCCATTCTTGGAATCCGCCGAACTGTCAGTGGCGCTCAATCCCATCCCCCTGCTCTGGCATCAGGAATCCGTTCCGTTGGTTTCCATTGTGGAAGGTTCCTTGCGTTTTCAGGTCGGGCAAAATCAGCCAGAGACGCCTCATGGCACCCACGAGTTGGCAGTAACTCATGCAAACGCCCGCCTAAGCATCGCCGACCGCAAGATCACCCTCCACGAGTTCGCCGCCGATTTTCTGGACATTCATTTTCGCGGGCGCGGCGCTTTTTATCCGGCGGCCCGCCCACAGGCCCCGGCCACTAATCCATTGGCCCTCGTTCAGCAAGGCATGGAGGAAGCCCCCGCCTGGGTGCTAAATATCGTGGAGCAACTCAACCGAATATCGTTTGATCAACCCCCGCAAGCGGATTTTGTTTTCTCTATTGCGCCGGATCAACCCGCGCGCCAGTCTTTTTCGCTGCAAGTACGGAGCGCCTCGGGAGGGCAAGTGCAGGGTGTCGCATTCAGCCGCCTTGATTTTGATGTGGCGCTGAACGAGCAACAGGTCCGGGTACCGAATATCCAAATTCTAACCACCGCTGGCATCCTTGCCCTCTCCGGCCATTTTGACCTCGCCGACCAAACCACCCTGGTCAATTTGCACAACACGTTGCCGCCGGATACGTTGCTGCGCGTCATGCCGCCTCGCATTCAGGCGCAAGTGGCAGCGGCGGTGCCCATCCTGCAATTTCCTTTGCAACTGGACCTGCAACTGGGGCCCACTGCCGCCACCAATCTGCTGCAGCAGATCACCGGGCGTCTCAGTTTTGGCCGCACCGCACTGCGGAATGTGCCCATCGAAGCGTTGGACGTGGCCTTTGCACGCACGGGGCCGGAAATCACCATTGGACCCGCAAGCGTGCAATTCGACACCGGCCCCCACGCGAGCAAACTGTCCGTACCAGAGGGGCGCTATAACTTGACCCGCCGCGATTTTCAGGCGCGGGTACGGGGCACCATCAACCCCCATCTGCTCAAGCCGCTCCTGACCCCCAACATGCAGGCCATTGTGGATTGGTTCGAGTTTCAGGAGCCGATTCAGGGCGACGTTATGGTCGGCGGCACCGTTGGCAACCCCGCGATTTATTGTTACGGCCCGGTACAGGCCACCAACTTCTCTTTGCGCAACACCCCAATTCAATCTTTCCAAACCCAACTCAACATCACAAACGAAGTAATGCACATGACCCGGGCGCTTCTCGCCCGTCCCGAGGGCATGGCGCGCGGCGACATCCACATGGCTTTTTCCAACCAAACGCTGCGGCTGGACACTGTCGAAAGCACACTGGACCCTCGCGCCACGGCCGACATGCTCGGCCCGGCGGTTGCCACCTTCCTCAAACCGTTTGTTTTCAACGGGCCGCTGCGCCTGCGAATCAACGGCTTGCTGGATTATTGCAACTTTTCACTCAACCAGTTGCAGGCTCAGGTGGAAGCGCAAGGCTTCGGCTTTGACCGTTGGGTTGCCGACACGGCTACCTTTGATTTGGCCGCCGACGGGATGCGGATACACGTCACAAACGCGCTGGCCACTGCCTATGGCGGGCAGGCTGTAGGCAGCGGCTATTTTTACCCGGTGGGCTCGGACACCAATTGGCGTTACGAAGTGGAATTGACTGCCACCAACGTGAACCTGACGGAACTTCTCGAAGCATCCTTTGCCAAGCCCGTCAAAAACATGCGGGGAACGCTGGACGGCACGATTCGCGTCGGCGGCTATTTTGGCCAAGGAACCGGGCCCCAAGTGGTCGGTTCCGGACAGGCCACGGTCCGCGGCGGCCTGCTCTTTCAGACCAAATTATTCAGCGGTCTGTCCGCTATTTTGGACAAGATTTTGCCGGACTTCAACTTGTTTGCCCAAACCGATGCCAACGGTCATTTCACCATCCGCAACAGCCGCATCACTTCTCGCGATATTGATCTGCAAGGCACCATGTTTAGCGTGAAGGCCACCGGTGATTACTTCTTAGACGGCAATTTGAATTACCGCGTAGAAGTGCAACTGCTCCGAAATGGAACGCTGGCCACCATCGTTCGGTTGGCCACCCTGCCGGTCACGCGCCTGCTGGAATTTCGCCTGACGGGGACCTTTGAGGACCCGCGATGGCGACCGGTCAATCTGAATTTGCCGGACTTGTTTTCCGGCAGCCACAAGACAGCCGAGGCGACATCCCCATAGCCGAGCCGAAATTGCCCGCGCCGGCTTATTGAAATGGTTCGAGGCACCGCGGCAGAATGCCGCTCACGTGCGCCAAGAGCACCCCGTAGTTTACAATCGGTACGCCCGCCTCGCGCGCCTGCGCCAAGCGCCATTGCATCTCACGGCGGTTTAGCATGCAGCCCCCACAATGCACCACCAAGGCATAGTCCCGCAGCTCGCGCGGATACGTCATCCCCGCCGAATGCTCAAACACCAACTGTTTGCCCGTGTACTGCCGCAGCCGCGCGGGAATTTTCACCGTGCCGATATCATCGCACTGCCGTTGATGCGTGCATCCCTCCGCCACCAGCACCCGCGCGTTGTCGGGCAAGGAATCGATCGCGCGGGCACCCTGTACCAGCGCGGTCAAATCCCCCTTATAGCGGGCAAATAAAATGGAAAACGAGGTCAACCACACATCGCGGGGGACCACCGCAGCCACTTGCGAAAACACTTGTGAGTCGGTAATCACCAAACGCGGCCGGCCGTTTAAACGCGCCAGCGTTTGCGGCAGCTCCGTATCCCGGGTCACCAGCGCTTGCGCCCCCGCCTCCAAAATGTCACGGATGGTCTGCTGCTGTGGCAAAATCAGACGGCCCTTCGGCGCAGCCTTGTCCAACGGCACCACCAAAACGACCACATCCGCCGGCCTTAGCAAATCGCCAACTAGTCGCCGGGGGGATTCTTCTTCCGGCAGAATGCGGATCAATGCCAGCTTGAGTTCATCCATCCCCTCCCCGGTCACGGCGGAAACCACCACCAGCGGCACCCGTGCTTGCGTGGCCATGCTTTGCCGCACGGCCAGCGTGGGCGCGGCGGCATCGGTTTTGTTGATGACAAGCAACAACGGGATCCCCTTGGCCCGCGCTTGCACGGCCAAGGCCTGTTCGTGCTCGCCAAAGCCAAATTGGACTTCGGTTACCATAATAGCGATGTCGGCCCGGTGGAGCACATCGTGCGCGCGCTGAACCCGCTGCGCGCCGAGCTCGCCGGCATCGTCCAAGCCTGGCGTGTCCAAAATCACCACCGGCCCCAGCGGCGGCAGTTCCATGGCTTTGGCCACGGGATCAGTAGTGGTTCCTTTCACGGGCGACACAATCGCCACGTCTTGCCCGGCCAGCGCATTGATCAAGCTGGACTTGCCGACATTCCGCCGGCCGAAAATGGCAATATGCCACCGCTCCCCGCGCGGCGTGCCGCTCAAGCTCATGGCCGTTGCCTCCCGTCGTGGGCGGCGGCCAGTAAATGCTGGCCACCATCCACATACACAATCTGGCCCGTCACTGCCGTATTTTCGGCCAGAAAGGCCACAGCATGCGCCACGTGTTCGGGCGTTGGACGCTGCTGCAACGGCACCGTGCCCGCAGCTTCCGTACGCTCAGGAACCAACACCGGGCCGGGCGCAACACCATTCACACGGGTATGCGGCACCCACTGTTGCGCTAAGCGGGCAATCGAACCTGCCAGCTCGCGCTTGGTGGCGGCATATTCGCCAAAAGCTGCGGCCTCGGGGCGTGCCGCCCAGCTATCCAGCAAATGAATCACGCAGCCCCCGCCGGGCTGCGCGGCAATCCGCGCCGCCAAATCCAATGGCGCCGCCACATTCACAGCGGCCAACTGGGCAGGGTCGGCTTCGTCATCGCGGGCAAACAACGCCGCATTATTCACCAGAACATCCACTCGCCCCAGCCATTCCATTGCTTCACGAAAAACCCATTCGCGCTGGGCCGGCTGTGACAAATCACCACGAACTGCCAAAACCCCATTTTTTAGTTCGCGGCACAACGCCAGAGCCTCCGCTTCAGAATGACGATAATGCACCACGACCGCGGCAGAACGTGCCGCCAGTTCTCGGCAAATGGCCGCGCCCACTCGGCGCCCCCCGCCGGTGACCAACACCACTTTGCCCTGCAAACTACCCATCATCTTGCCGCGGCTTGCTCCGCCCTAGGGTGATTTCCGGCGATCCACCACGCGCATGGCCTTGCCCTCCGAGCGCGGCGTACTACCGGGCTCCACCAAACGCACCCGCGCGTGCACGGCCAATTCCGTGGCCAGCCGCCGTTCGATTTTTTCCTTGAAAGCCTGTTGCTTCGTCATTTCGTCGAAGAAAATGCTTTCGGTCACTTCCACCAGCACTTCCAGTTCGTCCAGCGTGCCTTCGCGGCTAACCACAATTTGATAATGTGGCGCCACGCCTTCAATCGCCAGCAACGCCTGCTCGATTTGCTGCGGATACACATTCACGCCGCGAATAATCAGCATGTCGTCGCTGCGCGCGGACACCTTGCTCATGCGCCGCCCCGTGCGGCCACAGACGCATTCGCCGGGCAAAAAGTGGCACAGGTCGCGCGTGCGGTAGCGCACCACGGGGATGGCTTCCTTGGTCAGCGTGGTAATCACCAGCTCACCTCCGGCGGCGGGATCCGTCACCGGCTGGCCGGTCGCCGAATCAACCAGCTCCGGCAAAAAGTGATCTTCGGCAATGTGCATTCCTTTTTGTTCCACACACTCATGAGAAACTCCGGGCCCCATGACTTCGCTCAATCCGTAGTTATCCGTGGCAAACACGCCCAGCCCTTTTTGCAGAGCCTGTCGCATCCCTTCGGTCCAAGCCTCGCCGCCGAACAACCCCAACCGCAGGCGGATGCGCTCTTTCTCCGGCGTTTTGGCCATCCACTCCGCCAAGTGCATCGCGTACGATGGTGTACAAATCAGCACCGTCGTCCCGTAATCCTTCATGATTTGGATTTGCCGCTCGCTCTTGCCCGATGACACAGGCAACACCGCCGCCCCCACCGTTTCCACGCCGTAATGATGCCCCAGCCCCCCCGTGAAAAACCCATAGCCAAAGGCAATTTGGACAATGTCGCCGCGCGTGACTCCGGCCGCAGTTTGCAGACGCGCCATCAGCTCGGACCATGTCGCCATGTCGCGCCGCGTATAGCCCACCACGGTCGCCTGCCCGGTGGTGCCGGACGAGGCATGGATGCGCACCACGTTTTCCATTGGCACCGCAAACGCCTGATACGGGAAACACGCCCGCAAATCATCCTTGGTGGTGAACGGTAAATGCGCCACATCCGCCAACGTTTGGATATCCCGCGGCCGGATGCCCGCCGCGCGCATTTTCTCCCGGTAATATGGCACCTTGTTCCACGCCGTGGACACCACCTTTTTCAGGCGCTTGAGTTGCAGTGCTGCCAATTCCGAGCGGGGCATCGTTTCGCACTGGGGGTTCCACAGGTGGTTGGGCGGCTGGGTGGTCACATTCATATCGGAGGCCCACTCTAGCCCCTCCCCCGCCGTCCATTCAACACCGAATCCCGCCACCCGCACCCCGCGCGATCCCACTTGACCGCCTTCCACCCGGCCCCTAGGCTCTCATGGCAAGGAGTAGCCACCATGAACAGCCACGACGACACCGTTTGGGTACCCTGCACCACACTGGAACGATTCATGCGCGATGTCTTTTGCCAACTCGGCACTCCGCGCGCTGAGGCCGCCATTTGCGCCAACGTCTTGATGGCCGCGGACGAATTCGGTTTCGACTCCCACGGCATTTCTCGGCTCAAACCCATTTACTACGACCGCATCAAAGCCGGCACCCAGCTCGCCAAAACCAAAATACGCGTTGTCAAAAACTTGCGCGCCGCCGCTGTCTTGGATGGCGGCAACGGCATGGGCCATGTAGTCGCCCACCGCGCCATGACGCTGGCAATCCAAAAGGCCCGCCAATATGGCCTGGGCATGGTGGCCGTGCGCAACTCCACCCATTTCGGCATCGCCGGCTATTACCCGCTCATGGCCGTCAAAGCCGGCATGATTGGCATTTGCGGCACCAATGCCCGCCCCTCCATTGCCCCCACCTTTGGCGTGGAAAACATGCTCGGCACCAACCCGCTAACCTTCGCCATGCCCACCAACGATCCCTTCCCCTTCCTCCTCGACTGCGCCACCTCCATCATTCAGCGCGGCAAAGTGGAAATCCATGCCAAATTGAACAAACCCCTGCCCCCCGGCTGGGTCATCGCCCACGATGGCAGTTCCCAAACCGACCCTCACGCCGTGCTTGCCGATCTCATCGCCGGCACCGCCGCCCTCCTCCCGTTGGGTGGCGCGGGCGAAGATTTCGCCGGCTACAAAGGCTACGGCTATGCCACCGTGGTCGAAATCCTCTCCGCCGCCCTACAACAAGGAGCTTTCCTGCACATGCTCAGTGGCCGCGATGCCCGTGGATGCGCCACCCCCATCCCGTTGGGCCACTTCTTCATCGCCATCAACATCCGCCATTTCACCCCCCTCGCCTCATTCAAAAAAATCGCCGGCGCCATCCTGCGCCAGTTGCGCGCCTCCCGCAAAGCCCCCGGCCAAAAACGGATTTATACCGCCGGCGAAAAAGAATATGCCACCCGCCGGGAGCGGCGACGCCGCGGCATCCCCGTGAATTTGGAAACCCAGCGCGAAATCCTCGCCATGCGCGATGAACTCGGCTTGCGGAAATACCACTTCCCCTTCGCGCCAAACTGAGCCCCAAAACGCGATAAAAAAGCAACCATCGGCCGCACCGCCACCGGCCACACAAAAAAGAAAAATTCAGGCCTCCGCCGCCGGCGGAAAGTCAAAATGCGTTTGGAACATTTCCACCAGCCGGTCGGCCACCGCCGCCTCGTTCTCGCCCATCACCTCGATCTTGATCGGGCAATTCTGGTGCATTTCCAGCGATAGCAATTGCATCACGGAACTCACGTCGCACGACCCATTTCCATTGGAGATACGAATCTTGCCCGGATACCCCTGGAAGGCCTTGACAATCAAGGCCGAGGGCCGGCAGTGAATCCCTTGTTCGTTCGCTATGATGGCTTCTCTAATTTGCATGATTAGTTCAGCAAAGCCGCGCATTCAGCCATAAGGCCCCCACCCTGTCCAGTAGAAAATATCCCTCAAAAAGCCCCTCCCCGTTCACACCCCGCAGACCACCGACAATTGAAAAACTTCTGCCCCGCTTCCGCGGGGTGGTGAAGCTGTTCCCTTTGAAAATCAATGGAGCCGGATAACGGAAGCTGTCCGAACTCACTTTGACCCCGAGTATGCCAAGCGTGCGCAGAAGTAAAAGCCTATAATCTTTCCCCCCTTGCCGCGGCCTTCCCCCTTTGCGCCCGCCTACCTCAAGCCCCCCTTGCGCGGCCTTGCCTTCCCCCCTTGGCCACGCTTCCCCCCATAGCCCGGCCTTCCTTTCCCCCTTCTGCCGCGACCTCCTCAAGCCCCCATTAGGCCGCTCCGCTTTTCCCCCCTTGCGCGGCTTCCCCCCTTACGCGCGGCGCTGCCGCGCCGCTACGCTGGCCCCTCGCTCCGCTTCGCGTCGCTCGGGATAGCCGCCCCCGCTTCGGCCACGGCCCCGCCGCTGACGCGGCTGGGCGCGGCCTGCGCAGGGGGCGGCTGTCCTCGCCGCTGTTCGCGGCTGCGGGTGGAACTCGCTCGCGGGGCGCTCGCTCGCCTCTGCCTCGGCCAAGGGCCTCGGCAGCCACGCGGGCCTGTGCCCTGCGGGCAAAGCGGCCCGCGTGAAGATCGGCGGGGTTCTTCGCGGCGTTCTGCCGCGCTCTTCCGCCCTGCGGGCTTCGGGTGGGGGCGCGCGCGTCTTAACTCCTCACGTTTTTCACATCGACATATGAATCCCACAGCGTTATTTTTCAGGGGTGTTTGCGATATTATTTTTTCTGTGGCATGACAACTCTGGATATTAAAAGAGGGCGAAATGAAGGAATTGCTTTTATCCCTGCTGCTGATCGTGTGCGTACCACAGTTTGTAGCCGCAGTGCCTATCGATGACTTGCGAAAGTCTGCGGAAAGCGGTGACGAGAAATCCATGTTTATTCTTGGGGAGCAATATAAATACGGTATTGGTGGGTTAGAAAAAGATGAGGAGGAGGCTGTTATTTGGTATCGGAAATTGGCCGATAAAGGATCTCCATGGGGGCAATATGCATTAGGAGATTGCTTTCGAGAAGGGTCAGGTGTGGCGCAGAATTATGAAAAAGCTGTTTACTGGTATAAAAAAGCAGCAGAACAAGGAGACGGGTCAGCGCAATACCGATTAGCTCGGTGCTATTTAGATGGTCAAGGAGTTGAAAAGAACGAGCAGGAATCTTTTAAGTGGATGGCTAAGGCTTCCGAAAGCAATTCCATGAGCTCTGTTTTGGAGCTTGGGTTGTATTACGCAGCCGGGATTGGCGTTAATATAAACTTGGAACAATCCTTAGCATGTATACGAAGAGCGGCAGAAGATAATAGTGCTATGGCGCAGTGTATTATTGGACTCAGCTATATGTATGGGAATGGGGTGGACCGCAATTTAAATGACGCATCGATTTGGTTAGGTAGATCGGCTGAAATGTTCAGTATGGCTACAGGGGATTTTAAATCACTGGACTTAACACCGCTACTATTGCGAGCTGGGATAAAGGGCCATGCTACATTTATGACGGCCTATGGGATTAACTTGCATAATAGTATACCTGATTTTCCACCACTGAAACCCAGTGTGGAAGAACGAGCTAAACAGGGCGATGAACAACTACAGTTTATATTAGGCATGGCCTATATGGCTGGAATGGGTATTGAGAGAAATACATACAAGGCGGTTGAATGGTTAAATAAGGCTGCAGTCAATGGCCACCAAGGTGGGAAAGCATTTATGGCTTCATATGGCACGAATGATTATGAAGCAGCTGCAGTAAGGTGGTTCCGTGAGGAAGGCGAAAAAGGTAACACAGATGCTTTAGTAGCTCTTGGCTTTTGTTATTCCGCTGGGTTGGGCGTATCTCGTAATGAACAAGAGGCAGTTAATCTATACCTAAAAGCGGCAGAAAAGAATAATGCCCAGGCACAATTTATGATGTGCGTGCGATACGGACATGGCATGGGGGTTGATGAGGATAATGAAAAAGCTAATATATGGTTCAAGCGGGCTCTTGATAACAAGTATCGGAAGGCCGTCCTGTTGGCGACGCCATTGCCCGAAATAACACCTGGTGCAACTCCGGCTGACCCAATAGATCCTAATCTTCTCAAAGATGCCCAACAAGGAAGTGCTGACGCACAGTATATGTTAGCGGGGCACTACGCGTTTGGTGAAGGAGAAACAAGGAATCCCGCTCAGGCTTTCACTTGGTACCACAAGGCTGCTGAACAAGGGCATGTTGATGCTCAGTATTTCTTAGCGGAATGCTACGCGAATGGCGACGGATGCGATAAGGACCTCATACAGGCTGCCACTTGGTATGAAAAAGCAGCCGAACAGAATCACATTTATGCGCAGTATAAGCTTGGGGCGTGCTATAAAAATGGTGACGGTGTTGAAGTTGACCCAGTAAAAGCCGCGCAATGGTTTCAAAAAGCCGCTGAACGGGGCAACCTATATGCCCAATATTATTTAGGGGATTGCTATGCGACTGGGAGCGGCGTTGAGAAGGATACATCTCAAGCCCTCTCATGGTTTTTGAAGGCCGCCGAACAGGACAATCCGGTAGCACAGTTTGAATTGGGACGGCGGTATGCAATGGGTGAGGGTGTCGAAAAAGACCTTGTACAATCTTTTGCCTGGTTCAAAAAAGCTGCCGAACATGAATATTTTGAACAAGCACAATATGTAGTGGGATTGAACTACGCTCAAGGTGAGGGCGTTGAGAAGGACCTGGTTCAAGCTGCCAATTGGTATCAGAAAGCCGCAGAGAATGGCCTCGCCGCTGCACAGAATTCTTTGGGGATTTGCTATCAGATTGGCACTGGAGTTTCGACAGATCTGGTCCAGGCGGTTGTGTGGTACCGAAAAAGTGCTGAGCAGGGGAACGCTGAAGCGCAAAAAAACTTAGCGACATGTTACCTGGAAGGCATTGGCGTTGAGAAGGATTTCGCTCAAGCTGTTGCCTGGTACCGCAAAGCGGCAGAGCAGGATGACAAAGACGCACAGTTTAATCTAGGCATATGTTATGCAAAAGGAGAAGGCGTCGAGACTGACTATGCCCAATCGCTTAAATGGGTCCGCAAAGCGGCAGAGCAAGGTCTGCCAATAGCTCACGCTAATCTCGGAAAGAGATATAGGGACGGCGAAGGTGTTCTCCAAGACGACCGTCAAGCTTGTGTGCATTTCCTCATTGCTGGGGCATTGGGCTACCCTAATACTTCCTTGTTTGTCGACAAACTGCGTGATGAACGACTTTCTGTTGCACAGTACAATGATGCCCAGCGTTTGGCCAACGCTTGGATAGAAAAATTCCGAAGTGGAACCCCCAAAGGCATTTCGCCAGAGGACGAACCCATGGCTGCGCTACTTGAAAGAAAGCCCCCGAGTACTGGTTCCGGCTTCGTCATTAGTTCTGATGGCTATTTCCTGACCTGCGCGCATGTGTTAGCAGGAGGCGGAGAAATTAAAATCCGTCTCGGGACTAAGACATATCCTGCTAAATTAATTCGCGCGGACACGCACAATGATGTCGCGCTACTTAAACTCGATGGCACCGAATTCCAACCGATGCCCCTTTCCTATAACCTCCCAGAGATGGGTGACAAGGTCTTTACAGTTGGGTATCCAAATCCCGATCTTCAAGGAGCCTCCGCCAAGTACACGGACGGCTCCATCAGTTCGCTTTCTGGCATTTTGGATGACATTCGCACCATGCAGATCACGGTCCCAATCCAAGGAGGCAACTCGGGCGGCCCGTTGGTGGATGAGTCCGGCAACGCACTTGGTTTGGTTGTAGCCCAACTGAATGCAGCCGCCGTTTTCGAATACACCGGCACAATCCCACAGAATGTCAACTTTGCGATCAAAATCGGATATGCGCTGCCCCTCGTGCAATCTGTTCCTGACTTGGCACGAAATCTTCCTCAGCCCCGAATGGCCAACCCCGACGCGCGCCCTGTTGATGAAGTCCAAGCCGCCACCGGCTTGGTCCTAGTTTACGAGTAGCAAACTGGCTGTACAATTCGAGTATCAGCTCGTCGTCTTATGAGGAAAAATGGCAAGCAAGGTTGAAGAGCGGATATACCTTGCATGGTTTTTTAAGCAGGAAAAAATCATTCATGGCGAGATAAGTGACCATGAAAACCCAGATTTTCTTGTTGAGATTGGGGGTCAGTTAACCGGTATTGAGGTTACAAAAATCTTTCTGGAAGCAAGCCCTGGGAAAAAGGGCTCGGCAATAAAAGCGGCGGAGTCTAGGCGAACAAAATGGCTGCATGCACTAGCTGCCAATTATTACAAGCGGCACAGTACTCCAATCCGACTCAACTTGTGGACTAACTATGACTTGTGCGAGGAACTATCAGACGCGCTTCTTTCCGCGCTTGGGGCGAGCAGCAAAATGCCTCTGTGGAAGCACGTGCGTGTAGATATCGAGTTGCCACCGGGAAGTCGGTGCATCGTAAACGTGACAAGACTCCCTTTGGAGTTCTCTGATTATTCCAGGTGGACATTCCTCAACGATCATATGAGTTTTGTCGGCGACATCACGCGGGATCACCTTTTGCACGCTCTCAACAAGAAGTCGCGCAGAGTAGCCGATTACTTACGGTGTTGTGACAGGGTCTGGCTTCTTTTGGTTGCCGACAGCGGCTGGAACTCTGGCAGTTTCCAGATTCCGAATCAGTTGCCCATTGTGGGGCCATCTGGTTTTGAAAAGGTTTGGTTGCTCGACTACTCTGAAACGGTTAATCTTATCTCGTAGGTTATACTTACTGACAGCCTCGCCATAACAGTTTTCCACGCAATGGAAAAAGTTTTGACGATTTTTCCACACAATGGAAAGAATGTTTCCACACTGTGGAAAAAAGAGGCCTATTTTTCCACACAATGGAAAAACTTTCCGCCGTTTTTCCACACAATGGAAAGAATTTGTCCACAATGTGGAAAACTCGGTTTTAAGGCTGTTTTCGGGGGTTCTAGGCTGCTTGCTCGGGGCTGTTGAGCGAAGCACGCGGCGCCCCATGTGAGCCGTAGTGCGCGACCGACCGAGGGGCCGAGAAAAACGGCGACCGCCGCAGGCGGTCAGCGCCCTCAGGCGCAGCCGCCTCGGGTGCGGCGTAGTGGCGCGGCCGTTTTTCTGGCCCCGAGGTCGGTGATCCTCGCGCTCTTAGGTGCGAAGGGGGCGTTGCGGGCGGAGCGGATTTAATCGGGGGGTTGTTAAAAATTCCTAGAGGATTGAGAGACCATGCCGCGGAGCGCCGTCAGGCGCGACCCCAGTCCCGAACGCGTCTGCGCGGTCGGGACGGTGCCGGGCGCGGTCCAGAGTCCGCGCCTGGCAGGTAGGCCGCCGAAAAGCAAGTGGCCCCGAGTTTCACGCGTAGCGGGACACTCGGGGCGAGTTGCAGGCGGCCTTGCAGCGCCTTCGGAGGCGGTTTTGAGGCGAAAAGAGGGCGCGGGGGGCCATTTTTAGGCCCCAGAGCGCCCGAAAGAGCCGAAAAATGGCCTTGGAAGGCGCGGACGGACAAGCGGCGTTGGAAATCCGCCGTCCTCGGCGGATTTGAACGACGCGCGTAAGCGAGGGCGTAGCCCGAGCGCGGATCGGAGGCGGGGTTGGGCTCGCGGCGAGCTGCCGCGTACCGCATCCAAGCGCGCGCCCCCACCCGAAGCCCGCAGGGCCACAGAGCGCGGCAGAACGCCGCGAAGAACCCCGCCGATCTTCACGCGGGCCGCTTTGCCCGCAGGGCACAGGCCCGCGTGGCCGCCGAGGGCAACGCCCGAGGCGGAGGCGAGCGAGCGCACCGCGAGCGAGCTCCACCCGCAGCCGCGCCAGCGGCGAGGAAGGGCCGCCCCCTGACAAGGCCGCGCACCGCCGCGCGAGCGGCGGGGCCGTGGCCGCCAGCGGGGGCGGCCATCCCCGAGCGGCGCCCACGCGCCGCGAGGGTCCAGCGCAGCGGCGCGCAGCGCCGCGGCTAAAGGCTGCTAGAAAAGCCACGGCCGCGGGGGAAAAGGGAAGGCCGGGCGCATGGGGGGAAGCGCGGCCAAAGGGGGGCAAGGCCGCGCAAAGGGGGGAAAGATTATGGGCTTTTACTTCTGCAATCGCTTGGCATACTCGGGGTCGTAGTGAGTTCGGACATTGTTCTTTCAATTTTGCGTTTTGAAGTCTTCCCCGCGCGAGCGGGGATTCGTTCTATCCGAAAACCAGCAACTTTCAACCGAAGAACGAGACTTGAGAGACGCGCCCACCATGG
>Ga0116184_10002888_pt1 | contig 14542 bp, 10 predicted proteins | sample AD_JPNNA5_MetaG_FD_89886 | JGI IMG/M metagenome (GOLD analysis project Ga0116184, IMG submission 89886) | Active sludge microbial communities of municipal wastewater-treating anaerobic digesters from Japan - AD_JPNNA5_MetaG | ecosystem: Engineered > Bioreactor > Anaerobic > Digestate | place... | reverse complement strand
GTCACCGAACGATTTTGAAACACCATTGGCTTCTACCACAAGATTGCCTAGACGTGGTCCATTAGGAATATATAATTCTAATTTTTCTTCTTTTTGTTTCACATCTTCACTCATCATTTTTTCGTATGCATTTAAACGAGCTTTTCCTTTAGCACGACGGGCAGAAGGAGACATACGAACCCATTCTAATTCTCTTTCCAGTGTTTTTCTACGTTTGCTTTCAAATTTCTCTTCCTGTTCTAATCGTTTCGACTTCTGATCGAGCCAAGAAGTATAGTTCCCCTGCCAAGGAATTCCTTCGCCCCTGTCGAGTTCAAGAATCCATCCTGCTGCATTATCTAGAAAATAACGATCATGTGTAACAGCAATAACAGTTCCTTTATATTGTTTTAAATGCAATTCTAACCATTCGATAGATTCAGCATCTAAGTGGTTTGTTGGCTCATCGAGTAATAAAATATCGGGTTCTTTTAATAATAATCTACATAAAGCAACACGTCTTAGCTCTCCTCCTGAAAGATTTTTTATTGAGGAATCTCCATCAGGACAACGAAGTGCATCCATCGCCCGTTCGAGCTTGCTATCCAACTCCCATGCATTATGATGTTCTAAAAGTTCGGTAAGAGCACCTTGCCTTTCAATGAGTTTATTCATTTCATCATCACTCATTGGTTCTGCAAATTTTAAATTAATTTCTTCGTACTCTTTCAATAAATCAACGACTTCCTGTACCCCTTCTTGTACTATTTCTTTAACGGTTTTAGAAGTATCAAGCTTTGGATCTTGTTCTAAATAACCCACTGAATATCCTGGCGAAAAAACGACTTTCCCTTGATAGGACTGTTCAATACCGGCAATAATTTTAAGCACCGTAGATTTTCCGGAACCATTTAATCCAATAATTCCAATTTTTGCACCATAATAAAACGAAAGATATATATCTTTTAATACTTGTTTATGTGGAGGGAAAATTTTGCTAACGCCCACCATCGAAAAAATAATCTTTTTGTCGTCGGCCATATTATAAAAAATTTAATGACTGCCCTTTTATGCAGACTTGTTAAATAATAGATGAACTTTTCTTAATAAAAATTAATTTTGCAAATATCCGAAATTATTTAATATAAAATAAGAGTATCTTCAATAGTAACAAATATATTTCAATTATTTATTTAGTAAAAATAATAACGAATAGGCTGTAATCTGTTAAAATTTCATAAACAATACATATTGTTAACTATAATTTTATAATTTCGCCTAACAAATCATGTAACGTATATTTTTAACTATCCATGCTAACATTATTTAAAAGAGAAATAAGAAACTTTTTAAGTTCATTGATTGGATATATTGTAATTGTCGTTTTTTTATTAATTAATGGATTATTTATTTGGGTTTTCCCAATCGATTATAACATATTAGAAAATGGGTATGCTAATATTGACGGCTTATTTACATTAGCGCCCTATGTATTTCTTTTTTTAATTCCTGCTATTACTATGCGTTCATTTGCAGAAGAAAAAAGAAGTGGAACAATTGAATTATTAATGACAAAACCACTTACCGATTTAAATGTTGTTTTAGCCAAATATTTTGCCGGAGTTGTATTAGTTTTATTCTCACTTTTACCCACCTTAATCTATTTTTTAACGGTCTATTTTATTGGTAATAGTATTGGAAACATCGATATTGGCGGAACATGGGGTTCGTATATTGGACTTCTTTTTTTAGGAGCTGCTTTTGTATCTATAGGCTTATTTGCTTCTACTATTAGTGATAATCAGATTACTTCATTTATAATTGCGTTATTTCTTTGCGGATTTATTTATATTGGTTTTGATTTTATTTACCAATTACCCATTTTTACAAATTCAACTTTATTAATTCAATCTCTGGGTATTAGTATTCATTATAATTCTATTAGCAGAGGTGTTATCGACACACGAGATATCATTTATTTTCTAAGTTTGATTACAATTTTTATATTATTAAGTAAATTATCATTAGAAAGCAGAAAATGGTAATATTTAAAGGGAAAAAGGGGAAAGAAAATATTCCCATTATAAACAAACAGTTAAAAAAGAAAAACATCCGCACGTTTAGCTTGCTTTTGCTGTTTATTATTGCAATTAACGTATTAAGCTCGTTTTTATTTACGCGAATAGATTTAACAACCGAAAAAAGATATACCTTATCAAAAGCTACTAAAAAAATATTAAAAAACATAGATGATGTTGTTTATTTTAAAATTTATTTAGAAGGTGATTTTCCTGCCGGATTTAAAAGACTTAAAAATGAAACACGCGAAATGCTGAATCAATTTAAAGCATACAACACGCTTATTCAATATGAATTTATAAACCCTTCGGAAGGCAAAAATAAAAAACAAACGAATAATATTTACAAAGAATTGTATACTAAAGGCATAGAACCTACCAACTTGCAAGTTAAAAACAACGATGGTTCCAGTCAACAAATTATTTTTCCCGGAGCTATTGTAACATATAAAGAAAAAGAATTGCCTTTACAACTGCTGAATTCTCAATTGGGAGTTGCTCCCGAAGCCATCTTAAATAGTTCTATTGAATCGCTTGAATACAATATTGCGAGTGTATTAAAAAAACTATCATTAACAACGAAACCGAAAATTGCATTTTTACAAGGGCATGGAGAGTTAGATAAATATGAAACAGGGAGTATTGCCGCAATGCTTTCTGAATATTATGATGTGAACCAAATAACATTACTTAATAATTTAAATGCACTTGATAAAATTAAAGCTTTAATTATTGCAAAACCCAATCGTATATTTTCCGAGAAAGATAAATTTATTATCGACCAATTTGTAATGAATGGAGGCAAGCTAATTTGGCTCGTAAATCCTGTATTTGCAAGCATGGATAGTCTTCGCACAGAAAATCAAACCATTGGTATTTCTCAAAAATTGGGGATAGAAGATCAATTATTTAAATATGGGGTAAGATTGAATTACGATTTAATTCAAGATTTAAATGCAATGCCACTACCTATTAAAACAGGGAATATGGGGAACCAACCCCAGTTTAGTTATTTACCTTGGTATTTTTTTCCAGTTATAATGCCTACTGTAAAACACCCCATTGTTAACAATTTAAATGCCGTAAAATTTGAATTTACTAGCAGCATAGATACCGTTGGTTCTTCTAAAATAAAAAAGACAATACTACTCACCACATCGCAATACACTCGACTTATTCAAACGCCCGTTTCTATTAGCTTAGATATTATGCAAGAGAAACCGAATGAAAAAGCATTTAATAAGTCATATATTCCTACCGCTGTTTTATTAGAAGGAGAATTCCCTTCTTTGTTTAAAAACAGATTATCTGATTCTATGATAAACCAACCAAATTATCATTTTAAGGAATTAAGTATTCCGAACAAAATGATTGTTATTTCTAATGGAGATGTTATTAAAAATGAAATTCAATTAACCAACGGACTAAAATACCCGATGCCTTTAGGTTATGATAAATATACACGAGAAACATTCGGAAATAAGGAATTTATACTAAACTGTATTGATTACTTATGTGATGATTCCGGATTGATAGACGTTCGATCGAGAGAGTTAAAATTAAGATTACTCGATAAAACAAAAACGGCAAAATACAAAACAATGATACAATTCGTAAATGTAGGGCTTCCTGTATTGCTAATTCTTTTATTTGCCTTAGTGAACGGATTTATTAGAAAACGAAAATTTTCAGCATAACTCCTTTTTAAAAGCAAGCTTACATAATAAATAAAACAAGAAAATTATTTTATTAATTTTTTTATCAAATCGGCTGCATCTTGTAATTGAATAGCTGCATAAACTTTTAAACCCGATTCATCAATAATTTTTTTAGCTTCCTCGGCATTTGTTCCTTGCAAACGAACAATAATGGGGAGTTTTATTTCTCCTATATTTTTATACGCATCAACAATTCCATTAGCTACGCGGTCGCATCGAACAATTCCACCAAAAATATTCACTAATATTGCTTTTACATTTTCATCTTTTAATATAATACGAAATGCTTCTTCCACTCTTTTCGCATTAGCAGAACCGCCAACATCGAGAAAATTCGCAGGTTCTCCTCCAGACAACTTAATAATATCCATGGTTGCCATGGCTAAGCCTGCGCCATTCACCATACATCCTACATTTCCATTTAATTTTACAAAGTTTAACCCAAAACTACCTGCTTCAACTTCCATCGGATCTTCTTCGTTGTAATCTCTCATACTAGCAATATCCTCATGACGATATAACGCGTTATTATCAATAGTAAGCTTTGCATCGGCTGCAATAATTTTATGGTCGCTTGTTTTAATAACAGGGTTAATTTCAACCAATGTGGCATCTAGTGCGATGTATGCGTTATAGAGAGAATTTAAAAAAACAATCATTTCTTTAAAAGAAGGACCTTCTAATCCTAAATTAAAGGCGATTTTTCGACATTGAAAAAGTTGAATTCCTACCGCATGATTTATTTCTTCTTTGAATATTAATTGTGGCGATTTTTCGGCAACTTCTTCAATACTCATTCCTCCTTGCGGAGAATATACTATCATCGTTTTTCCGGATTGTCGATTCAACAAAATTCCTATATAAAACTCTTTAATTTCGGACGCTCCTTTATAATAAACATTTTGTTCTACCAACAATCGTAGCACTTTTTTTCCTAAAGGCCCCGTCTGGGGTGTTACAAGCTGCATCCCTAAAATAGCCGAGGCATACGTTCTTACTTCGTTTATATTTTGTGCAATTTTCACTCCCCCTCCTTTACCTCTTCCTCCGGCATGCACTTGTGCTTTAACTGCCCAAATATTTGCACCTGTATTATTTTGTATTACAATCGCTGCATGAACAGCAGCATCGGGAGTTTGAACCATAACCCCTTCAGGAATTTGAACTCCAAATTTTTTTAAAAGAGATTTGCTTTGATACTCGTGTAAATTCATAAAAATGAATTAAAAAAAATTAATAAAAACAAATGTAGTTCAAAAAATGATAAAAATAAATTAAAAATATTTTTAATACTTTTGTTAACTATGATTTTTAATAAATCAATACAAATACGCACCTATATAAGTTTCTTCCTTTTATTGAGCATTCCTACTTTTTCGCAGAATGTTTCTCAAAAAACGGAAGCTAAAAGGATTGAAAATTCGCCTAAAATTGATGGAATCCTTGATGAAGAAATATGGACGAACGTCCCTACAGCTGATCATTTTATGCAATATGAACCTTTAAATGGAAAACCTTCTCAATTTGTTTCAAATGTATGGGTTACCTACGATAACAAGGCCTTATATATTGCTGCATATTTATATGACACTTTAAAAACAGGAATTTATACACAATTTGGCGAACGTGATAACGATAACCTTAATGCCGATTATTTTTCCGTGTATTTAAATCCTTTTTGCGACGGTCAGTATGCGTGGATGTTTTCGGTGGCTGCTTCAGGTATACAAGTAGATGCACGGATTAGCGGAGAAACAACTGATAAACAATGGGATGCTGTATGGAAAAGCGCAACCAAAATTCATTCAAACGGGTGGACTGTTGAAATAAGTATTCCTTGGTCTGCTATTCGATTTCCATCAAACAACATGCAAGACTGGGATATTAATTTTCAACGAAATCAAAGAAGTACTCGTGAAAAATCTTTTTGGAATCCGGTAAATAACACCACCAAAGAGATTTCAAACCAAATGGGAAAACTTATGGGTATAACAGATATTAAAGTACCATTAAGACTTTCACTAATGCCGTATATATCGTTTTACCTTAACCATTACCCCCATCACAACCCTAATATTAATAATGCCTCTTTTTCTTATAATGCCGGAGTTGATTTAAAATATGGTATTACAGAAAGTTTTACATTAGATATGACTCTTATTCCCGATTTCGGACAAGTTGCTTCGGATGAAGTTATTTTAAACCTTACCCCTTTTGAAATTAAATACAATGAAAATCGTCAATTTTTTACAGAAAGTACCGAATTATTTTCAAGAGGTGATCTTTTTTATAGTCGACGAATTGGAAGCACTCCTAAAAATTATTATACCGTTAATGAAAAAATAGACAGTACGCAAACCATCACCGAAAACCCGTCGCAAACACAAATGATAAATGCAACTAAAATTTCAGGTCGTACTAAAAAAGGCACCGGAATTGGATTTTTAAATGCAATAACCTCTAACACATATGCTACTATTGAAAATGCAGACCAAACAGAAAACAAAATTCTAACTCAGCCTTTAACTAATTATAACATTATTGTATACGACCAACCTTTTCTAAAAAACTCTTACATAAGTTTTGTAAATACAAATGTTTATTACAATAAACATGGATATATGGCCAATGTTAGCGGAACCGATTTTAAAATTGCCGACAAAAGAAATAAATGGGCTTTGATGGGATTAGCGGCTGTTTCTCTTAAATTCGACAGCACAAACAAAACTACTGACCCAGGACATAAATATGCGTTTTTGCTTGGAAAAATTAGCGGGAATTTTAAATTCAATATTTCCAATTCTCTTTATAGCAATACTTTTAATCCAAACGACTTTGGCTATATAAATAACAATAATAATTTAATTAACAAAGCAACTATTTCATACAGTATTTATAAACCATTTTGGAAACTTTTAAATTGGCATAACAACCTTTCCTTTTCTCAGACATACTTATATGTACCCCGCATAAAAACAATTACCGGATTTAATATTACTTCGGGAGGTACTTTTAAAAATTATTTTTCGTTATTTTTAAATCTCTATATACAACCTACAAAACAATATGATTATTATGAGCCACGACAAAAAGGGTGGTTTTTAACACGAAACCCCTACTTTTCTTTTGACCCTTGGATATCTACAGATTATCGGAAAAAATTAGCTTTTGACGTAAAAATGGGTTTATTAAAATCAAAAGGAATATTTAAAGATGCTACCTATTTATCTTTTTCTCCTCGAATTAGAGTAAATGACAAACTTTTAATTATTCCTGAATCTAGATACGACAAGGAATGGAGAGATATTGGCTTTGTTTCAGCCGATTCGCTAATTTATATGGGGCAACGCAACAATCGGAAATTTATAAATACACTTAACCTAAGCTATTCTTTTAATAAAGACATTGGGGTTTCTATTAAAGCGAGACATTATTGGATGAATGTGGTATATAATCGTTTTTTCTTACTTCAAAACAACGGAGATATTACAGAGAAAATAATGGAAAATAAATATAATAAAAACTTTAATGCATTTAATATCGATTTTACTTTTAAATGGTATTTTGCACCCGGTAGCAATTTAAGTTTTGTTTGGAAAAATGCGATTATTAGTAACGACAATTTCATTAAACTAAATTATTATGAAAACGTGTCGAACATACTAAAATCAGATCAACTTAATAGTTTTTCCATAAAACTACTATATTATTTAGACTATATGTATTTACAAAAAAAATAATTTACGTTATTCCAAAATACAAATACAAGATTAAGTTACATTAATCTTTAAATAAAAAATACACACATGAAAAAAAAATGGTTATTTTTAATTATTTCAATTATACTTTTAATTATTCTTTTATTTTTTCTTTTAAAAAAAACAAACCTTTCTTTTTCAGATAATAGCAACTTTTTTTCAGTAAAAGATACAGCGCAAATAAGCAAAATAATAATTTCAGATAATTCAACAAACCAAGTTACTTTAACAAAACAAAAACAAGGACTATGGGTTGTAAATGAAAAATATACAATCGAAAATAAAAACATGAGCTCCTTTATGGAGACAATCTCCTTAATAGACGTTAAATCTCCTGTTTCCAGGGCTAACAAAAATAAAATTATAAAAAGCATAAAAGAAGATGCTATTTTGGTTGAAATATTTATAAAAAAATACAGCATTGATTTATTTGGAATTAAACTATTCCCTATTGAAAAACTTGAAAACAAATATTATGTTGGAGGCCCAACAGAGGATAAGACAGCCACTTTTATGATGAAATATAACACCGAAGAACCATATATTATTCATATTCCAGGATACAGAGAAAGTTTAGAAAATAAATATTCTCCCCTTGAAGAAAAATGGCGAAATCATACTATACTTTCAATTAAATTAGAAGATATAAAAATGCTTACGCTTGAATTTCCTGAAACACCCGAAGAATCATACACAATAAAAAAAGAAGGGAGCTATACCTATTCATTAAAACCCTTAAATGCAGATACCATTTTTGCAAATTACGACACCTTAAAACTCTTAAAATCTCTTTCTGAAATGCAACATTTGCAATTCGAACAAATGGTAACAGAAAAACAACTTAAAATAAAGGATTCTATTTTACAAAGCAGTCCTTATCATATTTTAACAATTACTGATATTAAAAATATAACAACCCAATTTAAAACATATCACAAAAAAGCACCTGCAGAACAACATGAATTTATAGGGACTATACAAAAATATGACCTTGACAGAATGTACATTGCATTTAATAACCAAAAAGACCTTGCCATTATTCAATTCATTTTATTCGATAATGTATTAAGGCCGCTGTCTTATTATTATGTAAATATTAATTTAAAGAAGGAAAACGTTAATAAAAATTAATTTTTTTTCAAAAACGAATTTGTGTATTAGTAAAAATTCATGTAGGTTTGTAGGCTTATTTTTTAAACTTTAAAAATTATGAAATTTATTGTATCCAGTACTGCATTGTTGAAACAACTGCAGGCTATTAGTGGAGTTATAAACAGCAACAACACCTTACCTATTCTAGATGATTTCCTTTTCGAACTCGACAAAGAAAATTTAAATATATCTGCATCTGATTTAGAAACAACCATGACAGCCAAAGTAGCTGTTACTATGTCGGAGAAAACAGGAAGCATAGCCATTCCAGCAAAAATTTTGTTGGATATTATGAAAACTTTTGCGGATATCCCTGTTACATTTACGATAGATACTAAAACAACATTTGCAATTGAAATTTCGGCCGGAGAAGGAAAGTACAAATTAACTGGACATAATGCAGTTGATTTTCCTAGAACCCCCTCTTTAGAAAATGCATCTGCATTAGAAATAGATGCAGAAGTTCTAGCTGGAGCCATTAATAAAACATTATTTGCAACAGGAACCGATGAATTACGCCCGGTAATGTCAGGCGTTTTTTGTCAACTTTCCGAAGATCAATTAATTTTTGTTGCTACTGATGCGCATAAATTAGTTAGATATATTCGAAAAGATGCTAAATCGGAAGAAGCATCTAATTTTATTCTTCCTAAAAAGCCTTTAAATCAATTAAAAAACATATTAGGACAACAAGACGGTAAAGTAAAAATTGAATATAATAACACCAATGCTTTTTTTGAATTTGGTAATTACAATTTGATTTGTCGCTTAATAGATGGGAAATATCCTAATTATGAAGCCGTAATACCTACCGATAGTCCTTTTAAATTAGTTATTGAACGTATTCCTTTTTTAAATGCAATTAAACGTGTTTCTATATTTTCTAACCAATCAACGCATCAGGTTCGTTTTAAAATAAGCGGACAAGAATTAGCATTATCTGCAGAAGATCTTGATTTTTCTAACGAAGCGAAAGAACGATTGTCTTGTCAATATGAAGGAGAAGACATAGAAATAGGCTTTAACTCTAAATTTATTCTAGAGATGCTTAATATTATTGATACAGATGAAGTTTGTTTAGAAATTATTGCACCTAACAGAGCCGGTTTATTGTTGCCTGTTAACAACGATAATAAAAATGAAGATATTTTAATGTTAGTGATGCCAGTTATGTTAAATTCATAATTCACTAGGAATTGAACAAAAAAAAGGCTGTCATGTATTAAATGACAGCCTTTTTTGGGTAAAGGACTTTATTTTTTCTTCACATTCACTGCTTTCTTACCACGTTCATCTTCTGCTATTTCGAAACTCACCTCATCGTTTTCTTTCAGATCGCGGTCGATTAATCCGGTCACATGAATAAAAATTTCCTTTTGAGATTCATCATCTAGGACAAATCCGTAACCTTTTTTTCTGTTAAAAAATTTAACTTTACCTGTTGCCATTAATTTAAATTTAAAATTAATAAATCGAATATTCGAAACACAAATATATAAATGAAAATTAAAACAAACAAGTATTTTATTAAAATTAAATAATAAATTTTGACGACAGATTGAATTTTAACAATTCAAATTTTTTAAAAAAAAGGGGATATAAATAATTTATATCCCCCTTTTTTATTATTTTATTATGATCTTCTTATAACTGAGGGCCTGCAGAAACTAGTCTTTTACCTTCTTCATTATCGGTAAAATTTTCAAAATTTTTGATAAATTTAGAAGCTAGATTATTAGCTGCTTGATCCCAATCTTTTGGATTTTCCCATAGATTACGAGGGTGAAGTATTTTAGAATCAACATTTTTCACCATTTTAGGTATCATTAATCCAAATACTGGTAGTTTTTCATATTCTACATTTTCCATAGATCCGTCTAAAATAGCATCAATAATAGCACGAGTAGAAGGAATATCGATTCTTTTTCCAATACCATAAGGTCCACCAATCCATCCGGTGTTAACTAAATATGCAGAAGAGCCATATTTTTTCATCTTTTCAGCTAATTGTTGAGCATAAACGGTTGGATGTAAAAGTAAAAAGGCCGCACCAAAACAAGAAGAAAAAGTAGGTTGAGGTTCTGAAATTCCTCTTTCGGTTCCTGCAACTTTCGCTGTATAACCACTTAAAAAATGATACATGGTTTGATCGGCAGTAAGTTTGGCAACAGGAGGTAGAACGCCAAAAGCATCAGCAGTAAGAAAAATAATGCTTTTGGGGTGTCCCCCTTTAGAAACAGGTTTTACAATATTATGAATATGATAAATAGGATAAGACACTCTGGTGTTTTCCGTTTTGGAAGAATCTTTAAAATTAATCTGTCCCGATTTATCGTAAACGATATTTTCGAGCAATGCATCTCTTTTAATTGCATTATAAATATCAGGTTCTTTTTCTTTGCTTAAATCGATGCATTTTGCATAGCATCCTCCTTCAAAATTAAAAATACCTTCGTCATCCCAACCATGTTCATCATCTCCGATTAATAAACGTTTAGGATCGGCCGAAAGAGTTGTTTTTCCGGTACCGGATAAACCAAAGAAAATAGCAGTATCACCCTCTTTTCCCATATTTGCTGAACAATGCATAGCAGCAATTTTCTTTAAAGGAAGGAAGTAATTCATTACAGAGAACATTCCTTTTTTCATTTCGCCACCATACCAAGTACCGCCTATTACAGCCATTCTTTCTTTTAAATTAAAAGCAACAAAAACCTCACTGTTCAATCCTTGTTCTTTCCAATTTGGGTTAGTCGCTTTACAAGCATGAAGAATGGTAAAATCGGGTTTAAACTGGGCTAATTCTTCTTCAGTAGGACGAATAAACATATTTTTTACAAAATGAGCAGCCCAGGCTACTTCCGTGATTAGTCGAAGACTAAGGCGCGTATTCGGATTTGCTCCACAAAATGCATCAACCACATACAGTTTCTTTCCACTTAATTGTTTCTGTGAAATTCCTTTGAGCGACTTCCATACCTCTTCGTTAATTGGCTTATTATCGGAACCTTTGCGATTTGGAGCAGCCCACCAAATATTATTTTCAGATGTTTCTTCTTTAACGATGTATTTATCTTTAGGGGAACGACCTGTAAATATACCGGTATCCACATTTACCGCTCCTGTATTGGTTAGGAAGCCTTTCTCAAATCCTTGTAGTGAAGAATCCGTTTCGTGTTTAAAAAGTTCATCATACGAAAGATTATAAAAAATCTCTGTGGGTTCATTGATTCCATGTATGGTTAAATCAATTGTTTTATTTTTACAGCAATTACACGACATAATTAATATTTTTTAATTTCAATGATAGTTTTTTTAACATATTTCCACAAAACTATAAAATTGTTTAGAAACTTAAACTTCATTTAACAAATATTTATTAATTTTTCAACAAACACATTTACAATATTCTGAAATACAGCGTTTTTACAAAATATTCTATATTATCAAAAAAACATTTATATTTTTGATTTATGAAAAACCATTATTTTTTATAGGAGGTAAATAATGAAAATAGCGGTAATAGGAACAGGCGGTGTTGGTGGTTATTTTGGTGGAAAAATAACCGAAGCAGCATACGACACTACTTTTTTAGCCAGAGGAAAACACTTAGAAGCCATAAAGAAAAATGGACTTCAAATTAAAAGCATAAAAGGAGATATTCATATAAACTCCGTTAAGGTTACAGATAATATTCATGATATTGGAAAAGTTGATTTGATTCTTATAGCTGTAAAAGCATGGCAAGTAAAAGAAACGGCTAAAGACTTAAAGGAGTTACTTCATGAAAAAACCATTGTAATCCCACTACAAAATGGGGTTATGGCAATTGATGAATTGAAAGAACACATAGCAAAAAAACATATTTTAGGTGGATTATGTCGTATTTTTAGTAAAATTGAGAGTCCTGGAATTATTAATCATTTTGGACTAGAACCTAGTATTATATTCGGAGAACCGGATAAAACGAATACAGCGCGTTTACAAATAATTAATACCATTTTTAATAAAGCGGGTATATCCAATCGTATTTCCGATAACATAACAGCTGAGTTATGGAAAAAATTTATAGGCATTTGTGTAAGTGGATTATTGGCAGTCACGAAATCTACTTACGGAGAGTTAAGAGAAATAAAAGAAACACGTATGCTTATGACTGACTTACTTAACGAAATATATTTATTATCACAAAAAGCAGGTGTGGCTATTGAATCTGAATTTGTTTCTAATCTAGTGAAGACAATTGATCAATATCCGTATGATTGCACATCTTCCCTTACGAGAGATATTTGGGAAGGAAAACCATCTGAAATTGAATACCAAAACGGCACTGTAGTTAAGCTTGCTGAAAAATATGGGATTAATACCCCTGTAAATCGCTTTGTATATTATTCTATTCTCCCAATGGAAAAAAAAGCGAGAAACGTATAGTTTACTTGTTAAAAACTCAAAATGCTATTGAATAGAAAGTTTTCCTGTACTTCGAAGTATATTATGTTCGTATATTTTATAAAGATATAACCCATTTGACAATCCCTTTCTATGAATTATAATCTTATGGTCGTTCATATTTTCATATCGGGCTACGCTTTTTCCAGTAATATCAATTATTTCGAGTGAAGCATTTTGAAAAGGAACAATAGCCGATATTTCCGTAAATTCATGAAAGGGATTAGGTGATATTTTTATACCCTCATTTTTATAATTAGTTACAAAACTTGAACCTCCGCATATCCAGTTATACAGGTGGTCTCTAACAAAAGCAAATGTGGTATCCATATACAATTCGTATGAGCTAAGGTTAAGACTTGCATCATAAGGAACATGATCGGCACCATAAAAAGAGTAAAAAGGATTTTCAACGCCAATATTATCTGCTCTTTTTTTAATAGTAGCACTCCCCTCAACATAAATAATACCAACGGCTTTTCCGCTAGCATAAGGAACGGTATTATCATTTGTTCCGTGCATACTTATTACAGGTATATTGCCTGCTTCCATGAAAGAAGTATCGCCCAAAGCACCACATAAATTAACAATATAATTAACTTTACTAGAATAACCGGGGTTTCCCGACAATCCTTCGACACCACCTAAATTCGTTGTATCAATCTCTTGCGAAAGTATTTCTGAAATTTTATCTAAATATCCTACATGTAATGCCATAAATGCACCTGCAGAGCTTCCTCCAACAACAATAATATTGGTATCAACCTTGTACACATTTGAAGTAGCTGCATCTTTTCGAAAATACCGAACAACGGCTCTCATATCGTGGGTCGCCCTTAAAAGTGCTTTTCTAAACTGCTCCTGTGTTGGAAATAAAACGCCCACACGATAATCCATTCCTACGGCAACATACCCCAAGGAAGCAAATTTTTGACATAATATTTGGGTAGGGTAATCTTGTTTATTTTCTGCCACGAAACTTCCACCGGGAGCAATAATAATTAAAGGACGCTTTATTGCAACATCTCCTTGTGGCTGATAGATATCCATTCTAAGGGTAGAATTGATACTAAGGTAATTATAGTTACTCCCATAAACTACATCTTCTAAAACATCAACAGTAAATAAGCTATCCTTATATCTCCCCTCGGAACAATCGGTTTGCGCCATTAGACTTAATGAAATAAAAAAGAAAGTAAAAAAAAGGAAATCGTTTTTTTTCATTATTTATATCGACTTATTTAACATATGTCAAATTTATAAATCTTTTTTCAAATAGCAATTAATACTAAACCGCTAACAAGATAATTAAATAAAAAGTGTATATTTGCACTATGCGAATATTACAATTAAAACCACATTTAACGACAGCTGAATTATCAAGTAAGCTAATGTCGTGTGCTAATCT
>Ga0116184_10002887_pt1 | contig 14543 bp, 14 predicted proteins | sample AD_JPNNA5_MetaG_FD_89886 | JGI IMG/M metagenome (GOLD analysis project Ga0116184, IMG submission 89886) | Active sludge microbial communities of municipal wastewater-treating anaerobic digesters from Japan - AD_JPNNA5_MetaG | ecosystem: Engineered > Bioreactor > Anaerobic > Digestate | place... | reverse complement strand
GTAATTCTTCTGTGGTATTTTCTGCGGGTATGAATCCACGGTTGTATAATTATCTTGAAAGCTGTAAAGAGTTTGATGTAAATGAAGATGGTGATTTTACAAAAAAAATAATAGTGAAAGTTAGTGATTACAGGTCAGCATTAATACAAGGAAAATACCTGGCAAAAAAAGGTATCTGGGTAAGTGAGTTCAGGATTGAATCGGGACTAAATTGTGGTGGCCATGCATTTGCAACAGAAGGGTATTTGCTCGGGCCAATACTGGAAGAATTTAAGACAAACAAACGGGAGTTGATTGATACAATTTTTGAAGTATATAATGCTGCTTTACGGAAGAAAGATAAGCCGCATTTTATTTATCCGCCTAAAATGATTTTTTCTGTACAAGGAGGCATCGGGACACATGAAGAGGATCATTTTTTAGTTCGCTATTATAATCTAGAAAGTACCGGATGGGGAACCCCCTTTTTGCTGGTGCCGGAAGCTACAACAGTAGATGAGGATACAATGAAGCTATTATGCAATGCAAAGGAAAAAGATGTAGTGCTTAGTCGTAATTCTCCGTTAGGAGTAAGATTCCACTATCTTAAAGGAAGTAGCTCCGAAATTGAAAAATTATTACGCATTAAGAATGGAAAACCTGGCAGCCCCTGTACCGAAAAACATTTGTCATTTAATACAGAGTTTACAAAAGAACCAATTTGTACAGCGTCACACAAATATCAAAAGCTAAAAACCGCACAGTTACAATCGCTGAACCTACCTGCCTCTGAATACCAAAAACAATTGAATGAAGTACTGGAGAAAGAATGCTTATGCGTTGGACTGAGCAATGCTGCAGCACTGAATTACAATCAGACTTTCATTAAGACACTGAAGGCGGTAACGATTTGCCCGGGACCAAATATTGCTAATTTCTCCGAAGTAGTTTCATTGAAAACGATGACCGATCATATTTATGGGAGAGCAAATATTTTAACAAATAACAACAGACCTCATATGTTTATTGCAGAACTGCATTTATACATTGATTACTTGAAAGAAGAACTGGAAAATGATGTGCGGTCTGGCAACTTTCTCAAGAGGAAGAAATATTATACCTCTTTTTATCAAAATCTTTGTAATGGTATCACATACTATCGAAACTTACCAGACCTATCTGGCACAACTAACCAGCATCAGTTTATTAAAGGCCTCCACAATGTTACGTTAGAAATGGATGTCCTTAATTATCGGTATGCAATTATTTAAAATGGTTAACAAAGTAGCGTAGTCATAAAAACAGCACTAAAGTTAATCTTCTGTATAATTAATAATCAGAGTTTTACAACCTTTTTCTTTTGCCATTTTCATATTTTACTAGAAGTGATCACTAAACAAATACTTACATTCTGTATAAATCCTATAAAATAATATTTCGCAAGCTCTCAAGCGTCGTCTTGCCGGAAACCAATTACAAACTGAGTTCCTTTTTCTAATTCACTTGTATAATGCATGGTGCCATTCATTAAATCCACATATTTGCTTACAAGGTGCAGTCCTAATCCTGTTCCCTGTATGTTTATTGCATTGGAAGCCCTGTAAAACTGCTCAAACAAATGCTTGCGATATTCAGGAGGAATTCCAATGCCATAGTCTTTAATCGATAATATTAGCCGGCCATTTATCCATTTAGTCTTAATTTCCACCAATGACTTTTTTGTTGAAAACTTTATGGCATTAGACAGAATATTAGTTGTGATATGTTTTAATAAAATCGGGTCGAGCACAACTATTTCTTTACCACTATGTTTGTAGAAAATATGTTGCTCCTTGTTTTGATCATTCTCGAATTCCGCAACGATCATAGCAATATGGTCTTTGATGTTAAAAGTCACCGGACTGAATAAAATATCCCCTTCCTGTAATTTCCCTACTGTTAAAACATCATTTAATATATCCGTAAGCTGATTTACTGATGATATGATCCGTGCAATATGTTTATCTATTTTTTCCGGCGAATCGCTTGCATTGTAATTCTTTATTAACTGAACTGATGTTAATACGGTAGTAAGTGGTGTTTTAAATTCATGAGAAGCCATGGTAATAAAACGGGACTTCAGCTCACCAAGTTCTCTTTCATTTTTAAGCGATATTCTTAACTCCTCTTCTGCTATTTTTAAATGTGATATATTTCTGATCATTACGCCAGCATAAGCAATTGAATCATCCTTCTCCTTTAAAGGAAAGGCATCCATAATATGAAACTCTCCTTTAATCAGGCTGGGTAGCTCAAATGCTGATATTCTATCTCCTACGAATACTTTTTTTAATTGTGCCTTGATTATCTTTCTTACATTTTCAGGAAATTTAGGATATATTTTATTGCCGATTAATTCAACAGGATTTGCAGACAGGCGTTTATGCAACTCACCACCTGTATATATGAAGTTGTATTGCTTATCAATAAGGCTGATTACTCCATCAGGGTAATTATGTAGTAATTGGAGAAATAATTCCTGTTCTTTTGTAGATATTTTATGATTTGTATTTGAAGTAGAAAGATCCTGATTTACTAATTGAGCTGAACTGACATTGTTGTTTATTGATTGCTTATTATCATGTTCCTGAAATATATTTTGTAGAGCAAATCTATTCATACTTCAATTAAAATTTTAAGATAGTGAAAAGTTAGCTTTTACAATATAACCAAAGGCTGATAAAAATCATGATAATATATGATTGAAACCGATTCGGTAACCTATAGTATTTAATTTGTATTTAACGAATGCGAACCTTATTTCGCAACTGAGGAAAAAATGAGCTTATTTATTGTGATTCCAATAAATACCACAGTTAACAATATGAATCAAGGAAATTAAATCAATCTATTTATGAATACTCACCAATATTATAAAATAAAATTACAGGATGAAAGTATCAAACAAGATCATCGTTGTTATAATTGGCAAAAATACTGTTGACCTCTTTTCAATATATGTGGGTACATTTTCTATTTTAAATCAAAAATTGATTTGGCATCTCTTTTTTTAGCAAAAGGCCTCTGCATATCTTACTTTGTGTTAATTACATCCCGCAGCAATATTACTAAATAAACTTTCTCATTATGAAAAGTAGGTAGCTACTATTTTCGGTAACCGGAATTTAAAAGAAGGCTTCCCTTTACCGCTGTTGTATTAATTTATGAATTGTAGAAATGGTTACTATATGCTCAGCCTCCAATCCTTCTTTTTGATATTGTAATACACCATTTTTATCTAATACAGATACGAGATTACTGTGAGAAAAATTACCTTCCGCATCCTTTTCATACTGTACATTTAATAATACTGATAAAGTTCGTACAGCGTCTTCGCTACCATGCAGTAATATCCAGTTCTTGTTCAACCCATTTTCTTCAGCAAATTTATTTAGACGGTCCGGAGTATCTCTTTTGGTATCAAAACTTACCAGCAAAAAATTTACCTTTTCCTTTTCTCCCTTTAATGAGTCCGCAATATTTTTTATATCGGCTGTTAATCGGGGACATGCATAAGTACAATGGGTAAATATCATACCAACAACTGTAGGTTTACCTTTAAGCATAGATAAGGTAAAGGGAATATTTTCCTGAGTTTGAAAACTGTCTGTCAAATGAAAAATGCTTTCAGCAGGCATACTATCTTTATCTGATAAGACCGCCTGCCTACCTGATGCAGTTATTTTCTTTTCAGTTTTGTTAGAACTTTGCATACAACCAAGCAGGTTTAGGATCAATAAAAGCCCAATATTATATTTTGCCATTTTCTATCTTTTACATTATTAGTGTTGTGTTTGCCATAGCAAGGATGAACTTCCAGCGATAATTTACAATCACTCAATAGTTTTCGCACATCTGAATCCAAGGTTGGCAATACAATAATTTCCTTTTAAACTTCCGCGATAACTGAAACGGAGAAAACCGGCATAGTCAGTTTTATCAACAACATTTATTGAACCTGCTGCGCAAAATGCTTTTAATTCGTCTTCCGTATTTCCCCTTGAATCTCCACTGCTGATAAAACTGTTGAAATTAAAGGTCCATTCCCATATCAATCCGTGCATATCGTACAAACCATAAACATTCTGATAAGTGGTTTTAATGTTGGGTAAAACCGGCAAATTTGGCTTTTTATACCACCCTAAAATATACTCTGTAAGTGATGTATACTTTATATTTTTAGGAGCAGCATTACCCGCAAGTTCCCATTCAGCAACTGTTGGCAATCTTTTGTTTTTCCATTTACAATAAGCCTGGGCTGCGAACCATGAGACATGCACTACCGGGGAATTGTAAATATTTATATTCTTTCCCCCAATAATTAAATCACTTTCCCAGTCCCGGAGATAATTGCTGTCTGCAAAAAGCCTGTTCACTTTAGATTTTCTCCATTCAGGGTTTGCTGTTACAAAAAGGAGAAATTCTGTATTGGTGACTGCTGATTCATCCATTTTAAAAGCAGCAACTTTTATAGGCTTATTACTTTTAGTTACAAAAAATGGTTTATAATTTCCTGCAGGGATTTTCAGCATTTTCTTTTCAAAAGAAACGGCTTTCTTTTGCTGTGCGTTTGAAACATCGAAGCATCCGGTTAATAATAATATGGTTAAAATATATTTCATCAAAAAAATGGAATCATCTCTTCACAGGTTTCTTTTATTATTTTAGTTTCTCAAAGACAGCTGGGTTTTCATCTCCTGACACTTTTATTTGTGCCAAAGCTCCCTTATTAAATGCACGGAAAATAGCATGATCAACCAGGTTATATACACCCGGTACTTCCATTTTCATTTCTACCATCGTGGATCCTCCGGCAGGAATTAGCGTAGTCTGCACATTCCGGTTAATTTCAGAGCCGGACTCCATATATACTTTATTAAAGATCTCACCGATTACATGAAATGAGGATACAAGGTTCGGACCGCCGTTTCCTACATATAGCCTCACCGTCTCTCCAACGTTTGCGGTCAATGCGCTTTTCCCGGTGGTAGAGCGTACTCTTCCATTAAACAATACATAATCTGGATGTTCAGCAATAGCCTTATCCATATCAAAATCCTGTAAGCCTGGTGCTTCAAATTTCCCTTTTGTATAAAAGTCTCCCTGCATGATATAATATTCCTTATCAACTTTTGCCATTCCGCTTTGTGGCTCCACCAATATTAAACCATACATGCCATTTGCTATATGCATGCCTACAGGACCAGTGGCGCAATGATAAACAAATAGCCCGGGATTCAATGCCCTGAATTGAAAATGGGATGATTGTCCCGGAGCGGTCGCAGTAGCATCTGCACCACCACCCGGCCCGGTTACAGCATGCAAATCGATATTATGTGACAGTTTGCTGTCTGGCATATTATGCAACGTAAAATCAACAAGGTCTCCTTGCCTTACCCGAATAAATTTACCGGGCACATGCCCGCCAAATGTCCAGAAAGTATATTCTGTACTGTCAGAAATTTTCATCACTTTTTCTATCACATCCAATTGTACTGTTACCTTTTTTGGTGAAGTATAATTTAGTGGTTTGGGGACAGCGGGGGCATCGGTCAACTCTGCTGTAACGGTTCCTGTTAAAACTGTGTCTAATTTGTTTTCCACAGCGGAATTGCCAGAATTGTTGTTGCAGGATAAAACAATTGATATAGAGCATAATAAAATCAAATGGGATAATCCTTGTTTGACATGTTTCATATTTATTCTTTTAGTTTAAATTAAATATTCTGATTTATAAATTATTTTTACAATTAGGTTTGTAGCAAATTTTAAAATTGTTTATTATGCTCCTGACCTCATCAAAAAATAGTTCATTTTAATTCTTCTTCTTTGCTTTTTGGGTTTTCCGCACCGTCATAGTATAATAATACTGTGTGTAATAAGCCTTATAAACTCAGGTTTCGAATAGTAGTATTTTTCTTTTATTTATATAACAGCAATCATAATTCTTTTATCCATTACGCTGAATCTGGTTACATCTTCATTCCTAATGTTGCAGGAAAATTATCCCGAGATATACACTAAGAAATTTTAGCGGTATCAAATAATTAATCTTTTCACTCATTAAATCCGACATTTCAAATCGGAACTAAATGTACATGTTCTGTGTTCAAATTAATGATTGTGATAGTTATTAGTTTTATATAAGCCCGATTGTCAGGGAAATGTAAAGTTACAAATAATAAAAGTAAATAAATACTTTTATTAAGAATTAGTGTATACCTTTGCTGTATCAAATCATCTAAAAAATAGTATATGCAAACAACAGCCGAAAATATCCTCAACGTAACCTTACTGGAACCAAGACAAAAACATCCCACCATTTTTGTTCGCTTTGATGAACTGGCAGAAGGAGAGACTTTAACCATCCATAATGACCATGATCCTAAGCCATTGTATTATCAGTTGCTGGGCGAAAGAGGCAACATCTTTACCTGGGAGTACCAGCAGCAGGGACCGGAATGGTGGATCGTTAAAATAACAAAACGTATTACCGGAGAAAATGACGAAACCCTGGGACAAATTGCAGTAAAGGATTTGCGCAAGGCACAGGTATTTAAAAAATATGGATTGGATTTCTGTTGTGGAGGAAAGAAAACAGTAAAAGAAGCCTGTGCAGAAAAAGGCCTGGATGTAACCAAAGTTGAACAGGAATTGCAACAGGCTGATAAAATGCCATCTTCCCGTCCGATACCTTATGGAGATTGGAGCCTGGATTTTCTGGCAGATTATATCGTTAACACCCATCACAGTTATGTAAGAAAAACCTTACCGGATATTACGGCCTATGCGGCTAAAGTAATGCAGGTGCATGGTAATCAGCATCCCGAATTAATACGCATCAATCAATTGGTTAGTGAAATAAATGCAGAGTTAACTGGCCACCTGGTTAAGGAAGAAAAGATATTGTTCCCTTATATTAAAGCATTGGTTGCGGCAAAAAATCATACGCAACCATTACAGGCCGCTCATTTCGGATCTGTGCAAAGCCCCATTAATATGATGGAGATGGAGCATGAACTGGTTGGAAGAAACCTGGATGAGATCAGGCAGCTCTCCCTCAATTATGTATTGCCTGAAGATGCCTGTGCTAGTTACAGTTTACTGTACAGGATGTTGGACGAATTTGAAGAAGATCTGCATTTGCATATCCATCTCGAAAATAATATCCTGTTTCCAAAGGCACTGGAAATTGAAAAGCAATTAAACAACTAAACAAATGAAAAACCAAGCTCCCATAAAAAGGCATCAGGCTATTGTCTCATTTTCCAAAGACCATCATTTTGGATTATTGCTGGTTTGGAAAATAAGACAAGGCCTGAATAAAGCTGTCAATCCTGAACGGATCAGCAATTATGTAACATTCTTTTTTAAGGAAGACCTTGAAAAACATTTTAAAGAAGAGGAACAACTGCTATTTAGCAAACTTCCGGTTAGTGATGTGTTAAGAAAACAGGCTGAAGCAGATCACCAAGCTATATACAAACTGGTAGCTGCTATTGAAAAAAAGAAAGACGATGCAGTCCTGCTCAATCAATTGGCGGATGAACTGGAAAAACACATCCGTTTTGAAGAACGGAAATTATTCAATCACCTGCAAAACAATATTGCGGCAGATGATTTAGCATTAATAGAAAAACGTTTTTCGAATAGCAGTAAAGCTATTGATGAAAAATGGGAAGATGTTTTTTGGTAAATTAAAAAATAATAAAATGGATATCCCGGATAAATACGGCAATCAAAAAAGAGTAGTAATAGTAGGTGCAGGTTTTGCCGGTCTCACCTTGGCGAAAAAATTGTCTTCAAAACACTTCCAGGTAATCCTGATTGATAAAAATAATTATCATCAGTTTCAACCCCTACTATACCAGGTAGCTACAAGTGGGCTTGAGCCAAGCAGTATCAGTTTTCCACTTCGGAAAATATTCCAGCAAAAACGAAATATTTTTATCCGGATGACGCAGGTAACTGCTTTTACTCCTGAAACAAAAACAATACATACAGAAATAGGAGATATTGTATATGATTATTTAGTGCTTGCCCAGGGAGCCACAACAAATTATTTTAATAATAGCCAGTTACAGAAGAATGCCTATTCCATGAAATCGGTATCTGAAGCATTGCTGTTGCGGAATACGTTATTGCAGAATTATGAGCTGGCACTTAATGCCGAAAATAAGGAGCAGCGGTCTTCATTATTAAATGTAGTAATAGTTGGTGGCGGGCCAACAGGTGTTGAGCTGGCAGGAGCGATTGCTGAGATGAAAAAGAAGATTCTGCCAAAGGATTATGCTGAAATAAATTTCGGGCACATGCATATCCACCTGCTGGAAGCGGCGCCCCGCCTGTTAAATGGGATGAGTGCTCAATCAGGTAATACTGTTGTTGAGTATTTGAATGGTTTGGGCGTGGAGGTACAGACAAACACTGCGGTAAAGGATTATGACGGAGAAACGGTATCTCTCAGCAATGGAAAAACCATACACAGCCGCTGCCTTATTTGGGCAGCAGGAGTAAAAGGAGTCTCCATACCTGGAATTCCTGCAGGTTCGGTTGCAGCAAACGACAGGATATTGGTAAACCAATATAACAAGGTAAAAGACTTGCCGGAAGTATATGCCATTGGTGATATTGCATTCATGCAGGATGCCTCTTTACCGAAAGGGCATCCACAGGTGGCGCAGGTGGCCATTCAACAGGCAAAGCTACTGGCAAAGAATATACTGAAAATGGAATCAGGCAAACCCCTTATTGCTTTTCAATATAAGGATAAGGGTAGCCTTGCTACAGTGGGAAGAAACCTGGCTTTGGCCGAAATTGGCAAACTAAAGTTCAAAGGTTTTATTGCATGGTTTGTATGGATGCTCGTTCACCTGATGTCAATCATTGGTATCAAAAACAGGTTATTTGTACTCATCAACTGGATGTGGCAATACATCACTTATGACCAGTCCTTACGCTTAATTATCAGGCCATCAGATAAAAAAAAAGAAATCAAATTATATGAAAAAAATACTAACCATCTTATTGGCAACAAGTCTTTTGCTGGCTTGTAATGCAGGAAACGAAAAAGAAAAAATTACAGTAACAGCACCTGCAGCCGAAACTCATGCAGAGCATGCAGAGCAGGTAACCGGGCTTGCTTTAAATAACGGCACAAAGTGGAAGTCAGATTCAACTACCCTATTGAACGTGGATTTACTGCAAAAAATAATTACCAGTGCGAAAAAAGAAAGCCTGGAAAATTATTCACAAACTGCAATAGGCTTGCAGGATGGTTTGAATAAAATGGTAAGTGAATGTAAAATGAAAGGAGCCGATCATGAAGCCCTACACCATTGGCTGGAACCGATTATGGAAAAAGCAAAAGAACTTAAAAATGCAAACAGTATTGAAACTGCCAGAACAATTTTTGGTGAAATTGAAAAGCAAATCAATCTGTTTCATCAATACTTTGAATAATGATGACTATTAACGCCAATACAAAAATTGCCAGCTTACTAAAGCATAATGCAGCTGCACTCGAAGCTATTGTAAGTATATCGCCCAAATTTACAAAATTGAGGAACCCAATATTACGAAAAGTGATAGCCGCAAGAACCAGTATTTCTATGGCCTCAAAGCTCGGTGGTTGCAGTGTGGATGATTTTTTCAAGAAGTTGCAGCCCTTGGGTTTTGAAATTGACCAAGCAGCGGTGGTAATGAAAAAGGAGAATGAGAATAAGCCTGTTCCAGGCTTTGTGAATATAGGTGCTGATAAAATGATTGAGTTGGATGTACGTTCTGTGATTGAATCGGGTAAAGATCCGCTTGATATTATTGTGAAAAAAGTAAAGACTTTGGAAACAGGTTCTGTACTTAAAATCATTAATAGTTTTGAACCCACTCCATTGATGCACCTGCTCGGCAAACAAGGTTTTGAATCCTATGCCGAAACAATCAGTGATGATTTAGTAAATACTTATTTTTATAAAAAAAGCGGTATAAATGTCTTAGCTGAAAATAAAGAAACCGATCACTCAAAAGGCTGGGATGAAATATTGAATCGTTTTAAAGGTAAGCTTGAAACTATTGATGTAAGAGCATTAGAAATGCCTTTACCCATGCACACGATACTGGAAGCATTGGAAACATTATCTATGGATAAAGCCCTGTTTGTTTATCATAAACGTATTCCTGTCTTCCTTTTGCCCGAACTGGAAGAACAGCAGTTCAGCTACCGCATCAAAGAGATCAGTGATGCAGAAGTACATTTGTTGATTTATAAAAACTGATATGTTTTCAACAACCGGTAATACTGAAACAACAAAGACTACCTCTTGGAAAGTAGTACTGCCGTTTTACTTCTATGCCGCTATCGCCTTTCTTATTGCCACAATTTTTTTATTGTTATCGGCAAGTGATATTACCAGTCATTACTTTCTTCCACATACATTGGCCATCACACATATCATGGCGCTTGGCTGGGGTACTATGATGATACTCGGCGCCAGCCATCAATTGGTTCCTGTATTGATTGAAGGTAAACTGTACAGCAATAAACTGGCCTATGCTTCCTTTACTTTGGCTGCAATTGGTATCCCCTTGTTAGTCTATGGTTTTTATATTTTTAATATGGGTGTGCATATCCAATGTGGAGGGATATTGATCATCTTAGCCATCATTGCTTATCTGATTAACCTTGCAGTAAGTATGGTAAAAAGCAAACAGGAAAATGTACATGCTTTCTTTATTTTTACGGCTGCCATCTGGTTATTGGCTACTACAATTGTGGGGCTGCTGTTGCTCTATAACTTTACTCAAACTTTACTGCCTAAAAGTTCACTGGATTATCTTCCGGTACATGCACATATTGGTATTGTTGGTTGGTTTTTATTATTGGTAATGGGAGTTGGTTCCCGGTTGATACCCATGTTTTTGATTTCTAAGTACAGCAACATCCGGCAACTGTGGTGGATTTATGGTTTAGTAAACGTAGGCCTGTTGGCTTTCGTATATATCTTTTTATATACAGACAGCAAATCATTGTTGAATATCCCGTTATTGGCTGTGGCGGCCGCCATTGTATTGTTTGGTAATTTCTGTTTCAAGTCGTACCAGCAGCGCATTCGTAAAAAAGTAGATGAACAAATGAAAGTCTCTTTACTATCAGTGCTCATGATGTTGTTACCGGTCATTTTTCTGGTTATTATCATAATATTATTGATTCTGTCACAAAAAGAAAATGTCAATCTTATAATAACTTACGGGTTTATTATTTTTTTTGGATGGATTACTGCCATCATTTTAGGCATGACATTTAAAACCTTACCTTTCATTGTTTGGAATAAAGTATATCATCACTTAGCCGGAAAAGCAAAGACACCCAACCCCAAAGACTTGTTTAGTAAGAAAGTTTTCAAATGGATGAGTGTAGCTTACATCCTGGGTCTTGTTTTGTTTACCGCAGGCATTTTGTTTAATTCCACCATTGTGTTACAAATTGCTGCCGCATTATTATTACTCACTTCCTTATTGTATAACTGGAATGTAATAAAATTGCTGATGCATAAACCTGTTTCTTTATGATGAAAGTAATTACAAATAATAATATACAATGCACGGTAGCATTGGCCGCCCTGCAAAACGTAATGGACCCTGAAATAGGGTTGAATATTGTAGATTTGGGTTTGATTTATCAATTGGATTTTGATGAAAGTGAAAAGAAGATTTACTGCGCAATGACACTTACAACACAATTCTGTCCAATGGGAGAATCCCTTACAAATGCGGTGAAAGAAAATTTGAAATTGAGCTTCCCCGAATACGAGGCTGAAATAGATTTAACTTTTGATCCACCCTGGAGCCATGAAATGATTTCCGCCGAGGGACGTGAATTTTTAAACAATTAGTAAATGCTTAGTCTTACTTGTAAAACAGCCATTAAAGCGGTAATATACCTGGCATCCAAATTCGACTTAGGAGAAAGGGCCGGCATAAAAGAAATTGCAGCATTTATCGATGCCAGCGAACACACTGTTGGTAAAATGCTGCAAACATTGGTTAAAGAAGAAGTTATTAATAGTGTCAAAGGCCCAACCGGTGGATTTTATATTACTGTAAAACAAAAGAACCTGCCAATCATAAATATAGTAGATGCTATTGATGGAGAAGATGTTTTTAATCAATGTGGGCTAGGATTAAGTAAATGCTCTGCCACTCACCCCTGTCCCATTCACAACGATTATAAAATCATAAGGGATAAATTTAAGGAAATGTGCCAGCAAAAGAAGGTAACTGATTTATGTGAAACTGTAAACGAGGGACTGGCTTATTTGATTGGTTGATTTTCATTGCCGTTTAAAAAGTTATTATTTCTAAATGGCATTGTGTTTAGCTCAATACAAGCCAAACAGCATGATCAATATATTTATCCGTCCGGTTCTTACGGCTTATTTGCCGGAGGCGCAAAAAAGATATAAGGAAGAAGTACAGCATCTGCCCTGTAAATGGAAAATTTTCTGCCCGCAGAATTTGCAGCGTCTTATCATTTTTGTAAAGTGAATATGCCTTTGCAAAATCCATGAATAAGGGTTTAATGGGTTCGTAAATTAACTAATTATGCCTGTTTATTCAATTCTATGATTTAGTTTTTCAATACTCTTTAGTTCGTTGGTTTACACTATCAGCATGGGTTTAGGCCTCATCATAAACCAACATCACATCAAAATCAAATTGTTCCTTCGTACCAATCAACTCAATCGTAACCTGTATGGGATAATCCTTTTTATAAGGTACTTTCTCCCACATATCCGCGGGTATATTTATAGGTTGACTCAATATGATAGTTGGTCTGAAATGATACAGGCTTGGATTTATCAGAATTGGAGGTGCTTGAACTGTTAAGGCAGTACCGCTTACACAGGTCACCTGTATATACAAACCATTTTTGGTAAGTTGGCTGCCCCATTCGTTAGGATCTGACCATTCAAATAAAGGGGTTAATAAAATACTTTTGATTTCGATTGATGAGCTTTGGTTCGTCAACACAAATTCCTTTCTTCTTTCATCATTTGTTAACCGGATAATCAAGTCTTTCTTTATTGTAGCTGTACCTTCTATGCTATAATTAGTGGCAGCACCAGCACCATGAATTGCCAGTAATTTATTTTTAACCATATCTGCAAGTATTCTTTTTACCGTTGGCAATGGGATATTTAATTTTTCTGCAATTTCCCCGGATTTAGAACCCGGATGATTTTCAGTGAATGAGTATATTTTCTTTTCTCTCAATGTTAACTTTCCGCTTTTTGTTTGTACTTCAAGCTTTGCCATTAACTGGCTTTGGATATTTTTCAGACAATCTAAAAAAAACATCACCCAAGGGTAAACATCTTCACCTGGCCTTTGCCGTTGACACTGCATTAAAATTTTATAGTATTCGGATTTTCGGTTTTCAATTTCATGTTCAAAACTTACATATTGTACCCATGAGTATCCATGCTTAAGTAATAATAGTGTTCCCAATAGACGGCTTACACGACCATTACCATCTTGAAATGGGTGAATACTCAGGAAGTCATAAACAAATACAGCAGCTTCTATCAAGGGCAATGTTTCTGTATCTTTTTTATACCATGTTATCAATTTTGCCATTGCATCTTCAGTGGCAAATCCTGGATCAGTAGTTTTAAAAATTACATATTTTGAACCATCAGGATTTTCTGCTTCCACTACATTGCTATGTTGTTTATAATTGCCTTTATGCCAGGCATCTTTTTCACTATGCTTCATTAAGGTATTATGCAAGTGTTTCAGGTTATTCTCAGTAATATCTATATCTCGGAAAGACTCTGCTATCAATTCCAGCGTTTCAAAATAACCGACTACTTCCTGTTGATCTCTTTCTTCTAATTTTGATACGTCAAGATTATTTATAAGCACTTCTACTTCATCATCAGTCATCTTTGAACCTTCTATTCGGGTTGACGCCCCAACACTACGGACAGTGGCAATCGATTTTAACTGTTTCAGCGTTTGCCCCTCTCTTTTCTCTATAGTTGTCCATGACGCATCAAATCGATCTATTTGACTGATTTCATTGGTCAATTGCATCCAGTTTGGGGCAAAATTAAAAGTATATATTGAGTTAGACATTTAAAATGATACGTTTTGATACGCCAATATACGATTATAATTCGATTTCTAAAATACAAAATGAGTCGATCTGATACGATTATATACGATATTGATTCGCAAATGGTTACAGTTTCGACATTACCCATAGTTAATGATGAAAACAGCTACAAAATTCGACACAAATGATTGCCAGGCCATATTTTGGCGTTGAGAATCCGTTTTAAGCATATTTCCAGATGGACCCACCAGCAGTCTGATAATAGCCTTTTAAGGCTCCAATAACCGTTGAACTGTCGACCCCAACAAGTTTAGCCGCTTGTTTTATACTATCAAATTGTCGCAAAGCGTTCCTTGTTTTGGAATATTGCCGTACATGGCCCCTACCAGTTATTTGCTATAAGAACTTC
>Ga0116184_10002884_pt1 | contig 14558 bp, 15 predicted proteins | sample AD_JPNNA5_MetaG_FD_89886 | JGI IMG/M metagenome (GOLD analysis project Ga0116184, IMG submission 89886) | Active sludge microbial communities of municipal wastewater-treating anaerobic digesters from Japan - AD_JPNNA5_MetaG | ecosystem: Engineered > Bioreactor > Anaerobic > Digestate | place... | reverse complement strand
TTCTTTGCCGAGTTCGGAAAAAAGCCGGCCGACTTCTACGAACTGAAGCGACTCGACCCGTCCTACCGGATCTTCTTCGGGGACGGCACGATGGTCGATGTACCGGCAGACACCGAGAAGACCATCGCGCTCTTCGATACCTTCGAGGAGGGCGGGGGCGAGAAGCTCCGCGCGTACCTCCGTTCGGCGGGGGAGCTCTACAACCTCACGATGACGGACCTGCTCTACCGGGAGTACCGCTCGGTCCTCGACTTCGTCTCGGGCCGCCTCCTCTTCCAGGGTCCGAAGCTCGTCCACACCTTCGAGCACCTGGACCACTTCGTCGGGCGCTACTTCACGAGTGACCGGGCCCGGAAGATCGTTCAGTACTCGATCGGCTTCCTCGGTGGCGTCCCCTCCAACACCCCCGCCCTCTACCACATCATGTCGCACATCGACCTGACGCTCGGGGTCTTCTATCCCGAAGGAGGGATCAGGGCGGTGGTCGATGCGGTCCGTCGCCTGGCCGAAGAGCACGGTGCACAGTTCCGGTTCGAGGAGCCGGCCAGCCGCATCGTGGTCGCAAACGACCGCGCGGTCGCCGTCGAGACGGCGCGCGGGCGCTATCCGGCCGACGTCGTTCTCGTGAACGCGGACTACGCCCATGCCGAGCTCACCCTCCTGGACCCGGCATCGCGGACCTACGACGCCGGGTACTGGGCAGGGCGCGTCCTGGCACCATCGGCGATGGTCCTCTACATCGGGCTGAACCGCAGGGTCCCGGGCCTTTGCCATCACACGCTTCTGCTCGACCGTGACTGGGAGAGGGGTTTCGAGACCCTCTTCGATCCAAACAAGGCCGCATGGCCGGAGAACCCGTCGTACTACGTCAACGTGCCGTCGAAGACCGACACCACGGCGGCGCCTCCGGACGGTGAGACGCTCTTCATCCTCGTGCCCCTCGCCCCGGGCATCCCCGACACCCCCGAACGACGGCAGGCCCTTCGGAACCGGATCCTCGCACACCTCGAGACCACGATCGGCGAGCCGATCCAGGACGCGATCGTGACCGAGCGGTGCTTCGCCCTCGAGGACTTCGCGGACCGGTACAATGCCTACCGGGGCACGGCACTCGGGCTCTCGCACATCCTCTTCCAGACTGCGCTCTGGAGGCCCGCACACCGCAGCAGCAGGGTCGAGAACCTGTACTACTCGGGGCAGTACACCCACCCCGGCATCGGCGTCCCGATGACCCTGATCTCGTCGCAGATCGTCAGCAGGGTGATCGGGGAGGAGAACCGACGGAGCTGACCGTGATCGACCGAACCATCCACGAGATCTTCAAACGCGGCTCGAAGACCTACTTCTACTCGAGCCTCTTCTTTCCGCCGGACGTGAAGGCACGGGTCTTCTCGCTCTACTCCTTCGTCCGGACGGCGGACGACCTCGTCGACTCGGTGCCCCAGAGGGGTGACGAGTTCCGGGCGTTTATACAGAGGTACCGGGCCGCACTCCGGGGCACGCCCGCAGGAGACCCGGTGATCGACGGCTTTGTCTCGCTCCAGCAGGAGTTCGGGATCGACCAGGCGTGGGTCGATGCCTTCCTGCACTCGATGGAGCTCGACCTCTCCGTGCACAGATACCGGACCCTCGAGGACCTCCGGGTCTACCTCTACGGTTCGGCGGAGGTGATCGGTCTGATGATGGCCCGCCTCCTCGGTCTTTCTCCGCGGAGTTATCCCGCCGCCTGCCACCTCGGACGGGGGATGCAGTACATCAACTTCATCCGTGACATCGCCGAGGACCAGATGTTGGGGCGCCTCTACATGCCAGAGGAGGAACTCGAACGGTTCGGCCTCGACTCCCTGGAACCGGAGTACCTCCGGCAGCATCCCGCGGCATTCTCGGCGTTCATCAGGGCGCAGTGCACCCGCTACCGGAGGTGGCAGGCACTCGGCGAGGCGGGGTTCCGGTTCATCCCGTGGCGGATGCGCCTGCCGATCATCACCGCGTCGGATATGTACGCCTGGACGGCGCGTCGGATCGAGCGCGACCCGTTCGTCATCTTCGCTCACAAGGTCCGTCCGTCGGTGCCGCGCCTCGTCCTCCGGTTTGCCGCGAACACCGTTCGAACGACTCCATGACAGGGTGGGGCAGGGGTGCCGCCGGGTTCGCGATCCGTCTCTCCCGCCCCCGTTTCTGGATCTACACCGGCGGGACCTTCGTCGTGGGCTACTCGATCGGTATGTCCGACTGGCATGCCTTCCTGATATTAGCGTACGCCGTCGCCCTCTTCTACTTCTTTGTGCCGGCGAACCTGTTCGTCTACGGGATCAACGACCTCTTCGATGAGGAGACCGACAGGAACAACCCGAAGAAGGGGGCACGGGAGTACCGTTTCTCTGCATCGGATCGGAGTCGGATCGTCGTCCTTGTCATTCTCACGCTGGCAGCTTCGGCCCTGCTCGCCGCAGTCGCGCCCGACCCCCGCCTGATTGCAGTCCTCGGCGGTTTCCTGTTTCTGTCGTGCTTCTACTCGGCGCCGCCGTTCCGGTTCAAACAGGTCCCGTTCCTCGACTTCACCTCGAACGTACTCTACCTGCTTCCGGGCGTGTACGGCTTCGTGCTCGCCTCGGGGTCCGCACCTCCGGCATGGCTCCTCCTCGGGGGTTTCTTCCATATCGCGGCGATGCACCTCTTCTCCGCGGTCCCGGACATCGCGTGCGACCGGGCGGCAGGCATCACGACGACCGCCGTCCTGCTCGGCCGGCGGACGTCCCTTTTCGTCTGCCTGGCCTTCTGGAGCGGGCTCTCGGTCATCGTGCTCGTCGCCAGCGGTCTTCACCCGCTCGCCCTGCTCGTCCTGGCGTACCCCTCGGCGCCGGCACTCCTCATCCTTCGCCCCGGGCTCGCGATCGAAAAGGTCTACTGGCGACTGCCCCTGCTGAACACCATCCTCGGAGGGTTGCTCTTCTGTGCAATGGTCGTCTCAAAAGGGGTGCCCTAGACGGAGAGCCGCTTGCCGGTCGGGTAACAGTGGATCGCCCGGGGACCCGCCCGGAGCGCCACCACGCCATGGCGGACGAGCCACTGGAGGTGGTATCGTATCTCCCAGGCGCGGTAGTTCTCGCGGTAGGCCTCGAAGAGTTCCTGGAGCGTGCATCCGGGCCGGGAGGTGATCAGGGTGAGCATCTGCCGCTGCAGGTTGATCCGTTGAATCCGCTCCCTCATGAACTCTCCGTCTCCCCCGGCCTTCCGCAGTCTGGCGTCGTACTTAGTTACATCTTCATCTATATCAACAATTCGAAATCTCCGGGCTTCAGAAGGAAGGGCAATCCGGCATTCATTGAAAAAACAGCAGGATCGGCCCGGACCGATCCCCTCCCGCCGATCGAACCGGCGGCGGGCCGAAAACGAAAGGTATATCGATGCACAGGAGCAACGAAAGCTGATGTGCGCCCGCTTTTTTGACCGTTTTTTCCGCCCCAAGCCCCATATCGTTGAGAGCGTTCCTCCACCGACCATCCGTCTCGGCGCAGGGATGGAGGTACCCGAATACCGGACCAAGCCGTACTTCATCGTGGCGTCGGTGGAGATGGGAAATACCACCACGAAGTGCATCCTGACCGGCACGAACCTCGAGACCGGCCACAGTTACGTGATCAACAAGACGGTCTCGATGAGTCGGGACGTGCGTCCTCCGAAACCCGGCGAGGAGATCTTCGGCCAGACCCTGGACGGGACAGAGCTGACCCGGGAGTCCGTCACCGAGCTGGTCCGGGACACCCTGATCCAGTGCCACCGCGAGGCAGGACTCTCGATCCAGGACGACCTGGACTTCGTCGTCCGTTCGACCGGCGTCGTCGCCGCGATGGACTCCCCCGACCAGGTCGGTGACTTCGTCATCGCGCTCGCGAACGGTTGCCTGGAGGCGGGCGTGCCCCCCCGGAAGATGACCCCGCCGATGTCGAAGGCGAACCTTCCGGCGAAACTCCAGCCCCATTCCTTCGCGGACCGGGTCGTCTTCGTCGGCGCCGTCGCCGGCGTGCTCCCTCCGCGGGGCTCGTCCGGGGTCGAGATGGTCGCAAACGAGATGGAGGGGGAGCTCGCGATGGCGGGTATCAAGGAGGGTGCGAAGTGGACGCCGGTCGACTTCCGCAACCCCTGCATCTCCATCGACTTCGGCACCACGCTCGACGGCCGAATCACCTCCGATATCGAAGACGAGGGATGTAACCCCTTTGCCCGGACGATCGGCAACTTCGCCGGGCTCGCCGGTGCGATACCGGACGCGATCGTCCGGGGGACGGGGCTCGTGCAGCAGAGGACCGGGACCGCCCTCGACCTCTTCTCCGACCGGTCGACCCTCGGGAAGATGATGACCCGGACGAACCGGCGGGTCGTCGACGAGTACGTCGAGCGCTGCCACGAGCTGATCGACATCCGGATCGTCCCCCCCGATCGCACCCGGTTCGGGCGCGTCCCGCTCTGCGCCGATGTGGCCGAAGCATCGGGGATTGCACTGATCGGGTGCGATGCAGGCGTGAACGGCTCCACGGTGCCCGAGCTCGAGGCGATCGGACGGGAGTGCCACCAGGCGCACGGGATCGCGACGTTGGGCGAGGTGGTGGACCGGGTCTGCACCAGGATGGCGCTCCGGATGATCACGGTCGCGGTAGAGCGCGGCATGGTCCCGACGAACGCCTCGATCGGCTTCACCGGCCGTGCGGCGATCTCAGGAAGGAAACCCGAGTACATCCTGGAGGGGATCGAGGCGATGGAGCTCTTCCCCGACGGGGCGCTCGACCACGTGGTCTTCGTGGACGACGGGCTCGCGCGCGGTGCCGCCCTGATGGGCCGCTGCATGCTCTCGATCGGCAAGCCGAAGTTCCCGCTCGGAGGACGTCGCGGCGGCAAGTGCATCATGGCTAAGAGGATCGCATGCGGAAAGTAAGGAGAGAGCAATGGAGGAGACGCAACAGACGCCCGAGCTGTACGACGTGGTGATCCCTCCCGGGGTTCCACGGAGCATCATTCGGGAGATCATCCGACGGTTCCCCGGGGAACTCGTCGACAGGATGCAGCGCCTGAAGTTCGCGAACATGGACGGCGACGAACGGGAACTGATCGCCTTCCGTACCGACCTCGCAACCGCGCAGGCGGTGGAGCAGTACCTCTACGACGAGTTGAAGGTCTTCATCGGCGAGGAGTAGACCCCGCCGCCTCTTCCTCGCACCGGACCAGGTATTCTGCGATCAGGCGGGGGATCGGTGCCGTCATGCAGTGCCAGTTCGGGGTTCCGTTCACCTCGAGGACCGTGAAGCCGCCTTGGATCGGGAGCAGGTCGACTCCCGCGTAGTCCGCCCCGACGGCACGCGCCGCGGTGACGGCGAGCGCGGACATCTCCGGGGTGACCCGAACCGCCTCTCCGGAACCGCCCTGGTGGATGTTGTGGGTCAGGTGCGGCGAACGACGGCGGATCGCTCCGACCGCCTCGCCGCCGATGACGAAGACCCGGTAGTCCTCTCCGCTGGGAAGGTACTCCTGGAGGTAGTAGGGGGGGTCGCCCAGGTCGTCGGGCGACTCCACGAGCCTGATGCCGTTGCCGTCAAAGCCGTAGACGGGCTTGAAGACGGCCCGCCCCCCGTGCGCCCCGATGAACGCACCGGCCTGGTCCCGGGTCCGGAGAAAACCCGTTGCGGGAGAGGGGAGGCCTGCACGGATCAGGAGGGCGGTCGTCGCGACCTTGGAGGCGCAGGTCGCGATCGCATGGGGCGGGTTCACGACCCGGTTCCTGGTCGCAAGCGCCTGCAGGGTCTCGAACTGGTGCCCGTCCTGCCGGAGGCCGCAGGCCCAGATCACCGCGCCCTTCAGCGGGGATGCGAACGGGTCGACCTGGTCGAGGTCGAGGCGGGTCCAGTCGGCCCCGAGCGCGTCGAGCGCGTCCGTGACCATCCGGGTCGAGTCGTCGTCGGGCGTATCGGTCGGCTTCGGTATCACCTGGATCATCGCCGAACTCCTCTTACAGGTGTGGGCGTCCCTCCCGGATATACCAGCCGACGGCCATCCTTTTTCCGTCCACCGGGGGACATACTCACGATGCGGTACTATGCCCGCCCGGAGGAGGGGCTCGACCTCGTCCGGGTGAACGAAGCGGTCGAGGAGGCCTTCTCCGCCCATGGGAGGGGCGAGGTCGAGATGCCGCCCAAGATCTACGTCAATCTCGAGAATGGGGACTTCCGGACGATGCCCGCCTCGATCCCCTCGCTCGGACTCGCCGGGGTGAAGGTCGTGAACGTCCATCCGGAGAACCCGTCGCGCGGACTGCCGAGCGTGATGGCGCTCCTCCTCCTCCTCGAACCCGCCACGGGCCTCCCCTTTGCGGTGATGAACGCGACGGCACTGACCGACCGGAGGACCGGTGCCGCCGGTGCGGTCGCCGCCCGCCATCTCTGTCGGAAGGCCGACGGGATCGAGATGGGGCTCGTCGGGGCGGGACGACAGGCGATCGCCCAGCTCGAGGCGACCCGTGCCTGCCTCGGGATCGAACGGGTCCGGGTCTGGAGCCGCACCGGGGCGAGCGCCGCCGCCTTCGTGCGCCGTTTTCCCGACCTTGAGGTCGAACGCGCGCACCTGGAGCGCGTCGCCGACTGCGACCTCCTGGTGACCACGACGCCCTCGCGGGTACCGCTCGTCAGGGACGGGTGGATCCGGGATGGCACGCACATCAACGCGATCGGCGCGGACGCGCCCGGAAAGCAGGAGCTTGACCCGGCGATCCTCCTGCGGGCCCAAGTCTTCGTGGACGACCGGGCGCAGGCGGTCCATTCGGGCGAGATCAACGTCCCGATCGCCGCCGGGCTCTTCGATCCGGCACGGATCGCCGGTACCCTCGGTGATGTCGTGCTCGGCCGTACGGGCCGCGGGACGGCGACCGAAGTGACGGTCTTCGATTCGACCGGGCTCGCGATCCAGGACCTCGCGGTCGCCCGGGTCGCCCTCGACGGGCCGGATCAGGGGATCGAGCTCCCCTTCCCCTAGGGCTCCTGTGGCACCAGGGGGGCCTCTCCGGTGCCGGCGGGGGCCGGTTCTCCGGCGGGCAGGGCGAACTTCCTCCAGACCTGCTCGCGGTAGACCGGACCGGAGTTGTAGGCGCAGAAGGGGATGATCCGTCCGTCGGGGGTCGCGTAGTGGATGCAGCAGCGGCTCACGCGCTCCGTGTCGTAGTTGTAGTTGTCCATGAAGTGCATCGTGCCGATGAAGAGGGCGTTCCAGTGGAACTCGCGGAGCGCATCGAAGTTCTGCGAGATCAGGGCCTGGGCGATCAGGCGCCAGATCTCGGCGCCCCGTCCCGACTGGTCCTTTCTCAGGGCGCTGTGCAGGTCCTTGAGCCCCTCGAGCATCGCCCGGTACTTGTTGATCGAGCCACCCCGCCCGATCGTCTCGGCCATGTGGTCGATGGATTCGAAGAACCGATCGACGTCGACGATCCGGTTCACGGGGATGAGGGCGTCATCGTTCACGAAGATGTAGGTCGCCGCTCCGCAGTGCTGGTGGACCGTGAACTCGACGACGCGGTTGCCCGTGTACGCCTCGGCAAGGCGGGAGATCGGCAGGACGCACGGCACGGGATAGAAGTCGTCCTGGCGGATCACCCCCCCGGTCTGCGCCTCGATGGCGGCCGCAAGGTCGGGGATCGTAATCCGTTCCCTCTCGATGTCATCCTGGCTCGCCGCCCCGGTGAAGGCGACCGGCTGGAAGTTGACACCGCGCACGACCTGGATCTGCTGTGCGGCGAACCGTATGATCTCGCCCACCTCGTGGTCGTTGCGTCCCCGGATCACGGTCGGGACCAGGACGACGCCCATGTGGGCGTTCATGCACCGGTCGATCGCCCGGAGGCTGATCGGGAGGAAGGGGTTCGTCTCCCGGGAGACGCCGTCGAAGTGGAGGTAGACGGTCGAGAGGCCCGCGTCCTTCAGCTCCTCGATATAGCCGTCCTCCCTTGCGATCCGTACGCCGTTCGTCGCGATCTGGACCTGGGAGAACCCGAGCCCCTTCGCGCGGCGGATCAGCTCCGGCAGGTCCTCGCGCATCGTCGGTTCGCCCCCCGAGAACTGGACGGCAGGCGGCGGGACAGGCCGCTCCGCCCGGAGCATGCGCATCATCCCGATCACCTGGTCGAAGGTCGGTTCGTAGACGAAGCCGCAGGCCCGTGCATTGGCAAAGCAGAAGTCGCAGTTCAGGTTACACCGGTTGGTCAGGTCGATGTTCGCAAGCAGCGTGGAGGACCGGTGCTGGGAACAGAGCCCGCATTCCAGCGGGCAGTTCCGTTCCGGCACCCGGCGCTGGGGGTTCTCGACCCCGTTTCCCGGGTGGTCGTATCTCTCGAACCGTTCGTACATGCGCGCGTCGGACCAGTACAGGGTGCGGATCGGGCCGTGCTGCGGGCACACCCTTTCGATCCAGACCTTCCCGTCCTGGTCATAGATGCGCGCGTCCAGAACACGCCCGCACGTCGGGCAGAGGCTCTTCGTCGTCTTGTCCACCATCAGCATCCACCGGCGCGGCTCTCGCCGGCTCACCCCTCCGATTCATCGGTCATTTCGGCCGATTGGGTGCGCCAGCGACGTTTTCTAGTAGTTTCTCTTTCGATATATTAATGTTTACAGGTGGGGTTGTGTACTCGTGTCAGTCGCCGACGCCCTGTCGCCCGGGGCCCTCGCGTTCGCCGGAATCGCCGCCTGCTGGATCATGCTGCCCGCCTGGGTCCCGAATCCCACCGCGGCGCTCTTCGGCGGGGGGCGATCGATCGACGGGGGGCGCATCCTCGGGGACGGATACCGGATCTTTGGCGACGGCAAGACCTGGCGGGGATTCGGGGCGGGGGTCCTCTGCGGCATCGGCATCGGGGCGGTCCAGCTCGCCGCGCAGTCCCACCCCATCCTCGCCCTCCTGCCGGCCCACACCCCGGTTAGCGTGATCGCCCTCTCGATCGGCGCGCTCCTCGGGGACCTGATCAAATCGTTCTTCAAGCGACGTCTCGGCAAGGAGCGGGGAGACCCCTGGCCGATCGTCGACCAGTACGACCTGGTCGTCGGAGCGTTCTCCGTCCTTTTACTGGCGGACCGGGACTGGATGGTCGCGAACGTCACCCTCCCGGTGCTGGTCGCCATCCTGGTCCTCACCCCCCTCCTGCACCGCGGGATGAACCTGATCGGGTATGCCGCCGGGATCAAGGACGAACCGTGGTGAACGAGAGATGGCCTTCGAACCGAACCCCATCGCCGAGCGGCTGATCGCCGCGGGCGCGATCGAATTCGGCGAGTTCACGCTCGCCTCGGGCCAAAAGAGCCCGTACTACATCGACATCAAGACGGCGATGACCGACCCGGCGCTGCTCGGGGAGATCGCCCGGGCGGTGGCGACCCGGGAACCGTTCGAGATGGTCGCCGGCGTCGCCGTCGGTGGCGTGCCCCTCGCCGTCGCAACCGCGCTCGTGAGCGGCAGGCGCTTCGCGATCGTCCGAAGCCAGGTAAAGGACCACGGCAAGGCAAACCCGGTGATCGGCGACGTCCGAGGCCGGCAGGTCCTGCTCGTCGAGGACGTGACGACATCAGGCGGGTCCGCCCTCTACGGCGTCGACGAGCTCCGAAGAGCAGGCGCGAGGGTGGACTGCGTGGTCACGGTCGTGGACCGCGAGGGGGGTGCAGAGGAGCGGCTCGCCTCCCGGGGAGTCCGGCTGGTCCCGCTGGTCCGGGCGCAGGAGCTGCTGAACCGGTGAGAAACCGGCAATCGCTTATTCTCTCCGCGCCCCTCAGTACTGGTAGGCGTACCTATGAAGTACCTGGTGGTGGGTGGCGGAGGACGGGAACACGCGATCGCGGCAGCACTCGCCGGCGGGGGCGATGCCCGTATCGCGGCCGTGATGGCAACCCGGAACCCCGGGATCGCCGCGCTCGCCGACTCGATCCTGCTCGCGAAGGAGACCGATGTCGGGCATGTCGTCGGATTCGCAGCGGAACAATCGGTGGACCTGGCCCTGATCGGCCCCGAGGCCCCACTCGAGGCGGGACTCGTCGATGCACTGGAGGAGGCCGGCATCCCGGCGTTCGGCCCGACGCGGGCTGCTGCGAGGATCGAGACCGATAAGGCCTACGCCCGGGACCTGATGGCCCGGCACCGGATCCCGGGTTCGCCCGCGTACTGGCGGTTCAGCGACAGCGAGGAGGCGGTCCGGTTCATCCGGGACCACCCGGGAGACCTGGCGATCAAGCCGGTCGGCCTCACCGGGGGCAAGGGCGTCCGCGTGATGGGGGAGCAGATCGACCGCGACGGGGCCTGCGCCTACGCGCGCGAACTCGGCACGGAGATCGTCGTCGAGGAGCGGCTCGAGGGCGAGGAGTTCACCCTCCAGGCCTTCGTCGACGGGAGCCGGCTCGTCCCGATGCCCCTCGTCCAGGACCACAAGCGCGCGTTCGAGGGGGACCGCGGGCCGAACACCGGCGGGATGGGGTCCTACTCGATGCCCGACCACGGGCTCCCCTTCGTCACACCGGAGGACCGCGATCGGGCGCTCGGGATCATGGAGTCGGTGGTCCGGGCGATGGCGTCCGAGGGGACGCCCTTCGTCGGTGTACTCTACGGCCAGTTCATGAACACGGGACGGGGACCGATGGTGATCGAGTTCAACGCGCGGTTCGGGGATCCCGAGGCGATGAACGTGCTGACCCTGCTCGGCTCGAACCTGGGCGAGCTCGCATTCCGCTGTGTCGACGGCACCCTGGGCGCCGCGGACGCATCCTTTCTGCCGGCGGCGACGGTCTGCAAGTACCTCGTTCCGGAGGGGTACCCGGATGCACCGGGTCCGTCCGAGCCGATCGAGACGGGCGATCCGGGGACGGCACGTCTCTTCTTTGCGAACGTGGAGGAGTTGGATGGCCGGCTCTGGACCCGCCGCTCGCGCACGCTCGCCTTCGTCGGGACCGGCCCGACCCTGGAAGAGGCGGAGGCGATCGCCGAGCGGGCGGCCGCCGGCGTCAGGGGCCCGGTCCGATACCGGCGCGACATCGGGACCCGGGACCTGCTGGAACAGCGTTGCGCCCACATGAGGTCGATCCGATGAAAAAGCACCTGCTCTCGATCCTGGACCTCTCGGTCACCGACCTCGAACGGTTGATGGCCGACGCGGCGAGGCTGAAGATGGAGAGGGCGGAGGGCTACACCCCTCCCCTCCTCGCCGGCCGGAGCCTGGCAATGATCTTCGAGAAGCCGTCGACGAGGACCCGCGTCTCGTTCGAGGTCGGCATGTTCGAGCTCGGCGGTCACGCCCTGCACCTCAATCAGGGGGACATGCAGCTGCGCCGGGGTGAGGCGATCGCCGACACCGCCCGGGTCCTCTCCCGGTACGTCTCTGCCGTGATGATCCGGGCCTACTCCCACGCCTCGATCGAGGAGTTCGCCGCTCACTCGACCGTACCGGTGATCAACGGCCTCTCCGACCGCGAACATCCATGCCAGCTTCTGGCGGACATCTTCACGATCCGCGAACGCTTCGGCCGTACCTCCGGGCTCGTCGCCGCCTGGGTCGGTGACGGCAACAACGTCTGCAACTCCCTCGTCCTCTCCGCGGGGATGACCGGGATGGAGGTGCGGGTCGCTTCCCCTCCGGCGTACGCCCCCGACTCGGCGATCATCGAGCGGGGACGGGCCGAGGGTGGACGGATCGTCGCTGCCCGGACGCCGGAGGAGGCGGTCGAGGGGGCGGACGTGATCTTCACCGATACCTGGGTCTCGATGGGAGCGGAGGGCGAGGAGGAGGCTCGCCGGGAGGCGTTCTCCGGCTACTGCATCGACGAGCGGCTCGTCGCCCGTGCCGCGGACCACGCGATCGTGATGCACTGCCTGCCGGCCCACCGGGGCGAGGAGATCTCGGACGCCGTCCTCGACGGGCCCCGGTCCGCGGTCTGGGACGAGGCGGAGAACCGGCTCCACGTCCAGAAGGCCGTCCTCCTCAACCTGCTCGCCACCTTCGACGAGCGGACCTTCCAGCAGCTGCTCGAGTAGCCCGAGAGGGCGGGGCGGCTCACTCGACGGACTGGACCGGTATCCGGCCCATGCCGTCCCGTACACCCCGCAGCACCGCGCCCGCCGAGGGCCGGCTCATGTACCGGATCAGGTACATGCCGAGCAGGAACCAGAGCCGGAGACCGAAGAACCAGGCGAGAAAGCGGGCATACTCCCCCCGGGTCGCATACCGTCGGACGAACCAGAACTGGTTCCGGGTCAGGTAATAGAGCTTGGTCGGGCTCCGCTTCGAGGAGGCCGACACCTTGTGCCAGAGCCGGGCCTCCGGGACGTATACCGCCCCGTACCCCGCCCGCCGACCCCGCAGGACCAGGTCGTTCTCCTCGAAGTAGGCGAAGTACGAGGGGTCGAGCAGGCCGATCTGCTCGAGGAGGGCCGAACGGACGAAGAGGCAGGACCCCTCCACCCAGTCGACCTCCCTCTCCCGGTCATGCTGTCCCTCGTCCACCTCGTTCTGCCCGATGTGCCAGGTCTGTCCATGGACCATGTCGAGCCGACCGCCGGCAAAGTTGATCACGTCCCGCCGGCCCTGGTGGTCGTAGTAATAGGTCTTGGGCCCGAAGAAGCCCCCGCGGGGGTGCCGATCGGCCGCCCTGACGAACGCCCCGAGCAGATCGGGGTCGACCACCGTGTCGTTGTTCAGAAAGAGGCAGTATTCCGGCCGACGGACCTCGAGCGCGAACCGCGTTCCCTGGTTGTTCGCCTTGGCGAACCCGAGGTTCCCGCCGTTCTCGATCACGACCACCGAGCGGTCGGCGGGGGGTGGACCTGCCCGGGCGCGTGCGTGCGCCTCCGATGCGGAGATCCGTTCGAAGGAGACCGGCTTCGTCGCCGGGTCGTACGGGAAGAACGGGGACTCGACCTGCACCTCGCCGGAGCAGTAGGCCCGGATCTGCTCCGTCGAGCCGTCGGCAGAGCCGTTATCGACGCAGATAACGAACCATCGTCTGTACCGGCTCCGGAGGAGGGACTCCAGGCATTCCACCGTGTCACGCCATCCGTTCCAGTTCACCAGCACGATCCCGATCGCAGGGCCGGTAGACAGCGCCTCTCCGGTCATCTTCTTACCCGTTCGCACCCATGGATGATGTACCTGGTGATCAATGTGCGGTCAGCAATCGTCTTCGAGTCGCTCCACCACGGGAACACGAAGCAGGTCGCCGAAGCGATGGCGGCGGCGATCGGCGCCGACCTTTTTTACCTGCGCGACCGGCGCAGGGCCGACCTCCAGGACTATGACCTGGTCGGATTCGGTTCGGGCATCTACGGCTCGAAACATCACCGCGACCTTATCGGTTTTGCGGCACGGTCGCGCCTCCGGAAGGGCGCACGGGTCTTCATCTTCTCGACCGCCGGTCTGCCGTTCCTCTCCGGGCTCTGGCACCGGGCGCTCCGGGCCGAGCTGACGAAGAAGGGAGTCACGATCGCCGGCGAGCTCTGCCTGCCGGGGTACGACACCTACGCGATCTTCGGCCTCGTCGGCGGGATCAACCGGGGGCGACCGGGGGAGGAGGACCTCGAGCGGGCGGAACGGTTCGCCCGCTCGATCGCCGGCCCCGAGTCCTAGGGGGCGGGCGCACTGTCGAAGACGAGCAGGAGGTACCGGGCGGCGAAGACGAAGGCAGCGGCACCGATCACGACCCCGATCACCCACCCGACGACGGGAAGCCCGCCGAAGATGCCGATCGCGGCGTAGGCGCACCCGAGCACGATCCAGAGGAGAAGCAGGGCGACGACATAGTTCACCCACCCGATCCGCGAGATGTGGAGCACGATCGCCTCCAGGTTGAACGCCTCCGAGAACTCCCCGGATCGGGCGCAGCGGACGATCGCGATCGAACTCGCCAGGCCGACCACCACCCAGACGATCACGGCGAGGAGCATGCCGAGCCCCAGGGTGGCAAGCGACGAGAAGAGGGCGGACATGTCCTGCGACTGCCCGCTCGCGAGGATCCCCATCACGCCGATCCCCCCGAAGATCAGGAGGACCACGATGACCGGGACCAGGAAGACGATCGAGACCAGGAGGAGCCGGACGCCGTGCAGCGCAAGGCCGACGGGGTCCTCCACCGGGGGTGGTCCGCGGGCCCCGCGGTAGATCTCGCAGGCATACCCGTTCAGGACGAGCAGGGAGGCGAGTGTGACGACGACGAGGAGAACGAGGAACACGAACCGGAGGAGCGCGTCGAGGGGGAGCAACCAGGGAAGCACCTCCAGCGACGAGGTGGCAAGAGCATAGAGGACCAGGAGCAGGGATCCCCGGCGGAGGTCGCCAAACAGGGCGTTCCGCGTAAAATCGAACGAATCCGTGAGCATTTCGCCGTAGTCCATCCATCCACCATCCGGCCTATGAGGTATGATCGGGGCGCCGATTTATAGATACCCGTGACCGGGGGAAAGAGATATGCGGTACCAGGTGCTACAGACGACGACGCCCGTCGGGCGCAGGATGGAGAGGAAGATGGGAATCATCAACGACGAGATCAGGGCGG
>Ga0116184_10002883_pt1 | contig 14562 bp, 9 predicted proteins | sample AD_JPNNA5_MetaG_FD_89886 | JGI IMG/M metagenome (GOLD analysis project Ga0116184, IMG submission 89886) | Active sludge microbial communities of municipal wastewater-treating anaerobic digesters from Japan - AD_JPNNA5_MetaG | ecosystem: Engineered > Bioreactor > Anaerobic > Digestate | place... | reverse complement strand
TTGCAGCAGACTTGCAAAAAATCAGTCATACAAGAAAAGCTGGGATATTGCCCTGTATATAGGCTGCTCTCTGATAAAGAAATACAAAAATGATTACTGTGACTATTTTATAGATGTGGAAAATATAGGGGAGGTGAATCAATTGAAAGAAAGTATAAGCTTTAATTATGGCAGGCTTTTGGCTATATATGACAAAGTAGAGCTGGATGCTGTCTGGAGCCGGAATAAAGGTTTTAATGAAGACGGATTACAAATAAAAGAAGATAAAAATAGCAAAGACAAGAAGGAGTATATAAGAGTTACCAACGCCAGCAGGATGTATAACTCCATGACAAGAATGCCGGAGAAGACGCTTTCAATTTTGAGCAAGAAATTAAATCCCTACTTTGATATTCTTAGAAAAAAGAATGGAGGAGCATATGCTTTTTATGACAAAGAAATAACAAAAATTAATGCAGCAATTAAGGAGCTTAAAGAATCAAATGATTATAAGGAAAGCCCTGTTGACAAAGACTTCTATGTAGGCTTCTATTACCAAAAAAATTTACTTTACAACAAAGGCATGTCATCAGGAGATAAACAGTAAAAAAGATAGCAAGAAGTAATTCAATATAATGATTATAAGGAGGATATAAAGAATGAGTACTTTAGATAAGAAGATTGATTTTACAGTATTTTTTACTGTGAGAAATGCGAATCCCAATGGAGATCCTTTAATGGACAATATGCCAAGAACAGATTATGAAGGCTATGGAGAAGTATCGGACGTTTGCATTAAGCGTAAAATTAGGAACAGACTTCAAGAGATGGGAAACGATATATTTGTCCAATCTCAGGACAGGATTCAGGACGGACACAAATCATTGGAAGCAAGGTTTGACGCAGAATTTAATAGAAATGACGGTGATGAGGAAGTAGCCAAAAGGGCCTGTATGAAATGGATAGATGTAAGGAGTTTTGGCCAGGTAATTACATATCAGAAAAGGTCGCTTGGCATAAGAGGCCCTGTATCCATAAGCCTTGCTAAAAGCCTCAGCGAGGTAGAGGCTATAAGCATGCAGATAACCAGAAGCACAAACGGCATGGAGGCAGAAGAGGGGAAGTCTAGGTCAAAGGACACAATGGGGCTTAAAAATTATATTGATTTTGGAGTATATAAATTTACAGGAAGCATAAACTGCTATTTTGCAGAAAAAACAGGTTTTACAGATGAGGATGCGGAACAAATCAAGGAGGCATTAAGAACACTATTTATAAATGATATGTCCTCTGCGAGACCCGAAGGAAGCATGGAGGTTAAAAAGATTTTCTGGTTTACTCATCCTAATAAACTAGGAGTTGCATCATCAGCTAAGATTAATTCCATTGTTAAAAATATTCTTCCTGATAAACAAAAGATCACGTCTTATGAAGAATATAGTATTGGAATAGACAAAGAAAAATATGAGGAGTATAAAAAAGCAGGCTTAATTATAGAAGAATTGGAAGGTATCTAATAGATGGATCTCTCTGGAATGGCTGTTAAAGATAATAAAGAGGAAGATTATTTATTAATATCAGGAATACAGCACTTTGTATTCTGTAAACGCCAGTGGGCATTGATACATATTGAGCAGCAGTGGCAGGAAAACCTGCGTACCATTGAGGGAGAAATTTTGCATGAGAAAACCCATGACAATACTGTAAAGGAATCCCGTGGGGATATTATTATTTCTCGGGGTATGGGAATTTTCTCAACTACTTTAGGCTTGACCGGAGCTTGTGATGCTGTTGAATTTCATAGGTCATTGGAAGGGATAAACATATTTGGCAGAGATGGGACATTTAAGCCAATTCCTATAGAGTATAAAAAGGGAAAACCAAAAGAAGACGAGTCCGATGTACTGCAGCTATGTGCCCAGGCTATATGTCTCGAAGAAATGCTTTTATGCGAAATCCCGGAAGCCTTTTTATTCTATGGAGAAACCAGACGCAGGTTAAAAATTGTACTCGATGAAGTGCTGCGTGATCGAGTTAAAGCAATTACCAAAGAAATGCATGAATTATATGATAGGAGGTACACACCTAAAGTAAAGCCGTCTAAAAGCTGCAAAGCGTGTTCTCTTACTGAAATTTGCATACCGAAGCTATGCAAAAATCCTTCCACTGCCTATTATATCAATAAAAACCTATCGGAGGTGGAGGAATGAGGAAACTGTTGAATACACTCTATGTCACATCTCCGGATACTTATTTATCACTTGACGGAGAAAACATTGTGATTCTGAAAAATGAAGCGGAAGTATCAAGGATTCCGTTGCATAACCTTGAGGGTATTGTTGCTTTTGGCTATACTGGAGCAAGTCCAGCATTGATGGGTGCTTGTGCAAAGCGCAATATAGCATTGAGCTTTATGAAACAGAGCGGAAAATTTCTTGCAAGAGTAGTCGGCGAGGTCAGAGGAAACGTTACTTTGAGAAAAGCCCAATACAGACTTTCAGACAGTCAGCAAGAAAGTGTAAAAATTGCCAGGAACTTTATTATAGGAAAGATTTTTAATGCTCGTTGGGTTGTTGAGCGTGCAACCCGTGATTATGCAGTAAGGCTTGATGTAGGTAAGCTAAAAGGAGTCTCAAAGACACTTGCGAATTCTCTTAAATTAGTTATACAAAGTGAGGATCTGGAACAGCTTCGAGGAGTTGAGGGAGAAGCGGCATCGCAGTATTTTCGTATATTTGACGATTTAATCCTTCAGCAAAAGGAATACTTCTATTTTCACTGCCGCAACAAACGCCCTCCCCTTGACAATGTTAATGCAATGCTATCATTTGTGTATACCCTCTTGGTCCATGATGTTGCAGCAGCACTGGAAACAGTCGGGCTGGATCCTTATGTAGGTTTTTTGCACCGGGATAGGCCTGGGAGGGTATCCCTTGCCCTTGATATGATGGAGGAACTGCGGCCTGTTCACGCAGACAGGTTTGTTATATCATTGATCAACAAAAGGGAAGTAAATGAATCGGGCTTTACTAGAAAAGAAAATGGCGCGGTTATTATGGCGGATGATACAAGAAAAACAATCTTGAAGGCATGGCAGAGCAGAAAGCAAGAGACAATTACGCATCCATTTTTACAGGAAAAAATAGAATGGGGACTTGTTCCTTATGCTCAGGCAATGCTGTTAGCCAGATTTATCCGGGGTGACTTGGATGGATATCCGCCGTTTATGTGGAAGTAGGTGATGAAATGCTGGTACTTATTACTTATGATGTAAATACAGAAACGCCGCAGGGTAGAAAGCGCTTACACCAAGTTGCGAAGCAATGTAAGAACTATGGACAACGTGTTCAGAATTCGGTTTTTGAATGTGTAATGGATGCGGCTAAATGCCGAGAGGTAAAGCATAAGCTTGAACAAATTATTGATAAGGATAAAGACAGCTTGAGGTTTTATTATCTTGGAAATAATTATAAAGGCAAGGTTGAGCATGTAGGTGCAAAGGCATCCTTCGATGTTGAGGATACTCTTATAATTTAGTGCGAATATGTAGCAAACATGAATAGCTGAAGGTTTCGCACCATAAATTTAGAGAAAAATGTACATAATTTGTAAATTCTTTGACAGGAGTGATTGTTTTTATAATAAAAAATTAAAAAATGAACAAAAAGTTAATAAAAACGATATATTTTTGTTCATTTTTGCTGTCGCTCCCCGCTGGGGAGCGGGGATTGAAATCGTATGGTTGTAATACCCTCATGCATTCATCAAAGTCGCTCCCCGCTGGGGAGCGGGGATTGAAATCTTTATATACAATTCTACCTGCCTTTCGGCTTCGTGTCGCTCCCCGCTGGGGAGCGGGGATTGAAATTCTTTTATCCTCCGATGTTTTCTTTCCTCTTGCCGTCGCTCCCCGCTGGGGAGCGGGGATTGAAATTTTTCTATCCCCTTTCATTTTACAGGTTTTCCCCGTCGCTCCCCGCTGGGGAGCGGGGATTGAAATCATTTAATCGCCCCCTAATGACGGAATTGCATTATGTCGCTCCCCGCTGGGGAGCGGGGATTGAAATCATTGAATAGAGTTGAAGCTGTTGCTAATATTTTGTCGCTCCCCGCTGGGGAGCGGGGATTGAAATCCATCTGCTCTCGCCTAATACATTACCTTTAACGTCGCTCCCCGCTGGGGAGCGGGGATTGAAATTGTATATGGTTTATTTACTTTTGCATCAAGGGCGGGTCGCTCCCCGCTGGGGAGCGGGGATTGAAATTTTTAGCACTCTCCCCAATCTAAACATTGCGTTTGTCGCTCCCCGCTGGGGAGCGGGGATTGAAATTATTAATTCAGCATATGAATAACTGTCCTCCGGCTGTCGCTCCCCGCTGGGGAGCGGGGATTGAAATTCTTTGTCACTCAATAGCTGATATTGAGCAGAACTTAGTCGCTCCCCGCTGGGGAGCGGGGATTGAAATCTATTCCTGAGAAAATAACTGACCTTTCACAGACCGTCGCTCCCCGCTGGGGAGCGGGGATTGAAATATCATCAGCAACTATGTTTTGCAAATCCTGCCCTGTGTCGCTCCCCGCTGGGGAGCGGGGATTGAAATAACACCTGGAGTTGATAACAAAATGCTGCCTATTCGGTCGCTCCCCGCTGGGGAGCGGGGATTGAAATAATATTTTTCTCAATGAATCACTAAAATACATGGCGTCGCTCCCCGCTGGGGAGCGGGGATTGAAATTTTTTATTATATAGGGAGTGAGAAAACGTGGGCGAAGGTCGCTCCCCGCTGGGGAGCGGGGATTGAAATTTTGGTTTGTTTTCTCTGTGCTGATTAAAATGTGTGTCGCTCCCCGCTGGGGAGCGGGGATTGAAATTAGCCTTAATCCCTTGCAATTACTATATTATATCGTCGCTCCCCGCTGGGGAGCGGGGATTGAAATTGGCCAGTATTCCATCTTTGGCGGTTTTGGTGCTTGTCGCTCCCCGCTGGGGAGCGGGGATTGAAATTGCGCCTGTATCTGCATCTGTTGGGTCGCTCGTGTGTCGCTCCCCGCTGGGGAGCGGGGATTGAAATGAGGTCTGTTACTCCGGGATAAACACCGGAATCATGTCGCTCCCCGCTGGGGAGCGGGGATTGAAATTTTCTTGGCAGCTAAAAACCGACTTTCCACCGTCGTCGCTCCCCGCTGGGGAGCGGGGATTGAAATAAAATCGTTACACTCGGCTATGATAAGACAATATCGTCGCTCCCCGCTGGGGAGCGGGGATTGAAATATTCTTGTATGTTTGCTTAGCATATTTATCTTGCACGTCGCTCCCCGCTGGGGAGCGGGGATTGAAATCATGCAAGTATGAAATAACCTAACCAGTTGATACGTCGCTCCCCGCTGGGGAGCGGGGATTGAAATATAGCAATAGATGCAATCACAAAACTTTACAGGAGTCGCTCCCCGCTGGGGAGCGGGGATTGAAATCTTGATAAGCCTATGGAGCCGCAGTATACAGATGGTCGCTCCCCGCTGGGGAGCGGGGATTGAAATAGCATAATCAACAGCCTTGTCGGTGATCATGCTACGTCGCTCCCCGCTGGGGAGCGGGGATTGAAATTTTTGCATAATATACAGTATAGGATAAGCCGATTTGTGTCGCTCCCCGCTGGGGAGCGGGGATTGAAATTGAACCGATTGTTATTGCTATCATATTTAACTCTCGTCGCTCCCCGCTGGGGAGCGGGGATTGAAATATAATATAAGAGGGGGCATTAAGCCCCCATCCCTCGTCGCTCCCCGCTGGGGAGCGGGGATTGAAATCGTGCCTTGTCTCTTTTGTATCTCTGCCATAAAGGTCGCTCCCCGCTGGGGAGCGGGGATTGAAATTCAATATCACGGTGTCAAAGCTCATAAAATCATGTCGCTCCCCGCTGGGGAGCGGGGATTGAAATATGTAATCCATCAGCAATGTCGCATTTTATTTTAGTCGCTCCCCGCTGGGGAGCGGGGATTGAAATAAAATGGCGAAAGGCGATATAGGACAAAGAAAATGTCGCTCCCCGCTGGGGAGCGGGGATTGAAATCGTTTTGGTACAACGGGCAACCCATACGGTTTATAAGTCGCTCCCCGCTGGGGAGCGGGGATTGAAATCTATATATAATATTTGCGGAGACTTTGGACTCCGTCGCTCCCCGCTGGGGAGCGGGGATTGAAATATATATACACCCCTTTTATATTAGTGATAACCCTTCAGTCGCTCCCCGCTGGGGAGCGGGGATTGAAATAATAATTGACCTTGCAAAAGTCAAGGAAAGTGAGTCGCTCCCCGCTGGGGAGCGGGGATTGAAATTATGTCTAGTTCCACCGTATCTAACGCTGTAGGAAGTCGCTCCCCGCTGGGGAGCGGGGATTGAAATCAGTCGCTGCCCTCTCCAGAGGTATCACCGCCAGGTCGCTCCCCGCTGGGGAGCGGGGATTGAAATAAAATGGCGAAAGGCGATATAGGACAAAGAAAATGTCGCTCCCCGCTGGGGAGCGGGGATTGAAATTTATGCCTAAAATCATTACTAAACCCCCCTTCAGTCGCTCCCCGCTGGGGAGCGGGGATTGAAATACCTTTGACGATATCGAGAATCTTGAATCCTTTGGTCGCTCCCCGCTGGGGAGCGGGGATTGAAATACATACTCTGCCCTAACTCGAAATGGAGAATTAGGTCGCTCCCCGCTGGGGAGCGGGGATTGAAATTTCTGTAGTATTAAAATTAGTAAGTACATACACCCGTCGCTCCCCGCTGGGGAGCGGGGATTGAAATAAATGAGCCAAAAGTCCTATAAAAAATAGTACCAGTCGCTCCCCGCTGGGGAGCGGGGATTGAAATAATGCCCTGGGTTAAATGCTAACCCAGGGCAACGTCGCTCCCCGCTGGGGAGCGGGGATTGAAATTATAACGATTCGAGTTACCGGCAAAGGGCAGAAGTGTCGCTCCCCGCTGGGGAGCGGGGATTGAAATGAGCCTGTCTAATATACTGTAATGCTTCATGTAAAGTCGCTCCCCGCTGGGGAGCGGGGATTGAAATGTAAAAACATACCTACAAAGATTGCGTTACCTTTGTCGCTCCCCGCTGGGGAGCGGGGATTGAAATCATAACCTGTACCGCCTTTGACCACTTCATCCGCGTCGCTCCCCGCTGGGGAGCGGGGATTGAAATTTTTAAGAACTGGAAGAAGCAACTAAAAACTGAAAGTCGCTCCCCGCTGGGGAGCGGGGATTGAAATAAATCCCGTTAAAGACAATTCAATGTCACAGCAAGTCGCTCCCCGCTGGGGAGCGGGGATTGAAATCAATCGAAATTGAACATATGAAGCCTGACTACTCAGTCGCTCCCCGCTGGGGAGCGGGGATTGAAATAAATACATTGGAGGTAATACAATAATGATACAAGTCGCTCCCCGCTGGGGAGCGGGGATTGAAATAGCAATAAAACCTTCAAAGACTCTTGGAACAAAGTCGCTCCCCGCTGGGGAGCGGGGATTGAAATTTAACTCCTCTAATTCAATTTTTATTTGACCATGTCGCTCCCCGCTGGGGAGCGGGGATTGAAATTTTCTTAAAAATTGACCATAAAATACAGAATTGGGTCGCTCCCCGCTGGGGAGCGGGGATTGAAATATTAAAAATATTTTTAAAAACCTATTGTATAAAGTCGCTCCCCGCTGGGGAGCGGGGATTGAAATATGTAATCCACCAGCAATGTCGCATTTTATTTTATGTCGCTCCCCGCTGGGGAGCGGGGATTGAAATTGTGTTTGTTACCGGTTTAGATACAGTAATGTCATGTCGCTCCCCGCTGGGGAGCGGGGATTGAAATTCGCCGCCGGACATTGCATCAATAGTCTTTTGCGGGTCGCTCCCCGCTGGGGAGCGGGGATTGAAATCATCTCCTTATAAAAGAGGTTGCCCCAGGTTAGCGTCGCTCCCCGCTGGGGAGCGGGGATTGAAATATCACCTTAATGGTCACAGACACCACAAGATCGTGTCGCTCCCCGCTGGGGAGCGGGGATTGAAATTGGTATCGAAGGCGTAAAAGAACGAGACAAATCCGGTCGCTCCCCGCTGGGGAGCGGGGATTGAAATAGAAAAACAGCCCAAGAATGGATGGATTGGTGGATGTCGCTCCCCGCTGGGGAGCGGGGATTGAAATTGTTTACGGGGTGACGTAAACAAAGTAAACAAAAAGTCGCTCCCCGCTGGGGAGCGGGGATTGAAATATTTCCTGCAACTGCATCAGATACAAAACAGTAGAGTCGCTCCCCGCTGGGGAGCGGGGATTGAAATTTTCCATTCTTCAAAATCATGTATGTCTGTGTATTCTGTCGCTCCCCGCTGGGGAGCGGGGATTGAAATCTGCTAGAGCTATTGCTGCCGCCAACTGTGTCTTGGTCGCTCCCCGCTGGGGAGCGGGGATTGAAATTATATTCCAGATCTGTACGATAAGCTGAGAACCAAGTCGCTCCCCGCTGGGGAGCGGGGATTGAAATACAAAGGCTTTAGAGGACGAAGGTGCGCTAGAAGTCGCTCCCCGCTGGGGAGCGGGGATTGAAATCTCTTGCCATGCTCTCACCTACCTTATGTGTTGTTGTCGCTCCCCGCTGGGGAGCGGGGATTGAAATACCGCTTGCTAATGCTTGCTTGTCGTAGATTGTGGTCGCTCCCCGCTGGGGAGCGGGGATTGAAATATAGTACAGGCCATAAGTCAAGATTAGACAGACAGTCGCTCCCCGCTGGGGAGCGGGGATTGAAATTCACTCCTTAAAAAGGTTGCCCCGGGTTAGCATTTGTCGCTCCCCGCTGGGGAGCGGGGATTGAAATCAATGCCCTGGGTTAAATGCTAACCCGGGGCAAGTCGCTCCCCGCTGGGGAGCGGGGATTGAAATAGATGGCTTCTGAGCAGTTAAAATTAGCTGAATCAGTCGCTCCCCGCTGGGGAGCGGGGATTGAAATCTTTTCCAGGTCGTCGGCCCGTTCTGCCAGGTCAAAGTCGCTCCCCGCTGGGGAGCGGGGATTGAAATAGACCTAGAATGGAACAATGGTACAAAGATAGTTGTCGCTCCCCGCTGGGGAGCGGGGATTGAAATAAATTCTACAGGCTTAATATGGGTTGATTGTTTGTACGTCGCTCCCCGCTGGGGAGCGGGGATTGAAATCAATGCCCCTGCTTAATTGATAAGTGGGGGCAACGTCGCTCCCCGCTGGGGAGCGGGGATTGAAATTCTGCCACTTCATCCAATCACATAGCCGTCTTAATGTCGCTCCCCGCTGGGGAGCGGGGATTGAAATTTTTGCTTACCCCAATTATCTCAGCTATCTCTGCGTCGCTCCCCGCTGGGGAGCGGGGATTGAAATTCAATGCTGAGAAGTAAAGATATATACCCAGAGTGTCGCTCCCCGCTGGGGAGCGGGGATTGAAATAATCTTGACGGGAGCGTCACGGTAGAGGACACAAGTCGCTCCCCGCTGGGGAGCGGGGATTGAAATAGACAAAAAGGACATTGACATAGCAATATATCACGTCGCTCCCCGCTGGGGAGCGGGGATTGAAATCTCTAATATGGGATGTAACGCAACTAATTAGATAGTCGCTCCCCGCTGGGGAGCGGGGATTGAAATATCACATCACCGATAGGGCTTGTTATCATTGCTAGTCGCTCCCCGCTGGGGAGCGGGGATTGAAATTTCTTTTGTCATAACAAGTCTGCACCATCCGTCTTGTCGCTCCCCGCTGGGGAGCGGGGATTGAAATAGCAGCTTGGTTATCTGCGTATTGCTGTTGCATTAGGTCGCTCCCCGCTGGGGAGCGGGGATTGAAATTTAACCTTTGTGCGCCCGGCTGAAGTCTGGGGCAGTCGCTCCCCGCTGGGGAGCGGGGATTGAAATACCCGGAGAACGCAAAACTGCAAAGAGCATTACCTATGTCGCTCCCCGCTGGGGAGCGGGGATTGAAATAGGAGATACATATATACATATTCCTTGGGCGATTGTCGCTCCCCGCTGGGGAGCGGGGATTGAAATACCTATCAGCAGAGATACTATTGCCCCGCCTGTAAGTCGCTCCCCGCTGGGGAGCGGGGATTGAAATCATTTGGACAGCCGGAAAAAGGCGAGCTTTTGGGAGTCGCTCCCCGCTGGGGAGCGGGGATTGAAATAAAGAGGGAAATGCAACTTTTTGTAACGCAGGATTGTCGCTCCCCGCTGGGGAGCGGGGATTGAAATTTATATCATTAACGGTCCACCCTCAGCCCGACCAGTCGCTCCCCGCTGGGGAGCGGGGATTGAAATATTTCCCAATCCCCTTTCAACTTGTTTTCTTAAGTCGCTCCCCGCTGGGGAGCGGGGATTGAAATAAGCTTTGAAAAGGGCCTTGGAACTTGGTATGATGGTCGCTCCCCGCTGGGGAGCGGGGATTGAAATCTTCTAATCCCGGTGCTGCTATTTTGGGCGTTAGTCGCTCCCCGCTGGGGAGCGGGGATTGAAATATACTACTGCAAATATACCTTCAAGAATCTCAATTGTCGCTCCCCGCTGGGGAGCGGGGATTGAAATTATATCTTTATGTATTTTGTTCTTTGTTCCTTCGTCGCTCCCCGCTGGGGAGCGGGGATTGAAATAAAATACATTTATACATTCACTGCATAAAACTCTGTCGCTCCCCGCTGGGGAGCGGGGATTGAAATCATCCTCTATTACTGTAAAAATGTAAATCCCAATGTCGCTCCCCGCTGGGGAGCGGGGATTGAAATAATCTGACTTTAATAGGCTTCGTAAGGATTGGTCGTCGCTCCCCGCTGGGGAGCGGGGATTGAAATCTGTATTAAAAAACCTTTTGTGTTATGGTCTGCAGTCGCTCCCCGCTGGGGAGCGGGGATTGAAATAACTATGTCTGTATGCGGCAATCGCAAAAGCCATGTCGCTCCCCGCTGGGGAGCGGGGATTGAAATCCCCGCTTAATATCAACAGAAAATCTTCGGTGGTGTGTCGCTCCCCGCTGGGGAGCGGGGATTGAAATATTTGGATTAATGTATAAACGTTCAGGAGATACAGTCGCTCCCCGCTGGGGAGTGGGGATTGAAATGATGCTACGATAGTTCAGGCAATATATTAACAAAGTCGCTCCCCGCTGGGGAGCGGGGATTGAAATACTCCTTAATATTAATCTATCTATTATCTATTATGTCGCTCCCCGCTGGGGAGCGGGGATTGAAATTATTCTGTTCTGAATTGTTTCCTGCAATTCTCCTGTCGCTCCCCGCTGGGGAGCGTGGATTGAAATAATACACTCCTTATATATTTAATATTGTTTTATTGGGTCGCTCCCCGCTGGGGAGCGGGGATTGAAATACAAGAGTAGCAACAGTATCATTCTTGCAAACTAGTCGCTCCCCGCTGGGGAGCGGGGATTGAAATTATTACCCCAAATGCAGCTTTTATCTTTTCGTCAGGTCGCTCCCCACGGGGGAGCGTGGATTGAAATTTCTACATCTTCAGGTGTGAACCCATGCAACTGGCGTCGCTCCCCACGGGGGAGCGTGGATTGAAATTGCTAAAGCGGGGGTTTGCTTTGATAGGAATTGAGTCGCTCCCCACGGGGGAGCGTGGATTGAAATAACTACATCGCCATCATAATATACGCCAGGATTATGTCGCTCCCCACGGGGGAGCGTGGATTGAAATTTGAAAGGAGTAAAATAAAATGGTGAGAAAACAGTCGCTCCCCACGGGGGAGCGTGGATTGAAATCCTAAAAGGAGCTCCGGATACTTTGCATCAGTCAGTCGCTCCCCACGGGGGAGCGTGGATTGAAATACTCATAGCACAATGGGAAAACGAGTTTGATTTATGTCGCTCCCCACGGGGGAGCGTGGATTGAAATCTTCAATACCGCTACTGGCTTTTGTGTTGGGTGAGTCGCTCCCCACGGGGGAGCGTGGATTGAAATTAATTAAAAAATCAGAATTAAAGAAGTCTCAACTTAAGTCGCTCCCCACGGGGGAGCGTGGATTGAAATATCTTTAGTGATGTCACAATAACTTATACGCTGAGTCGCTCCCCACGGGGGAGCGTGGATTGAAATTTATGCTGTTAGCACTTTGTATAAATAATCCAAGTCGCTCCCCACGGGGGAGCGTGGATTGAAATAATCAGTCCTTCAAGAGCTCTCATTTTATTTTCGTCGCTCCCCACGGGGGAGCGTGGATTGAAATAGACATTAACAAGTCATAGACAAAGAGTAATAGATGTCGCTCCCCACGGGGGAGCGTGGATTGAAATTCTCAAATAACCTTACTACATCGGACATCTGCTGCGTCGCTCCCCACGGGGGAGCGTGGATTGAAATCTGCAAAATTATAAATAGTCTTATCCGCATACAAAGTCGCTCCCCACGGGGGAGCGTGGATTGAAATTCAATCTGTTTGAGTTCATCGTCCAGATCCGTCACGTCGCTCCCCACGGGGGAGCGTGGATTGAAATCTGCGTATGTGAAAGGAAAGCCTCTTTAAGAGAACGTCGCTCCCCACGGGGGAGCGTGGATTGAAATGTTGATATCAACTCTGTTATTTCATATGTGGTATGTCGCTCCCCACGGGGGAGCGTGGATTGAAATAGCTGAAGAGGATTTTGAATTTGAAGAAGACGAGGGTCGCTCCCCACGGGGGAGCGTGGATTGAAATATTTGATTAGGAATTATCTCCTGCAAACTGACTTGTCGCTCCCCACGGGGGAGCGTGGATTGAAATATCAAACCCTTTTATCAAGTATTCAGCAATATTGTGTCGCTCCCCACGGGGGAGCGTGGATTGAAATTTTTGTGTACATCGCCTAATACTTCAACCTCTGCAGTCGCTCCCCACGGGGGAGCGTGGATTGAAATATATCTTGATTTATAAACTGTTATGTCTTTATTCTGGTCGCTCCCCACGGGGGAGCGTGGATTGAAATATTTATGATATGTGGGGTGAAGCTTTGAAGCAATTAGTCGCTCCCCACGGGGGAGCGTGGATTGAAATCTATATATGCTAAAGTTATTGACGGATCGCTATGGTCGCTCCCCACGGGGGAGCGTGGATTGAAATTATCCAGACTCATTGCATTACCTTTTCCATGTGGCAGGTCGCTCCCCACGGGGGAGCGTGGATTGAAATTTTATCAAATAATCCAAAGCAAGGACTTGGTGCATTGTCGCTCCCACGGGGGAGCGTGGATTGAAATATAATAATTATTTCCATTATTTCTAATTGCTTTTGTCGCTCCCCACGGGGGAGCGTGGATTGAAATTATAATAAGTATAACCAGAATGTCAATCATTTATAGTCGCTCCCCACGGGGGAGCGTGGATTGAAATTTATAATATATATAAACAGTGTGTTAAGGATAAAGTCGCTCCCCACGGGGGAGCGTGGATTGAAATTTGTTTAATTGTTAACTTGTCGGACATGTTATCGTCGCTCCCCACGGGGGAGCGTGGATTGAAATCGTCATTAGGGGGCGAAGGGATGGAACAATGCAAAGTCGCTCCCCACGGGGGAGCGTGGATTGAAATAATTTGGATGGAACTGCAACGATTGAGGATACAAAGTCGCTCCCCACGGGGGAGCGTGGATTGAAATACCCGTCATATCGTCATTGACGCATATTGCCTTTTGTCGCTCCCCACGGGGGAGCGTGGATTGAAATTATTGTACTGTACTTTACAGTACATGTCAAGGGGTGTCGCTCCCCACGGGGGAGCGTGGATTGAAATTGTGGTTTATATGATACTGCATAAGCCTGTCGGCTGGTCGCTCCCCACGGGGGAGCGTGGATTGAAATTTAGCCTAAGATATTTATAATTTATCGGTCTTGCGTCGCTCCCCACGGGGGAGCGTGGATTGAAATAAAAATTCACTGGCTTGCTTTACTGTTGGATGGTGTCGCTCCCCACGGGGGAGCGTGGATTGAAATCATCCAAATTAAACACGATAAAATCTGCCTTATAGTCGCTCCCCACGGGGGAGCGTGGATTGAAATCGTACCTTGGGCTAATGGCTTCCGAGGGGGGGCAGGTCGCTCCCCACGGGGGAGCGTGGATTGAAATACGGCAAATGTAGTCACAAGGGCAAAGTATCTGGGTCGCTCCCCACGGGGGAGCGTGGATTGAAATTGTAGCTTTTGCTGATATTGAACATCCGCAACAGCGTCGCTCCCCACGGGGGAGCGTGGATTGAAATCGTACCTTGGGCTAATGGCTTCCGAGGGGGGGCAGGTCGCTCCCCACGGGGGAGCGTGGATTGAAATATCAAAGCCTTTTTTTATATCCTCTTGCCATGTGTCGCTCCCCACGGGGGAGCGTGGATTGAAATAATCATAGCCTTATATTAACAGAGTTTTATGTGAGTCGCTCCCCACGGGGGAGCGTGGATTGAAATTACCAATAGCGGTAGGTGAAAATACAATTGAGATAGTCGCTCCCCACGGGGGAGCGTGGATTGAAATTTTATGTCGCTGTTTCTAAAATCGCTATTCTTTAGTCGCTCCCCACGGGGGAGCGTGGATTGAAAT
>Ga0116184_10002882_pt1 | contig 14563 bp, 9 predicted proteins | sample AD_JPNNA5_MetaG_FD_89886 | JGI IMG/M metagenome (GOLD analysis project Ga0116184, IMG submission 89886) | Active sludge microbial communities of municipal wastewater-treating anaerobic digesters from Japan - AD_JPNNA5_MetaG | ecosystem: Engineered > Bioreactor > Anaerobic > Digestate | place... | reverse complement strand
GATCCTCGCCGATTACCGGGTCGTGGGCGAGGCCCTCTGGGAGAGGTTCAACGCAAGCCGCGAGGAAACCCTCTGGTACTACCGGGAGCTCGTGGCGGCCTTCAAGGAGGGCGGCACGACGCCCCTCATCGAGGAGTTGGAACGGGTCGTGAATGAACTGACGAGACTCGTAAAGGAACGCAACGGCTAGGCAACGCGAAGACAGCGGCGATTCAGAGGCGACTTGCACCGCTATGCAAATTGGGGAAATTTGCATCCGCCGTTCAACACGCTGCTAAACAGCCGTCAACCCCGTTCCCGTAAAACCGATATGAATCAAAATTCTCCGCTTTTGCGTCGGATGTGGGCATTGTGCTGTTCATTGCTGTGGCTTCTGGTTGGCCAGATGTTTCTGGACTGCGGGCCATGTCACGTTCATGAATTCCCTCAGCTGACCGCTGAAGGCCTTGATGAATTCGCCGTCGCGCAACTCCTCGGCGCCCCTGGTCTCACTCGCGACAATGCCCTGATACCGGTTTGTATTTTTGTACTTATACCGCGTTCCGCTGATGACCAGGTCCCCGTTCCTGTCGGTCAGCCCCGGGACCTGCTGTAATTCCGTCCATGCCTCGCTCAAGGGCCTGTCGCGATTCTTGTTCTTGCTGTAAAGACCCCATTGAACCTTGAGGGCGTCCGAGAGGCGAGCGGAGAAGTAGTGCCGCTTCGTCACATTCCAGTTGGCTTCGAGATTCTTGACGATGTCGCCGTCCGACGACCTGTCAAGAATCGAAAAGGGCAACAGGGCCTGATCGACACCCGCAAGCACCCCCTTGAGGAATGGAACACCAAGGAGATATTTCTCAAACAAGGGCCAGATTCTTTCGATGAAGGCAAGCAGCTGCCCGGCATGCAGCTTTTGCACTTCCGGCGTGGCCAAGTCGGACGGCAGGAGCCTCAGACTGGTCTGAAGGCCCAGATAATCCTCAAACGATTCCAGCCTGTATTTACAGCCGCCCACGGGAATTATCCCGTCGGCGCCCGACGATCCCAGCGACTTTGCCAATTGGCTGCATGCATGCCGAAGCGGGGGGTCCTTTGTCCTGTTCTCGCTATAAACGCCCCATCGGATGTCCACCTTGCCGGATCTCGTGACCTGTACCATGACGGCAAAGAAGTACTGATTCGTGATTTTCCACGAGGCAAGAGCGCCGTTTTTGAGCGGTTTCTCTTCGACAGACAGCGGCTTGACGGGCAGCCTGCCGGGGCTAATTTTCTTGACGATCGCATGGAGATACTCTTTTCCAGCGCCATCCATAATTGGGGAAGCGTTGCTTTCTCCGTCGGGCCGTAGATAGCTGATTAGCCTTTCGATCGACTCGTCAAAATAGTCATGCATTACCCTCACAGACTGGTACTTAATGATGGATTCTATGTCCTGCGGCAGAGCACATTTCGGAGGGAATTCGGCCTTCCCGATGCACACGGGCACGATGTTTTTGTTTTTCGAGATGGCATAAGCGACTTCCTTTCGGACCCAGTCATCTTCCTGATTGCACCTGTCGAGAGCGCCCGGGGATACGATCAGGATGAAATTCGGATTCTCGTCGATATGCCTGAAGATCTGCTCGTCAAAGTGCGACTGACGCAGGTTGTCAACATCAATAAACGTGTCAACGGACATTTGTTTTAATCCCGAGTTTATCGCACGCGCATCCACCCAGGCCTCCCTGCAATAACTGATAAAAGCCCTTTTGTGTGCCATGAAAAGTGCCTCCTGCAAATCGGGTTTTATCGCACATCGGCCGGCGCAGAAATCAATGAAGCGTTTCGAGTCTCTCCAGGATGCGAACCATGGCGAGCGTGTCGAGCTTGCAATATTCGGTCAGATCCTGCCGTATTTTCTCGACCGTTGCGTCATCGACGGCACGGCACATGGCAAAGTAGGCATCCATGGCCATCCCGCCGTCGGAAATTTCCAGATCGTCGTATGACAGGTCGGGTACAAGGGCGGGCAGCACCGCCTTGATGGAATAGGAGCCTCTCATCTGCCAGTGGTAGACCGTCCTTTGCTTGAACGGGGCCATGAGATCGACCATGTTGCTCAAGAGCTCGTCGATGGCGCCTGCGTGCTGCGGAAAGCTGGCTTTCAGCTCGCGCAGCCGGGTTGCCTCGAAGGCCTGGTTGTATGTCAGAATGCATGCACCGGGCGGGACCTGCTGCAGGAGCTGCTGGAGGAATTCCCCGCGGGGGTCCCCGTTCGGGCGGGCAAGGAATTGTTCGTGTCGCAATGGGGCGCCCGCGCTGTCCCGGATGTGCAGGGAAAACTGGAAAGGGATCTGTTGGTAGGGCCGCGTGCCGTCGAAGAGAGGGACTGCGCTCATGCAGGTCTCGAAATCGAGGAAGCAGAGGGGGTACCAGAGCGTGCGCAGAAACGCCCGGACCCCTTCCCTGTCGACAACCGTCTTCCGTCCGACCGTCGCCTCCACCTGGAAGCGCTGCCTGTCATCCAGGCAGCCTGCCGGGATATCCTGCATGAACCGGATGCCGGAGTGGTAGAGCTCGAAGCGATCGGCGCCCCGGCCCCTGAGATGGAGGACGGAGTCGTCCGGCTGCTCCGGCCAGCAGACATGCTCGAAATCGCATGCATAGGGGTCGCAGCACTGTTTCCCGATCGGCACGTCGGGCGCCTGCCCGCTTCGGAGAACCGTCTTGAAGGCTTCTATGTTGTCACGGATTTCATCGTCCATGCCGGAGATATCCGCCGTGATATCCGCCACGGAGAAGAGTTTCCCGGGCTCGATCCCGCCCTTTCTCACGTAAGAGCTGTCGATGTGGACGATGTGGGTCCTGGAGACGTGAAGCCCGGCGCCTCTCACCACGTAGGCCTGGATGGCGCCGTCCTGGACATGCACATCCTTTACGTCGGTCGTGCTCTTCACCTCGTAGATGTTCCACCTGTTCTCGACCTTGCGCAGGATGTCCACCTTGACGAAAACCCCGTCATGGCAGAACGCGGGCTCGTACAGAACCGTGGCGTCTTCCTCGATCAGTGCCTTTGTGCGGGTGATCTGCTCGCGTATCGGGACACCCTGGTACGGAATCTCCGTCCCGCCGGGGAAGAGATCGCGGGCAATCCGGCCGACATCCGTGCCTGCGTCGAGCCGGGCTTTTGCGGCCGCTGAACGTCTCCCCTCGACGCCCGATTTGCACAGGAAGAGCGATTTCGGGCACTGGAGCCCGCGCAGATAGAGGGACTTGCTCAGATAGTCGGATTTCATGACTGCCTCCATGCGCGAAATGAGCAAGTTGCATGCCATGGAAAGCCGTTTCATTACGGCCTTTTATCCTTGGCGGAGAGTCCCGGCCCGAGGGTTCACTGTTCTGAACGATTGCGGCACAACCGTGCGGCCGCGCCGCCGGCGCCTGGTCGCCGTCTGTCCGGCCGTGTACGCCTGCCGGGGGAAATGGCATACATGTTGCTGAATTGTCCGGCAGAAACCCATAACAAAAGGAGTTGTTATGACCAGGCGAAGCAAGAATTATAAATTGTGCGGGACGTGCGACTATTGGACCGGGCCCAGGGATATCGATCATTACCAACTGAACGCCATATACGACAACGACGCGGAAGGCAAATGCATGGGCAAGTGGAAACACATGACAAAGAAGGGCAATCACAACTGCAGCGGCTGGGAGCCGTGGAGTCTGTTCAAGTAGCGGCAGGCTTCGTCATGAACCGTCACATAGGGTGACGGGGACATTCATTGTCCTCCCGATCCGTGCAGGTGCCCTGCCGTCATCTCGCAGCCCAGATTGAAGGACAGCGTGTTGGATATCGCCTCGGGCAGGCGGACCGGACAGATTGAGTCCGCCGTGATCAGCCTCGCCACCTCGTCCTGCCCCATGACGACCCGGAACCACTGCTCGCGGTCGCTCATGACGCGATACTGCCTCTCGTCGGCTGTGCCGGCCAGGTACGGGAGATAGACAACGATGGGCTGGCGCCCCTCGGCCTTGCACCCGATCCGGTCGATGCGGCCGGTGCGCTGCTCGATGGTGCTGGGGTTCCATGCAAGGTCGTGATGGATCACGTGCCGGCAATAGCGCTGCAGGTCCACGCCCTCGCCCATGACCTGGCTGCACACGAGGATGTCGGGGAAAAAGGGCGTGTTGAAGGCACGCATGAGGCGCGCGCGGGCTTCTCGCCTGGTTGCACCCATGGCAACCTTGACGTTTGCCACTGTCATGGTGCCCGAAGCCAATTCGGGATCCTCCTCCGCATCGCCCTGCACGCGGATTTCGCCTGTCTGGGTTCGTCCCGCCGCCTCCAGGTACAGTTCCCTCTCCGCGGGTGAGCACCGTTCCGTCAAAAACCCGATGAAGCCCCCCATTTTCTCGAGCCAGGAAAGGCCTGAGCCGTCGGCGCATTCCAGCGTCCGCTGCACCGCGGCATCCGGTGCAATCGCATCCAGCTCGGCAAGCGGGAAGAAGCGGACAAGTGTTGTCGGGACGCGGAGGAACCTGCGCATGATGTCCATCAACGCCCCGCGCTGTGCCCCGTCCATCCGAGCCCGCTCGATGGCTGCACGGTGCATCTCCAAGATTCTGCCCAGTGCCTTGTCGACGGCCCGCCGCCCGGGGGAGTCTGCGTCATCGAAAAAAAGCCGCTGGATTCTGCCCAGGAGGGCTTCGAGGTCGCCATCCGCCGCTGCACGCCCGGCCGCCTGGAGTTTCTGCTTCCCGGCCAGGATGATCCGCCGTTCGATCTCGCGGCTGATGTGAATGCGCAGGCAGCGCACCGTGTAGCGATAGAAGGCAAAGACGAGCACCTTTTCCCCGGCCTCCCACAGATCGACGGCCCTCCTGACCGTCGCCTCGACCTTCGGGTGCGCCGCGCCGCTGCAGTTCTGCAGCGCACGGTCAAATTCCTCCAGGTACCAGCCCGCATGGGGCAGATGCGCTTCCCGCGGGTTGTCATCCTGCTCATCCCTGGCCTCCCTCCGGCTTTGCCTCGTCGAGCGAAAGGCCTCGTAAGAGGAGCAAAGCGCCTCGCCCAGCAGGTCGTCCTCCGGCGTCGCGGTGCTCCGGGCGGCAAGGAAGAAAGGGAGCAGCTGCTGCGGCGGTATCGGCAGGCCGTTAGCGGCATCGAGGCCGGCAATGGCTGCACCGGCCATCCGGCGCCGGCGCTGTATGTCGGTCCCGGCCCATAGCGCACCCTTGTTGTGACGGACGATCCACGTCTGCAGGGCCTGCTGGGCCGCATCGCGGCCGGACTTCGCGGCCGCGTAGGCGGCGACGACGGCGCGCAGCCGGTCGTTGAGGGACTCATGAGGGGCGCCGAGCGTTTTCTGCCACCAGTCCTCAACCGGGCCGTCGCAGTCCTCGGGGCAGAGACGGCTCCAGGCCTGCTGCAGTCGAATCGCCGCGCGCTGGCTGTCATCGAGCTTCTTGCTCAATTCCTCCATCTGCTTTGCGAATGCCTCTGCGGGCCCCAGCTCGTTTGCGTCCCACCGCACATCGCCGAACCGTTCGAGCACCCGCACCAGCTCGCGATGGCCGAGCTGGAAGGGCGTGGCCGTCAGAAAGAGCATGCGGTCGAAGGTCCTGGCCATGGCCCCGTCACCCGTGCGCAGATCGCTCACGGCGTCCGGGGTCTGCAATTGCCGGGCGAGAGACGTCTTCGGGTTCTTCAGGTGGTGCGCCTCGTCCATGACGAGCAGGGGCGAGCGCCAGCCGGCCCTCGCCAGGATGTGGCTCCATAGCGTCTGCTCGACTCGGCGCATGGCGTCGCGCGCCTCCTTGAGCCGCTGCGAGACCCGCTCTTCCCCCCCGCGCGCCACGACGGGCATCTTTTCCAGCGCGGCGGCCAGAGGGGTCAGATCGAGACCCGGCAGGACATCCAGGACAGCCCCGGGAACCGGGTCATCGGGCAGCCGCTTCCTTTCATCGAGAACCGCACCGTTGTAGATGCCCATCCAGGCACTCGGCGGCTCCTGGAGAAGCTTCTGCCATAGTTCCTCTTTCCAATCGTGTGCACGCTCTTCTCCAATCGCCCAGATCAGCTCGGCGAGAAACCGGTGAATCTGCCTCCTCACCTGCGCGAGGCGGCCTTCCCGATTCTGGCCGTGGCGGCGCAGGGCCTCTGCGATGAGGTGCAGTTTGATCCACTTGTCGGACTGCCGGCGGCTCATCGCGCCCTGGGCGAGGAAGATCATGTGGCATCGCGCCTCCGGGGGGTCGTCCATGAGCCTCATCAAATCGAGGCTGTGCCGGGCCACATTGTAGCGCACGGCATCCGCCCCCGGTGCCGCGGCCCGGGAATCGCCGCCGCACTGCACCGGCCGGCGGCTGTCAAGATACAGTTCGCAGAACGCGCCGAGATCCTGTACCCACTTGTCCACGAGATTTGCCGGGACCATCACGATGACAGGGCCGAGGGGGTTGCGGACCGCCACGCTGTAGGCAACGGCCAGGGCGACGAATGTCTTGCCCATGCCGACATCGTCGGCGAGGATCACGCCGGGCTGCCGCCGCAGCCGCCTGAGGATCTCCTCGACCTCGGCGCGCTGCCTCATCTGATCGGCTCCCGGCACCCGGGCCTTCAGCTGCGTGCCGAGCACGAGTTCCCGCGGCGGGCTGTAAAGGTCGTTCACGGTCTGCATGTTTCCAGCACCCGTTCCCAGAAGGAAAGCAGGTCCCCCGACAGTCGGCTGCGTCGCGCCTCGACCTGCCCGCGAAGCTTCTGCGCCAGCTCGTCGAGGAACGCCCTGAAGGTTTCATCAAAGACGGACTTCGGCAGGGACCCGTCCTCGGGCTGATAGTCGACTTCCCGGAGAACAAGGAGAAAGTCGGAGAGCGTCAGCAGGACCTCGTCGGCCTTGCCGTCGGGGCTTTCGAAATCCCGCACGAGGCGGTCTGCCAGCGCGGAAACGCCCAGAAGGCCCCGCAGGCGCCAGTCCAGGGCGGTCAGGCTCCAGACCGGCCGTTGGAGATTGGCACGCAACTGAGCGAGGGTGCGCGCGCGCCGCCGGACGCGATGGAGGAAGGTCGCCTGCAGATCATAGCGCCGGAGGGGGTCCAGGTCGCCCGGTGTTGCCGAGTCCAGGTCCTCGTCGTAAGAATCCGGGGGCTGCTGCTGCCTTGCCCATGCGCGAAATGCGGCGCCCGGATCGGCTGCCGCGACGATCTGCAGCATATCTTCGGCGGACATCTGCTCCAGGAGTGGCGGCGGCGGCAGGCGGCTGCCGTCTTCCACGTTGAGCGGCAGGAAGGCTTCGTGGCCCGCCCACCGGACTAGGATCTTTTCGGGCGGGTGCTGGGGCGCCCAGGGGATTTCGATCGTGGTCGAGCCGCCCTGCGCCTTCCAGCCGTGCGCTGTGAGCAGTTCCCGGGCATCCTGCCCGCAGGCGTGCATGCTCCACTCCTCGGGAAGCTCACCGGGTTCCAGTCTCAGCACCACGGCGCGCCCGGCGCCCCCGCGATACAGGGCGGAAAGAAAACCGGGCGGCAGGCAGGGCGCCGATGCCTGCTCTTCCTCATTCTCCTCGGGCTTTGAGCCCAGCCACTCCGCCTTGTCCGGTTCGGCCACCATCGACACGTCCGGCCAGACCGCTTCGAGTTGCCCGCTTTCCCGTGCATAGGCCGCACGATCCACGATGGTGAGAAGGTTGGCCTCGGCGTTTCGGTTCTGCACGAGACCCAGGCCGGCGCAGGTGAAGTTGGACGAACCGATCATCAGGGCCGAGTATGTTTCATCGAGAAATGCAATCATTTTGGCATGCCAGGGCCGCGGGTTCCGGTCCGGGTCCGATTCGGGCAGCTTCTCCACGGTGACCTTGCAGCCGTAGCTCGGCGGTGTCAGCAGCAGGGATTTCGGTGCCGCGAGCCTGGGCACGGCGGAGGGGTCGCCATGGTTGACGGACGGGACGCACATCCGGAGCCTGCGCTGCCTCCCCCGGGCCATCAGCTTGCACAGTTCGGCCGTCGCCCTGCTGAGTGTGGTCTCCGCATCGAAGAAAGGCGATGCGACCCAGGCCTCCCGGGGGGATGCCCCCCGGGCCCGGCACGCCTGGACAGCCTCACCGAGGCTGCTCCGCCCGCCCCCGCCGGCCGCAGGGAGGGTGCACACAAGGTGCTGCCTGATCGTGTCTCTTCGGCGCGACGCGCCCCATCCCCCGGCATGCCGGACGACCTGTTCCAGGAACCCCTCTGCCCGCCGTATCTCCGGCGGGCGCTCCGCCGCCCCCGGCACGAATGCCAGGAGGCTGCGAAGGAACGAAACCGCGTCCGCCAGCAGCTCGATGCGGCCGTCTTTCGGGGTGAGGTAGACCGCGGCGGCCACTTCCTGGTTGATTCGATACCCCTGCTCGGTCAGGTTTGCCGAGGCCACGATGATCCGGATATGCCCGGCCCAGGCCAGCAGGCTGATCTTCGCATGCTGCCTGGCCCCGCGAATCCGCACGGGGAGCACGTCCCATCGGAGCGAATGTTCCTTCCCGGCCTGCGTGTAGTCGGTGAGAACGGCGGCATAGACACTCCCGAGCCGCTTTTCCCTCTCGAGGAGAAAAGCCAGATCCTCGCGGTTCGGCTCCGACTCGATCTCCAGGAAGCGCGCCAGGCACTGCTCCTCGAACAGCGCCGGGGAGAAGGTGAACGTGGACGCAAGGCAGCCGACGGGCTCGCCTGCGCCCTGCGGCGGCCTCCAGAGCTCAAGCATGGCGCCGCTGCCGGATGTTTTCCTGCGCTTGCTCATTTCAAATCCAGGTAGAAGCGGCGGATCGGCCTGCCCCTGTAGTCGTGCACGTATCGTCCGGGCAGGAGTTCCCGCTCCGCCTCGCGGTACTGCTGTCGGATATGGATGCGGCCTCCTCCCAAATCGTCGAACCAGGGCCGTTTGCCCGGCGGTTTCTCCTTCTGGATGCGCACGTGGTGCCTGCAAAGCCCGACCGCGCATGCGCCGGCATCCATTTGCTGCGAGAAGACCTGAAAGCGCTGCTCGAAGAGGCTCTGCAGCGGGCGGTCGGCGTTCGGCACCTCCCCGAGGGCGCGGTGAGCCGCCGCGTATCGTTCATTCAGCCCGTCGATTGCAGCCGTGAATTTGGCGTGCTGCGCGATGAGGGGGACGTCATACGCCTGTGCGTCAGGGGTCGAGGCCCGGGCCCTGATCACGTCGAACGCGTCCTGGAGGCTCCGGGCAAAGGCCTCGTAAGCGCGGATCGCAGCGAGGAGCCGGCCGTATTCCGGCGCCGTTTCCTCCAGCCTGTCGTGCAGGCGCTCCTCCGGGTAATCCGACTCGTCGGCCGCGGCGAATTCATCCTGGAGCCGCCAGATTGCCGGCAGGGCGCCCAGCCGGCGTTCGTCCGTCGCGTGCAGGAGATCCCGAAGATGCCGCTTCTCCCTCTCCTTGAGGGCCCCGGGCGCAAACGCCGCGGCCAGACCGGCCCACTCCGCGCTGCTCCAGCCCGGCTTGGTGCGGGGCGGCCTCTCCGCCAGGCTGCGGCGCAGGGCCTCTTTCCAGCGCACGAGCAGGGGCCGTGCCCCGTCGATGCCGTCGAATCCCATGTCGCGCGCCCACGCGTCCACCAGTCCGCCTGTGCAGGGGCCGGGGCCGAGATGCACGTTGACGACACCCAGGCGCACCGCCAGCCGCTTGTAAACACCGTGGAAACCGAAAACCCGCGGGGTTTTCAGGTAGCTGCGCGCGTCGAGGTAGCCAGGCTGGACGATTGCCCGTCTCGTCACGAGCGTGCCCGGGACAGCCGATATGTCGGCATCATCGCCCATCTGCCGGATCAGGGCTTCCACGACGAGCCACTCCCAGACGAGGAACGGCGAGGCGTCGCGCTGCAGCGGATCGCCCTCGAGCCCCTCGGTCACCAGGGTGCCCACGGCCATCGCCGTGAGAAACCGGATGCGGTGCATCCGCTCCCTGACCCCGGGCACCAGCGCCACCGCCAGCTGGTCGGCAATCGGGTACAGCCCCAGCGGATCCAACGACCCTTCGCTGGATCCGGGCGGGTCATAGCTTGTCAGGAATGGAAGCGTGACGGCCATCGTTGCGGTCACCCGGCGGGCGGCAAGCTGGTTGAAACGGGGTCAGCCTTCCATCGGCATCTCCAGCGGCTTGGAGCGCTGGAGGAGCAGCCAATCGCCGCTTTCCGTGAGCGCCTCCCGCCCGAGCTCGATGAGCAGCTCCTCTGCCTTTTCAGGCCCGTCGGCTGCCAGGCGCTCCCGGATGAGCCGATGGGCCCGCTTGTAAAGGGACAGCATGCGCTGGAACTGCTTGACCTCTTCCAGGAGGCCTGATTTTTCCACGTAGGCGGCCCGCGCGGCGCCCGTGGCGAGGAGGACCTCGATCGACACGAACAGGGAAGCGCCGATCAGCCACTCTTTGACGTCCTCCATGCCGAGGGGGTCATCCGCATGGCCGAGAACGAAAACGAAGACGCCCTTGATCGCGAAAAGAGCCGCCACGAGGAGCATCGCGAGGACGAAGAGCCGGAGCGTGAACGCCTCCTGCTTTTCGATATTCTCTTGCTTCTCCCCGCACTTCTTTTCGAAGTAAGTCCGCTGGTCTTCCACCCAGTGCCGCATGGCGAGTTCGAACGATGCGTTCCTGTCGGGGGGCCGTGCCGTGCGGCAGGCGTGATTCGCCTCGATGCTCACGTTGCGGACGGCGTGGAGGATCCAGCCCATCTCGCGCTTGAATTTCCGGAGATAGTGGTCCGTGACGCTCTCCCGTGAGCCGAGCAGCTTCCAGAAGAACTGCACGCGCAGCGCCTCCGCCAGCGCCCTGTAGTCACTGAACTTGTCCTTGATCTCCTTTTTCCGCCGCCAATACAGGAACAGCATCCCCAGGGTTGCGGGGAACAGTGCAAGGATATACACCGTGGCCAAGAGCTCGCTGAATATCGAAAGGAAGGAGAAGCCGACAACGGCCCCTGCAAGCAGGATTTTCAGGGCGCGCAGGGATTCAGTCTTGAACCGCTGCGCCAGCACGTCCGCGGTGCCGTAGAGATTGCAGATGGCCGTCATCCCGCGGGGCAGGCCGTTTGCGTGTTCCGCGGGAAAGACGTATTGCCGGCTCGTCTGCACCTCGTCGCTTCGGCACAGGGCTTTCGCGTCTGCATTGAAGGCGTCGATCTTGTGCAGGATTTCGGCATAGTAAGCCCGTGGCGTTATCCGCCCTTTCTCCCCGGTCTCCTGATTGTTCCAGAAGGCGGGGTAGAGGACGTCGACGCCCGTGATGGTATGCTCTCCCTTGTCCTCGAACCAATCCATCCCGGCCGGCTTGGGCGGTTTCGTGACGATGCCGGCGTCTTTTGTCCGCCGGCGCGTGAAGATGTAATACACCGGGCCGCTGTCGGGGACGAAGAAGGGATCGGGCTTGCAGGTGGCCTGGTCGAAGTTCCTGGACAGCTTGGTCCGCACGACGGCCGATGTCCCCGCGGGCCCCTGCATCTCTATTCCGTTCCACAGGGCCAGGAGAACCTGGCTGTGAGCTGCCACGAAGTTGCCGGCCGCGGCATACTGCCGGTCGCGGTGCTCTCCGGGGTGCCGGATGCTGTCGGCAGTACTGCCCTTGGCATACGGCATTGTGAAGACCGCTTCGGCTTTGTCCAGCAGGGATCTGAACCCGTGGCGGGCGGTATCCGACGGGAAGTCCCTTTCATACTCCTCCCGGGGCATCGGCAGGACGGCGATCAGGCCGCATCCTGCTTCCAGCCCGACCTCTGCCACCAGGGTGTCGGCCCCTTCAGCCAGTGACGAAATTACGGTCAAGGGGGTGTTTTGATACGTGTCGTGAAGGTATTGAATGACCGCTCGAACCGTGGCTTTCAAATCGGGGACGGTCTCCTCGGGAATGTCCTTGTGGCCCGTGACGCCGATATAGATGGGTATCGTCTGGATGACGTGTTGACCGGTCGGGGTGCCTTCCTTTTCCACGGGTGATGCCCTTTCAGGAGAAATCTGCAGCGTATTGCGATGATTTGGGCCCAATAGGCCTTCAACCTGCCCGGCTCTCGCCTCTTGCGTGCTGCGGCGCCGGCTCGGCTGCCCGGCCGGGGCGCCAGCGGCCCCCGGCACGAACCCCCGCGCTCGATGCGGCAGATATTCGGCCTTGCAAATTGCAAGCCACGGAATGCCAAGTAAATGCCGTTGGTTATATCCGCCACGGGCTGCGTCGGCCCATTCATCATTTTGAGCGGCGCGCCTATGTATACGGGTGAGAGGCGAATGCCGGATCGAAGGGCTTCTCCATTCCTTTTCAGCACTGTAGGAGGCAGTCATGAACGAGGAAATCGTCAGGGACGGGCTGGGCCGAATGCGGTTTCTGTTGCAAGCCGACTGTTGGACAGCATGGCGGGCGATGATGCATCGCACTGCATGTTGCACGGCGGCTGCTTCTCGCGATGAGGCGGCCGCCTAAACGAGCACGAACAGGATGACGGCGGTGACCGCCGCGATCTTGAAGTAGATGCTGCCGATCACCCGGTAGAAGATTCCGTCCCGGAAGACGCCGTCCGATTCAGGGTCGTAGTCGCTGTTCTGATAGAGGAGGGTGTTGAAGTTGTCCCCCAGATACGTCTCGTAGAGCCTCTCCACGATGTCGAACTGCTCTCTCGGGCAGTAATACGCCGTATTCGCCTCCGTCCGCACATATTCCGGCGGGATGAGGCGGTATGTTTTCGACTCCTTGATGCGCTGCATCTCCTCAGGTCCCACCGCCTTCTGCAGGCGGCATTGCCTGCTGGCGGCGGCGAGTAATCGCGCCTTGTAGGATTCCCTGACAGCGGCCAGCTCGTCGTCGCGCACCTGCCGGAAATACGAATTGGCGATTTCATCCTTTGAGAACGGCATGGCGGCGGCAAAGGTGGAAATGGGAATGTCTTCGGGGATGTAGGCGTAGCCGTTGACCTGCGCGTTCTTGATGTAAAACTCCACCGCGATCCAGGTCACGTAACCCGGCGACCGGTATCCCTTTAGCGCGAAGCGATCGCCGCTCTTGAGCGTATAGGCGCCCGTTGTGCCCATCTCCTCGATGGGGATCATGTTCTGGTAGACCTTGATTTCCCGCTTCGCGGTGCAGGGGTAGTCCTTGTGGAGGTGAACCAGGTTGTAGGCGTACTGCCTCGGACCGAATTTGAAGAGCACGTCGAAATTCAGGAGATTGCAGGCGGTGATGTAGACGAACAGGACAACCGTGACGACGATGGCCAGGATGAATGAAAGCGCGCCGCTGCCTTTTTTCTCGTTTGCCATGTTCGGGTCCTCCCGTCGGGCGCGTGTTCACCGTCCCGTCAAAACGGGATCCGCCACATCCTCCTCACCAGCGTCCTGCCGAGGATCTTGTTCTTCGCGCGCCTGGCGATCCTCACCGGGTCGAAACTCATCAGCGTCGCGACATCGTTCACCAACCGGGCCAGACGGTACAGGAAGCTCACCAAGACACGCACGATGCGACCCTCCGCCTTCCTCTTGTCTTTTGATCGGCCGGGTATCCTGTTCCCTTTAGCGGTCGCCCAGATTCGCCCCCTGGTTTCATGTTGCCCTGAATCGGCAGCGGCACATGGCCGAAGAAGTCAAAGAGGCAGACAACATACCTCCCGTCAACCGCGGTTGCGGGAAGCCGCTTGACGAACAGCCGCAGGGTGCCCGATTATTTCCCCGTGTCCGTTTCAGTCCCACATCGGCCGAGTGAGCGAGCGGAATACGCGATCTTCTTCAAGTCATAGATATTGATGAATATTATGAGCATGCGGCCTCGACGGGCCCCCTGTCGGTTGAGGCGCATCCCCGACTGGCAAGGCATTTTACTTAAGGATTCCGACTCGGCTTCATCTGGCACGGTAAATGCTAATTATAAAAACGAGTTGCCTGTTGAAAACCCCCGCTCCAATCCCTCGTCGTGGTTGAAAATGGCCGAAATCCTTCGTCGTGAAAACCCGAAGCCGGAGATCCTTTTAAGGAAATGGGAGCGTGTCGCCGACGAGATCGAGACGGAAGCCGCCGCGCGCCATCACATCGGCGCGGCGCACCTCCTGATGAATCTCGTCGAGGTCTCCAGGAAGCGGTTCGGCGTCGGCAAGGTCCGTCTTCGGCCGGGCATGTGCGTCCTGCACATCGAGACACCCGTCGAAATAGAGGAGGCAGAAATATTCCGGGATGCGTGGCTCGGGTTCCCGGACGAATTGGAGACCCTGCTGTACCTTCGTTCCCTGTGGCTGCGGCGCATTCGCCGAAACGTCGGCGGTGCGAGCGCGGCGGCGCAGGACACGTGCTCCCTGGTGGAAAGAGCGATGGAGATCTGCATCCGGGAGAGAGGGTTTGCGAACGAGCCCCTCGAGACCTTCATTCTGGGCGGTATTCGGGACATGGCAGGCGCGGAAATCAGGGTTATCCTCCGTATGGGGCGCGAGGACTCTTTCTTGGATCTCTGCGCCTTCGACATCGATGAAAAACACGGCGAGCTCAAGGAGCTTGTCGACGGGGGCGAATTCGACGTCCATGACCCGCAGCACATGGCCCTGCTCGAGAAGTGGACGTCGCAGACGGCCCACCCCCGCGGCCGGACGGCCGCACG
>Ga0116184_10002879_pt1 | contig 14569 bp, 12 predicted proteins | sample AD_JPNNA5_MetaG_FD_89886 | JGI IMG/M metagenome (GOLD analysis project Ga0116184, IMG submission 89886) | Active sludge microbial communities of municipal wastewater-treating anaerobic digesters from Japan - AD_JPNNA5_MetaG | ecosystem: Engineered > Bioreactor > Anaerobic > Digestate | place... | reverse complement strand
CTCGTAGGAGGTGCACCCGAATGGGTTCGTGCTGATGACGGATGCCGGGATTGCGGCAAATGCGGTCGCATTCGCAATCGGGGTCGTCAGGTTCCGCACGGCGGTCTTGGTGATGGTCTTCTGGACAAAGTCTGCCATTTGCTGATACTCCATTGTCTACTGATTTCCCGGGATTTCGGGTAGACGTCCAGTATATAAAGGGGAGGGAGTATTTGGGCGTGACTGTATCAGGAAATGCTGAATGTAGATCTATTCAATAATTTAAGAGTAAATGGTGATTAAAAGAAAATATGGGAATATTTTGAATTCTCTTATCTGATAAATGATCAATGTCTTTATCAGGGCTCACTTTCAGTTCCCGCGGTTCAAGGATATATCAGCCATGGACTGAGAGTGATCGGTCACGATGAAAAAATACCTCTATTCCGACGAGACACTCTTCCGCAACGGAGATTTATTCGAGATAGATTACGTCCCCGAAGAGTTCAACTACCGCGAGTCCCAGCTGAAGGACATCGCCTTCTCCCTCCAGCCCGCTCTCCATGGCCGCAGGCCACTGAACATCGCCATCAGGGGCCTGCCCGGGACCGGGAAGACGACTGCGGTCCGGCGGATCTTTGCCGAAGTGGAAGAGACGACACGGCGACTGGTCCCGGTCTACGTGAACTGCCAGACCGAGAACACGAAGTATGGCATCTTCGCAAAGATGTACACGGCACTGAATGGCCACCAGCCCCCACCGACCGGGACTCCCGTGCGCACGCTGATCGAGAGAGTGGGGCGGACCCTTGGCGAGAGAGGTGTCGTGCTGACGGTCTGCCTCGACGACGCCAACTATCTCCTCTTCAACAATACCTTGAACGGCGTCCTCTTCTCGATCTTGCGACTGCACCAGGACTTCCCGAACGCCAGGGCAGGCGTCATCCTCCCGATGAGCAACATGGACGTAAAACTCCCGCAGGAGCTGGATTCCGGCGTACTGTCGGTCCTCCAGCTCAAGGAGGTCTTCTTTCCCCCTTACACGGAGGAGGAGATCGCCGGGATCCTGAAGGAGCGGATCCGGAAGGGCCTCTACCCGAACGTGGTATCTGATGCACTGTTCGACATCATCGTCGAGCAGACCATGCGGAGCGGGGACCTGCGGGTCGGGCTGGACCTGGTCAAGCAGAGCGCCCTGCTCGCCGAACGGGCGGGAAGGATGGCCATCCAGGAAGACGACGTGCTCACCGCGTATGAGATCTCGAAGTATGTCCAGCTCTCTGCGTCGGTCAAGGCCCTGACCTCTCCCGAGCGGTCCCTCCTTTACATGATTGCCGAAATGGCGGTCGAAACCGATTCGTACCTCACGACAGGAGCAGTCTACGAGGCAGCGACCGAGAACATGAAGATAAGCTACACGAGCTTCTACGATAAGCTCCGGAAGTTCGACCAGATGCGGCTCGTCGAGCTCTCGCACTTGACGATGAACGGGAGAACGCGGGAGATTGCCCTCCGCTGGGAGCCGGAGAGGGTAAAGGAAGTGTGCGGGTGAAAAATGATCATTCTCTCCCCCATTCCCTGATCCTTTTTTGCACTTCCACCCTCGGGAGCCATCGTTTCCGCTCCATCATCCTCTGCAGGGCCTGGGAGGCCTCCGGTCTCATCAGTATGCCCTGTCCCACGAGAAGGTCCAGCAGCCAGAGTGTCCCATGGACATCGATCCCTGATTCCTGGGCAAAGGTCCAGAGCGGACCGTCACCGGTAAGGACCATGTGACCGGAATGGCGTGCATATACGAATACCGAGAGATCCGCAAGGGAAAGGGCAAGGTGCTGGGGACGGAGAAGGTGTACCTCGACCACCATCTCCGACGGCAATTCTACGAGCGTGAGGCCACATCCTTCCAGTTCGGCCAGGGAGATGGACTCAATCTCATCAAGGACAAAATCGGTTGTATGAAGGATATAGGGAAGCGAGCACGGGAACTCGAGGATATCTCCCGCGTGGAGATCGAAGATCACATTTGCATCAAGGATGCAGTGCACCCGACGCTCACTCATGCTGAACCAAGTAACCTCAACTCACTCAATTGTTCCCTGTCATTGCCGAGGAGTTCCTTCAGCCGTGACAACGTAATGCGTTTTTCCGAAAAAGCCCGGAGAGTGAGCAGCACCATGTGGGTCGGTTTCTCGGCAGGGACAGGTTCGAACGGTTCTTCCTTGTGATACCCCTTCTTTTTAAAATACATCCAGTATCGCTGGGACGTTCCCGGGGCAATGATGCCAAGGTCGGTTGCCCGGAAGATCCACGCGGCCATGCTCATGCCGTACTTCTGCTTGAGGACCCGCAGCTCGTTCAGGTCCAGCGTGTTCCGCTGTTCGCCAAGCTCCATGAAGGCCATCGCTTTTGGGACTAGGAATGCACCGGCAAACCGCTGCATCGCCTTTTCAGGGTCTACATCCCCTTCACAGCGGAGGAGGAGATGCCCGAGCTCATGAGCGAGGTTGAACCGCTGGCGATCTCCGGACATCATCCGATTGATGACAATAACCGGCGTCCGGTCATCGTAATAGAACGTCAGGGCATCAAAGGCTTCGCTCGCCTCGACAAGGCCGACCTTGATCCCGTGCTGTTCCAGGACATCCATGACGTTCTCAATGGGATCGAGCCCCAGGTTCCAGTAGTCCCGGACATACTGGGCCGCATCCTCCACTTCCAGGAGGGACGAGACTGTGCAGGATTCCCCCGAAGGGAGGTCCAGTGCTTTCGACTCATCAGTGATCAACTCGATCTCAAGATACCGTTCAAGCCAGTCGCGGGTCTTACTGAGTATCATCTTCTCTTCGCTCTTCTTCAGCGCCTTCCGGCATCTGTACTGCGGCTCCGATAAGGTCACCTCGATGGAGCGGAAGAAGAAGTCCAGCGGTACATGGAGGATCTGGCTCAGCTGGATCAGAACGCGGGAATTGGGAACCACCTCACCAGTCTCGTACTTGGAAATCGCCATTGCACTCATGCCCATCTCTTTCCCGAGCTGCCGCTGGTTGAGCCCTGCACTCAATCGGGCCAATTTGACCCGCTCACCAATGCTCACCTGTTGTGCCATAGGAACCAAGTTTACAGATATGTTATAATTTGATTTCTTGTAAACTAAATGTTTCCTTGCATCCAAAGTATTTGAGCGTTGTGGAGCGATTTCCATTCCCTTAAATTCAGTGGATGCCGTTCCGGTCATTCCACTCCCTCACCATCCTCGCATAGCAGCTCTCGTCCACCTCGACTTGTTTCTCCGCACAGCGGTAAACCGCGATTCTCTAATGGCAAATATCACACCGGATTTGCTGAATCTTTACTATCATAAAATCCCTGTGGTGCAGGATCTGGAGGAGTTGGTCCATGCGAAACGGCATCTCATCTTTCGCACTCCTTTCAGTTCTTTGCATGTCTTTGCGCAGATCGTGAGGAGTGGGGAAGGTAAAAGAAGTGTGCGGGAGGGGAGTGCACGCTCGGTTATTTGAGAGTGGGATTCATTCTTCCATATTTCCTGGAGAAGTGAAAATTTTAGTCCAAATCAAGGAAATTTGTCCCAGAGTGAGGAATATCTCAAATATTGCCTAATCTTTATATTTTCATTCTTTAATATTCAATCATGATACCTCCCAATATCACAAGGGAACAGATTATTCTCGCGGTTCATGAAATTGGCAAAGTGGGTTATCATGAAAAGCACGAATCAAGAAAATACGACCTGATATTCGACGAAAAACGCTATCCTCCAAAAGTTGTCATTGCATATGCGAATAAATACGCAAATGGAGAAATGCTTGATTGCTCTGAGTTTTCTGGTGGAGAGCAATTTGCGAATAAATTTCTTCAAGAAAGAGGGTTTGAAATTGTCCGAAAGGGAGGAGACGCATCTGAATTTGAGTACGGATCACATTCATGGAAAGTAATCTCGGATCAGGTCGCAGTAAAACGAATGGACAAGTCTTCATTTTTACACCATGGAACGGGAATACCTGTTGAAATAAGGTCTTTTTTCAATATCGATACGATGAATGTTGGGGAAAAGAGAAATGTTGTGCTCACTCATGGGGTGATTGATTACCCGGCTCATTTTGAAATGCTGAATGAAAAAAATCCAAGAACCCGTTTAATGTGGAAAATTGATCTACAGCGATTCATACAAGAAAAATATCCTCAGTGGACGACTTATTTTCAGACTCATACAAAGCATGACGACACTACACCGAATCTGAAGATTGTGAAAACAAGATCAGCCGATAAATTCCTGGTTTTTTTTGAGGATATCAAAAGATCTTCAAACACCTTGGAATTAATGAAGGTTTACTCGCGAGAGGAGCTGAAAAATACCTTCCAAATCAGCGATGCGACAATCAACAATGGAATCTTCAAACCTAAGGACGCGGCGTCTATTTGGCTCTTTGTTACCGAAGAGAAAACCCCCGATAGAACGCAATATGTGGATTTTTTTGATGGCCAAACGCTCCAATTCGAAGGGCAAACGAAGGGGAGAACAGATGGACTCATCATCAACCACGAAAGGGATGAAAATGAAATTATCGTATTTTATCGGAAGAAAAAGCGGGAATTTTCTAATTATGGATTCCGATACCTAGGACGGTTTTATTATCACTCGCACACCCCTGGAAAAATCGTCGGTGAACCCACACGGTTCATATTGTATCCCTTTGATGTCATGCAGGACGATGAGAAAGGAGAGCTTGTCGATGTCGAGCCATCTTATACCATCATTTCTGAGGGAAAAGAAAAAACACGGGTTCAGACTTATTTAGAAAGAAATCCGCGCCTACGAAAACAAGCGATAAGGATTCATGGAACGGCCTGTGCGGTGTGCGGCTTTAACTTCGCCGCAAAATATGGCAAATTTGGCGAAGGATATATCGAAATACACCATCTAAAACCACATTCATCGATAAGGGGAGAGCGCGCCGTCGATCCAAAAACCGATCTTATTCCTCTCTGTTCGAATTGCCATAGGATGATCCATAAGCCCGATCCAATGTTAACCATCGAGGAATTGAAAAAAAATATCCGAGATTGAGATTTTATTCTCAAGAACCTCAACAAATCGATATCCTTACCAATTTTTAGTGATATTGTAAATTATGGCACATAATATCAAATTATGGATGATATCAAAAGAAAATACACTTGCCGAGGTACATCGTCACAAACTCGATCTTGAAGGAAGATTGGAAGATTGGATCGAGCAGGATATCTCTATTCTTTCAGACGAGTATCTCGTTATAGGTCGACAAGTCCCCACAATATACAACACTTTTATCGATATCTTGTGCCTTGACCGAAATGGCGACCTTGTAATCATTGAACTGAAGCGTGACAAGACACCTCGGGATACCGTTGCCCAAGTGCTGGACTATGCGAGCTGGGTGCGTGATTTGTCAAGGGATGATGTGATCTCCATCGCAAATGCATATCTGAAAGAAAAAGGTCCGATCGAGGCTGCCTTTTTACAGAAATTTCAAGAAAACCTACCCGATGTATTGAATGCTTCCCATACAATGCTTGTAGTTGCATCAGATATCGATGCGAGTACGGATCGCATTGTGCAATACCTCTCGGAAACCCATGGGGTCGGAATAAACATCGCCGAATTCCAGTATTTCAAGGAAAAGAACCAGGTTGAATACGTTTCGAGGGTGTTTCTCATCGACCCCGAGACTGCGTCGTCCAATGTCGAACGTGTTGGAGCCTCTAAAAGGAAGCCAAATCTCACACGGGAAGAGCTTGAAGAAATTGCAAAACAAAATGGAGTTGATGAATTCTATTCAACGCTCGTTGAAAATTTGCGGGGATTTTTTGACGGTTCGAGAACTACGAGGTCTTCCCTGGGTTTTGATGGAAAAAATATCGAGGAGTTGGGAAGGGGGGTTATTTTCAACCTGATCCCTCCGGAAAGTAATCAAGAGAAGGGATTGAAATTCCAGGTATATTCGCACCGCTTCTCGCATTACTTCAAGTGTTCGATCCAAGATTTGTTAGACATTCTCCCAATGAATAGACAAGATTGGACCTATGAACAGAGTGATAAAGGAAAATTATGGTTGGGATATGCAGGTTTTTTCAAGACTAGCAAGGAAATAGAAGTATTTTTAGAAGGGCTGCGAGAGATAGCAGCAAATAAAAAATAACTAATTTACTCCCTTCTCCCCATTCCACTCCCTCACCATCCTCGCATAGCACCCCTCACAGACCCCAATCTGCTTCTCCGCACTCCAGAACACCGCCGCTCCCTCATGACAAACATCACACCGGCCTGACACCACCTTGACCCGCACAAAGTCCCGATGGTCCAGGAGCCCGGGTAGCGGATCAACGCGGAAAGGCTTCCCGCTCTTCACACCCTTTTCCTTTCTTTGCACATCTTTGCGAATGCTAGTGGAGATTGAATGACCATTCTGCAGACCTGATTCAACAATCAGGGACCTCATTGACCCTGCAGGCGGTTTGTTTTCACCACATCCCGAAACGCAGGCACAGGAAAAGGCATCACTCCCCTGATCGTCCACGCTGTGCGGTGCTGGTAAATGATGCAAAGAGGTATCAGAAGAGGTACCTCTCTCTGTACCTTCTTCTTCATTTTCCGATTCCGAACAGGAATCAGCATCTTCTTCATTCACACCAGTGTCGGGCAAACCGGGTGCAAGAGTGTCATCATCCCTCTTATTTCGAGGACCTCGTGTCCTTTGCTGCTCTTCCTCCAGTTCGTCTTCAAGCCAGATCTCCGCCCTCGCCGTCCAGTTCTTGTAAAGGCCGATGTCGAACGAGAAGTAGTGCTCCCGGTGTTTCACTTCCATCCCGTAGATATCCTCGGCGACCGTGGCATCGATGTAGCTCACCGCGGGGCACTTGTCGAGGATGCCGGTATAGAGCCCGCGACTGTTCCGGTATCCTTTAAGCAGCCGGTAGACCTGGTGGTAGGAGAGCCCGAGGACGTCCTGGAGCTGCTTGATGGTGAAGACCTCAAGCCCCATCTTCGCGATGCTGTCAAGGGCGGCCGCCTCGTTCCGGGTCTGCTTGGTCTCCTGGGCCCCCGTCTCGCCGGTAAGATCGATAAAGAGCCTGCGGGCGTACTCGAAGTCCTCGCGGGTCGCGATGATGCTCCCGTGCTCGTCCCGGTCCCGCTGGAGGAAGAAGAGCCTCGCGTGGCACTTGATCAGGTCAAAGAGCATGCCGGGGTTCCTCCGGTTCTGGGCCGACGAGAAATGCACCCGCGGGGCGAAGGGGACCCGGACGTGCAGGACCTGCTCTTTCACGAGCTCCCAGATCGCCCGGCAGACGAAGACATCCGGATCCTCTCCTGCCATGGCCACCATTGCCTCGTGCTCCTTCAGGTGGGCGAGGACCGCTGCGTCCTGGTTGGCCGAGTCGTCGATCCAGACGCAGAGCATCCGGTTCATGACCTGGTCGTCGCCGGCAAGCTCGACCTTTGCGAGCCACCAGACGCACCGCTCGGGGATGGTGCAGATCCGGACCTGCCGGTCGCTCGTGAGCGTCCGGTGCTCGATCGGCTCACGGAAGCTCGCGGTCGCTGACTTCAGGATCTCCTGCAGGTCATCAGAGAGCGTGACATCATCGAAGAGGAGGACCGTGCCCGGTTGGACTGGGTGGTAATAGAGGGCCTTGTCCGAGACCGTGCCCTTCAGCTTGAACTTCTCGGGGAGAAGGTTGAGCATCGCCCGGCAGGCATGGGTCTTCCCCTTCCCCGAGTTCCCGGAGATGGCGACATGGAGGCCTTGGGTGTTCGTGACCGATTGCGATGCGACCGAGAGGATGAGGCATTCGGCCACGACGCGGTCCCCGACATGGTCCCGGTGGAAGACGTCCAGAAAGAATGCGAGTGGATCCCCGGCACGGAGGACTTCGGCAGCCCGGGCCCGGGCCTCAACCGTCGCCGCCGGTGATACTGGCAGAGAGGGGGGTGAGGGGCCTGGTGCAGCATTGGCGATGGTTCCCCGCTCTCGCTTCTCCCGTATCCTCGGTTCAAACCGTTCCCGGAGTTCAGTCCACCGTTGGCCCCCGCCACCGCACGACGCATGCTGGCAGCCGGCATGGACCGCCCCGCTCGGGAACTGGATCGCAAACGCCCCGTCTCTGTGGGCGGAGGAAAACGGGCATTCGTCCAGGACATAGAGCGTCCCGCCCTGCCACGGCTTCTCTCTCCGGACCCCGATCCGATGGGCGTTCAGCCAGTCGTGGAGGTCGAGGCCCCGCCCTTTCGTCCGATGGCCAGGGTCCGGGTCGTTCTTCGGAAGGAGGCTGGCAAGGTGGCGGAGCTGTGCGACCGGGACCGCTCTTACCTCTTCAGGGACAGCGATGATGCAGGACTGCCGGTGTGGCCGGCTGGGCGTATTGTCCCCTTTCTTAGACGTGGTCCCGTAGATCTTCCAAATCCGGGCGGCGTTGAAGTTCGCAGCATCCACGAATACCGTCCCATCGGAAAACAACGTATCAAGGACCGCGAGGCAGCCTTTCACAAGTTCTGTTGATTCGTCATCATTCGGCAGGTCGATCCGGTAGAGCAGGTGGGCCCCGTTGCCGGAGTCGGCCACGACAGGGTCCGGGAACCCCTGCTCTCCAAGCCAGGTCCGGATCCGCCTGGCATGAGCACGAGCAGCCTCGTGTTCTGTATCGGTCGATGAGACTCCGCTTGGCCGTACCGGGTCCAGGTCGATGGGAAGCCACTTCCTGCTGAGTATATCCGCGTCGCTCGTCGTCGGGTCCTTCCGGCCAAGGTTCATCTTCACCCGGTTGGCCCTCCGGGAGAGAAGGGCCGGGTCAACCGTGTTCAGCGTGACATAGATCCCGGCGACGTCCTGGAGCGTGTCGAGGTTCGCGGCCTTCTCGGCCAGGGTGTCGAGGTCGTCGAAGTACCCGCTGTGGACCGAGTGGTCGGCCAGGGCCCGGAGCTCCACGACCCCGCCGTCCGGGAAGAGTATCGCAAGGGCCTTTCGGATCTCCCCGCTCATGAGTGCCCGTCCTGGCAGTCCGGAAAGAGCGGGAAGAGCGGAGCCGAGACTGCTTCTCCCCGGGCGACCCGCTGGAAACTCACGAGCGGGATGATGAAGTGCCCGGCCCGCGTGTAGAGGACAACCGCCCTCCCCGCCCGGTTGATGGCCGCGTGGCCCTCGATCGAGACATCTTCGGTCCCCTCCTTTCCATCCGCTGAGGTCCTCCGCAGGAAGCGGGTGATCGGCACGACCCGGCCGTAGGTGAGCAGTGCCCGGACCTCTTTTGGTTCGAGCCGGTAGGACTCGCCGTCAATCCCGATGCGGAGGGTTTCGTGCTCGCCACGTGAGAGCGTACCCGGTTCAGTCACTGCGGTCACCTCGCTTCCCGTGCCTGACCCTCAGGATGTAGGAGTGCCCAGCGGTCCGCCTGATCTTGACCTCCGCAATCGTGTCCCCGTGCTTCTTGATCTCTTCCGACAGTGCCTGCGGAAGGAGGAAGAGCGGGACTGGCGAGGTTGAGTACTGCGCCATGGCTCTCAGGCCACCCCTCCCGGCCAGGTCGAAAATTCAGGTAACCATACCTTTTTTACTCCCAGAAGAGAGGATATTCTGGGTCCCTCAAGTTGAATCATTGTGGAAGATGCTTCTGATTGTGGGGGGCCCGCTACTGTTTCCTGCATGTCTCACTCTCCTTCAGGACAAAGAGCCCTTTCCGCAGAAAGAACTCCCCGATGCCCGCGAACCCGGTCCGGCGTTCATAGGCCTCGACTGCTTCCTGTGTGACCACGAGTTGTTCCATGGTGTTTCGTTCCTGTATGCCGGCACGCCGTGCCGCCACATGCACACCAGCATGGCCAAACGGGTGAAATAAGGGTGAACGGGAGCTCCTGAAAGTGGGTCAGGATAAGCCTGACTGTATCACATAAAGGGAATCACCTCGGGACCTGTGGAAGAGTGGGGACCTGCCGGAGAACAGGAGGCTCCTGCTTGATGTCCCCCCTCTTCATCAGATATTCCATTAGCTCGGCCCCGTGCCTGAGTACGAAGTCCTGGATCTCGTCATCAGAAGCTATTGCATCGCCGCGGAGCGACTCCCCACAGATGGCGCAATACTCTGATGCGGGCGGCATAATCATGTGGCAGTGCCGGCAGACCTGGGGCTCGAGCACTGACTTCTGTTTCTTATCCTCGGGGGTCTCCAGGTTATAGATCCTCCGCATCTCCCGCTCGATATCCTGCCCGGTCAGGTGTGCATAGGTCTGGAGCATCTTGGAGTGGACCGACCCCCACATGATCAACTTGATCACACTCTCGGAGACACCCTCCTGGACCATGTGGGTGATCCGGGAGTGCCGGAAGAGATGCGGTGTCAGGCGTTTCTTAATGCCGGCCCGTTCGCCAAGTCTCTGGAGCTGAACGATTGCTGCCTCGTTCCTGAGAAGCGTTCCCCGGTAGTTGATGAACACCGGAGCGTCTCCTTCAGGGGTTCCGGGGTAATCCATTCGCCATTGCGTGATGTACTCCTTCCCGGCAATGATGGGAACGTACCGCGGGACGTTCGTCTTGAAGTTCACGTTCACCACGATGCCGTTTTTATTGAAGGTGAGATCTTTCCACTTCATGGCCGCCGCTTCACCAATCCGAAGGCCTCCCTCATAGATGAAGGTGATCATGGCCCGATCATAGCTTCGGTAGCAGGCCTTGTAGAGAAGCTGGATTTCCTCGGGGGTTATCATCTGGGACGCGGTCTTTGTCATCGGATTGTGGGGTGGGACCTTAATCCTCATGACCTTCTTTTCAGGAAGCGAGGTGTACTCGTTCTCCACCATCCAGACCAGGAACTGTTTCAGGATCCGGAGGAAGTCGTGTTTGGTGTTCTGTGCGAACGGAGTGCCCTTGGTTGTGTTTCCGTTCTTCAGCTCCTCGATACCACTGTAGACGTCCGCGATGGTCATCCGCTCATATTCCGGAAGAAACCTGCGCCAGTGCACAAGGGTGTACGTGATCTTGTTCACCCTGGAAAGGCCGATGCCTCCCGAGGCTTTTTTCTCAGTGACGAACTCGCGGATCAGAGCAATGTCGTTCTGCGTTATCCAGCCTTGTTTCAATCCATTCTCGATGGATTTGTCTGCGAATTCGGGCCTCATGCCCGAGAATCGCACATGGTGCTGAACCATTGTGGAAGATTCTGCCATAAAAGGGCGTCTGAAAGGATGTATATAAATTTTGGCCAAGAAAATTGAATACCAAGTTCTGAAGCCCCAGCCGTGAAACGTTACCTTGTATCCGGATCTTCAGTCAAGGTTTTTAAGGAACATAACAGACGCTGAACTATGACAGCTCGTACCCCACGTGCTATAGACAACGATGCGTTCTATCGCATTAAGTCTGACTACCCAGATCGCTCGATTGCAAACGGCCTGAAAGCCGGTATCCTTAACGAGAGAGATATCTCCCTCATCAAGGCATTTGTGGCCGAGATGCAGGCCTCACGCAACACCAGCCTCAAACGTGCACACAAATTCACCTACACGCTCGTTGGCTGGCGCCGTTTTATCGGCCCTTTTGATCAGAACGACATGGTTGCACTCTACGCGGGAATTGCGGCCCTGAAATCCGGGACCAGCAGACGCGGCAAGCCCTTCATGAAGAACACCATCACCGACCACATGATCATTCTCAAGCAGTTCTATCTCTGGCTCATCGAGAACGGCTATTCACAAATCCCCGAGAAGAAACTCCGCAACCTCCGACCTCCCAACCACGAGACCATGACCAAGGTTGCATCAGATCTCCTGACCCCTGAAGAGATTACAGCAATGGTGCGTGCATGCACCCGGAGCTGTGACCGTGCCATCATCATGATGCTCTATGAAGGAGGTTTCCGTATCGGTGAAATTGGCATGATGAGATGGGGAGACCTGATCTTCGACAAATGGGGGGTGATCGTGAACGTGAATTTCAAGACCAACAAGCCCCGCTACATACGCCTCGTGATGGCCAGGGAATACCTCGCCTCCTGGAAGAACGATTATCCCTGCCAGCCTGTGAATCCCGACATGCCGGTCTTCATCACCGAGCAGTATAATGCCCTCACACATGGATCCATCAATCTTCAACTCAAGCGGATTGCGAGACGTGCAGGCATCGAGAAGCGGATTACTCCTCATATCTTCAGGCATTCACGGATTACCCACATGATCAAGGAGGGAGTATCCGAGAGTGTGATCAAGCTGATGATGTGGGGCAGTCTCACGACGGATATGTTCCAGACCTATGCCCATCTCACCGGGAAGGATATCGACAGCGAGATCCTGCGGACCTATGGGATCAATGAGAACGAAACCGGTGAGGCTTTCAAAGAGCACCGCCTGGAACCCATCCAGTGCGTGCACTGCCGTCATATCAACGCTCCGATGTCGGAGTATTGCAACCTTTGCGGCCGGTCATTGACCGAAGAGGCCACGGAATCCGAGGATGAAATCCACGAGAGCATTCTGAAGAATCCGGCGTCCCTTAAGAGATTCGTGCAGAAACTGGAGGCGAAGGCGGCGAAGGGGGAGGTTTAAATCGCTCGACTCAATTTGGGCATTTGTCTATAGAATCAATCTTTTTTTCACCTAAAGCCCTCATTAAAGGTTTGACGGTTCTGATCCAGTATGGGTTGGTTTAGACATCTTCTAAAAGGTGATGCGCCGGGGTTTATCCGCTCATTTATATGTAATATTTACACTTTCACACCATACGGATATAATTTAATTAATATAGAATTGGTTTAATTCGTATGCTACAAGAAGGCGATAAGGTCCTATTATTCCCGCTTTCAAATGGGAGATATGCTGCTGTGAAGAGCGAGCCGATAGAGAAAGGCGATAAAGTACTTACAATTTCTATTGGTGATAAACGACCGATTGTGATTAAACCACCAAAACTAGCTCCTGGGGATAAAGCAATTGTAATAACCACACCTTCCGGGAAGTGGGTTTTAAAATATGAAGCAATAGTGAACGACATTCCAAAAGGCGCTTCAGTCGCAAATATACCGGGCACTCTGCAATAGAGTAATTATTCTTCGGTTTTTTTACTTGGGATTTCTAAAGTTTTTGTCATAATTCTTTATGGAATAAAAAAGCGCAAAACATAATCTAAACGCAATTTCAAATAAATTCATTGGTTTTTTAACTTGAATTGTATTCAAAATTTATTTAATTCTTAGAAAATTTTTAGGTCAATTCTAATTATTAATTCGTTCCCAATGCCCGGTCCTTTTTGGACCAACAAATTTAACTTTTTGACCTGACTTTAACTCTTTAAGTAATGAATGAATTTGGTAACGATTCAAATTCGGTAAAACTGCTTCAAATTCCTTTATAGTACCAGAATTATGATTTTTCAAATGTAAAAGTATCAATTCTTTATTCGTACCTCGATCCAATCCCTTTTCTCGGGTATAGGCTCCCTTCTCTCCTAAGTATGAAAAGAATTTTTTTGATAATATGTATCGAGAACCCTTACCACGTCCTCCAACCTGCTCTACAATACCTTGGTCGATGAATTGACGAATCCTTTCGTCCATTTTATGGACTTTGCCTTGTCGTATATCGTCTAATAAAATTAAGTCATGAACGCTCCACGATTTGAGTGTTTCTTGACCAATTTTATCCAAGAATGATAAGAAACGTTGATCTTTTATTTCTGAATCTAACCTTAATACGACTCTATATTCATCACTTTTACTATAGTCTGGCCGGCTTTTCCCTTCTTCAATCATAATGCGGAACATTTTATCCGCACCTTGACCTGATCTTTCAACATGGCCTATTTTTTGAAATGTTTCTGCAATTCTTCGATTTCTGGGATTCTGACGATCCAAAATATTGTCTGCTGTTATTCCAGGAGGAAATCTACCTGGGCTTTCAATTTCGAGTAATTTTGGGTATTGACGAATAAACACCGATTCCCCCATACGGTAATCACGGTGACAAACTGCATTGAGGTAGCCTTCTCTTACGACCTCCTCATTGAATGCGTTAACTTCTTCAATAAAGAGTCCATGCTTCACTTGTTGAACTTCATTCCTTGAGTTAATCTCTTGCCAAATCTTATCCTCATATAAAAGAAATCCACATCGGAATTCTGCGCGTTTTTGGTATTGAATTGATGCTGGATTGCTTCGATATTCATAGATGAATTCAGCATTTGGTAGATATTTTCCTAAAGCTGCTGATGTACCCAGTAAGGCAATAGCTGCATAAGTTATTCCACCGTCGGAATCAATGAGCTCAGCATCTCTTAAGAGTTCTAAATCAGATTTTTTAAAATATGCATCATTTTTTGCTTTTCTTGCCCAGAGTTGGCGTAATAAATCAATTGCCTTTGTATCTAAATCGTTAATTGTCGCCTTATTACAAATCTCAGAAGAAAAATCGATTTGCCCTTCAGCAATTATTTTTGTAACTGTTCAGCCTTCTCCACCTATTTTTAGATCAAACTCAATATTGTTGCACGATTAACAAATAGAGAGCATAAAACCGTTAGATCTTTATATAAAGAGCAATTATTAATTATTAGCG
>Ga0116184_10002874_pt1 | contig 14581 bp, 15 predicted proteins | sample AD_JPNNA5_MetaG_FD_89886 | JGI IMG/M metagenome (GOLD analysis project Ga0116184, IMG submission 89886) | Active sludge microbial communities of municipal wastewater-treating anaerobic digesters from Japan - AD_JPNNA5_MetaG | ecosystem: Engineered > Bioreactor > Anaerobic > Digestate | place... | reverse complement strand
CCAGCAGTCGCGGTAATACGTAGGCTACAAGCGTTACTCGGATTTATTGGGCGTAAAGGGTCTGTAGACGGTTTTCCAAGTCTTATTTCAAAGACCCCGACTTAATCGGGGAAAGGGGTGAGATACTGGAAGGCTAGAGTGGTATCGGGGTTACTGGAATTTTTAGTGTAGGGGTTAAATCCGTGGATACTAAAAAGAACACCAAGCGCGAAGGCGGGTAACTAGGTACATACTGACGTTCAGAGACGAAAGCTAGGGTAGCAAATCAGATTAGAGACCTGAGTAGTCCTAGCTGTAAACATTGTCCGTTAGTTCTTCTCAATTTATTGGGAGGGATGTTAGCTAACGCGTTAAACGGATCGCCTGGGGAGTATAGCCGCAAGGCCGAAACTTAAACGAATTGGCGGGGAGGCGCACAACCAGTGGAGCATGTGGTTCAATTCGATACAAAGCGATGAACCTTACCTGGGCTTGAAATGCACCTGCAGGCTCCTGAAAGGGAGAGTCCTTCGAGGGTGGTGCACAGCTGTTGCATGGCTGTCGTCAGCTCGTGACGTGAGTTGTTCTCTTAAGTGAGGTAACGAGCGCAACCCCCATTCTGTGTTATCGTGTCACAGAAGACTGCCTAGCATTATTTTGTTAGGAGGAAGGAGGGGACGACGTCAAGTCATCATGATGCTTATGTCCAGGGCTACACACATCCTACAATGGGCTATAACAGAGGGTTGCAAGACCGCAAGGTGGAGCTAATCCCTAAACTAGCCCTCAGTTGGGATTGCAGGCTGAAACTCGCCTGCATGAACCCGGAATTGGTAGTAATCGCACATCAGCAGCGTGCGGTGAATACGTTCTCGCCTCTTGCACACACTGCCCGTCAAATCAGCAAAGTTGGGGGTACCCAAAGGCTCTGGCTTGCCAGGGACTAAGGTAAATCCAGCGATGAGGGTTAAGTCGTAACAAGGTATCCGTACTGGAAGGTGCGGATGGATCACCTCCTTTGAGGTTTATGTCTGGATTCGAAAGAATCGGACCATCTCAAAATCTTCCTGGGACTAACAATTTGGCAAAAAAGAACTGAACTTTAAAAAATCCCCGCTACAGCGGGGTTTTTTATTGCATGGTTTTAAGTTATAATTCGACTAAATAAATATGACAAAAAAATTGGATCCTGAAAAACTACCAAAACATATCGCTATTATTATGGACGGAAACCGACGATGGGCAAGAAAGAAAGGTTTGGCTGACGGTAAGGGCCATGAAGAAGGATCGAAAAATTTACAGAATATTGTTGAATATTGTCGAGATATAGGGATAAAACATTTAACTGTTTATGCCCTTTCTACTGAAAATTGGCGAAAACGAAGCCCAGAGGAAGTAAAGGGTTTATTTAATTTATTAATAAAAATCGTCCAGGAAAAAGCGGAACAATATCGAAAATCAGGAATTAAATTTTTTGTTTTGGGAAATTTTCAAGCTTTTCCCTTAAAAGTAAAAAATGCCATCAAAAAAATTTTGAAAATGACGGTAGTCGAAGAGAAAATTCAATTTAATATGGCCCTAAATTACGGTGGACGGGATGAAATTGTGACAGCGGTAAAAAAAATTATTAAAGATAAAATTCCAGCAAACAAGATTGATGAAAAATTAATTTCTAGCTATTTATATACTAAAGATCAACCAGATCCTGATTTGATTGTTAGACCGGGTGGAGAATTTAGACTGAGCAATTTTTTGTTGTGGCAGATGTCCTATGCGGAATTATATTTTACAGATATACTGTGGCCAGACTTTAGCCCAAAAGAATTAGAGAAAGTATTAATTTGGTATCAAGATAGAGAAAGACGGATGGGAAAGTAGAACAAGAAGCTAGAGAATAGTGACACCCAAGAGAACTTCGACAAGTTGAAGGACAAAATAAGAGATAAAAACAATTAGGAAACCGATAAGAGCAGTAGTAATGCGGCCATAACCGGCTTTAGATTTGGCTGAGTCCCCTGCTGCGGTCATCAATTGAATTCCACCCATGATAAGCATTACTAATAAGACTAGGCCCGCAGCGGGATAAATCCATTTCAGGAGTTCGGAGGTAATTTCACCAACAGTAAAGTTAGCGAATCTAAAATGAGTGTCTCCGTAACCGGGAAGTTGAGCGTTATTGTTGGGCATAAAATTAATTTATTCCTGGAATATGTAAAATGTCGATAGCGATTAGGCGAAGGATAAAGATGGCAAAGATACAAACAAGCAAACCGGTGATAGCAGAAGTGACAGTTTCTTTGGCACCTTCAACCTTTTTTGGATCCCCTTGTGAAGTACCCATCAGAATGAAGCCATAGATCATGAGAAGAAATGAAATTCCTCCGGCTATGCCAAAAAGATAAGGTAAAAGCCATTCAATAAAGGCATTCATTTCTACCGGAACACATCCCAGAACTGTTTTTACGCTCACTCCATCATCACAAAGATTATTTTGACGACGACGTCCTTCTGAGGGTACAGCTGTAGGTAAATTATCATGACAACTACAAACAATATTTGAACCACGGCCTCCGCAAATAGGATATTTACCAGAATCACAATTATTTTGAGTCACATTTCGATTACCGTCACAGACGCAACTTTCAGCAAAAACCGAATTAGATTTCGAAAAAAACAGAGATAAGAATAAAGCAATAGTGAAAAAATATTTCACACCTTTCATGGGACAAGTATAGCAAATGCTAAAATGAATAAGTGAAAGTAATCGAGAAATATTTGCTTGTATTTTTAGTGATTTTAGGGGTGTTTTTGGGATTAAACAACAGAAAAATTTTGGCGGAAGATTATACTTCTCAAATTTCAGAAATTACTAAACAGATTGCCGATTTAGAAAAAGCAATGGCTCCCTTAAAAAAAGAATCCGGTGATTTACAGAACAAAATTAATAATGCAAAGAAACAGATAAATAATATGGAAAAACAAATGAAAGATTTGGAGAAAAATTTACTGGACAAGGCCGCTGATTTAGAAGTGCAAAAAATTTTAATGGCCGAAAGAATAAAAAAATATTATGTTGATTCTAAACGTTTTTCACCAATGACCTTATTTTTTTCTAATCAAGGAACAGGAAACTTAATTAAACAGTATGTTTGGTACCACAGTATAATTTCTCGGGATAAAACTGCTATTTCTCAATATTCACAAGAACTGGAAACATTAAATACAAACAAAAATGATTTAGAAACGCAAAAAAATAAACTGGCAATTATAAAAAAAGATATGGAAAGCCGTTTTGGTTTTTTAAGTGGAGAGATTAAAAAAGCAGAGACATATAAAGCCAAACTAAATCAAGAATTAATAAACTTAGAGGCCAAAAGAATAGCTGAATTAAATTTGCCAAAAAGTGCCGCTGCGGGTGGAATCTCCTGTGTAGATGATCGAAATAAAGACCCTGGCTTTGGAAGTGGTTTTGCTTTTTTTACCTTTGGTATTCCTCATCATGTTGGTCTCAATCAATATGGCGCTTTTGGTCGAGCCAATGCTGGTCAATCTTATGATCAAATTTTACGGGCTTATTATAATTTTGATGAATATCAAGACAAAAGCGGGATTAATATTAAAGTAAATAACGGCAATGGAATTAATCAGGGAAATATCATTTGGACTGGTAGTTTAGAAGATTATGTTAAACGAATCTACGAAGTTCCGGCAAGCTGGCCTATTGAATCACTAAAAGCTCAAGCTATTGCTGCCCGTTCTTACGCTTTAGCCGTCACCAACAATGGACAAAATTCAATATGTAACAATCAATATTGCCAGGTTTTTAAGACTGATCCTAAAGGCGGACAGTGGGAAGATGCTGTTAATCAAACTTCAGGAAAAGTAATGGTGGTTGGCGGTCAACCAATTACTGCCTGGTTTGCTTCCACAGCAGGAGGTTACACTTTTACATCAGGTGATGTTTGGGGTAAAAATACTGCCTGGACAAAGAGACTGCGTGATACTAATGGTGATATAAATTCTTTTGATGATTTATTTGCCAAGGCTTATGACCGCGAATCGCCTTGTTTTTACTCGGCCCAAGGATATCGAACTGAATATAATAAAACAGCGTGGCTTAAACCGGAAGAGGTGGCTGATATTGTCAATGTGGTTTTGCTTTATCAAAAGGATTCTTCAATTCAAAATCATCTTTGTTATAAGGATAATTCGTCAGGATGTACCGACACTTGGGGTACAGAAAAAGTAAAATCTGAACTTAAAAATAGAGGTGGAACTCCATTTAATTCAATCAACTCAAGTTCAGTAACGGATTGGGACAAACAAGAAGGTAGGACAAATACTATTTATTTTTCCGGAGATGCCGGCCAAGTTTCATTGAATGGAGCCACTTTTAAAAGTTTGTTTAATATCAGGGCGCCAGCCAATATCTCTATTGTTGGTCCTTTATATAATGTTGAAAAAAGATGATTAACTTTAACAAAAGCATAAGCAAATGCTAAAATTGACGTATGCCAAGAGCCCAAGATTTAGATAGAGTAGCATCAGATGATTTAGCTGATAAAAAAACAAGTATCAACGAAAAGGTTTACGAGATTATGGGACATGCCAAAAGTTCTCTGTCTTCAATTCTAGTTAATCCTAAAGTGTTTGATTTTGGAGAAAAGGGAGAAGAAGAAAAAATATTGGTGGTAGTAAGAGCACACTGGTTCACAAATTTATCTTGGATTATTACTTTTGTGTTGATGTTATTTGTACTCGCCTTGATGAATTTTATTCCAATACCAGGTGAAATTGTAACTAAATACAAATTATTAATTAGCCTGTTTTGGTATCTGGTAAGTTTTGCCTTTGCGCTGGAGAAATTTTTAGCTTGGTACTTTGACGTGGTGATTATTACTGATAAAAGAGTAATTGATATTGATTTTGGTAACTTATTGGTAAAAAAATTTTCAGAAGCAAGACTTATAATGATTCAGGATATTACTTCAAAGGTAAGTGGCTTCTTTCAAACAATATTTAATTATGGAAAAGTAAAGGTGCAGACTGCTGGAGAAACGCCAGAAATTATTTTTGAAAATATTCCTAACCCAGAAAAAATCATCAGAATTTTGCAAATATTACGCGATGAAGAAATTAAAAAAAATGCCAGCAGGGAGGGTATGTTGTGAATCAAGATATAAATAACTTTTTGACAATAATTGAGAAAATTTTTGGAGTGACAGGTTCTATAATTTATTTGATTTTTTCCGGAGTGATTGTAAAGCAAGTAACAATGATGTCAAAAAATATTAATGACAAATATAATGGATTATTAATAGCGGTTTCTTATTTTCATCTGGTGGCAGCAATCGTTTTGGTTTTGATGGTCGTAATGATTCTGTAGTATCATTTTTTATGGATTTTGAAAGTAAGGATTTTGGAAACATTGGTAATAAATGGGAATATTTTAAGTCAAAAAACGAAGCGGCACTTGTTTATGGAGAAAAAAAAATTGATATCAAAATAAAAAATAACGAAATATGGATATCACTCAATAATGGTGGTAGGGTGGCGATAATTCGTGAAGGAGTAATGGCATTTCTAGAGAATGGAAGTCGGGGAAAAATAAAAAAATGTGATCAGGTATGGTTAATTAATGAGGAGGATGTAATTAATTTTGAATCAGGAGAAAGGAGTAATTTTACAGATAGGGTAATAAGACTGGACATTTGTGAGAGAAAAAAAATAATAAAGGATATTTTTGTAAAGGAAAAAAGATACTTTGATCAAAAGGGCAGCCGTCAATTGAATATTGTCCTATCACTGGGGGTACTTGCTTTATTGATAGGCGGTACGATAATGGGTTATCAAAAAAGGACTGAAAAGCAAGAATACAATAACTGGAAAAAAATAAAAAACGAGATAGTACAAAAAATGGAAGAGGCGGCTAAATTTGATAATAACAATATCCAAAAATCTTTGGATATTTTATTAGAAACAAAAAAAATTGGCCAAAATTATAGTTTAAAAGATAGTGAATATCAAAAAGAATTAGATAATCTAAACAATAAAATTGATGAGGAAATAAAAAGGAAGGGTGGAAATGGTTTCGAATTTGAGATAGCTTATGACACGAATTTAATTTACGAAAAAGAAAAACAATTTGATGGTATGGCAATGAAAGATAGTATAGTCTATTTATATTCCAAAGAAAAAAAAGAAATTTATAGCATTAATATCAGTCTCCAATCCAAAGAAAAACTGATTGAGGATCAAAATATCGCAAACTTTTCCGGAATATTTAATGGTGGAGAAAAATGGTATGGTTTCGGTGGAAACAATTTATGGGAAATTAAAAGAGAAAGTTTAAGGGAGACAAAAAGCGATATAAATTTGGAAGCCGTTCGAGGTTGGGGAGGAGTAATTTACAGTTTAAACAATGAAAATAAACAAATTGTTAAGGTATTGGGGGGTGAAAACCGAAATTGGTTAGCGGCCGATAATCCCCTCCCTGAAAAAATGGTATCAATGGCCATAGACGGAGATATTTGGACTTTGGGAGAAAGTGGAAAAATTTATAGATTTTCCAGAGGGATATCTCAGGATTATGAAGTTAGTTTTATAGAAAACACTGATAACCCAAAATCACTAGATACTAATGAAAAAATAAACTTTTTGACATATGTTAATGGCAATAAAGTGTTAGTTTATGGAAAAGATGGTAAAATTCTATCCAGATTTAATTTTGGAGATAAAAAAATTGTCGATATTGCAATAGAAAATTCCAAGCAAGCAATTTTAGTTTTATGTGAAAACGGGAAAATTTATCGCATCAATAACCATGAAATATTTTAATAGAGAAAGTTTGGATTACAAATTTAACAACAAAATGATAGCCGGATTGGTGCTTAGTGGAGCAGATGTGAAGGCATTACGGCATAATGGGGTCCAGTTTTTGGGGTCAAAAATAGAAGTAATTGATGGAATTCCAAAGGTTTTCAATTTAAAAATTAGCCCTTACAAATATAGTCGGGGGCAGGAAATCGATAAAAGTGGAGAAAGAAATTTATTGCTAAACTCTAAAGAAATTGCAAAGCTACAAAGTTTTCGAAATCAAAAATATATGATGATTCCGATTTCGATTTTTTTACAGGGTAAGTGGTTTAAAATCGAAATTGGTATTGGTAGAAAAATGAGAAAATTTGAGAAAAGAGAAAAGATAAGGAGAGAGGAAATCAAACAAGAGATTCACTGAAATGTTTTTTAGCAAAAGCTCGACCTGAAGGCGTTTTCAAATACTTTTCAAAATTGAAAGCGGTAATCTTTTCATTAAAAGCATGGTATTGAAAAAGCTGAACAGGTAGACGATATTTGGTGGCTCTGACATAACCCTTGATATGTCTCAAATACCTTTTCTTAAGATTGTGGGTACAGCCAACATAATAACCATCATCAGAGCATTTAAGAACATATACCCAATATATGTAATAAATTATACACTTATTCAGACTGTGTCACGCCGTAGCGGAGACGAAAGGTGGGTAATCTCGCCTTCGCTCCGATGTAATCGGAGCTTCGTCGTAACGAAGGCGGAGATGCTGAGGAATGACCCCAGGTCCGAAATTGAAAATAAAAGACATCTACAAGCTTATTTTTGAAAAACACCGATTGATTTGGGGAAATTACTCCCCTCTTAACTCCGGAAAAAATCGGGATTTTCCTGAGAGCATTCTAATTTGATTAACACTGTTTAGACCCCCTTAGAACAGGTGTAAAAACAATGGTTGATGCTTAAGCTAATGCGTAAGCAGGAGCCGCAGAAGTAACACCGGTAAAGGCGTCAGCTACTTTGGTCAAATCAACACCAAAAGATTTTTTGGCATGTTTTTTTGACTCTGTTTTCGACTCTGAGTCAAAGTCGGCTTGCAGTCTTTTAAAGTGCAAATTTCGTCAAAGCATTACATCTCCAAGATGTGTTTTATTTTAGCAGAAATTGGCTTATTTTTCAATATTATTTAGTGGGAAGTAGAAGCGATTTTTTCCTGCCGATAACGATCTAACCAGTACCAAACAATAATGGTGAGGATTAAACCAAAAATGGCACTAAATTGTTCAAAATAAAATTTTAGAAATGAACCAATAAAAATGTTGAGAAGTAGCCCATTTTGAAAGTAACGAATAGCTCGGGTAGTTAATAGGCTTAAAATTGCCTAAAATATAAAATCAAGGACAAAACGAGAAGCGTATAGTCTCTTGTTAAAAATGATCACTATATATTTTACAATTAATGATGTCATTATTAATAGAATGGCTTTATCCTAGAAATTGTATAGGGTGTGGTAAGGGAAAAAAATACTTATGTACTTTGTGTGAAAATAAATTACTGAAGGCAGATTTACAAAGAAAAAAAGGGTTTGAGGGTTTAATTTCAATTTATAAATATAACGGTGTTATTCGGAAAATAATTGAGAAAATAAAGTATGAACATATGGATGACTGTATAAAAGAAATGGCAGAATTAATGGTCCTGAATTTAAAATTAAACTATCCGACAACTCTAAAATACTGGCAAAAAGAGAAATTTTGCTTAGTTCCAATTCCTTTGTCGATAGAAAGAGAAAGGTGGCGAGGTTTTAATCAGGCGGCAGAATTAGCAGAAGGTTTGGGAACAAAAATAGGATTGAGAATGGAAAAGAATGTCCTGTTGAGAAAAAAACATAGCATCAATCAGGCCAATATTAAAAATTATCAACAAAGGTACAAAAATGTAAAAAATAATTTTGAAATATTAAAAAAAGGGGAAAAAATACCCAGTAAGATAATTTTTGTAGATGATGTAATTACCAGCGGGGCAACTATGACTGAGGCACTGAAGACCTGGAAGAAGGTTGAGCCTCAGCTTCAGGGTTGGGGTTTAAGTCTGGCTGGGCTTCGGAGGAGATAAGACGTTCTTTTTTAATTTCATCGGCATTTTTTAGAAGTTCAGCAGAATCATTGAGATTATATGGTGATTCAATAGGGGTGAGAGAACTTAAATAAAAATTTTCAACAAAGAGTCCATTTGGGGTAAGAGATTCACGGAGCTCACTTTTTATTTCATCTTCGATTAGATTGCGATCAGTAGAGAGGGCCTTGGCGAGGGTGTGATTTGTTAATACTTTACGAATACGACTACGGGTAACTGGACGAACCACTTTAGAAATAAAATTTTCTCCAATGTTTTGCCAAATCTCAGGCAGTCTTTCTGTGTCGAGTTTAATCAGTACAGTTGCTTCAACAGAAACAAAGTTATTATCGGCAGTAACAGCATGAATAACTTCATCACCCATAATTTCTTTATTATCTTTGAGATAAATATCTTTGGAAATAGTGTATTCGATTAACTGAGCATTAAATAATTTAACTCGATGAATGATAGGTAATTTAAAATGCATTCCAGGATACCAGACATTTTTCAGAACTCCACGAAAAATGTCATAAATACAACCGACATGTCCGGGAGGAATGGTTACAATAAAACCGCCAACAATCTCGTCAACAAAAAGTGATACTAAAAGATTATCAATAGAAGCCATAGAATGGATTATACACTAAAAGCCGTGGCCAAGGCCATGAGCTCTTTTTCTGGTTCAGTTGACTTGATAACGCCAGAGGCAATTAAAACTCCTTTAGCACCTAATTTAAGCCCGGTAGCAATATCTTCGGGACGGCGAATGCCAGCACCGATAAGTAAGGGACGAGTATGAAGGAATTGAGAAAAATTTTTTATTTGTTGTGGGCATTCACTAGCTACAGAAAGTTGGGGATTACCAATAAATTTTTTGGGTTCATAGGCAAAAAAAGTGGCCGGTAATTTATTGGCCCATCTTTCCAATTGACCGAAACTTTGTAAACATAGAACAGAATCAAAGTCGCTTGGCCAAGATTTAAACATCTGTTTAAGGGTACCGGGACTAAGACGATGTTCAGAATGGTTGAGAAGCGAACCTTTTATGCCTAAACTTTTTGCATGAAGTGGGGAAATAAAGCCAGTGTGGGATCCTTCAAAATAAGGATCAACATGTTGAAGATAAACATCGATACCTACTTTTTCTTTGATATTAAGAGCATCAAGTGCGGAAACTACGGGGATAATTTGGACACCAGTTTTGGCCATAACCCGTTTGGCTATAAGAGCAATAGTCAGGGCTTGATTACTGAAGGTTTGAGAATAAATTTTATTATTTAAGAGAATCATTTAAAGAGTATTTTGAAACAACTTGATCAATGCCACTTTTGAGAGTTGTCAGTACATCATTTTGACTAGAATTGTTGTTATTTAGGGAGTTTATGGCGTCCTTGAAATATTGACTTAATTCGGTATTTAGACCTTCGTCGTGAGTAAAAGAAGAGAGATAACCACTTTGAGCAAAATCAGCAGTGTCGGTAAATATTTTCAATCGGGAATCATCTTTTAAACTTTGGGCCATGGAAATCCGGGGATAAATTTCTCCAAAATCACGGCCGGTTTGGCGAGCAGCTGAATAAAATTTTTCTAAAGATTCACGACTGGACAAAAATTCAAGAAATTTCCAAGCTTCGGCTTGATGAGGGCTATTAACATTGACACCTTCGACCCAATATGTAGCCCAATGAATATTGGTTAAATAAGCGGCAGAACCGTTGTTGGCGCTATCTAAAGTGGGCATTTGAGGAACTGGGGCAATAGCATAATTTAGATTGGGATTTAATTGGGCAAAATCAAATACCCGCCAAGAAGGTCCGAAATAAAAAGCTAGTTTACCCTGAGAAAAGAGTTTGGTTGATGGAAGTAAATCTTCATTCCAGGTTCTAAAATCATTGCGGAAGCCAGTATAAAAATTTAATACTTCAATAATTTTTTTGTCGTTGTCATCTTTGTTTTTAGCATCGATGGTAGCACCATTTTGACGAAGAAGAAGACCGATAATATCACTCCAATGATCAATATTGTCGGTAGTGCCCATGGCAATACCGGCAATTTGAATATTTCCCTGATCGTCGCGAACGGTTAATTTTGAAACTAATTCTTTTAAATCTAACCAAGATTTGGGTAATTCAACGCCGGCATTTTTTATCAAATCTTGATTGTAATATAAGACTAGTGCGTCATACATTAGGGGAATTGCATAATAATTACCGCCTATTTTAAGGTCACGGGAATAAACTTTATAAAAATCTTTATCTAAAGAGATACTATTTGCAATAGTGGCAGGAACCGGGGTTAAATAATCCTTAAACATTGGTATCCAGGAAGAATGTATTCTGAAAATATCAGGAATCTCAGTTGCACCGGGATTTTTACCCAAGCGTCCGGCTAAACGACTCCGATAATTTTCTTTACTACTTTTTTCGTAATTTATTTTAATATTGGGATTTTGAGCTTCAAAGTCGGCGATCAAGCCCCCCACGATACTCTCGTCTTCCCAAAGTCCCCAATAATTTAAAGTTACTGGCTCTTTGGGGGTTTTTTTGGCAATGACAAACTTGTAAAGAATAAATCCCAGCAACAAAACTATTAAAGTACCTAAAATGTAGGGCAAAAAATTCTTTTTAGCTTTGGGGGGAGTTAAAGGTGCAGATACTGCAGGCTCCGGTTGAGAGGAGACAGGTTGAGGACTTTCCTGAATAATAACCTGCCGAGAAGGCAGGGGTGAGTTAAATTGAGTATCATCCACACACTATTATAACTAGTCTTTGAGAGAAAATTGAAGTAGAATTCACAAATGAGTTCCGTAGTAATGGCTTTTATTGCCTCTTTGGTAATTAGCATGTTTTCTTTATTGGGTCTTCTTTTTTTTAAATTCAAAAAAATAATTAAAAATGAAGAACTATTATTTTTGGTGGGAATAGCCGTTGGCGCGTTGCTGGGTGATACTTTTTTACATCTAATTCCAGAGGCGTGGAATAATATCAACGATAAAACTGGTCTGTGGATAATTGTGGGAATGATGTTATTTTTTATTCTAGAAAAAATAATTAAATGGCATCATTGTCATGAACCAGATTGCGATGAAAAAGAAAATATTGCTGGGATTAGCATTTTTGCAGATTCATTACACAATTTGGTTGACGGATTGATTATTGGAGCCAGTTTTTTAACAAGTACTACTCTCGGAATAAGCACCAGTTTGGCAATTTTAATGCACGAAATTCCTCAAGAAATAGGCGATTTTGCTATTTTAGTTCATAGTGGTTGGCCGGTAAAAAAGGCAGCTATAGTAAATTTACTGTCGGCTTTTGTATCATTTATTGGAGTACTTTTGGCGGTTATATTTAAAGAAAAATTGGTGTTTATGAATGAATTATTGTTGATAGCCGCAGGTGGCTTCATTTACTTAGCAAGCTCAGACTTGATTCCGGAATTACATCATCATGAAAATAATTTTAATAAAGTAATATCACAATTGATAAGTATTAGCGTGGGCATCGGAATAATGTATTTTTTGCTATGATTAAAGCATGAAAGTCCGAGTTTATACTGATGGTGGAGCTAGAGGTAATCCAGGTGTAGCTGGTTATGGAGTCTATATTGAAAATGATAAAGGTGAAGAGATATATAAAGAAAGTCGTTTTTTAGGAATTAAAACCAACAACGAGGCTGAGTATTTTGGATTAATTGCGGCTTTAAGCTGGATGACAGAAAACAATATTAAGGAGGCGGAAATTAATTCCGATTCTCAATTGTTGGTTAGGCAAATGAAGGGTTTGTATAAGGTAAAGGCAGAACATTTAAAAAATTTATGGAAAAAATCCCAAGAGTTGTGCCAAGGAAAACAGATAGTTTTTAAAGAAATTCCCCGAGAAAATAATAAAAAAGCCGATATATTGGCTAATTTAGCGATGGATTGTAAAAAATGAAGAAAAAAATTATTTACAGTGCGCTTGCAATTTTAATAGTTGCAACAATTTTATTTATATCGCCGTTGATTGTGGCTTTTGGAAAGAGTGGTAAGGGTGTAACCGTTTTAGGGAAAGATTACGGATTGTTGAGTAAAAAGCAGATTGAAGAAAAACTGACAAAGGATTTTATTTTAGAAGGAAATTTATATTTAATACAAAATGAAAGAAAAATTACCATAAATACCGCCTCATTTTCAGCTCAAATCAATCAAGACCGAACTGCTTCTAACTTACTGTTTAGGAGGTTAAAAAAAGGTGTTGGACAATATATTGAAGCTTTTTATAAAAATAAAGATTTTTCTCTTGAAATTGATTATGATGAAGCCCAACTTCAAAGTATATTGGACGAATCCGCAAATAAAATTAATAAGCCATATGTACCCTCAGAAATTGTTTTGGAAAATAACAAGTTAATGGTAAAAAAGGGTAATTTGGGACAAGAAGTAAATAAGGATGTCTTAAAAGAATTAATTTTAGAAAAACTGAAGAAAAATCAACTGGAATCTGAAATTGAGATTCCTACATCTGAAAGTGGTAAGGTACCAAATGAAATTCAGGAAAAGATAGCGATAGAAAGAGCGGAAAGACTTTTGGGGAAAACAGTTAATTTTAAAGATAGAGAAGCAGAATTAAAAATAGAAAGTAATACCCTACTTTCGTGGATTGATTTTTTCGGAGGTGTGGAAATAAATAAATTGGGTGAATACGTAAAAAATGTGTCTCCGAGTCTAAGAAGAGAGCCTCAAAATGCCATCTTTACATTTGAGAGTGGTAGAGTAACTGATTTTCAACCAGACCGTCCCGGATACTACCTTGATGAGAATAAATTTAAAGAAATTATTTTAGAAAAATTTACGCTCTGGGAAAAAAGCAATGAAAAAGAATTTAGTGAGGAATTACCTTTAATCAAATCGGAGGCAATGATAAAAACTGCCGGAGTAAATAATATGGGGATTAAGGAATTGTTGGGAAAAGGAAGTTCGACTTTTAATCATAGTAGTGACATTAGAAATATAAATATACAGAAAGGGGCGGCGGCAGTAAATAGAGTATTGGTAGCTCCAGATGAAGAATTTTCTTTTATTAAAAGTCTTGGAGAGGTAAGCACTGAAACTGGCTATAAAATGGCTTACATTATCCGAGCGGGAAGAACTGAATTGGATGTTGGTGGCGGAATATGTCAAGTATCAACTACCTTGTTTAGAGCTATGCTGGATGCTGGTTTGGACATTACTCAAAGGCGACCTCACGCTTATAGGGTCAGCTACTATGAAGAAGATAGCCCCCCAGGCTTTGATGCAACCGTTTTTATACCCAATCCAGACTTAAAATTTAAAAATGATACGGGACATTATGTATTAATTCAGAGTTATTATGATGGAACTAACAAAAAACTAACTTATGAAATTTATGGGACCTCTGACGGCAGAAAAGCAGAAATTAGTAATTATAAAAAATGGGGAGCGACGGCGGCTCCACCGGATGTGTGGATTGATGATCCAACCCTGCCAAAAGGAAAGATAATAAAGCTAGAAAGTCGGGTACCTGGCCTAAATACTTCTTTTGACTGGACGGTAAAACGCGGTACAGAAACAATTCACCAGCAAACTTTTACAAGTAAATATGTTCCTTGGGCAGCAGTTTATAGAAGAGGAACCGGGGAATAGAAACAATTTTCCAAAAGTGAAGCAATAGTCAT
>Ga0116184_10002873_pt1 | contig 14581 bp, 20 predicted proteins | sample AD_JPNNA5_MetaG_FD_89886 | JGI IMG/M metagenome (GOLD analysis project Ga0116184, IMG submission 89886) | Active sludge microbial communities of municipal wastewater-treating anaerobic digesters from Japan - AD_JPNNA5_MetaG | ecosystem: Engineered > Bioreactor > Anaerobic > Digestate | place... | reverse complement strand
TTACTGCAAGATATCACCAGGCGGGTAACATCATTGAGTGATGAGGTAAAAAAGCTGCATGGCTTGTTTACTTCATTAGGAGTTGAACCTGATGATGCTACAGTAGCGCAGTTAAAGAAGGATGTTGAGCTATCCGGTCATATTGTTGAAGATGTGCGAAACGAGGCACTGAAATTTGCACAACTTATTGAAGGTGAAAGCCTGCCTGATGCTATTAAGAACACCATACTTTTAGCTGATTATAATCAGGCATTACAGCTTAGAGATGCTTATAGAATTAAAGCCGAGAAGCTCTATCCGTATACATGTCCCTCATGTGGCAGCACGATGCAGCGGGCAAGTGCAGTCATAGGTGGGGAAGCAGACACTACATTGAATCCGGAAGAGTATACCATAAAATAGGAGGCATATATGGAATTTGGACTATCATTTAACGGCATTGATGATTATGCAACATTTCATCTGGGAAGCGGTATAGTACGAGGAACGCATGAAAACTATCCTGTAAAAGTAAGTGCAGCAAAAACGGTTAGTTTGTGCAGCTCAGGGGATATTTTTAGCGGGGTACTTGTTACCATTGATACAGTAAATGAATACGGTGTAGTTAAGGAAACAGGGTATATTACCCTTCCCTATACCGGGACTGCACCCCAGGTTGGCGACGATAAGGAACTGGTTGCTGATGGAAGTGGTGGTGTAAAGATACCGGGAGAAGAAGAAACAGGGAGAAAGTACCGTATTGTTGATGTTGATACAACTGCTAAAACGGTAACCTTTAGGTTAGGATAAGAGGAGGAACACATGAAGATTGAAACAATAGCATTGTCAAAAGATATGTTTGTAGAGGCTAAAGAGACCGGTATTTCTTTTAAAGAAATTGTTGAACGTGAAGCAAAGAAGCATGGTAAGTTTAGCGATGAGCTTGCATCAAAGGGTATGGATGCGTTTGCACAGCAGTTAGCAGCACGTGATTTGAAACTATCAGGTGCTCATGCAAGCCTTGTTGAGGACTTTTTTAAGACCAATGATAGCAGGGTATTATTTGTTGAGACCATTAATGAATTTGTTAGAATTGGGATGAATGAGCAACTGGAAAGTTTTGCATCATTGAAGGATGTGATTGCTACCAGTACTGGGATTGTTGGGAGTGTATATCAGGCAGTAGAGGTTGATTTAGAAAATTCCAGAGCAACAGCTATGCGTGTTGGCGAACGCGGTACCTTTCCCAGGGTTACCATTAACTTTAAGGATAAGGCCATTACGCTGTATAAGATAGGGTATCAGATTGAAGGCACGTATGAAGCAATACGGAGGATGCGCACTAATGTATTTGGTACAGCAATGAAGGTTATAGGCAGAAATTTAGCACAGAGTAAGATTGCGGTTGCTGTTGATGTGCTTATTAACGGTGATGGCAATGGTAATCCTATTGAAACAATTGATCCCATGACTTCAGGCACACTTGCCTATGCTGATATTGTTAATCTGGAAGAATCCTTTGATGATTTTGCGCCCAATATCCTTATATCAGGCAAAGCAATGCGTGTGGCTTACCGTAATTTATCAGAATATAAAGATGCAAACGGACCCGCAATGATGGAACCGCCCAAAAAATGCGCTGCGGTACCTGCTGGATGTATCATTGCTCTGGATAACCGTGCAGCACTGGAAGAGGTATACGAAAAGGGTGCAAGCCTTGTGGAATATGACAAGATTATTACTCAGCAAATAGAAAATGCAGTGGTAAGCGAGGTGAGTGGTTACGCAAAGCTTTTTACCGGTGCAAGTAAGATGCTGTCAATATAAGGAGGTTACATGGATACTATACAGGTTAAAGTACGGGAAGATATAGTTAAACGGGGTGGAAGATTTTTTGATATTGCCGGCAAGCAGAAGATTGTATCCAAAAAGGCTGGTGATGTCATTGAAGTGGTAGAGACGCCGTTTATTCGCAGTAAGATAGCAACGGGTGAACTTATTGTAGTATCACGCAAGCAAGAAGCTATAGACTATACAGTATATGTAAACGACAGGGTAGTAAAAAAAATGCCCATTGTTAAGGGTATGAGTGATAGTGACCTGTTAGAGCTTGTTTATTCGGATAAGGTAATTATGAAAGCTATTGATAACAAGGACATTGTTGCTGTTGAACGTAACGATTCAACCATTGTTATCAGGACGAAGTAATGCTTACCACTATTGCTACTATAGCATTACACTGGCCTGCAGCGGCGCTTAATTTTGATGATTCTGCGTATGCAACTTTCATCAACCATGAAGACATGTATGTAAAGCGCCGTTTAATTCATTGGGTTGGGCAGGAAGCATATAACGATGCAATGCTTGAAATTCCTGCCGACCCACTGCGGGCACAGGCTTTAAAGGATGCAGAAATACAGCTTTTTCATGTATCCTGCTTACATAAACTATGGCGTGATGCTGGTATGGGTAAAGTGAAGACAGCAACATTGCCAAGTGGTATGAGTGTTACCCTGTCAACTATAAGCGAATCTGAGTTTAAAACATTGATACAGCATTACCTTGATGAGGCGTACCGGATAGTAGAGGATTATATATGCTACTGATGAAAGATTACATTGCAAAAACAATTGCCGAAACATTTACAGCATTGGCGCAGCATGAATTTATCATATTGAAGCGCACTATTACACAATCTGGCACACTGAATATAGCCCGGCAAACTAATTATACACCGGTTATTGCTACAGGTGATATATATATTCATGATGCAATGAAACAGTCACCAGCAGGTGTTGTCCATGAAGGTGATGCTACCATTTATATGATTACAGAACACTTTGAAGCATATGCTATAGCACCAACCGATAGGATAAATATTGGTGGCATTATAGATAACGGCGTGGTTACCAGCGGTACAGAATATACCATCAAAGATATAAGCAAGGATACATGGATTGATGGTACGGTTATTGTAAAGATAATTCTGGAGAAGATGCAATGGGATTAACATTAGATGGCGACTGGAATTTTTTTGATAGGACAAAAAATATTGGTTCATCCATACAGGAAACGATGGGGAATGCTCTTGAGGTAAGCGCAGAGAATATACGGGCTGCTGTTATTAAAGGAATACGTGATCAAAAATATTCATATGCACCACTTGCACAGCGTACAAAAGAATATAAGCAAAAGAAGGGCTTATCACCTCTTATACTTATTGCCGAGGGTGATTATTTATCATCATTTGCTACAAAAAAAATCAACTGGGATGAAGTGCATATTGGCAGCAATCATCCGCAATCACGAGCACTTGAATTTGGATATGAGCCACGTGGGTTGCCTGCAAGACCTCATTTTGCCCCTGCCATGCTTGATAGCGTGGATGAAGTTATTGCCACCTTGCAGGAAGCGCTTGCACACCTTTTTGACGGGTTAAAGCCATGATTATGGATCATATTACCTATTTTAAAAATATTATTGAGCAATCCATACTGGTTGATGATAAGCCTATATTGCAGGGTAAATTATATGAACTATATCCAGAGCCTTCGACGTTCATTGCGTCGCTGCCCTGTGCGGTGATTGGACATAGAATTGGCACGGCAAAGCAAACAGGCGGTATTGATACAAGCAAGGTTACTGATACGGATATTACCCTTACCCGTGAAATGATCCAGACCACACATCCCTACCAGATAGATTTTTACAGCAAAACGATAAACGATTTTATTGATGATAACAATATACTAACACAGTTTATTCGGGAAGTTACCAAGAAGCCTTACTATCTATGTAATGATGGCAGGATAATCATGATACATATTGGTGCTTTTGGACTTTTAGATGAGCCTGAACTTATTGAGCAAGGTCCTTACAAAGCATTTTGTCAGGTAACCATTGAAGATGCTGTGTATGGTACTACGATAGTACCACGCATCACAACAATACAATTTGATGAAGGAGGAGTATATGAGTGAGAAAGAAATAAGCTTACCCATTGAAAAGAAACCAGAACTTAAAACTATAAAGAAGAGTTTTGACGAACTGGTCATTGAGCACAAATTATCACCTGCTGTTGCACGGGCGGTACGAACACTCATGCGAGTGCCGTATAATGGCATGGTGAATGCTAACGATTTTGCTAAAGCGGTGAAACAATTTACTGGCGCAGTGCCAAAATAAAGGAGGTAAACGATGATACAACCTGTTACATTGAATATTGCTGATGGTGGATTGGGATATGGACTGATTGGTATTGATGGCTTGCATGCAAAGCTTGGTATTGCTGAGGGAGGCGCAGCTAATACGATGTATGATGTTGGAAGTAAACGCATGGCAGTAGCATATTTTGGGAAGGGTGCTCTCGTTGATAGCCTCACCCGTCACTTTGATGAAGGCGGTTTAAAATGTTTGGCAATGCGTCCTGACAATGATATAAGCGGTAGCATTGGTACCATTACTCATACCGGTACGGGAACTGCAACCATGCAGGCTGCAGGGACAGTAATGGGTGCACGCAATTTTGTTATTGATATTGTTGCAGGCGGTACCTTTGAGGTTGCAACCTTTCGTTGGAGTGATGATGGTGGAATTAACTGGTCAGATGTATTTATAACACCACCAGCAAGCACTCCAATTATACTTTCGTGCGGTGTTAGCATCAGCTTTACCGGTACTGAAGATTGTTTTGTAAAAGGCGACCGATACAGCTTTTCAACTATTGCACCAGGTGCAAGCGTTGCATCATTCCTGACTGCTATTGATGCACTAAAAAATCATTATAACCCCGATTCGGCAGCATATACGTTTATACATATTGTTGGTGGCTTTGAACGTTCATTTTGGGAAGCAATAAAAGCAAAAGAAGAAGAATTTGAGGCAAAACGCATTTTTATACGCTTTGTACTGGAATATCCACCAAAGGATGATAGCAGTACTGTTGAATCATATTTGCAGGGAATGATTGATGAGTGTAAGCTTTTTAGCTCTAAAAAGATTGCTATTGTAGGTGGACGGATACGCTACGGAAGCGATAGTGATTTTAAATCGGCTGCAACGTTACTGTGTGCAAAACTAAGCCAGTGCAAGGTAAATGAGCATCCCGGCTATGTGCGCAAATATGCATCAACCATTGCAAAAGAAATAGAATTTTGGGACGACGGGTTACAGGATTACATTGAAGATTTGAATGATGCCAATGTCATCATAGCAGTACAATATGCCAACTGGAAAGGCATGTTCATTAAAAAGGATAATATCATGGCACCCGATGATAGTGATTATCAGACAATACACCACGGCAGGGTTATTGATAAGGTGCGAAAGATTGCCTATCAGCATATTATGCCGTTTGTTAATGGTGTTGCTGAAGGTGGCGAAAGTGGTATAGATAGTTTGGTTGCTGAGATTGATGCTGCTATTGCAACCAATATGGAAGTGCCAGGTAATGAAGAAATAGTGAAACATGAAGTTGTTATTGATCCTGACCAGGATATAACAAGCGGTGAACTAAAAGGGCAGATACATATTTACCCAACCAATATTATGGAAAAAATAACCATAGATGTTGGTTATAGAAAAGAATAAGGCAGGAGGAAACTATGCAAGAGACCTATTCGTTTAAAGATTATACTGCAACGGTAATGGGACGTACCATTGTTGGTTTGGATAGCCTTGATTATGACCATGAAATAAAGGTTGAAGTACATTATGGCAAGGGGCAGGAACCTATAGGCTATGGCGAGGGTGAACTTAAAGGAAGTGGCAAGATGAGCGTGTTATTGGAAGAGTATGAAAAGCTGGTACTGGTTGCAACTGCTGTTGGTGGTGACCCCTTGAAACTGCCACCATTCCCCATAGTTGGGCTTTTAGCTAAAAGCAATGGCAAAAAAATGAAAGAAGTATTACCATTGGTAAAACTTAAAAAAGTGGGGCAAAAGCGCAAGGTAAGCGATACTAAATTTTTAGTGGATATTGACTTTGAGCTTTTAGCTATGCCAAAGATTATTCCACTATAAGGAGAAGAGTATGGCACGAATAACAGATAACGATTATACTGAATTGCTACCAAAAATTGAAAACTGGAAGCAACGGTATCCAGAAGTCATTATGATATCACTTGCTCGTGATGAGTTTGATGGCATTTTTAGAGTGCCAACGCTTGATGACATTAAGCTTGCCAATAGCGCACAGAACGACATTGATAAAAATAAGCAGCTTGTATTGAGCTGTATTTTATATCCGGAGCCTGATGTATTCAATGCACTGTTAGAAAAGCGTGGTGGTATTATTACTCCAATAGCAGCACAATTGATTGATGCTTGCGGGGTAACTCAGGAGGCGTATGTAAAAAAGTTGTAGAGACACGCCAGCAGGATTTAGAGCATGATGCAAGTATTGTGCTGGTACGAAAATATTTTCCGTATATTAACTATGACAGTATGAGTTTTGAAGAGCAAATTATACTACGAGTAGATGCCCTGTACTTAGAGCAGCGAGAGCTTAAGAATTTAGCAGAACTACTGAGCAGATTATTAGGTGGATAATGGAGAATGTGTACAAATTAGGTGCTGTTTTAACGCTGAAAGATTATCTTAGCTCACAGTTTGATAAGATATGTAGCAGTGCCGATAAGCTCAAAGGTAAATTTAAAGAAATTGATGGCGGTGTAGCTACCTTTGAATCACGGATGAAGCAGCTTAAAATTGGTGGTGGCTTGCTTGCTGCGGGAACCGGTATGGCTATTTTTAACAAAAATATGATTGATGCCAACCGCCAGACTTCCCAGATGCAATCGAACCTTGCATCATTAGGGGTTTCTTCTGAAAATGTTGCCATGGTAACACAGGCTGCTATGAAGGCAAGCAGTACCATGAATGTAACCAGAGATGAATTTATAGATGCCGCATACGATGTTAAAAGTGCCGTTGCTACCATCAATGAATCACAGTTAGGCGCATTTACCGAAATGGTAGCAAGGACTGCTACCGCTACCAAAGGCAATACCAAAGAACTGGCAAGCATTTTTGGTACTATCTATAACCAGAATAAAAAAATGTATGACAATTTAAGCGATGAAGACTTCAGTAAAATAATTGGTAATTCGTTAGCATTTGCAACGCAACAGTACAAAACTGAAGGGACAAAGATGCAGCAGGCTATTGAGAGTGTCAGCGGTGTTGCTGCATCAGCGGGATACGATATTGCTGAACAGTTTAATGTGCTTGGAATGTTGCAAAATGTAATGCAACCGGGAGAAGCAGGAACTGGCTTTAGAGCATTTGTGAACAAAGCATACGAGGCATCAGAAAAATTAGGAATGTCATTTGTAGATGCTCAGGGTAAGTTACTCCCTATTGCTGATATCATTGATAAACTACGTGTTAAATATGGTGATACAGTCAGTTCAGCAGAAAAATTAGAACTGAGCAAAGCATTTGGTAGTGAAGAAGCTGCCAAATTGTTTGATAACCTATGGGATAAAACAGGATTATTGCGAGAGAATATTGAAAAGCTCAGGGGGATGAAAGGAAAGGAACTGGTAGATGCTATGGCTAAAACCAATATTGATAATATCAATGTCAGTTTAGCAACGCTTTCTAATACATGGGATAATTTAAAATCAACACTGGGTGGTGGCATTGGTGGAGCGATGAAACCATTTATTGACCTTTTAAAAGATGGATTACAGTACCTTGTTGCTATTATGAATCAATATCCTGCACTTGCCAAAGGTATTGGCATATTTATGTCACTTGCCAGCACAATTACCATGGTAGTTGGCGGTTTTATGACACTGCGAGCGGTTAGCGGATTATATGCCCTTTCGCAGATGGCTGCTGCCAATGCCACCCATGTAAGTACTGTTAAGCTACTGTGGCACAAGACAACGATGCTTGCTTCGGCTGTTGCTACCAAAGTTGCAGCAGCAGCACAGTGGCTTTTTCATGCTGCACTATCAACGGGGAATATTATAAAATTTGTTGCGGTTATCACCATACAAAAAGGGGTTATGCTTGCTTCCGCTGTTGCTACAAAAGTTGCAGCAGCAGCACAATGGCTTTTTAATGCTTCATTATATGGTTGCCCTATTGTGTGGATTATAGGTGGTATTGCATTATTAGGTGCAGGGGCATATATGCTTATAAAGCACTGGGATAAAGTGAAGGTGTTTTTTAGCGGGTTGTGGGATGGATTAAAGTCGCTGGCAGGCAAAGCAATTGGCTTTGTGTCCGGTATTGGGAAAAAATTAATTGATGCGTTATGGGGAGGTATTCAATCGGCATGGAAAAAATTAAAAGAAGGTATTGCTAGTGTCTTTGGTTCCATTGCACGCTTGTTTCCTCATTCTGACGCAAAAGAAGGACCATTTGCTAACCTTACCTATTCGGGACAGTCTTTGATTAAAACATTTAATACCGGCATTGAGGTAGAAGCTAAAAAGTCAATTGCTGTTATGCCCTATATGCAACAATCAGCAGAGACACTGCAAAAACCAGTGAGTATGCCTACTCAATCAAAATCAAATTGTATTATCAATGTTGCTAACCTTATAGGACAACTTTCTATCAACAACGAAACAAAAAATGGCTCATTGCAATCACTTGCCAATGCTATGGCACAGGCTATCCTGCAGGAGATTGTGAGGTATTCCAATGCTTGATGCTGGATTGCAGATACATGGGTTACCTTTGTCGGCATTATCCAAAGAATTAGTGCCGGTTATTGTTGGTAGCTATGAATTTCCCTGCGGATGCCTTGTTGATATTAGCGGCAGTAAAAAGATTATATCAACACCTATCCCTGGAAGGGATGGCAACATTAAGGAATTTGTTGGCTACAATGATTATGTTATCACTATCCATGCATTAATCCAATCGCTTACCTTTGATATGGTATATGATAAACTCAATAGAATTATGGCATTATGGCAGATGGAGCAAAGTTTACGCATTATTTGTCCCAAAACTGACCTTTACTGTATATCAAGCGTTATCTTTGAAAGCTTTGATCATCCTGAAACAAAAGGTATGGAAGCAACTGAGGTTTTAACCTTACGGTTTTTATCAGATAACGACTATGAATTAGAGGTTGAGTAAATGTATTATTCTGTCATTGATACCTATACAACAAAATCACATGATACCATCTATACCATTACCATGCGCTATTACTATAATTGGTACCTATGGCGTATTGTTTATGATCCGAATAAAGCTATACTGGGCAATAATCCTTACATCATCCCGGCAGGTAAAACCATACATATTATAAGTCTTAACACGGAACAAATTAACCACACAATCAAGGAAGGTGATCTGTATCAATCACTGGCAGAAAATTACTATGGGTCAGCCAGGTTCTGGATAGATATTGCTATTGAAAATGATTATAAACATTTGTTGCCAGGTGATAGCTGCATTATACCTGCACTTATTACACAAGAATTGATTAAGAAAGCGGAGAAATTACGTGCTCTCGTTAACGCATAAATTATCGATTGGAGGATATATATTCCCTGCGGTCAATACCGTTACCATTGTTAAAAGCCGTGAAGGTGGTGATACAATGACCATCTCGTTACCTAAATATAAACGGCTATCATATCATGATATTCCGGAAGGAACCAAGGTTGAATTTGCATGCGGATATACTCAATATGGAGTATTCCATGAATTTGATGGCTTTGTGCGTGAGGTTTCACCAACACAGCCTTTTACGATTGTTGTTGAAGATTACTTTTATTTTTTACGTCGAGATATTCTGTCTAAAACATTCAGCAACATGAGTGCCGGAAGCATTGTTAAATATGTATGCAGTCCATATCCCATTGATACCAGTGGTGTTGCCGATGGTATTACCATTAAAACGCGAACCTATCATAATAAAACAAGACGATATATTGTCACAGATCTGGCGCTACTATGCGGATTTGATGCCTTTATGCTTGATAATTGCTTGTTTTTTGACAAGCCATTTTCGTTACAACAGAAAAGTATACCATGTTTTGCATTTGGTACAAATATCATAGAAGATGCTACTACATTTTCACCTGATGCTGAATATGACAAGATTATCCTTATATCAGAACAGACTGATGGTAGCGGGATAGTTAATACCGCAGAATATGGCAAGGGCGAACGTATTAAAAAGATATATATTGAAGATATCCCAAGAAGCGAAATAACTAAACGAGTTAAGGAACTTTATGATGATATTACCTATGCTGGATTTACAGGTATGATTACCGCATTTGGCTATCCTGTTGTTACCCATAGCGGTACCATTAAGCTTACGGATGATAGATATCCAGAAAAAAATGGATATTACAATGTTGATAAGGTTGAAAAGGAATATGGCAGCAATGGATTTAGACAGAAAATTTATTTGGGGAGAGTAGCATGAATAGCAATCTTATTGAAGCGATACAAAGGGCTGCATGGTTACATAGTAAAATTGATTTTGACCTTGCCCGTGCAGTAGTGAAGAAAGTTGATGAGGATGCGCTGACTGCACAGGTTGTAGTTACCGGTGAAAATGCACCTGTGTATACAGCTACGCTCCATGCTGTACGATCAAGTGATATCGCTATCATACCAAAAATTGACAGTATTGTCATTATAGGCTATGTACATAAATCGCCCAATCAGGCTGTTATTTTGCAATATTCAACCATTGATAAAATTATCATTAAACCTGTGAAAGAATATACTATTGAATGTGGCAATGCAACGCTTGGAATACAACCTTCAGGTATAGAATTGACGACTGCACAGGGTAAATTAAAAATAACAGATGGTGTAAGTATTGGCAATGGGACACAACCATTGGTACTTGGTACAAGTTTGCAAACATGGGCGATGCAGGTTGATAGTGCTCTTGCTGCAATCATTGCATGGGGAGCCGGTGTTACTCCTCCTCTTACCGGAGCTATTCCTTCGCTATGGAATAGTGCAATACTTTCGCTGACCAATAAGGTGTCATGAATTTACTGGGTGATGATATAAAACTTGTTGATGGCGATATTGCTTTTACCACTGGCAACGGTGATAGTGATACCGTGAGCGGTATAGATTGCCTGTTGCAGGATATTACTGAGGAATTACAGTTTCCCTATTGTGATGATCCTGACCATCCGGATAGAGGTAATGCAATATTTGCATTACATGTTTCAGAAGAAAAATATGCACTGGAAAAAATTTATATTAAACAGGAAGTGCTTTCTATACTCAGCCGTGATCCTCGAATTAAAAAAAATTCAATTAGCATCCAGGTTGTGTTTGGTAGTGAAATTAGTGTCAGTTTTTCGTTTGTTACTATTAATTGTATAGTTGTTGATAACCTTGTAGTACCTGTTAGTCAAGGAGTATTGTTATGAAACTTTCGTATACCTACAATGAGATAAAATCTTCTATTCTTGATGCAATCAACAATGATAGTGAGCTTAGAAAGATTTATAATATTAACCTTAATATTGTTGGTAAACTACGGGCAATCATTGAAGCAGTTGCACGGGGTATTTATGAGTTTGTTGGTGATAGTATGATTACTATATATAATAATATTTTTGTTTCTACCGCTGATGAAGAAGCTTTGATACTGCATCTTGCAGATAGAGGTATGACTCCATGGAAACAGGCAGCAAAAGCAAGTGGTTATATCTATATTGGGTGCAGTACCATGCCAACTAACTATATTATTATCCCACAGCTTGCCATGGTAAAAACAAATGATGATAAATATTTTGTCATTACACAATCGGCAATGATTACGCCACAAACTCCGCAAGATGCCCGTGGGTATTATACAGTACGTTTACCAATACTATCATTGGAAGCGGGAAGCATTTATAATGTTATTGCTGATACCATTACACAATTGTATACAGAAATACCCGGCGTTGATATTGTTTATAATGCTGAAATAACATCAGGTGGTAGCGACAAAGAAACAATTGATGAGGTACGTGATCGAATACAAAAACGGGATCTTGCTCTACAGCAAGGGACAAAAGCATGGTTTGAGTCTGAAACATTAGAATTTGAATTTGTTAAAACTGTATTAGTTGTCCCGCGATATGCTGGTCGCGGTACGGTTGGCATTGGATTTCTAACCTATAGCGGAGTTCCAACACAAGAAGAAAAACAAATTGTTCAGGATTATTTTAATAGCGTGGATATTGATCCGGCCGGTGCATTCCACGTTGTTATTTTTGATATTGCACTCTTTAATTGGGATGCCACTATACGGGTACATTTTGTTGATGACGAGCCTCTTGATGCTGAATTATTCTATGCAGTGCAATTATATTTTTCAACATTAACATTAGGTGAAGATATTATTGAAGATCAAATAAAAGCTTCAATAATATATAATGTTGGAGTTAAGAAAGTTGATGTTATGAACCACAGCGGTTACATAGTTGATGAATATTTATTTCCGGTAATTGGGGAAATAACATTTGAAAAGGTGCCTTATGTTGAATAGATATATCTTTAATTTTGATACGATGGTATGGCAGCATCTTAGAATAAGCATAAAACTAAAAGGTAAAAATAGTATATGGTATAGACTTCTTTATGCTCTTAGTTCTTTTTTTGCAGTACTGCTACATTGTGCTGATTATGTATATAGCAATATTTTTCTAGAATATATGGACATTGATTCATTGAGAAAGGTTGCTAAACACTATAATCTATCACAAATACCTGGAGAATCAATCAGTAATTTCAGGATACGCATACAGGTTTTTAGATCATTATTGACAGAATATTGCAGCGTTGCATTAATGAAGCGCATCATTATGATTACCTGCGGTGTTGAACCTGTTATACTTCAATATAGAGATTATACTATTTTTACTATTGGGGTTACTCCACTTGGCGAAGGGGTATGTATGAACAGTTTATATAGTAGATTCGTGTGGAAAGCTATGCTACCTGACCTTTCCAATGAAAGTATCGATAGAAACTTTGCTAAATCATTAATTGAACAATTTAATTTAGCATCAAATGAATTTGTAATTATTGAGCAACGTGGAAATGAAAATTATATCTGGTAAAGGAGTAACTGATGGATCAAAATTATATTGGTATTGAAGGATTAGAATATCCCGAAAATGGCAGTAAACTTTTTCAGGAAGATTTTATAAAAGAACAGGATGCTCTTGGCAAAGAGGTTGTAAATAGAGAACGTGATTACATTGTTCATGGTATTATCTATGGTTTGGAAGTAACCGTTTCTTCAACACCGGGATGTGTTACCATAAGCAATGGTGCTGCCCGTGATGCGCTGGGAAGGCGCATAGAATATACAGGTGCTACCGATTATGCATTACCTGATAACTGGTTTGGTGCGATAATAGTTAAACATCAATGGATTGAAGAAGGATATATTCCTGAAGGTGACAATCAACAAAAAATTATACGGAGACATGAATCAACTATTGCATTAAAAGATTTAGAAGTAGGTGAGGAGTATAGTCCGCTTGATGATGAGGTACTGTTAGCGTATGCTTCACGTAATCAATCATCAATTGTTATAACCGATAAACGGATTTTTGTTCATTATAAAAGATTATATACTGAAAATAAAAAGATAATGCTAAACTATACCGAATCAGGACAGGGCGTTGGTGGTGATGGTATTTCAGGGATTATTATTGATAGAGGCATGAGTAATCCAGCAAAATTTATATTTGATGAAACTGATGATACATTTAAGGTTGGTATAAATTCATTAGATACAATCATCACACAATTAGTGCTGGATAAAATTGTTCCAATCGGTGGTATTATTATGTATGGTGGTGGTAATGTAACCGATCCTGCTCCTGTACTGGATAACTTCTTATATTGCGATGGCAGTGCAATAAGCAGAACTACCTTTGCAAATCTATTTAATACAATTGGTACTACATTTGGTGCTGGCAATGGCACTACAACATTCAACATCCCGAACTTCAAAGCGGTTGTCCCGCGTGGGATGGGAACACAAACAATCAACACACGGGAAAAAAATGGTGGTAATCTTGGTGCACTATTAGAGGATAGAATTCAGCAAATGACAGGGCAGTTGGGACAACCATGGGAATCGCTTGGTGCTGATGTAAAGTCTGGTGTTTTTAATACATCAATATTTTCTTCAACAGGGTTTGCTGCTGGTGGTGGTGGAATTTATATTTCAACTATTCTTATTAAGTTTGATGCTTCACAGGTTGCCCGAACTGGTGACTATACGAGAGATAATTCATTGAGCATTCGATTCTATATTAGATATATTTAGAGGTAACTATGAAAAAAGTATATATTATTGATGAACAAGGATATTTCATTGCTGAACATTGGTGCCAGCCTAATCCAATACATCCTGGAGAATATTTATATCCATCTTCTTTTGTTGAAATTGAACCGCCAAAATTAATGGATGGCCAGCTTGCAAAATATGATGCAAACAAAAATACATGGCTTGTTGTTCAAAATTACTGTGGTGTTACCATATACAATAAAGTAAATAGTTGTGAATATAAAGTTAACCCTGCAGTTGACATTGAAGAAGGATATACTGATGTAACACCTCCACGCAATGATATACAATATTA
>Ga0116184_10002865_pt1 | contig 14605 bp, 9 predicted proteins | sample AD_JPNNA5_MetaG_FD_89886 | JGI IMG/M metagenome (GOLD analysis project Ga0116184, IMG submission 89886) | Active sludge microbial communities of municipal wastewater-treating anaerobic digesters from Japan - AD_JPNNA5_MetaG | ecosystem: Engineered > Bioreactor > Anaerobic > Digestate | place... | reverse complement strand
TAGCCCTCGCGCCCGTTGGCGACCATGGAGGCCCAGGCCGACGCGAGCAGGCCGTCGCTGCGGGAGCCGTCCATGCCGGGGGAGAAGTACTTGCCGCCGCTCCAGTCGAGGACATAGAAGTAGCATCCGTGAGGCATTCGTGGTCGGCCAAGGTTTCGAGTCGCTCATGTCCGCGGACTACAGCCAGATCGAGATGCGCGTCATGGCGCATCTGTCCGGGGACGACGGCCTGATCGAGGCCTTCCGGACCGGGGAGGACCTGCACCGGTTCGTCGGGTCCAAGGTCTTCGGGGTCGAGCCCGCGGATGTCACGGCGGAGATGCGCAGCAAGATCAAGGCGATGTCCTATGGCCTGGCCTACGGCCTGTCCGCTTTCGGCCTGTCCAAGCAGCTGACCATTTCCACCGAGGAGGCGCGGGGGTTGATGGACATGTACTTCGAGCGCTTCGGGGGAGTGCGGGACTATCTGCGTGATGTCGTCGTCGAGGCCGGGCGCAACGGCTACACCGAGACCATGTTCGGTCGGCGGCGCTACCTCCCCGACCTCACGAGTGACAACCGCCAGCGCCGCGAGATGGCCGAGCGGATGGCCCTCAATGCCCCCATCCAGGGCTCAGCTGCGGACCTCATGAAGGTGGCGATGCTCGGGGTGGATCGGTCTCTCAAGGAGTCCGGTGCCCGGTCCCGCATGCTTCTGCAGGTGCATGACGAACTCGTGCTTGAGGTGGCCCCCGGTGAGGCCGCCGATCTCGAGGCCGTCGTGCGGCGCGAGATGGGCTCAGCAGGGGACCTATCCGTGCCGCTCGAGGTGAGTGTCGGCGTCGGTCGGAGTTGGCACGAGGCCGCCCACTGAGAGGTCCAGGTCCGCGTCCAACTCCTGTTCGTCGCCAGATGGGACCGAGTGCGCACTTCGATGCCTGCGCATCGCGATGAGCAGGAGCGTCATACCCGCGAGGCCAATGAACGCTCCCCCGGCAAGGAGGGTCCAGGCGAGGGCAACAAGGGTGTCGTGGGTGGCGAGCGCCGCGGTACCGACGATGCCGGCGGCGGCCAGCCACAGGAGCAGTCCGAAGCGATGGTCCCCGCGGGCGAGCCTCCAGTAGACGAACACCTGGGAAATCGCCCACATCCCGCCGATCGCCACGAAGAGTCCCACATGGGGGGAAAGGTGTGCGAACCGCCCCCCACCCACGAGGAGCGCCAGCGGATGGGCGAGCAGCAGGCCCAGGGTGACACCAACCAGAACTGTCGCACTGGTCGCGACCAAGGCGAGTCGGACGTGCCGTGAGCCGCCTCTCGTGGCCATGCGCGAGTAGACCACGGTGACGATGAAGGCCGGAGCCCAGAATGCCGCCTTGCTGAAGATGGTGAGGACGGCGAACTCGCCAGCGACCGCGGCCGGCAGGAAGTGACGCGCCAACGGCGCATCGAGGCTGGAGACCACGAGCAATGCTGAGGTCGCCGTCATGCCGTGGATGACCGAAGGGGTCCACGTGGATCCCCGTCTGAGGGAGGAGCTGAGCCCCATGTCGCGCGCCACCGCGAGCGCGATGAGCATGGCGGCCACGGCGGCCACGGCCATTGCGGCGAGCAAGCCGGACACGCCCCACCCGACGAGTCCAGCGAGCACTCCAGCGAGCAGCCGGGTCAGACCGATCACGACGTAGAGGATGCTGAGCATGGCGAAGCGATCGGTGCCCTGCATGAGTCCCAAGACGGCATACGACACACAGGTCGGTCCGATGACCAAGGAGAGCAGCAGGGCGGGGATGGCCGAGGTGAGGTGCAACGCCCAGATGATCGCGGGGGTCAGCGCAAGGGTGAGGCCGGTCATGGCAGCCGCCGTGACCAGGCCGGTCCGCAGTGCGATTGTGGCGGCCTCTGTGGACCTTGTGTGGGGCGCTCGGTTCGAGGTGTCCTGCTCCTGAGCCACTCGGCGCGCCACGACCAACTGAAGGGCAAGCGCTGGCACCGCACCGATGACAGCGAGGTTGGTGAGCGCAACGATGGCGCCGAGGGCGTCTGCATCCTGGGTGCGATTGAGGACCAGGAAGAAGCCGTAGCCCAAGAGATTGGCCGTCATCGTGCCAACAGCGATGAGCAGCGCCGGAACTGAGCCTCCGCGCACCAGCCTCAATGTGTGGGATCCGGGGCGCGGGAGCGATTCATCGTCTCGGGACCCGGGCACCTCGTTACCCTAGGCCAGCCGATTGCCCGGCGGAAGCGCACTACGATGGCGCGCGTGCACGGGCCTGACGATCGCTCGCGTCTCCAGCGGTGGGTCTTGGGGCCTGGCGCCGTGGCGCTTGCCGTCTCAGTCGTGGTCGCTGTGCTCACCGTCGGCCGTAGCGCCGGTCGAGGCCTCTATCTGGTGAGAGATTTCGTCTCCGTCCCAGACCCCGTGGCGCCCCTGACTCTGGTTCCAGACTCGTGGGCTGCCCTCCGCGCGTGGCCGCTCGACGGCGTGATGTGGGCGCTCACCCGTGTCATGCCCGCTGGCGTGGTCCAACTCGCCATGGTCACCGCATGCTTCGTGTTGGCTGGTACGGGCGTGGGCGTGCTGGTTGGCCGGTTGGGTCGGCTTCCCGCTGCTCTCGGCGCCCTTGCCGCCACGTGGAACCCCTACGTCACCGAGCGTCTCCTGATGGGCCAGCCACCCACACTGCTCGCTTATGCCGCCGTGCCGTGGATCATCCTCGCGGCGCGTTCGCCGGTGGCTGGGTGGCGCCGGTTCCTCCTTGTCGGGCTGGCCGCGCTCCCCGCTGCCGTCACGCCCTGGGGAGGGGTGGTCGCTGGGGTGACAGCCTTCGGGGCCACACTCACGCGTGCACAGATGAGAAGGAGCGACCTCGCTGGCACAGGCATCACCGCGCTGCTCTTGTGTCTTCCTTGGCTGGTGCCCGCCGTCATCCTGTCGATGTCAGGGGCCGCGCGGAGTCTGGCAGATGCGGACGGTGTCGCGGCTTTCGCTCTTGCGGACGACACAGGGCATGGCGTTTGGCTCTCGGCGGTGACCGGTGGCGGTATCTGGGCGGAGGCTGCGCGTCCTGATTCGCGGCTGTCCTTGCCGACCTTCGTCTCGGCAGTCCTGCTTCTCAGCATCGCCTTGGCCGCAGCGCTGACGCTGCCCACGCGGCATTCGGGGAAGTTGGCAGCAACAGCCGGTCTTCTGCTCCCAGCGAGCCTGTTGTCGGCTGCCTCGACCAGCGGACTGGGGTTGTTCGGCAGGCTGCAAGCCGTGCCGGGCATGGCCCTCCTGAGGGATCAGCATCGACTGCTCGGATTCGCCGTCATTGCCCAGGCTTTGCTCCTCGCTGCCCTTGTGGGGCAGTTGCGTCGGTGGGGGAGTGTGGCGCCCCTTCTGGCCGGGTTGACGATTACGTCACTCGTCGTCGCTTCGGTACCTGATCAGGCACGCTCCGTGGCGGCCATCTACCGTCCGGTGACCTTTCCGTCGTCGTGGGGTCAGGTGGTGCAAGCCGTCGAGGAGGAGCAGGCAGGAATGACCGCACCTGCGGTTGTCCTCTCCCTTCCGTGGCAGCCACTGCGCCGACCGACGTGGGGCTCGCGCACTCCCTTCCTCGACCCGACCCCCAGGGGGGTGCCGGCCGTCGTCCTCACGAGTTCGGAACTGAACGTCCGGCGGGGGGAGGCAGTGCTCGTGGTGGACGACGAACCGTACGACGTTGGTCATGAGTGGGGGCGTGGGGAATTGACTCCGTCTACTTTGCGCGCGCATGCGGTGACACACGTCCTTGAGTGGCTGGAAACTCCGGGCGACTTGGCGCGGTCCCACGAGGGGTGGCATGAGGTTCTCAGGACCTCTTCTTGGGTGTTGTGGAGGGTTTCCAGCACCCGATGATCGGGTTGCCCACATCTCCTGCTCGGTTTTGTGGGGCGAGACACGCCGAGATGCGGCGAGATCAAAAGATACCCGCTAGTATTGCCCGGATTGCCCAACCCGAGGAAGGCAGCAGTACCCATGAGCGAAACCGCCACCGACGAGAACGCCAACCGTCGCCGGGGCCTGTTGTTCCTGCTCGCCAGCGTCGCGGCTGGTCTGCTCATGTCATGGGCTGCAGCAGCGACCATCGTCAGCAGCAATGCCCCCTCGGACAGCGATGCGGTCAGCACTGGCCAGCAGACGGTCATTGCTCCGGCCGAAAAGCTCAACTACGGCAGCTGACCGCCTCAGCGGTCCCCTGGCTCAGTGGCGTCGGTCGTTCCGACCGGCGCCACACCCATGCTCACCCGCAGGAGCAGGACTTCCCAGGCCTCAATCGTCCGCTTCCAGGTGAACCGGGCGGCATGGTCTTGCGCGGCTGCCCCGAGCGCAGCCAGGAGTGGACGATCGTGCAGCAGCCGCTCGACCGTCCTTGCCATGTCGTCCAGGTCAGCCACGAGGGCGCCGGTGCTACCGTCCACGATCGATTCCGACAGGCCGCCAGAGCCTTGGTAGGCCACGGTCGGGGTGGCGTGCGACGCGGCCTCGACGACCGAGAGACCCCACCCCTCCTTGACACTGGGCGCGAGGTGAACCCAGGCCCGCGCCAGCTCGACGTTCTTTGCGTGTTCGTCGACGTGACCGAGCAGATCCACACGGTGCTCCACGCCCAGGCGGCGTGCCTCCGTGCGGATGTGCTCGGCCCACCAGCCGTCTCCCACGACCCGCAGGTGCAGGTCCGGGTGTCCGGCGAGCAGGCGAGCCAGGACCTGGACGGCATGCTCGACCCGCTTGTGGGGCACGAGCCGGCCCAACACGACCAGGCTGGGCACCTCCGACTTCGGCACGTCGAGGTCGGTGGGCTCGTCAGTGCCGTTGTGGATCACGGCGACTCGGTCCGTTGGGACACCGAGTTCGCCCAGCTCGTGCTTCGTCTGCTGCGACACCGCGACGTACTGATGCCGGCCCAACACCCGCGGCGCGACGACCGACTCGATGAGCCAGCCCGCACGCGCCGTGATCGGTCCGAACACGATCGGCCACTGCTCCCGGTGCACGTGGTGGACGAGCACGACCACGGGAGAGCGCGTGCCCAGGGCCGCCCAGAAGGGCAGACCGTTCTGGGTGTCGATGACGACATCGAAGGCACCCTCGGCCCGCTCGAGGCGGCGCAGCCGCCGCACCGACGCGGCATACACCCCCAGCCGGCCCCCCTGGCGGAGCACGCGGACGCCCTCCACGACCTCATCGGTGGGGGAGTCCGTGTGGTGCGCACACAGCAAGGTGACGTCATGCCCACGGGCCGCGAGCCCGCGGCAGACCGTCTCGGCGTACTTCTCGGCTCCGCCACCTTCGGGGTGTGTAGAGTCACGCCAGTTCAAAAAGGCAATACGCACATGAAGCTCTTTCCAGACGACCGGAGTCGGATGCTACCCCAGCACCCAGCCACCGACCGGAGGCCGGCATTTCGCCGGGACCTGAGGCGGTCGGTCGACCTCTTCGCGGCCTTCCGATTGGAGCAGAGCGATCCTGATCGCTTCTATGGTGCGCTGGCTGCGGACTCGACCTCGCTGCTGGGTCAGTGGGTGGACCTGGCCGGCGCAGTCGTCGTCGACATCGGTGGCGGACCGGGCTACTTCTGTGAAGCCTTCGAGCGGGCGGGGTCGCGTTACGCCGGGGTGGAGCCCGATGCGGGGGAGTTGACCGCACACGGTGCACCCGGAGGGATCGCGGTGCGGGGGTCCGGCCTCGAGTTGCCCTTCGGTGACGGCTGCGCGGACGTCGCCTTCTCCAGCAATGTGCTCGAGCACGTGCCGGACCCGGTGCGGATGGCCGAGGAGATGCTGCGCATCACACGCCGCGGAGGATTGGTGTTCCTCTCCTGGACGCCGTGGCTCTCACCCCACGGTGGGCACGAGACGGGGATGTGGCACTACCTGGGAGGTCGCCGGGCGGCCGACCGGTATGCCGCACGGCACGGTCATCGCCCGAAGAACGATTTCGGTCGGTCCCTGTTCGCCTGCCCGGTCGGGCCGATGGTGCAATGGGCTCGTGACGAAGAGCGAGCCGGGCGGGTCGAGGTCCTGGATGTCTTCGCCCGCTACCACCCGACGTGGGCGCAGTGGGTCATGCGCGTCCCGGGGTTGCGCGAGTTCGCGTCCTGGAACGCAGTGATAGTTCTTCGGGTTCGGGCCGACGGATGACCACGGCGACCTCCGCGCCCGCCGCTGCTGTCAGGGACGACACCGAAGCCGATGCCGGGGATGGCCCCGTCTGGCGGATGCGCCTCGTGGCTGGGGCGCTGCTCCTCACGGCTCTCGCTTTCCGTCAGGCTGGCGGACTCGTGGTGCCGGACACCAAGTTCGACCTCACCGCCGACCCCGCGGCCCTCCTGTCGCGAGCACTCCATCTGTGGGATCCCCTCGGGGCTATGGGGCAGTTGCAGAACCAGGCCTATGGCTACCTGATCCCCGCCGGTCCCTTTCACTGGGCGTTGACCGGCGTCGGAATTCCCGGCTGGATAGTCCAGCGGCTCTGGTGGTCGACCATCCTCATCATCGCTTTCGTCGGCATGTGGCGACTCGCCCGCGCCTTCGGCGTGCGCGACCTGTGGGCCGCCTATCTCGCGGCCTTGGCCTATGCCGTGGGCCCACGATTCATTTCGGAGGTGGCCGTCACCTCGGTGGAGGTTTGGCCGTTGGCCGTCGCGCCGTGGGTGCTCCTGCCGCTGGTGGACCCTCGACCCAGGCCGATGCTGCGTCGAGTCGCCCTTTCAGCACTCGCGGTGGCCATGGTCGGTGGAGTCAATGCGGTCGCGACCGGAGCAACGCTGGTCCTGCCCGCAATCTGGCTTCTCACCCGCTCACCCTGGCGCCGAGCACTGCACAATTTCGCAGGCTGGTTGGCTTGTGTCCTCATGGCCACAGCGTGGTGGCTCATCCCGTTGCTCCTGCTCGGTCGTTACAGCCCGCCATTCCTGGACTGGATCGAGAACTCGAGTGTCACCACGGCTTTTGCCAGTCCCTTCAACGCCCTGTCAGGCGTCACTCCGTGGTTGAACTTCCTCAGTGGGGCTGGGGGTCCGTCCTGGCCTGGAGGTTGGGCGCTGGTCACCAATGCCTTCCTCATCGGGGTTACGGCACTGGTCGCGGGGCTCGGACTTGTCGGGCTCGGGAGATCGCCACAAGACCAGCGACTCTTTCTCTGCCTCGGGCTCTTGTGCGGGCTGATTCTGGTCACCGCCGGACACAGCGGGGCAGCTGGTGGTGGCCCACACGCGATCATCCAAGACTTCCTGGATGGAACGGGCGCCCCTCTGCGCAACACCCACAAGTTCGAGCTCGTGATCCGCGTGCCCCTGACCGTGGGCTTGGCATGGACGCTCGTTGCGGCACGAAAGCGCTCGCGGCAACTGGACGTGCCCCGTTGGCTTGGCCGGATCACCACGGTCTGCATCATCGTCATGATGGCCGCGCCGGGCATCAACGGGATGCTGCCTCGTAACGAGGGCTACCCGGCGATCCCGACGTACTGGCAGGAAGCGGCCACATGGCTTGACGAGAATGCTGGGTCAGGGACCACTCTCACAGTCCCAGGCGCCAGCTTCGCTGACTTCGTGTGGGGCTCGACCAAGGACGATCCGCTCCAGGCCATATCCCAACGTCCCTTCGTGACGCGAGACGCTGTGCCTCTCGGGACAGCAGGCACGACCCGTTGGCTGGACACGATTGAGGCTGAGTTGCGGGCTGGACGCGGCGGTGCAAAGTTGAGGTCCGCGCTGCAACTGGGCGGCATCAACCACGTACTGGTCCGCAATGACATGCGCGCCGATGCTTCGGGATCTCCCGACGGCAACTTGCTCCGGGTCCACTGGGCCTTGGCGCAAGCCGGGTTGGCTCGCTCGGCGAGCTTCGGACCTCCGATGGCCAATCCGCCCGGCCTCGCGCCCGAGTCGGAGAGCGCGACGGTCGACCAACGCAGCCGACTGGCCTACCCCGCACTCGAGGTCTTCTCCCTCGAGGCAAACGGAGATGCCTACTTGGTCCCGCGAACTGGGATCGCGGTTGTCGAAGGGGGGGCGGAGAACGCGGCGGATGTCCTGTCCGAGCTTCCCGACGTCCGTGCGACAGTTGTCGGTTCTGACGTGCGCGACCTGCCTTCCCACCTGCAAGGTGCTATTCAGCGGGTGCTGACCGATGGAAACACGCGTCGGGAAGTCTTTTTCGGACGGGCCACGGACAATCGGTCGGCGGTCCTCGCAGCTGATGACCCCGGGCGGACGAGTCGCCGCGTCAACGATTACGTGGCTGACCCGGACGCACCACAGACCGTGCGGACGTGGAGAGACCCATTGCTGAGCGTCGCGGCCAGTTCGTCTGCGTCCGACGCCAATGCAGTGATTCGCCGAGGACCTGGGTACAGCCCCTCCGCGGCCATCGACGGGGATGTGACGACCGCTTGGCAATCTGGGACCTTTGCCTCAGGCGTGGGTGAGTGGCTCCAGCTGGACTTCACAAGAGCCGTACGCGCGTCAAGCGTTCTGTTGACCCTTCCACCCCCAACGAGGACGGCCCGGCCGACCGAAGTCTCCGTGACCACGGACCGGGGGGCGGCCACTTCGGTGCTCTCGCTCTCGGGTGGACCGCAAGAGGTGCAAGTACCGTTGGGGCAGTTCCGCTGGCTGCGAATCACAGTGACGGCCATCGACTCCGGATCCACGTTGTCCGGCACCGGCATCTCTGAGATCTCCATCCCGGGCGTCACCTTGCAGTCATCTTTGGCAGTGCCAGAACCCCTCGGCCCCGTTGAGGGCCTGGTGCTGGGCAATGACCCCACAAAGCAGGACTGCGCCTGGGTGGTCGACCGCCCCGTCTGTGTGCCGGGGTCAGGGCGTTCGCCCGAAGAAGCCTCGGGCCTGCACCGGGACCTCGTCCTTCCCCGATCTGTTGACGGTGTGATGCGCGGCACGGTGATCGCGCGGAGCGGCTCCTTTGCCGAGCGGCTTCTGGACGAAAACCTTCCGATCAAGGTCCAGGCCACGAGTCGTGCCACAGATGACCTGGCGGCGCGGCCGGCGAGTGTCGTTGATGGCTCCCTGGGTACGGGTTGGATCGCCGCGCCGCTGGACACTAGCCCAAACCTGCAACTGACCTTTCCCGCGCCGGTCGACCTGGCAAGTCTCCAGTTCGTCCGTGATCGCTACCTCGCGGCATCGATGCCCTCCCAGGTTTCGGTCCGGATTGACGGGGGGGCAGCGCGTGAATTCTCGGTCGACGAAGGGGGAGCGGTCCGCTTCCCTGCACAGCCCGCGACATCCGTGTCGATCCAGTTCCTGACCCAGAAGCCCCTCACGTCCATCGACTCGATCAGCGGCTATGCCCGCCATCTCCCTGTCGGGGTCTCGGAAATCATCATTCCGGGCGTGAACGACATCCGACCGATGAACCTGACCTCGCCCACTGGCGCCGCGTGTGGGTTCGGCCCAGAGCTGGTGATCTCGGGTCGCCCCTACGCCACGGAAGTTGCGGGCGTCGCGGGAGATCTCCTCAGTGGCGCACCGCTCACCTGGCAGACCTGCTCCGCCACGCAAATACACCTGCCGACAGGCAGGGTCGCGGTGGACGCTGACCCCACCGCCGAGTACCTTCCCCTGACCATGTCCGTGGTGCCGGCGTCTCCGCGGGAACAGACCGACGCGATCACGATCGACGGGAAGACGATCAACGGCGTCGGCGACTTCGCCGTCCCGGCGAGGTCAGCGGATTCGATCCTCGTGCTCCCCCGAAATCACAACGTGGGTTGGACGGCGACCACGGCCGACGGGACCCTTCTGCAGCCCGTGCGCATCAACGGTTGGCAGCAGGGTTATGTCGTTCCCGCAGGCGGGCCCACAGCCGTGACGGTCGACTTCCCGGCAGACAACGCCTACCGAGTCGGCCTGGGCGCGGGGCTGGTGCTGTTGCTCTGCCTCGTGTCTGGAGCAGCTGCGGCCAAGAGACGACCCGGCGTGGCGTCGGCCCGCAGCGCCGAAACTCTGCCCGTTGCTCAAGTCGTCCTCGTGTTTGTGACAATGGTGGTGCTTGGGGGGTGGGCCGGGTTGGCGGTAGGCGCAGTCGGTGTCCTCATCGGTGCTCTCATGTCACCCCGGCGCAGGGGTCTTCTGATCCTCGCCCTGGTGATGGGAGCCGCCATAGTTGTCGCCGCAAGCCCGAGCTGGCCTTCGTCACGTGCCAGCATCGACACGCCGGTGGTTCAGTGGTTGGTGATGGCGGGTGTGGCTTTGGCGTTGACCCCGACAGCGCTCTTGCCAGCCCGGATGACTGGCTCGTTGCGCCTGCCCCAGCGCATGATGGGTCGTTCCACGAAGTAGAAGCTCAGACTGGCAATGGCCACCGAACCAATGACGGTGAGGATCCAGAGCCGCACGAAGTCTCCACCGAAGGTCTTGTGGCCAAGGGCCCTCTCGGCCAGGCCGAGGATGATCAGGTGGTAACAGAAGATGCCATAGGAGATGTCGCCAAGGAACTTGCCCACACGCAGCACGAGTCGATGCCTTGCCACCCCCGAATCGCCTAGCGGAAGGCCGACGCTTGGAAGAACGATGAGGGCGCCGAGTATGGCGTATAGCGCGTTCTTGACAGCCGCCTCTCCCGGTGAATATTCGACCAGTCGGTAGGGCCCGGCGACGGGAGAGATGCAGACGAGGTACAGAGCGCCGGCCGTTGCCCAGAGCGTCCCGGGAGATGACAGCAGCCGATCCATGGGGCCCGTTTCGAGGTGTCCGGTGGCGCGAGCAGACTGCCAGAGCGCCAGCAGCATCCCCATGGCGAACCAGCCCAAGAATCCGGGCAGCCACAACAACCTCAGCGATTGGGAGTGCGCAGCGTTGAGAGCCATCCAGGATGCACCGACGAGTGGCATGCAGAGGAGGAGGAAGAGCCGCGCTCTGAGGGACCGCGCGGTCGGCACCCCCCGCCCCAAGAGCCACGCGAAGAGCGGCAACGCGGCGTAGAAGGCAACCTCCGTGGCCAGACTCCACATCTGGGTCAGCCCGAGGAGCTCATTACCCGTGGTGTAGATCTGCAGGGTCAGTGCGTGCATGACGTAGGGACGGGGACCAGGGCCGTTCGGATTCATGATGAGAGCAGCACCGATCACGGTGATCCACAGTGCCGGATAGATGCGCAGGACTCGGTGCAGGAAGTAGCGGCCCAGGTGCGGCGGAGTCGACGTGGTGAGCCACGCGATCGCGTGGGGCCGGTAGAGCAGGAAACCAGAGATGACGAAGAAGATGGCCACCCCGCTGTCCATGCGGGACAACACGCCATCGAAGGGCCCGTTGAGGGCTGCACCGCTCTGAAAGCCGACATGTGTGGTCAGGACCATGAGTGCACCCAGGGCGCGGATCCCGTCAAGCCCGGTGAAGTGACGCCCCCTGACCACGGCCGTCGAAACAGTGCCAGTGGTGTCGGCAGCCCCCGAACCGGACTGCTCTGCGGCGACCACCGTCACGATGCCACCTCAGGGACGACGATCTCAGCCTTCTTGATGCACATGTCACTCGTGTTGGGCTCGTCAAAGGAGACCAGCAACGCCCGGACGTCCAGGCCGTAGGGGAGGGGGAGCGCGACGCGGTGTGGCCCAGCCGCCACCCGCCCAGGAGAGTAGGGGGGGACAGAGGCCACTGTCCCATCTGGTGTCACAATCGAGACCCTGACTGTGTTGGCCGCTCCGACCAACAGGTCCAAGCTGGCCAGCTGCCCTCTCCAATGCTTCACCGTCTCGTCCAAGTCGACGGTGACCTCTTGGATGCCCCGGCGGACATAGATGCCGCAGTACGTGTCGGGTGTTTGTGCAGCACCTACCCGACGCAGCCGAGCGAAACCGACGTCACCCGAGTCGATGATGATTCCTGGTGCATGATCGATGGAAACCGTGTCCACGTCGGGCGCAAGTGCCTGAATGAGAGTGCCGGTGGAGAGCTCGGGGTCGGCCCAAGTGGGGACCAACCCCGCCGGCAGGGGACTCGGAATCACCGACCCATAACGTCCCTCGAGATCAGCCCGCAAGGAGGCGAAGAACGCGGGAGAACGATTGTCCGACCAGTACTTGCCGAAGCTCAGCCACGAAAGGGCCGTGAGTGAGATCACCGCGATGGCCATCAGTCGTACCAGCGACCGAGGAGGACGCATGCGGACCAGAGTGAGCATCACGCCGATGACGAGCGCGAGCATCACCGTCGTCTCTGGGAACAGCCGCAGGTCGTTGACCACCTTGACCGTGTCCACCGTACTCACGCGCCCGACATAGACCATCACCGCGACGGGCAGCGCGTGGGACAGGGCAACTCCCGCGACCGCACCCATTCGTGGAACTGTGCTCTTGCGCACGGATAGGAGCACGAGGGCTACGAAGGCTGCTGCGCACAGCACCTTGAGAATCCAGGGCGTGCTGGCCCACGAATACGGCGTTCCGGGGAAGTGGTCCCACGAGGCGGGGCCGCCGATCAACGAAGGCAGCGCGTTGTCGTAGACCAAGTGCCACATGCTGTCCAGGAATCCGCCGAGAGAAGGCACCGAGCGGGCTCCGTGATCGTAATCACCGCGCATGTACTGGGCGAGAAAGACCACGTTGATGACGCTCATCGGCGTCGCGAGCAATGTTCCCCGCCACGCGCGGGAGCGCAGGGACCCTTCACCGAGCAGCAGGGCTGTGGACATCACGACCACAGGCGCTGTGAGGGACCGCTCGGAGAAGCTGAGCCCCAAAGCGGCGCAAGCGGTGCCCTTTGCGAGCAGACCCCACGACGGCTCTCGCACGAACCGTAGCGTGAAGCCGATGAGGACGAAGGTGACGATGAGAGAGGGAATGGTGGTCAGACCCTGCCGAAACCAGGCCACCACTGGCACGAGGACAGGGGTGAACAGCACCCAGAACAGAGTCCACAACGCCACGGAGGGGCTCCTGATCACTGCACGCAACGTCGGCCAGGCAGCGGCGCCCAAGGCCGCCATGAGGCCCATGCTGATGAGCACGGCAGGCCAGTGCTCGAAGGGAGTCAGATGCAGCATGAGCCAGTCGATGGTGCGTGCGCCGGGTGACAAATGGGTCCGGTTCGACCCCCAGATGAAGCTCCAGAATGGCTGGCCAACGCCGTACATCTGAGCCTGAATGTCCAAGGTGAAGAGGCCGCCCACAGCCGTGAGAAAGCCAGTGGCGATGGTGCTGATCAAGACAAGGACGGCCGCGGCGACCGACCAGGAGTCCATGGTTTTGGCCAAGTGGTCGCGAAACTGAAGGATCGCGGTGAAAGGGGAGGGTACTTCCGGGACCGCATCGTCCATGGAATCTGCCATGGCGCCCTGAGCGTTCACTCGCATCCCTTCGGGTCGGTCCAACCGAAGTCGGGAGGTCCGGTGCAGTGTAAGGGGTGACCCGGCCAAGCGACTTCAGGTCCGTCACACTTGGGGAAGGGCCTCTTGCGCTGCCGGGTGCGGACACGTCCCTCCCTTCATCGGAGGGTGATCGTCCAGAGCGCTACTCACTGGTACAGTTCACCGACTTCACTGTGGAAGGAATACAACAATGCGTCGGATCGTCGGGCCGGTCCTTGTGGTTCTCGGGGCCCTCCTCCTCGGCCTTGGCCTCCTCGCCAAGCCCTATCTCTACAACAAGCTGGCCACCGTGCCGCTCGACCAGGACAGCACGTCGGTCTCCGAGGGCAAGTCCATGGCCGTGCTCTACCCGCACGTCAAGAACGGCGCAGCCGCCATCGACAAGTTGAGCAACGTCGAGGTCAAGAGCACCCGGACGGTCCTGGGGATTCCTGGCCGCGTCGCCGAGGCCGGTGTTCAGGACACCACAGCCTTCTGGCAGACGCAGGTCAAGTCCCAAGCCAAGGTGAACGGTGCGTGGAAGGACCTCAGCTACAGCGATGAGGGCGTGTCCTTCGATCGCGTGACCGGCACTGTCACGAACTGCTGCGATGACTACAAGTCCACGGGTGACCTCGACAACCCGAAGGCCACCAAGGCGATGAAGCGCGCGGGCAACTACTTCAAGTTCCCGTTCGATGTCCAGAAGCAGTCCTACGACTGGTGGGACGGTGACCTCGAGAAGGCCCAACCGATCGAGTTCAAGGAAGAGGCTGACCTCTTCGGCACCAACACTTATGTCTTCTCGCAGGTGATCCCCAAGACCGAGATCGGCTCCCGTGATGTCCCCGCCTCGCTCTTCAAGGCCGACGGCACGGGCAATGTCAACGCCAAGGTCATGTACGGCAACACGCGCACCCTGTGGATCGAGCCCAACACCGGCGTGATCATCAAGGGTGAGGAGAAGGTCGACAAGACCCTCGTCTCCTCGCTCGGAACCGTCCCCATGACGGTCGGCACCATCGGCTTCAACGACGCCACGGTTGAGGAGAATGCCAAGACGTGGGGTTCCAAGGGCAGCCTGCTCGGGCTGATCAAGGGCCCGCTGATGTGGTATCTCCTGATCCCCGGGCTCCTTCTGCTGGCCGGCGGCGCGCTGCTCATGATGCGGGGTCGCTCTGGTGGGAGCGACAGCGAGGGGCGGCTCGCACCTGCCGGTGCCAGCGACGACCCAACCCTTCTTGATGGGTTCGGCGACGACACCACCCGGCGTCGTCGGGATCTCAAC
>Ga0116184_10002864_pt1 | contig 14606 bp, 8 predicted proteins | sample AD_JPNNA5_MetaG_FD_89886 | JGI IMG/M metagenome (GOLD analysis project Ga0116184, IMG submission 89886) | Active sludge microbial communities of municipal wastewater-treating anaerobic digesters from Japan - AD_JPNNA5_MetaG | ecosystem: Engineered > Bioreactor > Anaerobic > Digestate | place... | reverse complement strand
TAGCACGTGTTGTCAGACAGAGCAGCAACGCTAATTTGCGGTATTTTTTTAAAAAATTAATTAATGCGTTGCGTGTCGAAGTCTGACCGAGTGTAGATAAAGCACGATAGTTAAGCATTATCGACAAATTATACAATTGAATTTTCCTACGAGCGGTCCCACTTCGAGACAGCCTCCTATCGTCGGCTTCCTCAGTGTGACCCAACACGAAATGCGCTCATTACATAGTTCTCTGCGAACCTCCGTAACTTCTCGGTGCGACTCTGTGTAATAATATCAATTACCTTTAGGCATAGTCAAACTACGAACTACCTACTACAAACTAAAAAAGTGTGTCGAATTCTGACCGAGAGTAAATTTACAATTGGTATTATTTCTAAATAATGAAATAATAGCAATTGGTATTAATTAACGCTTGTTAACGAATCTGTCTTTAATGTGTCCGATAACAGTTTATTTGCATTTTCAACAGCGGTATTGCGTTCGGTTTGCATTAATGAATCGGCTTTTCTATTTTCTTTCTCTTGATCTTCTTTAGAAGGTCCACACGAATAAAAAAAAGGAAGCATTAAGGTAAATAAAACAATTATTTTTTTCATTTATATAAAAATTTTAATTTATTAATTCGTGTTGGATTGTCGTTTTTTTGCTTCTTCCAACGATATTTGTTTTCCCATATAATAAGCCACTACAAAAGCATCCGAAATTCCTTTTGCTATCGCATTTTCTTTGGCTTTTAATGCGTCATTTATGTTTGCATATATTCCGGAAATATATCTATAATAGCCCATTTCAATTAATTCATCATACAAGGGGGAAATGTTGTAAAGTTGAGCAGCTGTTCTTGGACTTTTATATACACCCACTTGTACGGTATAAAATAATCCTTTTATCTTGCTGATAGGATTTACTAAGCCTCCTACGATGCTTTGTAAAATAGGATTTGGTTCTGTAACAGAAAGTTCTATTTCCTCGGGTTGATCATTAAGTGTTGTTGTGGTTTTTTCATCAATCATACTTAATGCTTGTTTAACAGGAATTCTTTCTCCTTTATAATAAGCCACAACAAATGCATCGCTATAACCCATATCGCGAATTTTATTTTTTAATAAAACAGCATCATTGTGTTTGGTGAAAATACCCGAAGAATAATGAATTAAACCAGTTGTTAATTTTTGACTTTCAATTTCTGAAAGACCTTTAAATTCGTTTAAATCCGTATTATTTTTTAATGCAGCAATTTGAACTTTAAAATACAGGTCCGGTAATAGCGTTGATTTTGTCGAGTTTTTATCAATATCCTTAAATACAGTAAAAATGGAAGTATTATTGAGTAATAAAGAATCTTTTATTTTTTTATTTGATTGGAAATCGAGTGCTAAGAATTGGTCTAACTTTTGAGTTATGGTACTTTCAGGAAGTTTTATCAGGTTCTTTGCTGTTTCATCCGATAACATGGCAAACAATTCAATAAAAGGGATTGGTAAAGAAAGTAATTTTTCTAAATCGATATCAGATAATGTTAAAATAGCATTAGCAATATTGGGCGTTAAGGTCGAAAATTTTTGAATAGATTCGTTAGGAAGTTTTATAATTCGGTTGCGAATATCTTCCGGATAATTCAATAAATTTTCAATTTCAGTTTCATTTAAAAAAGATAATTTACTAATCGTTGTTCCTTGCATTTCTAGTAATGAAAACGTTTCACTAATATTTCTATTTAATAATTTAGAAACAGCATCATTCGAAATGCTTAATATATTAGCAAGCGAATCGGTTGGAAGGAAATAGGTATATTGATTTTTTTGTTTAAACGAGATAGTGTCTTCTATATTAGTAGCTAAAGAATAAACTTGTGTTCTGTTCGATTCTTCCTTAATTATTTTAGGAATATTATTGATATACTTGGAAAAAAGTTCATCGTTTTCATTATCATTTTTTGATTCAAATTTTATAGGTTCATTTAAATTTTTATTGTTTATTTCTGTTTGCAAAGAATCGTTCGAAAGGTTATATTCTTTAGATAAAATAGAGTCAGAAAGAATGGCTTTTTCAATATCAAAAAATGCATTTTGAACAACAACTTCTTCTGCTATGGGAGTTCCTTTATATTTAACAGGAATAAATTTTATTTCCTGATAAAGCTGGTAAAAACGTTTTTGATCGGGAATAAAAATTTCATCTTTGTAAGGGTCGTATCCTTCGGCTGTTACAATAAAATCGTATTTTTTATTAGGTGGAAGAATCAAAAGATATTTACCATTTTCAGGATTATTAGTAAAATTATATTCTTTTCCTTCTATTTTTTCTATAATTTTAATTTGAGCTGATATAGGTTTTAACGAGTCACCTCCCAAAACGATTCCTTTTATTTCGGTAACAGGAATGCTTACACCGGGAAATAATAAAAGATATATGTCCATATCACCATATCCATTATTGCGAATAGAAGCAAAATAAGCATGATCGCCTTTTGCTGCTTCTACATAAAAAATGTCATCATCCGACGTATTAATAGGATATCCGATATTAGTAGGTTTTGACCAATTATTATTTTTTAATTCACTTTCAAAAATATCATATCCTCCCATGGTATTGTGTCCTTTAGACGAAAAGTACAACGTTTTTCCATCAGGGTGTATAAAGGGAGAATCTTCATCATAAGGGGTGTTAATGATATCTCCGAGATTAATAGCAGCACCCCAGTCTCCATTGGCTTGTTTTTCCGATTTATAAATATCTAAACCGCCAAATCCGCCTTTTCGGTCGCTGGTAAAATAAATAGTCGTTTCATCGGCAGAAATGCTTATACTCGGTTGCCAGTTCTTTTTATAATTAATATTTGTATTTAATTTAGTAAGTCTGCCCCATTTATCGCCTTTTATAGTAGATACATAAATCTCGCCTCTTTTATAAATAAAAAGCTTTTGACCAGAAGGAGATAATCCGATTGCGGCATCGTGAAATTTAGTATTAATAGGAGGGTCTAATCTTTTAGCTAAGCTAAATACGGGTTTTGTATCATTATTAGGTATAATAGAAGTAGAATCAATGCTAACGGCTTCAGACCATTGCCAATTCGTATTTTGCGATAAGTAAATATCTTCGTAATATAAGCCGTTAAAATCAATTTTATTCCCAATATTTTCTTTTCTTCTTGTGGTAAACACCATCATAGATTCATCTGCAGAAATAACCGGTGCATAATCAGGAAATATGGAGTTTACTTTATTCCCAAGATTGGAAATAATAACTTCTGTAGGTTTTGCTACAAGTATTTTTCCAGTATTACACATTTCAATCCGTCTATTAATCTCCTTTAATGTTGCTATTCCATTTTTATTTTGAGGAACATAATTTTTGTAATGTTCATACATATTAATAGCATCATCAAATCGATTTGCATAATGATAAGCTTGTCCCAAATAAAAAATAGCCTCAATGGCTTCGACCATCGTAGTAGAATCTTTAATAGCTCTTTCGAGATAAGGAACGGATTTTATTTTTTCTGCTGGAGAATTTAAATAACATAATCCGGTTAAATAATTAAAAAAGGAATGTGCCGGATATTTATCGTGTAATCGAAGTAAGAGCGGTAATGCTTTTTGGTAGTTCTTCGTTTCAAAATATTTATATGCTTTTTTGGATGTTCTTATATCTTTCCAGCCAGTTTGGGAATACGATAAAAAAGAAACACAAAAAAAGAATAAAAAAAGTATTTTTATTTTAGTTAAACGATTCAATTTCTTTTCGTAATCGATAAATTTAAATTAAAGGTTCTAAAGAAAATCAAAAATAACAAATATAATTTATTTTTATTGATTTCATTCTTAAAAAATTCTTATTTGTAATAAAAATAAGCCAATTTAAGGGAAGGAGTTTAACCCAACATATTATACCAATTGTAGCTATTTTCAAGAAACAGCAAAATCAATATTTCTTTTCAATCATTTCTATCATTTTATGAGTGTAATCAGCTATAAATAAAGGAATATTAACTAAGCCATCATTATATTTTAAATTACGTAAAGAATACCGAATACTTAACTTTGGTGAAAATTCTTTTCGATAAAATGCAAGGCTTTTGCTTCTTATATTTTCATCAGATTTTACTTCAACCGGTATAATTTCATTTTTATTTTGAACTAAAAAATCTACTTCTGCCATATTACCGGAACTCCAATACCGGGGCATTCCCTCAAATTGTTGAACTAAACTTTCCAGTATATAGTTTTCAGTTAAGGCACCTTTAAACTCAGTAAATAATCTATTCCCCTCTACTATCGCAATAGGATCTAATCGAGATAATCTTCTTAATATGCCAATATCAAGAGTGTAAACCTTAAAACAAGATAAATCATCATATGCTGATAAAGGTAAAGATGGTTTCTTAGAAAGAAATACCCTGTATGCCAATCCTGCATTTATAAGCCATAACAATGCATCTTCGTAGTCTCTGGCCCTTGCTCCATTTTTAACTGTTTGATATAAAAATTTTTTATTTTCTTTTGCCAGTTGAGAAGGCAGCGATGTCCAAATATAATTTATTTTAGGAACATCTTTGTTCGCTACGTGCTTAGAAAAATCAAGAGTATACGCATTTAAAATATTTTGCAATACTATTTGTGTTAATGAAATATCTCCATTTTCAACAAGAGCAACAATAGCTTCAGGCATTCCTCCTGATATAAAATAGACTTTAAATTTTTCAACGAGTTGATTAAAAAAAACATCAGGAATTGGTTCTATTGAGTCAATATTTTCAAGAAACGACAGCAATTTAGCATCCGAAACAGACAAGAACTCTTTAAAACTAACGGGATGAACGTTTATAAAATCAACTTTCCCGACTGGGAATGAGGCTCCTCTGCTTATTGCTACCCCAAGAAGTGAACCAGCACAAGCAATACAATATTCAGGAGAATCTTCACAAAAATATTTCAACGTATTCAACGCTTCGTTACATTCCTGAATTTCATCAAATATCACTAATGTTTTTTCAGGTAATATTGTTTTTCCATGTACTAATGAAAGATTCTGGATTAAACGTTTAGTATCCTTTGTCGTAGAGAAGAATTGCTTTAATTCAGGCTGACTATCAAAATTAAAATAAGCCATACTTTCAAATTCTTCCATACCAAAATTCTTTAAAAGCCACGTTTTCCCTACTTGTCTTGCTCCTTGCAATACAAGAGGCTTACGAGTAGGCGAATTTTTCCATGATTTTAAAGTCTTACTTATCGTTCTTTGTATTTTCATTTATCACAAAATAAATATATAAAAAGTGAATAAAATCACATATAAGGCATTAAATATTGGCAAATATAATAATAATAATTAAAATAAGCGAGGAAGAGGCAAAAAAATTAAATATTAGCAAGAATAATTGAAAAAGCGTTAAAAAGCTTATTTGTATTTATGAAAAATAATAAAAGCCACAAAAGGTGGCTTCTATTGCAGTGAGCATCATAGGACTACGTTCGAACCAATTTTTAAATGATTTGCAGATATATTTAAGAAACAGTAAAATCATTATTTCTTTTCAATCATTTCTATCATTTTATGAGTGTAATCAGCCATAAATAAAGGAATATTAAAAAGCTATCATCATATTTTAAATTACGAAGGGAATATCTAATACTCAATGCAGGGGAAAACGCTTCTCTAACTGGTATAATTTTGATGAATATAAACACATGAATACGATTTTTACGTTATGGTTGAAAATGGAATTGAAAAAAACAATAAAAACAGGTTTAAAGAGAAATTGATGGGTTTAGAAGTCTTTTAGCTTCGTAAGATCGTTTATACCGATTGCATATATGTTATAGTCCAATAAATTGTACTATAACGTTTGTTATCGGCATAACTATTGTAAAATTTAAAATATTCGTTGGATTATTTTAAATTTACAATTGGTATTACTTGTTGATTATATTTTCAGATCTTCTACGATAGTTTTGGTTATTTTCATATAATTAGTTTATATTTGCAATTCTTATCATAATTCAATAAGGTTTGAAAATAAAAACTTATCATAATGGAACAGAAAAAATATAACTATATTGAGGAATACATTAGTAAAATAAGGGCATTAGGTGGGTTTACCTTTACCTATTCCGGTTTGAAAAGTGCTTTTGATGTTTCCGAGGCAGCTATTAACCTATCATTGCAAAGGCTAAAAGCACGTAAAGCCATAGCACAGGTAAAAAAGGGATTCTATGTAATACTTCCGCCGGAATATGCACAAAAGGGTATGATCCCGGCAAGTCTGTTTATTGATGATCTTATGAAGTCCCTGAACAAAAATTACTATGTGGCTTTATTTTCCGCTGCTGCTCTTCATGGTGCATCTCATCAGCAATCATTGGAATATTTTGTAGTTACTAAAGCCCCAGCTGTAAGGCGTATAAAAGCAGCAAACATTGTAATAAATTTCTTTGTTAAAAAGGAATGGCCGCAGCAAACCATAACAAAGAAAAAAACCGATGCTGGTTATATCTTTGTTTCATCACCGGAACTTACCGCCCTTGATCTGCTGTTTTATTCAGATAAGATCTCTCTTAGCAGGGCATTAACTGTTTTACAGGAATTGCACCAATCAATGAAACCCTCTGTTTTGTTCCGTACCGCGAAGGAATATAAACAAACTGCAGCCATCCAGCGTTTGGGTTATTTACTTGAAAAGATGCCCAGGACCGGAAAACTTTCTGAATCATTATTCCGGGCATTGTCCGGAAGAAATTGTTTTTATATACCGTTATCGCCGTCAAAAGCGAAAAAAGGAAACACAGATACTCATTGGAAAATTATTATTAATACCGAAATAGAAAGTGATTTATGATACCACAGCGATATATTAATGAATGGCGTCAATCCGTTGCATGGCTCGAAAATTACCATGTTGAACAGGATTTAGTGATTTCACGGGCATTGGTCGAAATATTTTCAGACGAATATCTGAAAGAACACCTAGCATTCAGAGGGGGTACAGCCTTGCATAAGTTATTTGCAAATCCGGCAGCACGTTATTCCGAAGACATAGACTTGGTTCAGATAAAACCGGAAGCAATTGGCGAAGCTTTAACGAGGTTGCGTAAGGTACTTTCATTTATTGAAGGTCCAATGCCGACATTAGACCGGGGCGATGTCATGACAACCCTGCGTTTTCGATTTGCTTCCGAAGACAATCCACCGCTAAACCTGAAATTAAAGGTTGAAATCAATTGCCGTGAACATCTCGCTGTTTATGGCCTGAACAAACAGGATTTTTCAATTAAGAATGAATGGTACAAAGGAGCATCACAAGTAATTACATTTCAACCAGAAGAATTGCTGGCTACAAAACTCAGGGCTTTATATCAGCGAAAAAAAGGCCGTGATTTATTCGATTTATGGTACAGTTTAACAAAGATGCAGTTGGCACCCGATAAAATTGTTTCAGCATTTCATAAGTACATGGAGATGTCTCAGCGCGTTATTCGCCGGAACGAATATCTTGCAAATATGGATGAAAAAATGAATGATGCTGATTTCAGGAAAGACATCATCGGTTTACTGCATCCGTCAATAACATATGACATGGATGAAGGGTATGCATTAGTAAAAGATTCACTATTAATGCTTCTAAACGAATGAACGGTCTTAATATGTGCACCATAGGGATTAAAAAAGCAGGTCACCGCCCTGTGCTCATACTCCGACAGGTTTTATGGGCAAACTCAGTTTAATACCGAAAGCATATATGTAATGGTCCAATAAATGAACTATAACATATATGTTATCGGCATTACCATTGTAAATTTTAAAATATCCGTTGGACTATTTTAAATTGGCAATTGGTATAAGAGCATCAAAGACGGAAGAAAAAGCAATAATAAAAGGGCTTCTTGAGCCAATCGTTGACGAAGAAACCTTCTCAATTTTACAGGATATACTTGAAAGGAAGAAAAACAAAAAATAAATTGGTGAAAATTCTTTCCGATAAAATGCAAGGCTTTTGCTTCTTGTATTTTCATTTATCACAAAATAAATATTAAAAATGTGAAAAAAATCACATATAACGTATTAAATGTTGACAAATAGAATAATTAAAATAACCGAGGAAGAGGCAAAAAAATTAACAATTAGCAAGAATAATTGAAAAAGCGTTAAAATTCTTATTTGTTTTTATAGAAATTAATAAAAGCCACAAAAGGTGGCTTTTATTGCAGTGACCCCGGAGGGACTCGAACCCCCAACCCTCAGAACCGGAATCTGATATTCTATCCATTGAACTACGGGGCCAAATTTATATATTTTTCACTTTTATAGTTAAAAACAAAATAAGATCATTCTTTACTTTTTTCAATTACAGGCCTCAGCACCGGAATCTGACGTTCCCTGCCTTGCCGCGTGCCTGCCGGTAGGCAGGGCAGGCAGGTATTCAGCTGAACTACGGGGCCAAATAGTCTAAAATTGAAAGAATGATGCAAAATTAACAAAATTCCATCAAAATGTCCCTTTATTCACAATAAATACTACATAAATAAGTTTTATCTTTTTATAAAGTTTAGTAATATTGTAACATAAAATATATATATGAAATTTTTAATTAATAAATTATTCGCTGTATTCTTTATTTTGTTACTTGCCGAAAATCTTTTTTCTCAAGGAACAGCTATTGGTCAGTGGCGTTCTCATTTGCCATGGAATAATTGCATTTCAATTACAGAAGGCGATGGCGTTATTTATTGTGCTACCAAAAACGCCGTTTTTTCTATAGATAAAGAAGATAACAGCATTACCCGTTTTACCAAAGTAAATTATTTATCGGATATTGGTGTTAGTCGAGTTGCATACCATAACGAAACAAAAACACTTATTGTTTCTTATTCCAATGGCAACCTCGATCTTGTAGAAAACGATAAGGTAACAAATATACCGGATATTAAACGGAAACTGATTCCCGGACTTAAAAGCATTAATAATATTTTATTTATTGAAAATAGAGCGTACTTATCATGTGGTTTTGGAATTGTTGTACTCGACATAGAAAAGAAAGAAATTAAAGATACTTATTATATTGGATTTAATGGTGCACAAGTAAATGTGTTGGATATGACTTTTGATGGTGTTAATTTATATGCTGCTACCGAATCGGGTATGTACGATGCCAATATAAACGACCCAAACTTGTCCGATTACAAATCGTGGAAAAAACATGATGAAATGCCTCAACCTGACTTAAAATATAATACCATTGCCTATTTTAATAATGCTATTTATATTAATTATGCCGGCAGTAAATATAATGATGATACACTTTATGTTTATAAAAACGGGAACTGGGGATATTATAATCCAACCTATTCTTCTAATAAGTATGAGTTAAAAGTAAGAGATACCGTTTTATTGGTAATAAACGAGGGAGATGTCGATTTTATTGATACTTCCGGAACAATCCTGGCACGCATCTATACATATAACTCAACTTCCATCCCTTTTGCTCCAACACCAAGAGATGCTATATTCGACAGTAAAATAAATAATATGACTTGGATTGCTGATGCGAATATTGGAGTTATAAAAAATGAAGGAATATGGACATCTACAGCATATCAATTAAATGGACCTAAAACAACAAATGCTTTTAATATTGCTGCTCAATCTGGAAATGTATGGGTGGCTCCCGGAGGATTAGATGCAACATGGAATTATATGTATAACGGAGATGGAATATTCTCATTTATAAACGAAACATGGACAACTTTTGATAAAGATAGTATTAATGCGGTGAACAAGCATATATATGAACCGCTTCTCAAACAGAAATCAGTTATCGATATTATGAGCGTTGCTATTAATCCATCAAACTCTTCAAACGTATATGCAGGGACATGGAGTAAAGGCTTACTTGAATTTAATGATCAGAAATTGACAACTATTTATGATACTACCAATAGCACGCTCGATTGGATTTATAGAGTAGGTGTTGCCGGAGTTATATTCGATAAGGATAATAATTTATGGGTAACAAATACAGGCGGAAATAATGTATTGCATGTAAAAAAAACCAATGGAACATGGAAAGCTTTCGATTTTACCGGTTATTTAACCGGTAGTTCTACCGGAGAGGTAGGAAATTTAATTATAGATAAAAATAATTATAAATGGATAATTTATCCACGAAATAATGGAATGGTGGTATTTAATGATAATAATACCATTGATAATGTGTCGGACGATCAAATTAAAAAGATATCAAATGTTACAGGAAGTGGAGCTTTACCGAGTAATAATGTGTACAGTATCGCTGTTGATAGAGATGGAGAAATATGGATAGGTTCCGATAAAGGAATAGCGGTTATTTATACACCCGAAAACGTATTTACCGGTGGAAATTTTGATGCACAGCAAATACTTGTTGACCAGGGCGGTTTTATTCAACCTTTACTCGAATCGGAAATTATTACAGCCATCGCCGTAGATGGTGGAAATCGAAAATGGATAGGAACACAGCGAACAGGAGTTTTTCTTTTATCGGAAGATGGAACGGAGCAATTAATTCATTTTACCGAAGAAAACAGCCCTTTGTTTTCCAATACCATTAATTGTATATCCATTGATCATTCAACAGGCGAAGTCTATTTTGGAACAGATAAAGGGATTATTTCTTATAAAGGAGATTCAACAGAACCTGAACCTACCTATTCGAATATAGTTGTTTATCCGAATCCGGTAAAAGAAAACTACGAAGGTGTAATTGCTATTAAAGGATTGGTTGAAAATGCCGATATTAAAATTACCGATATATCCGGAACGTTAATATATCATACCATCGCAAAAGGCGGACAGGCTACTTGGGATGGAAAAAATTATTCAGGAGAAAAGGCGAAGACCGGCGTTTACTTGGTCTTTAGTTCTAACTCCGATGGATCAGAAACAATAGTTACAAAAATTTTATTCATAAACTAATATAGTCCTATTTTTATATGCTGTTTAAAACAAAAGGAGTTGTTTTACATACCTTAAATTATTCGGAAAACAGCATTATTATTAAAGCATATACCGAAAATGACGGATTACAATCGTTTATTGTAAAAACAGGTCGAAGTAAAAAATCACCCATAAAATCCGGATTATTTCAACCCTTATCGGTGCTTTGCATGGAGTCGTACCAAAGTAAAAATCAAGGATTACATCATATAAAGGAAGTTTCGGTAGCAGTTCAGCGAATGAATATTTATTATGATACAAGAAAAAGTGCGATTGCATTTTTTATTGCGGAATTATTACATAAATCGTTAAAAGAAGATTCTCCTAATAAAAATTTATTCGATTTTATCTTAAAAACAATCGAAATAATTGATAAAACAGAAGAACGTATTGCTGATTTTCATTTATTTTTTATGATAGCATTAAGTAAACACCTCGGATTTTTTCCAAGAAATAATTTCGATAAGCAACATCCGATTTTTAATATGATGGAAGGTTGCTTTCAGGAGCATTTGCCGGAACATTCATATTATACCGATAAAATAATAAGCGAACATTTACATCTTCTTTTAAATACTTCCTTTGATAACTTTTCTTGTATTCATCTTAAATCAGATATTAAAAAAGAACTGTTAAATAAAATAATAAATTATTATTGTATTCATGTTAATGGATTTCATTCATTAAACTCTCATATTGTATTGGAAGAGGTTTTTAACTAAAATGAAAAAGAAGTTTCAAAATAGATTGAATGAAGTTTTAAAATTCCGGTATTTTCCTCAAATACTTCTTTTATTACTATTGATAATCGGCTACTGGCCATTATCTACTTTTCATTATTCGATGAAATATGATATGATCGATTGCTATTATCCTTGGCGATATATGGTTAGTGAATGTTTACAAAATGGATTGTTACCTTGGTGGAATCCCTACCAAACATTAGGATACCCTATACATGCCGATCCGCAAAGTGGTGCGTGGTATCCTTTTGTATGGATTATTGGAAGTATATGGGGGTATGATATATATTCACTCGAATTTGAGTTTTTATTGCATGTTTTTATGGCAGGGACGGGTATGTTTATGTTGGGGAGAACACTTTTACTTACAAAAGGGACATCCTTATGGATAGCAGCATCTTATATGTTTTCAGGTTTTATTATAGGGAATGCACAGCACTTTACTTGGATTATAAGCGCTGCATGGGTACCGTATATTATTTCGTATTTCTTAAAATATACTTATTCGCAGAAATATATTCATGCATTGATAGCCGGTTTTTTTATGTTCTTGTTAATATCCGGGGGGTATCCTGCTTTTACGGTAATTTTAAGTTACTTTTTATTATTACTTTTTGTCTATTTTTTGATCACTTACTTTAAACAAAAGGGGAAAAATAAATTAGTACAATATATAAAACTAAACGCTATATTTCTTTTATCTGTTTTGCTTTTTAGTGCCGTGGTTTTATTTTCAGTTTTCGAAATTTCATCATTTATAACTCGAGGGGCTAAGCTCCCTCTCGATATGGCCTTATTTTGTCCATTATCACCACAATGTCTTATTTCGTTTATAATTCCTTTTGCGGTAGTTAAAGAATTATCGTTTTTTAGTACAGATCTTTCCATGACCAATATATATTTCGGTTTATTGGGCTTTATCTTTTTTATTTTTTCGATTTTTATTAAAAAAACATCCTTAATAAAAATCTTTTTTTGGTGGGGTGTGTTTTGTTTATTGGCAGCTTTGGGAGAATATACACCGGTACGAAAAATATTATATGATTATTTTCCGATGATGGGATTTTTTCGTTTCCCTAGTCTTTTCCGCTTATTTGTTATAATAAGCTTTTTAATTGTGGCAGGGTATTCATTCGATTATTACATTAAGTTATCTGAAAATAAACAAAAAAAGATCGTATTTATTATTTTCCCTATTATCCTTATTTTAATAATAGCTGTTATTTTTTCAAGAATGCAGGATTATTTATCGATGATAAAATTTATACAACAAGGATTGTTTAAGTCATCAGAACAAAGTACCATATGGCAACATATTGCATTTCAATCTATTGTTCAAGTTGTAATTCTGATTTTTACCATTTTTACCATATTTAAAGTAAAAGATTCTTTTCTTAAAAAGAGAATAATTATTCTTATTACATGTATCGATTTATTAATTGCTTCTCGAGTGAATGAGCCATATACGACCTATTCAACGCTCTATACGGCAGCATACACCAAAAAAATAAGTTGCGATTTCCCCGAGCATTTTCCACTTCCTTCTTCAAAGCAGGTATTAATGAATAATGATAATGCAGGGTATAGCAAAGGCACTTTTTGGAAGAACCTGAATACGTTTTATAAAGAAATAGCATGGGATGGTTTTGCACCTATTAAATTTAAAGGATATGAATATCTTTTAGATTCTATGCCTAAACTATTTGATGTGTTTCTAGCTAATCCGCCTGTTTTTCTTTCCAACAACATATTTCCGGAAGACTCCATGAAACCACATTTAAACAGGAATAATTTAAACCATAAAAATGTGTATTTATCATCGGACGATTACAATCAGTTAAACAATACCGATTCAAGGCTTAACGAAAAAGACACCGTTTATATTACATCCTTTAATCCAAATTATATTAAGATGAATGTGGTGAGTAGAGAAACGCAAATACTGGCATTATTACAGAATTACTATACCGGATGGACAGTAACTATAAATAATAAAAGTGCTAATATAATGCAATATAACAAAGGGTTTATGTGTACTCAAATTCCGACAGGAAGGAGTGACGTTGAGTTTAGGTATTTTAATTCTAAAATATTTTTTGCATTAGGCGTTTCTTTTATTTCTCTGTTAGCTTTTTTTATAATTCTTTTTATAAAAAGAAAGACTACCTAACACCTCTACTTTGTGGTACAATATAAAAAACAATATTTAAGGCTCTATTAAAATTTACCCAGGTAAATGATGGTCTTTCCCAGCAAGCATCTTTATGATGTAAAAATGAAAGCCGTAAATTTGTATAAGAAAATATAATGAGTAGAAAAATCAGTAATCCTTTTACAAAAAATTTCTGATTTTTGTTAAATACTTTCGATAATAAAAAAGCAATTGGAATACTAAACAAAGGATAATATTCAATAAATGCTCTATGTCCAAAAGCACAAGAAAAAGTATAACACCACCAACTGGCATTCGCATATAAAATTAAAATAAAACATACAGTAATAGCGAGGGCATTAAGTTGCTTTTTTATAAGCATCCAAACAAGTCCAACAATAAACAAGAAAAACAAAGGGGTATAAACAAGCCAGCCATTTTGAACGCCCAAAAGCACTAAGCCAATTTTTGGGTTCTTCCAGTAAATAAAGTGTTCTTCTTGACCGTAAGAATATTTATAAGAATATACAATATAATTACCTGTTACAGCATGCCAATAAAGCATTTGGGGTATAAAAGCAATAAGCATGAAAATGAAGATAATAATAAAGTATTTTAAATTTTTTATTATCCAAAATATTCTTTTTTTAAGCAAATCAATTGAGTTTACTCCATAAAGTAAAAACAGAAAAGCATAAAAGATGCTAGTAGGACGCATAAGTACAGCTAACCCC